>JAAUYD010096124.1_pt1 | contig 25879 bp, 24 predicted proteins | sample 7278101 | NCBI WGS metagenome assembly JAAUYD01 (sample SAMN14350128, study PRJNA611818) | marine sediment metagenome | isolation source: surface marine sediment (0.6m) | place: French Polynesia: Moorea | collected 2018-08
ATCGGCATCCGGTTTGTCCATTTTGTTGACGGCCACGATGATCGGCACGCCGGATGCTTTGGAGTGGTTGATGGCCTCCACGGTTTGGGGCATCACACCGTCATCGGCAGCAACAACCAGCACGACGATGTCGGTCACTTTGGCACCACGTGAACGCATGGCCGAGAACGCCTCGTGCCCCGGCGTGTCCAGAAAGGCGATAACACCCTTGTCCGTCTCGACGTGATAGGCACCAATATGCTGCGTAATACCACCGGCTTCACCTTCGGTCACCCGGGTCTGACGAATCACGTCGAGCAGCGACGTTTTACCGTGGTCGACATGGCCCATGATAGTCACCACAGGCGGTCTGGCAGACAACTTGCTGGGATCCTCATCTTCGGTCTTCTTGAGAATCACCTCCTCCTCGAAGGAGGCCTTCTCCACCTCATAGTCGAATTCGCCGGCCACCAGCACCGCCGTATCGAAATCGATGGTCTGGTTCACCGTCGCCATGACCCCCATGCCCATGAGCTTGACGATCATCTCGTTCGCTTTGATACCCATGCGTTTGGCCAGTTCCGACAAGACGATGGTCTCATCCACCTTGACCCGCCGTTTGATGGCCTTGGCCGTGGTGATTTGAGTTTTTTGCCCGACGGGCATAGCTTTCAAACGGCTTCCCTTGCGCCCTTTGCGGCCCCGTTTGCCGCTGTACAGGGCTGCACCCTCGACGATTTCCCGCTTGCGGAAACCGCCTCTCTTTTTTCCGAAACGCAAGCCGCCGGCATCAGCATCCTTTTTACGCCACCCCTTTTTCTTCTTGTCCTTGGCAGCTCCCGGCGCATCAGCCTGCTCCGGCCTGGGCGGATACATCCGCGGAGATGGACCAGCCGTCGTTGCCCGCAAAGACGGGCGGGCGGTTGTCACCGGCTTGGTCGGCAGCTTGATAATTTTGGCCGCAGCGTCCTTTTTACCCTTTTTGACCTTGGCCACCGGGGGCGTTGGCGCCTCATCGGCAGATGGTGGCTGGTTGTCGGCCTCTGCGGCAATCGGCTCATCAACGGTCTCTTCGGCAGGGGGAGGTGCTGCTTCGTTGGCCGGTGGGTGTTCGTCCGCAGCGGGCGTTTCCGTTTGTGCCTCGACGGCAGCTTCCGGCTCGGGCGATTCGTCGGATGATGCCGCATCCACCGCCTCGGGTGCCGCACTGTCCCGGGGTTCATCAGGCGCCTCCGATATCGGTTTGGAAATGATCTTCGCCGAGTCAGCCGGTTTGCGCTTTTTGGCAGCGGGCTTTTTCTTGGCCACGGAAGCACCAGCCTCGGTTTCAGATGCCGGTGCCGCTTTCTCCTCAGCCGCAACCGGGGGGGCTTCCGGTGCTGCAGGGGAAGCGGGGGCTTCCGGTTCCTGGGGTGCGACGACCTTTCTTCGCCGGATCACGGTAGGCCGCACGCGCTTTTCTTCCAATTGTTCGTCCTTTTCACCGAAAAGCGCCGATTTGACCTTTGCCACCACGTCTTCATCCAGAGAACTCATATGGCTGTTGACTTCGATATCCAGGTCCCGGATTCTATCCAAGAGTTCCCTGTTCGTCATGTTAAGCTCTCTGGCAAACTCATATACTCTGATTTTTGCCATCCATTCCCCCCAAGATCGTTTTTGGCCGTTTTCGCCCTGTTGCCGTAAGCGCTTATCGTTCTTCTTCGACAGGTGTCACATCTGAATCGGATGCCACCGCCTTGCCCGCATCATCCACCGGCGTTTCAACCGGCGCAGCATCACCTTCCGCGTCCAGCATGGCCGATTCTTCCTGAGCCCGGGCTGCTTCTTCCGCCAGGCGTTGCGCTTCGGCGGCCTGGGCAGCTTCTATGACGTATTGCTGGGCGTTTTCAATCAACACCGGTGCTTTTTCCTGTCCAATCCCCCGAATTTCAACCAGCTCCTCCACGGTAGAATCGGCCAGTTCTTCCGCCGAGTAGATGCCTTTTTCAAAAAACGCATCCGCCATGGTGTCGCCAACACCGGGGATGGCCAACAGGGATTGATATCCGAGCGTCATCATTTCATCGTATTTGGATTCTGAATTGACATCCAAATGCCAGCCGGTAAGCTTTGACGCCAGTCGCACGTTCTGTCCCCGCTTGCCGATCGCAACGGAAAGAAATTCGTCAGGGACGATGACCTCCATGGCATTGTTCTCTTCATCGATGATCACCCTGGCGATTTCGGCGGGTGCCAGGGCGTTGCAGACATATTTAGCCGCATCCACATGCCAGGTGATGATGTCAATCTTCTCCCCGCGAAGCTCCTGAACTACATTTTGCACACGACTGCCTTTCATACCCACACAGGCGCCCACCGGGTCGATGTCGGAATCGTGGGACGAAACGGCAAACTTGGCCCGGCTGCCCGGCTCACGGGCCGCACCTTTGACCTCCACGATGCCTTCGCTGATTTCCGGCACCTCGGTTTTGAACAGGTTGATCAACAACTCCGGATGCGTCCGCGACAGCACGATTTGGGGACCGCGTGTATCGTACAGGACGTCTAAGATCAGCGCCCGGATTCGGTCTCCCCGCCGATAGTTTTCCCTGGGTATCTGTTCACGAGTCGGCAAGATGGCCTCGGTGGTACCCAGATTGACGATGATGTTGCCCCGATCCACCCGTTGGACGATGCCGTTGATCACTTCTCCCTTACGGTCGATATAGCTGGAGTAGACCGCATCCCGCTCTGCATCCTTCATTTTTTGGATGATGACCTGTTTGGCGGATTGAGCGGCGATCCGGCCGAAGGTCGATGTATCCATTTTAGTACCGAGGCTGTCGCCGACCTCACAATCGGGATCGAGCTTGCGGCCCTCGGCCAAGCTGATCTGCAGGTCGGGCTCGGTGACTTCGGCGACCACCTCTTTGAACTGGAAAACTTCGATTTCGCCCGTGTCGGGACTGTATTGCGCCTCAATATCGACTTTGCTGCCGAACTTCTTTCGGGCAGCCGACTGCAGCGCCTCTTCCAGGGCGCGGATCAGAATTTCGACATCGATGCCCTTATCCCGGCTTACCTGTTCCACCACACGTTTGATATCTGCTATAAACATCAGCGTTCTCCGTTATAATTGATCAGCCGCGCTTTTAAAATATCCTTAAAATCTAGACTGACAGCTTCACCATCCATCAGCAGCTGAACCTGGTCATCGACCACACCGTCCAGCACACCGCTAAAGTTTTTCCGGCCGTCGACAGCAGTGGCCACACGAATCTTGGCTTGTAGGCCCTTGAAACGCATGAAATCAGATAGCTTTCCCACCGGTCGTTCGATGCCCGGCGATGATACCTCCAACCGGTAGGGCGGAATATCTTGCGCGTGTACATCCAAGATATCTTCCAACTGGTGGCTTATCTCTACGCAGTCGTCCAGAGTCACGCCGTCCGGTTTGTCCAGATAGATCCGCAGAGTCAGGCCACCGGGTTCCCGCTGGAATTCTACATGGACCAATTCCATGCCCTCTCCCTGGCACACCGGATCAGCCAGTCGGGCGACCTTATCGGCGAAGGTCCGCTGTCGCTTTATGGCCGCTCGATCTATTTGGCGAATAGTGTTCGCCGCGCGACGCGTCGTTTTTTTCTGTCGGCCGCGTTTGGCCATGTTGTCACCAGAAAAACAAAAACGGGCGAACAGCCCGTTTCCATGTTGAAACCGATTATGGATACCGTCACTACCAGTCCATAAAACCACGTCGAGCGGGAAAACCGCCGTTGCTTCAGCAACCTTCGCCGAAACAGACGAAACCGGACTTGAGATGGAGCGGGCAACGAGATTCGAACTCGCGACACCAAGCTTGGGAAGCTTGTACTCTACCAGCTGAGCTATGCCCGCTCACCAAATGTCACTATTTAAGGCAAAACGATTACTCTGTCAATATCTTTCTACGCGGATCAACGCTGGTAGCCGTCGATCAGGTCCCGTATACGGATGAGTTCGGCCTTGATTTCGGCCAGGTCCGGCAATGCGCTGGCTGTCGACTGACCGGCAGGTGCAGCGGGCTTCTTTTTCAATCGCTGCCGGGCGCCTTCGATCGTAAATTTTCTATCGTAGAGCAGATGCTTGATCCTCAGGATCAGAGCGACATCCCGCTTGCGATACAACCGCTGACCGGCGTCTGTGCGGTTGGGTTTGATCTGCCTGAATTCGGTTTCCCAGAAACGCAGGACATAGGTGGGCACACCGGCAATTTCACTGACTTCACCGATCTTGAAGTAGAATTTGTCGGGTATCTCGATTGCGTTGTAGGCGTCCTCGTTCATGGATTACATCCAATCACATGGAAGTGCTGCCGGCAATGGCTCCGGGATTTAAGCCGGCAGTGCTGCATCAAACTCGGTAACTAGGCGGTGGGTAATATGGCGATGAATCTCATTGACACTTTCATCGTCCAGCGTCCGTTCAGCGGATCGATAGACAATCCGAATCGACAGGCTTTTTTTGCCATTCGGTATGGGATCGCCGACGAACACATCGAACAGGTGCAGATCTTCAATCAAGGCTTCGCCGAATTGCGTCAGTACATCCAACAGACGACTGGACTCGATGGTCTGGTCGACAATCACGGTAATGTCCCTGGAAGTGGAAGGATAGCGCGGAATCGGCGCCATCTGTCTATTTTCCGGTATCAAACGCACCAGCTTCTCCAGATCCAGTTCGAAAATGAAGGCGGCCTGTTTGAGGCCATAGTTGGTTGTCACCGTCGCGTCTACTTCACCGACAATACCCAGCATATGCCCGTCGTGTTGAATCTGGGCCGTGTGTCCGGCACGGGTGTAGCAACATTGATCATCGGGCAGTGCGGCGAAGGACAGATCGTCGATCCCCATGGCGAGCACCAGGCCTTCGACCGTCCCCTTGATATCGAAAAAATCGCAGACGGCATCTCGGGTGTGCCAGGCCGATTTTTCGCGAAATCCACTCCACATGCCGATCAACATCTCCCGCTCAACAGGAAGCAGACGATCGGTTTGTGGCAGAAAAACATTGCCGATCTCGAACAGTCGCAGGTTATTCTGCTGGCGTGACATGTTGCGCTGGGCGGTTTCCAGCATTCCGGGAACCAGGGTGGTTCGCATGACCGACTGCTCCTCCGAGATGGGGTTGAGCAGGGCCACATGGCGGCGACGCGGATCATCGGCATCGAGTTGGATCCGGTCGCACGATGCAGCGCTGATGAAGCTGTAGTTGATCACCTCGGAGTAGCCGAATCCATTCAGAATCTCTTTGATCCGGTTGCGATGCGCCAGCATGGGCGCTAAACGGACGCCTTCGGCCGGTAACTCAGGAAAGGTGGTTGGGATCCGGTTGTAGCCGGAGCGTCGGGCAACCTCCTCCATTAGGTCCTGAGGCCGGGCGACATCCACCCGGAAGGACGGTATCCCTACCCGCAAATGGTCGTCACCGTCGGCCACCACCTCGAACTCGATACTTTCCAGCAATGCCGCCATGCGATTCCGATCCAAACGGGTGCCCAGCAGTTGATTGGTGGCAGGCACACTCAGTAAGAGTTCCGACGGTGCTGGCGGCCTGAAATCTTCATCGATGATGCCGTCGATCAATCGCCCCTGCCCCAACTCGGCCATCAGCGCAGCAGCCCGGTTGAGCGCGAACAAGGTACCATCGGGATCGACACCCCGCTCAAAGCGGTGGGAAGCATCCGTATTCAGTCCCAAGGCCTTGGAGGTTCTGCGGATGCTAACGGGGTCGAAACAAGCGCTTTCAAGCAGCACACGCGTGGTCGTCTCCTCGATCTCCGAGTTCAGACCACCCATGACACCACCAACCGCAACCGGCTTCTCGCCATCACAAATCATTAGCATTTGCTCAGTCAGTCGGCGCCCTTTCTGATCCAGCGTGGTAAACGGCTCTCCCGCCACAGCCGTTCTAACCACGATGCGTTGCCCGGCCAGATTGTCGAAGTCGAAGGCGTGCAGCGGCTGACCCGTTTCCAGCATGACGAAATTGGTGATGTCGACGAGGTTGTTGATCGGACGCAATCCAACCGAGCGAAGGCGCGCCTGCAGCCAATGGGGAGACGGAGCGACGGTGATATCGGTCAGAAGCCTGGCAGCATACCGGGGACAATGGTCCGGCGCCTCGATCGTTACCGAGGCAAGTGCGCTTAGGTCGCCCTCGGCATCGGGAAGCGTGAAGGACGGCAACTGTAGCTTGACGCCCTGAATCGCGGCGATCTCGCGGGCCACGCCCAACATGCTCAAGCAATCGGGTCGGTTGGGTGTCAGACCGATTTCAAGGACGGTGTCGTGAAGGTCCAGAGCAGCCGTCAGAGGTGTTCCCGGTGCCAGATCAGCCCCCAGAACCATGATTCCGGAGGCATCCGTACCCAATTCGAGCTCGATTTCACTGCACAGCATTCCCTCGGAGGCCTCGCCCCGGATAACCGATTTCTCAAGGATGACACCGTTGGACAGCACGGTACCGACCTTTGCCAAGGGTGCGTTCATGCCGGCAGTCACATTGGGCGCCCCGCACACCACCGATACAACGTCCTCACCGTCATCCACACGGCATAGGCTCAGCCGGTCGGCGTTGGGATGGGGAAGCACCTCGATGACCTGGCCGACAACTACCGTTTTCAAGTGGGCATAGCGGTCTTCCACCGCCTCCACCTCGAGCCCTGCCATGGTCAACGCATCGGCGAGTTCCTCAACTGCCAGTTCGATTGGCACATACTCGTTCAGCCAGCTCAGACTTACTTTCATGGGTTCAGGGGCACTCCGTTAAAATTGGCTCAGGAAGCGGTAGTCGTTGTCAAAATAGCGTCGGATGTCATCGATGCCGAACTTCAGCATGGCAATCCGTTCCACACCCATGCCGAATGCGAAACCGGTGTATCGACTGGTATCATAGCCCACATTCTCAAATACCGCCGGGTGCACCATGCCCGACCCCAGGACCTCTAGCCAGCCCGTGTGCGAACACACACGGCATCCCTTGCCACGGCAGATCACGCAACGGATATCCACCTCGGCACTGGGCTCAGTAAACGGAAAAAAACTGGGGCGAAACCGCAATGTCGTCCGATCATCAAACATCTGATGGATGAACGCCGTCAAGGTTCCTTTGAGATCGGCGAAGGAGACCTGCCGGTCCACCAGCAGGCCTTCCACCTGATGGAACATGGGTGTATGGGTCAGGTCGGAATCGCAGCGATAGACTTTTCCCGGAGCGATAATGCGCACGGGTGGCTGCTGTTTTTCCATCACCCGGGGTTGGGTGGGCGAGGTATGCGTCCGCAGCACCACGTTGTCGGACACATAAAAAGTGTCCTGCATATCCCTGGCCGGATGGTTTTTGGGGATGTTGAGTGCCTCGAAGTTGTAATAGTCCGACTCCACTTCCGGACCTTCAACCACATCGAAGCCCATCTGAGAAAAAATGCTGCAGATTCGGTTGGCGATTTGGGTGATCGGATGCAGCGACCCCTTTTGCGGTGCCCGTCCCGGCAGGGAGACATCCATTCGCTCGGTGGCCGCTTTGGGCGTTGCGGACAGACGCTTCAAGGCTTGGTTGAATTCAGTATCGAGAAGTCGCTTGATTTCATTGGCGCGCTTGCCCGCCTGGGGTCGTTGGTCAGCGGGCAGGCCGGAGATGTTTCTGAGGAAATGGGTCACATGACCCTTACGACCGAGGTATCGGGTGGACAGGTCGTTGACCGAATCGGCATCCGTCGCCGCGGCCAGTGCTTCCATGGCATCTGCATATATGCGTTCTATGGTGTTTTCCACTATCGTCGCTCGATGTAAATTGAAGTTCACCATTCCCCGTCCCGCCGGTGGCGGAACGGGGAATGCGGTCGCTAACGCAGATCAAAGCTGGGAAACGTCGGCAGAGGGAACTGTTGCAGGCGGCACGCACCGCGAAGTAAACCCGACTACCCCTGCTGGGATGCCAGCGCGGCAATCTGGGCAAATCCAGAGGGATCGGAAATGGCGAGATCGGCGAGCACTTTTCGGTCCAGGTTCACATCCGCTTTCTTCAAGCCGCTGATCAGGCGGCTGTAGGAAAGGTCGTTCATACGCGCAGCAGCATTGATACGGGCAATCCACAATCGACGGAACTGGCGCTTGCGCTGTTTACGGTCCCGATAGGCATACTGCAGGGCTTTGTCCACGGAATCCGCTGCAGTCCGGAACAACTTGCTTCTTCCGCCGCGGTAGCCCTTGGCCAGTTTCAATACCTTCTGGCGCCGTCTGCGCGCCTTGAAGCCTCTTTTGATTCTCATGATCCCATCTCCTTTAACGCCGGTTTGCCGTGCCGTCTTCGCCTACGACCTGACCTCAGGTGCCACCACTGACAAACCCGCTTTGAATGATCTTTAAGGTCGATTAACCATTGGGCAACAACAAGCGGACCTCTTTCATGTCGCTCTTTTTTATCAGTTGCATTTTTTTCAGCGAACGCTTCCGTTTTCGGGTTTTGCTGGTCAGAATGTGGCTGTGGTGAGACTTTGAAAATTTGTATCGACCGGAACCGGTTTTCTTGAAGCGCTTGGCAGCCGCCCGGTTGGTTTTGATCTTCGGCATAATCTCTCTCCTTGAGAAAAAAATAGTGTCCATCTATTTGTTTCAATGTCCTGAAGCATTGACATTACGGGCTGTTGTTGCGCGCAAGGTCAACCTTCAAAAACCGATGGCGTGAACCAAGAACCTGCGTTCACGCCAGCACATGAATTCAGTGTGTCGCTGCTCTAAGCGCGAAGGTTCCCAATTCCAGGGACACCCACCGCTGTGGCTCTGAAACAGCTACCTGGGCGCCAGTATCATCATCATGGTTCGCCCCTCGAACTTTGGATATTGTTCGACAACGGCGATCTCTTCCAGTTCTGTGGCGATATATTGCAGCAGTTCTCTGCCACGGTCTGAGAGCGTGATTTCCCGCCCTCGAAACATCACAGTAACCTTGACCTTATCTTTACGGTCGATAAATTTGCGGATGTGTCCCATTTTCGTTTCAAGATCATGCTCTCCGGTTTTGGGCCGAACCTTGATCTCTTTGATCTGAAACGTGGTCTGCTTCTTTTTGGCTTCTTGCTGTTTTTTGGTCTGCTCGTATTTAAACCGCCCGTAATCCATTATTTTACATACGGGCGGTTTCGCATTGGGAGAAATCTCAACGAGGTCGAGACCGTAATCGTTTGCTTGGGCCAACGCCTGGTGAATCGGAAGGATGCCAACTTGGTTACCATCCGGATCAATCAAGCGGACTTCTCTCACCCGGATACCCTGATTGATCCGCGTGGTATCGGGACGCCTCCTGTCCATGTGTCTAAATCTGGGACCAGCTATGCTTTCACCTCCTGAAGCCATGCATGGCATGTTCGAACCGTCGTTACCAGCCGACCATCGGCAGGTCAACGGATCTTTATGCGTCCAGCCTGTTCAACGAAAAATAACCTGATACTAAACTTTAATCAGATATATGACGTATTCGGTAATTGCAAGAGAAAAAATGAGACAGTGGCCCAAAAGCGATCATGGAGAACGCGATTGATCCAGGGTATACCGACAAAGGCGACTGCCAGCCCAGTAATCATTATCCGGATCCATGAAAAAGCGCTTGAACAGTTCGAGGCTGTTCTGCCTTAACAGGCCGGGCACCACCGTCACGCTGGCATCCCGGTATAAAGGGCTCATCCTGGTGCGATCACATCTGGTCCCACCTCCCATCACATCCTCGTAGGCATATACAATTCGACCGATACCGCTGAGCACAATCGCTGCAAAACACATCAAGCATGGCTCCATCGTGGCGTAAACCGTCAGTCCTGAGCGTTCTATATCCGATCCAGAGATGTTGAGTTGCCGAAGAGCGTTGATTTCAGCATGATCGACTTCATTGCCGGATGCGGTCGCCGTTCCAGTGCGATGTCCTTCGGCGACGACGGTATTGCCGCTGGCGATAACGCACCCGACGGGAAACTCACCGGCCGCCAGAGCCCCTTTGGCAAGTTCCAAAGCCGCCACCATCATTTGTGTGTCTTGGATTGATGCAGCTTCTGGGCTCATGCGATCCTGCAGGTGCTGTCGTCACAAGGGCAGCCACCGTCAATTTCGAATGCGTACACGATCCGTGATTCCATCTCTTTACGGGCTGACGAAACCGACGACTTTAGCATCCGCTCCACTTGTCGGGCCAGCCTGCTTCGGGAAGGTATGTGTTGGAATCCGGAGGACTGCAGCTTGCCAGTGTGTCCGTCTAAAATGTCCACCGTCTCGCCATTGGTGACCAGAACCAGTGGAATCTGATAAGGGACGAGCAATCGTGAGATTGCCAGGGCTGGCCGGTGGCGGGTCACCAGCGATCCGGGGCCGTATTTAATCACCATTGCCATACAATCGTCAACAACTACGGTAAAATCAACGGTTAGACGCCCTTTGCGACGCCCGGCGGCAACGATCAAAGGCTGACGGGGGTGGATATCGTTCTTGGCGTAGCCTTTCTCCAACACCAGAAAACGGGCAATTTTCTGACGATAGCGTTCATCATGAGTATCCGCCAGAACGTCACCGGTGATAAAATCCTCTACATCTCCAAGTATCAGATGATGTCCGCCCATCGTTCAATTACCGTCCAGACCGCCTAAAGTGGTGGTTGCCCAGTCCGTTATGGGAATAAGATACCACTTTACAAAGCCAATGGTCTATGAATAGATGACCAAAAGTTTAATACCGCATAGGGAGATCACAAGCGGGGCCCCATGAACATCCGCGAACAGTTTGAAAAACGCGAAACCAATTTCATGTCTCCGTTCGGCTGCCAGAGCGCCCAGACTCGCGGCCGGCAAGGCAAGGAGCTCCCGTGCCCGATCCGAACCGCTTTTCAGGTAGACCGTGATCGCATCGTTTACTCCAACGCATTTAGGCGACTGAAACACAAAACACAGGTGTTTCTCAACCCGCTGGGCGACGATTACCGGACGAGATTGACCCATACGCTGGAGGTTGCCCAAATTGCCAGAACCATTGCCAGAGCAATGTTTTTAAACGAGGATTTGGCAGAAGCCATCGCCCTGGGGCACGACCTGGGCCATACCCCGTTTGGGCACGGCGGAGAAACCGTACTCAAGGAGATTCACGCCCCGGACTTCTCTCACCACAGACAAAGTTTGCGGGTGGTGGATGTGATCGAAAACAACGGCAAGGGGCTGAATTTGACCCACGAGGTACGCGACGGCATCGTTAAACATTCAAAAGGGTATGGTAAAATTTTGCCTGACAACCCCGACGAACTGGCCTGCACCATAGAAGGCCGAATTGTGCGCATATCGGATATTATGGCCTACCTGAATCACGATCTGGACGATGCCATCCGCAGCGGGGTCATCAGCGAAAACCAGGTGCCGGAAGTCTGTATCCGGACCATCGGTCGAACGCACCAGGAACGAGCCACCACCATGATCCGCGATCTGGTGTTCTCCAGCCGGGCGTCGGGTGGCGAGTTGCTGCTGAGCATGAGCGATGAGGTATTCAGCGCCATGACCACACTGCGTAAATTCCTCTACGAGAAAGTCTATCGGTCTGCAAGCGTTCACCGGGAATTCATCAAAGCCAAAAAAATCCTTTCCGAACTCTATGCTTACCTGATGAAAAACGAACCTATTTTGGAAAAAGAGCTTTCGCGTATGGGTATCGCCGGGTGCCTGAGCAATGGCGATCCGCGCGAGCAGGTGGTCTGTGATTTCATCGCCAGCATGACTGACCGCTATGCCTTAAGCCTCTACGAAAAAATCTTTTTCCCGTCACCTACGGTTTGACCTATCGCATCGATCATGAATTCAATCGTTGACACCTACTTTTCACACAGGCAACAATTACGGCCGCTTCTTGACCAGCTCAAAGCCATCTTCGACGGAATGGACGCAGCCTATACTGCTGTTGCTGACAGTTATGGCTTTCAGTGCAGCGGCTGTACGGAAAACTGCTGTCTGACACGGTTCTACCACCATACCCTTGTGGAATTCGCCTATCTGATCGAAGGTATGGCAACCCTTGCCCCGGCCTCGCGTCAGTCAATCATAACCGAAGCGCGATCGGTCAATGACCAGATCGATACGGCCGATCGGCGAAATGCACCCATCCGCATCATGTGCCCCTTGAATCAAAAAGGGCGCTGCATCTTGTATACCTTCCGGCCGATGATCTGCCGGCTTCACGGTATCCCCCACGAGTTGCATCGTCCCGACGGACAAGTGGTCAAGAATCCGGGGTGTGACGCATTTTTCGATCAATGCCGGCAACACGGCCAAAGTGACTATATCCGCTTTGATCGCACCCCTTTTTACCGGCAGATGGCCATGCTGGAAAACCAAGTGCGCGCCCAAATCGGTTATACCGCAAAAATAAGACTCACCGTTGCTCAGATGCTGACAATGATTACCGAAAGCGGCTATGAAATCGATTGACCCCAAAGAGATAGATCGGCTGCCCGGTGTCCCTTTGACACATACGGACACCTTCCGGTTCCGGTGCCACAGAGACCTGTCCTGCTTCAACCAATGCTGCCGAAATCTGAATCTGTTCCTCTACCCCTATGATGTGCTGCGCCTGAAAAAATGCCTCGGCATGGATTCCGATCAATTCCTGGAAGCTCATGTGGACGTCGTCTTGCGTAAGGGCGACTTTTTCCCGGACGTGCTGCTGCGAATGGCCGACAACGCGTCCAGGAGCTGCCCGTTTCTCTCGGAATCCGGCTGCCGTGTATATCCGGACCGGCCGGATACCTGTCGGACCTTTCCCGTTGAGCATGGGTTGTTGTTCAAGGACCGGCCCGGCGATTCAACATGCGTCAGTTTTTTTCGGCCGCCAGATTTCTGCCAAGGGCAACATGAAGACCAAACCTGGACCCTCGACACATGGGCGGACGATCAGGAGGCGGCCATGTATAACCGCATGACCGCCCGTTGGGCCGAACTGAAAGCCCTGTTTCAAAATGATCCCTGGGGACCGGAGGGGCTCAACGGCGCAAAGGGCAAGATGGCGTTCATGGCCGCTTACAATATTGACCGGTTCCGGGAGTTCGTATTTGCGAGCAGCTTTTTGAAACGCTACCGGGTAAAGAAGGGGTTGGCCAAAAAGTTGCGGGCCAGCGACCGGGAATTGCTGCTCTTCGGCTATGAATGGATTCGCTATTTCGTCTGGGGGATCCCGTCCAAGAATATTCGGACTTGAATTTGTCCTGAAGCGTTTGGAGGCGGTGTGAAAAGCCCGAGATCAAGGCTTGCGAGTCCCGAGGAATGAGGCGTACATACAAGTACTCCGCAGTGACGAGGGACGAAGCGTAACGCAGATATCGGGTTTTTAAAGCCGCCTTCTTTTATTTTTTGCCCGCCACCGCTTCCGCTATGTTGAAGCAGTAATCACCGATCTTCTCCAAGTTGGTCAGCAAATTGACATAAACCAGCCCCTGATCAAGGCCGCATTCATTGGAACGCAGCCGCTGAATGTGGTCGTCCCGGAATTTTTCACGCATGGCATCGATCGTGTTCTCAATGCTTTCAGCAGCATTCATGAAATTGACCGGACGCTGCTGCATGGCCGTCGCGACCAGGTCCATGAATTCGGTCACCTTGGCGACCAGCTGGTCCAGGTCCGACTTGGCTTTGTCCGTAAAGTTAAGGTCGGTTTCAATCATATTTTCAATGGCCTGGGCGAGGTTCTCCACCGAATCACCGATGCGTTCAATGTTGTTGGTCATGCGCATCAGGCTGGACACCTCCTTGGCCTCGGACTCGCTCACATCACTCTGGTAGATACGGGTAAGATAGGCCACGATTTCGCGCTGCATATCGTCCAGATGATTCTCCACCTGCCGCCACTTGGACAGCTTTTTATAATCCCTGTCGGCGAGCCGTTTCACCGTCCTTTTGAATGTGTATTGCGCTGTTTCGGCCATGCGCAGGATCTCGCTGCGGACTTCCACGATGGCCGCAATGGGGGTGTCGATGAGCCGGTCGCCGAAGTTGGGCAGCCGATAGTAATCGATATCTTCTTCTTCCTTGGGAGAGAGCATGATGGCGACCTTGATCAGCCAGGGCAATACCAACAGAAAGAAGGAGGCGTTGATTACGTTGAACATGGTATGACCGTTGGCGATGTACCTGGCGACGTTGACCACGTCATCTCCCACGACCTGGTCCACCGGACCAGCGCCGAGTCCTGAGGTGACTGCCTCCACGAACCCCACGAACAGCGGGAAAACGCACAGCATGAGGGTTACGCCGAGTACATTGAACATGGTATGGGCCCGCGCCGCCCGATGGGCGTTGATGTTGTTCGAACCGATCGTGGCCAGTTCGGCCGTAATGGTGGTGCCGATATTCTCTCCCAGCACCAACGCCATGGCCCCGGGAAAAGTCAGCAATCCCTGGCCGGCCAGTGTCATGGTCAGGCCGATGGTGGCCGATGACGACTGGACCATGATGGTCAGACCGGCCCCTACGGCCACGCACAACAGCAAGCCGCCCACCGAACTGGGATCGAATTTGGTGAAAAACGCCAGAAATGTCGGATCGCTTTTAATGGGTGAAAGCCCGAGCTTCATGACCGTCATTCCGTAAAAGAGCAGACCGAATCCTAAAATGACATCACCGATGTAGCGGGTTTTTTTCTGCTGGGTAAAATACTTCAGGACAACACCGGTAGCGATGGCGGGCAATGCCAACTTGGTCAGCTTGAACGCGATTAGCTGGGCCGTGACGGTGGTACCGATGTTGGCACCCAAGATCATTCCGACGGCTTGCTGAAGGGTCATCAGGCCGGCGGTCACAAAACCGATAAGCATAACCGTGGTGGCGGAAGAGGACTGGACCATGGCCGTCACCACCGTGCCGGTCAGACAGCCGACCACCCGATTGGAGGAGACCGCACTCAAGATGGATTTGATCCGTTTGCCGGCGGTCATCTGAAGCCCCTCGGTCATCATCTTCATGCCCAGGATGAACATGCCCAAGCCGCCGAGGGTGGTGATAAACACTTTCGTCATCGCTGACTCCGATCTTCTGCCCGTCAACCGCATGTACAGCTACTGAGCTGCGCTTCAAACACAGTCGAACCGTATCGTATCCCTACTTGTTTCAGCCGGTTAATTCCAGTTGGAAAGGTTGGCCCGTTCTTACCACACATCGTCCAGATGTCAAGTCCCAAAGCCGGTCGAAACTATTGTCCGGTTGTGCCCCATGCGAAGGCGACCTCGGCCATGATAACCATCCGAGTTCGTTTCCCGACCCATTGCATTACCGTTGGGCAGGCTGACGGATTCGTCTGCCAATTCTGGTTTCGGGGGTGGCTAAATCCGGTAGCCAATAGCGTAAAAGTCCACATCATCCGGGTGAACATGGACCTCGGAGATGGCCTTGTCGCGGACCGAGATACCCGCGCGGTGGACGGACTCCGGATCTCCGGAAACCAGGGGGTGCCAGTCTCTCAACGGCTTGCCTTCATACAGCCGCCGGTAGGCGCAGGTGATGGGGAGCCAGCGCAGGTGCGGGACCTGATCGGGTGTCAGTACCAGACAATCCGGCACCAATGTGGTGCGGTTGCCGTAATCGGTGCAGCGGCACTGGCAGGTATCCAGCAAATAACAGGAGACCCAGGTGTAGGTGACCTTGCCCGTTTTCGCGTCCCGAAATTTTTGCAGGCAGCAGCGTCCGCAGCCATCACACAGGGCCTCCCATTGCGCTCGGGTCATCTGTGTCAGCGGTGTGGTTTTCCAAAAGGACGGGGTCGTCCGCCCAGACGTGGGTGCTGATCGCGTGGCTTTCACCGATAGGCTCCTTTTTTCGGCTTTTCTATCGTCTGCCTGGCCGACAGATAGCGATACTGCTGGGATCTGCCGATGGCTGTACCCGATAGATTCATTCCGCAACGCGAAGCGATCACCATGACGATTTGCAAAATCAGGTTATTCGAATGGCCATTGAGGCCTCGTTAGAGGTGAATCGCATTATCAGTGTCCTTCCAGAAATAGGTAAATATGGTTGAGATCTCCCGCTGAAGGCCAGACGGGACATAAACGCGTGTGAGAAATTTTACCACAGGCATATGGTCGATATCCCGAGGATAACATTGAATGCACAACACAGATATCAGGCAAATTTGCCATTTATGGATGGGCACTATGTAATGCGATCTTCGGCGCCGCCAAAGGCGCGTGGGAACCTCCGGTTTCCGCGACCAAAGCATCGGCCAGTTCATGGCAAATTGCGCTTGCCATGGTACGGTGCCTTATCACGCATCCCTGCGATTGAAAAAGGGAAAAACACGGACATTTGCTGTTTGGCGCATGAACCCATAGGTTTTAGGTTGGTCCGAGGACAAGCTCGGTCATGCCAATGATCAGAGTGATGCCATGAGTCGTCGAACAATTACTGTCACCTGCCTGTTGCTGAGCCACCTGTTGGTGTTGTCCGCAGCCAGCGGTTTTTCTACCGACGTCAAGGCGACCGTGTTGCGTCTGCACCATGATCTGGCCATCGTTTTGACTCCCGATCAATCCATGCTGGAAGCCAGGGACCGGATCGCAATTCAACGTTTTGCATCGGGCCCCGTGACCCTGTTGATTGCACCCCATGAACAAATCAGGACGCTGCAAGTATATGGAAGCATCCCTTATCGGGTGAGGCGTCGCTCGCAGGTCCGATTCATCTCCCTGGTGCCCCACATGCCGGGAATCTTCGATCCAGACACGCTGACTGCCGCAGATGCGGATTTTGTTATCATGCCCTGAACGCATGAAAAGGGAACCGAACCTGCCGGTGTCCCTTTACACTGTCGTTCAACGGAATTTTACAGACCGCGGAATCAACGTCGATGGTTCCGAAAAAGTCCGATATCTGCGTTACGCGTCATCCCTCGTCATTGCGGAGTACCCGCAAGTACTCCTCATTCCTCGGGATTTGCAAGCCTTCCTGTCCCGTCTGTAGTTTAGCGGGAGATCTCGGCGCTTTTTACGAAACCATCTGAAATGAGATTTTTTACCGGTTTATCAACGTTTAAGGCACGTTGATAGATAGTAACCATCCATAAATAGAAAATATCTGGACGGACACTGGACGACCAGCAGAATCGACGGGTCTGCTATTGCGAAGGTGCATCGGCGTTTCCAGGGAGGCCAGTAGTTGGAATCACGCGAGCCGACGAGATTCGACGACATTCTCGGTCTTAAATTTCTTGTGGAAACGGAGCACCTTTTTAATGTAGTGCTGCGTCGCCTTGAAGGGTGGAATTCCGTCGTAATTGCGGACATGACGGGAACCCGCATTGTAAGCGGCCAGGGCCAATTGGACATCGCCATCGAACCGGTCGAGCAGTGACCTGAAATAGCGCACACCGCCATCGATGTTCTCCTCCGGGTCGAATATATTTTGCACCCCGAGGGCCTTGGCCGTGGATGGCATCAACTGCATCAACCCGCGGGCGCCTTTTTTAGATAGGGCGTTGGGATTGTAGTTGGATTCGGCAAGAATAATGGCCCGGATTAGATGCGGGTCTACCTCGTATCGACCCGCTGCCTGGATAATAATACCGTGAAAGGGAATCGACGCAGTAGACGAGACCGCACCCGATTCCGATGATCGGGTCGACCGCCCCTCGTCTTGTAACGGGGCTGAATCAATATTTGCTTCCATAACCGTCGCAACAATCGTCGGCAGTGCCGAGAAGCGTTCGCCCACCAGCGTTTTGAACAGAGGCTCGGGTGGCAGGTCCAGTGGCGCTGGCGGCGTCGGCAGGGCCAAGACAGGGGTGATGTCTGCAATTGGAATGGTTGCGGTTGATCTGTTAAAGGCGCCATCGGCGGTCAACAAGAGGCTGCTGGTGACGATGGTTACCAGCAGAACGACGATATCTCTGAAATACGAAGTGTCTGGGGAGTCTATTTTTTCACTATTCATGGCATTTACGCGTCAGTAAAGGTAAAAGGGGGATGCCGCAGAGCTCCGCGGCGAAGTTCACTTTGCATTTTAGCAAATAGGATGCCGGCAAGCGTCAAGGCCATCCATTATGGTTATAAAAACAATTTGTTAAAATTATTTATGAAATAAAATCACGCTTCGGAATGTGGTCATCAGGTCCCAGAATCAATGGCATTTAAGTCACATTGTGAAGTTATTTCCATAGAATCGAATGGCGTTCGGCACTATCACAAGAGGGGGCTTCGACCACCATGTAGAGGAGCAATCAATGACTTATCAAACGACCTGCAGGTTAAAAAAGGGCCCGCACACGCCAGGTCCGGACGGAAGCGTTGGATCATGACGACGGTGATCATTTGAAGGGAAGCTCAGCGACGCCAACGGTTCGGTTTTATACCGTGGGCGACGCCACCAAAGCGCCGCCACACCAGTTCAGTGGAAGGATGACCCCGGTGTGGCGCATGGCATCTTTAAATACCCAGATAGGCCTTTTTCACCTCTTCATTGGCCAGCAGGTTGTCGGCAGCATCGGAGAGCGTGATCTGACCGTTTTCCATAACGTAGCCCCTGTGGGCAACTTTCAGGGCCAAATTGGCATTTTGTTCCACCAAAAAAATGGTAGTGTTATTCTCTGAATTTATTTTCTTTATTATTTCAAATATCTGTTTGACTATCAGGGGTGCCAGCCCTAAAGAGGGTTCATCCAGCAGCAGCAAACGCGGACGGGCCATCAGGGCCCTTGAGATGGCCAGCATCTGCTGTTCGCCACCGCTGAGGGTCCCGCCGGCCTGGTTGCGGCGCTCCGCCAGAATGGGAAACAGATTGAAAACGTATTCCAGATCAGATTTCACTTGGTCAGTGTCATTCCTCAAAAATGCCCCCATATCCAGGTTCTCGAGCACGGTGAGATAAGGGAAGATACGTCGTCCCTCGGGCACCTGGCTGATGCCCATGGAAACGATCTTATCCGGATTGACCCGGGTGATGGCTTTTCCCATGAAACGGACCTCGCCGGAACGCGGGGGCACGATACCGCAAATGGACATCAAGGTGGTCGTCTTGCCGGCACCGTTGGCACCAATCAAGGTGATGATCTCTCCTTCTTGGACCTCCAGGCTGATGCCTTTCAAGGCCTGGATGTTACCGTAATAGGAATGTATATCAACAAGGCTAAGCATCGATCTCTTCTCCAAGATAGGCTTTGATGACAGCCGGGTTCTGGCGGATCTCTTCGGGTGTCCCCTGGGCGATCTTTTTACCGTAGTCCATCACAAAAATGCGGTCCGACAGGCTCATGACCAACTTCATGTCGTGCTCGATCAGCAGGATCGAGATCCCTTCGTTTTCGCGGATCTTGAGGATCAACTCATCCAGCTCGCGCGTCTCTTGAGGGTTCATGCCTGCGGCCGGTTCGTCCAATAATAACAAAAAGGGATCGGTGGCCATGGCCCGTGCTATTTCAAGGCGCCGCTGGGCGCCGTAGGGAAGATTCTTGGCGAAATCGTTGACATGCTTTTCCAACCCGATCTTTTTGAGAATCGTATAGCTCTTCTGAATCACCGCCTCCTCTTCCCGGCGTGTGTTGATGCCTCTCAACACAGCACCGAGGATGCCTGCCTTCATACGGCAATGGCAGCCGATCATAACGTTCTCCAGAACGGTCATGTTCTGGAACAAACGGATATTTTGAAAGGTTCTGGCCAGGCCCTTCTCTGTCACCAGGTTGGGTTTCAACCCGTTGATCCGCTGGGTATGGTCGTCTTTGGGCGCGGTGATCATTACATCCCCGCCGGTGGGGTCATAAATCCCGGTGATGCAATTGAAAAACGTCGTCTTGCCGGCACCGTTGGGCCCGATCAGGGCAACGATTTCGCCCTGACGAACATCCAGATCGACCGCATCCAAGGCGCGCAGACCGCCAAAATTCATTGTCAGTTTTTTTACGTCGAGTATCGGTTCCATATCTAATTTTTCTGATCAGCTAACGGGCGTATCTACGACCCTTCGTGTTCGACCTCTTTGTACTGGTAGGTCCGTCTGACGGTTTCCACGATGCCACCGGGTCTGAACACCATCATCACCACCAGGATCGCGCCAAATGCCAGAATGCGGTATTCCGATAAAAAGCGCAGGTATTCGGGCAGCAGGATCAGGACGAAGGCACCTACGATAACACCGACGATGGAGCCCATGCCGCCGAGGACTACCACGCAGAGGATATTGATCGACTCCCACAAGGTGAAACTGGCCGGATTGATAAAGGTGGTTTTGGCCGCAAAGACCACTCCGGCGAAACCGGCCCAGGTGGCGCCTAAAGCAAAGGCCATCAATTTGGTCTTGCGCTTGTCGATGCCCATGGCCTGGCAGGCCACCTCATCCTCGCGCAGGGCGATCCAGGCGCGGCCGATACGAGAATTCTGCAGGCGATTGACCACAAAAATGGTGAACAGGCTCAAGACGATCATTAAAAAGTAGATGTAGATTGTCACCTGTTCGATGTTCATGTCGATGCCGAAAAAACCCGGTCGAGGGATGTTGGCGATGCCACTGGGGCCGAATGAGAATTCGTTCCAGTTCTCCATGATCAGCCGAATGATCTCCCCGAAGCCTAAGGTCACGATGGCCAGGTAATCGCCCCGCAGTCGCAATACGGGAAACCCCAGGATAATGCCGAACAAGGCGGCCAAACCGGCACCGATGCCCAACACGGTCCAGAAGCCGAATCCGAAATGGTAGTTGAGCAGGGCATAAGAGTAGGCCCCGACAGCGTAAAAGGCCGCATAGCCCAGGTCCAGCAGGCCGGCCACCCCGACCACGATGTTGAGCCCCAACCCCAGCAGCACGTAAATCAGTGCGGTGATCATGATGTTGGTCTGGTAGACGGAGAAAACGAACGGAAAGGCCACCGCCACGACGGCGACCACGATCAGGGCCGGCATGGTGAAGCGCCGATCTTTCAGCAGCCGTTGACTCAGCGTCACCCGGGCAACGCCGGTCTCAACCTTCTGAATGCCGCGCTCCTTGCGGCGAATCAGGTAGCGCCACAGGCCGCTGAGCGCGAAACTACCGATCCCGACAAAGAGCAGATTCGTCCATCGCCACTCGATGACGTTCTCCACCGTATTGACCCGAATCACCATGATCGGAAAGGTCAAGAACATGAACCACAGGGAGGTCAGCAACGATCGTTTCAATTCATTTGCAAGCATGGGTGTATCTATCTCAGTACGCCTGACGGCCGGCGGTGATCGATGGCGCCGGCCTGGGTAAATGGGGACTGTAACTATACCTTTTCCGTTGTCGAACGGCCCAGGATACCGGCCGGCCTGAAAATCAGAATTAACACCAGAAAGATGAAGGCAAAGACGTCTTCGTAGTCGCTGGAGATGTATCCGGTGAAAAATGATTCGGTCCAGCCGAGCACCAACGACCCGAGCACCGCCCCGGGAATCGATCCAATGCCTCCCAGGACAGCCGCCACGAAGGCTTTGATCCCGGCAATGAAACCAATGTAGAAATTGATCTGCCCAATGTGGGATGCGATCAACACACCGCCGATGGCCGCGGTGGCCGATCCAATAATAAAGGTCACCGATATTACCTTGTTGACGTCCACCCCGACCAGCATGGCCATTTCACGGTCCTGGGCCGTGGCCCGCATGGCCTTGCCGATCTTGGAAAACTTGATCAAAAACGTCAGCAAAACCATCACAATGGCCGTGGTCACCAGAATCACCAACTCCGGTGAGCCGATGATGTGCGCAACGGGTTCCATGAAGGCAAAATCGGGGATCAAGCCGGGAAATGGCATGAAGTCGGAGGTCTGGGCCAAAAGTACATAGTTTTGCAGGAAAAGGGACATGCCGATGGCACTGATCAATGCTGACAACCGAGGTGCCTTACGCAGGGGCTTGTAGGCAATCTTTTCCATGGTGAACCCGTAGGCCGACGAATACATCACGGCAACGACGGCAGCGATCAGCAAAATGGCGATCTGGTTCCAGCCCAGCATGGTCAGGACACCGATGACGATCAACGCCGTGAAAGCGCCGATCATGTATATCTCGCCATGGGCAAAGTTGATCAACTGCACAATCCCGTAGACCATGGTATATCCCAAGGCAATCAACGCATAGATGCTGCCCCTGGTCAACCCGCCTAAGAACAGCTCGAAAAAGTATTCCATATCAATCCATCGTTGGTAGCCGGCTCTCGTAATTCAGGCCGTCAATCGGTGTTGCGCCAATGGCCAAGGGGCTTGGCGTAGTGGTCACTGTCATAAAAATCAGGGGACAGACGGTGGCGTGTCTGTCCCCTGATTGATCATGACGTCGATCGGGTTACTTCAGTTCGACATAAACGCCATTTTGGACCTGATACATGGAAAACCCCACCCCAATGGCGTCACCGCGATCGTCAAAGCGGATCTTACCCAGCGGGGTCTCGGCATCCTTGGTGCGCAAGGCATTGGTGACCGCATCGTAGTCGGTGCCGCCGGCCTGCTCAATGGCATTGAGCAGCGCGATGGCCGCCGAGTAAGCATTCAGATAAAAGGCACCCGGATCGGCACCATAGGCTTTTTTGTGAGCCTCGTTGGCTGCGATGGCCATGGGGTTTTGGGAGACATCCTTGGGACCGGTGGCGTATACGCCTTCGGCATACTTCTGGGCCACTTTGATGAAGGTATCGTCCATTACGCCGTCATCGGAGATGAAGGTTGTATCCATTCTCTTTTTACGCATCTGGGTCACGATTTTAGAGGCTTCCGGATGGTAGCCGCCGAAAATGACCGCCTCGGCATTGCTTCGTTTGATCTTCTGGACGACCGCACTGTAGTCCACGGCACCGGGGGTAATGCCTTCGTACAAGACCACTTCGGCCCGGGGGTCTTCTTCCAGAAAGGCCTTGGCGAATTCAGCCAAGCCCTTGCCGTAGTCGCCTTTGTCATGCAGCACGGCAATTTTTTTGAGCTTGAGCACATCCAGGGCGAAATCGACTTCCAGACGGGCCTGGGCATCGTCGGAGGCGATCGTGCGGAAGAAGTTGGGATAGTCACCACTCTGGGTCAAGGCCGGGTTGGTGGCCGACGGTGACATAACGGGAACTTTGGAGTCCTTGTAGATACCCAGAGCGGCCTTGGTTGCTCCGGAGCAGATATGGCCCAAAACGACATGGGCGCTTTCGGAAACCAGCTTGGTGGCCGTATTGGTGGCCACCTCCGGCTTGCAGACATCGTCTTCGACCAGCAACTCCACCTGTTTGCCGAGAACGCCGCCTTTGGCGTTGATGTCTTTTACCACCAATTCAGCAGCTTTGATGGTCGGAATACCATAGGAGGCGAGGTCTCCACTATGGGGTCCGGCAACACCCAATTTGATGGTATCCATAGCCATAGCGGTTCCCGCAGCGAGCATGAAAGCACCGACAACTGCAACGACAAGCAATTTACCCAAACGATTTTTCATCATGCTTCTCCTTCTTTATTGGTTGTGGTGAACAATCTCCTCTCAAACAAACACGACTGTATAGTAGACTCCTTGTTGATCAGTCAAGCTAAAAGGCGGCCGGTTGGCCGATGGCAACTGGCAGGCAACAATATCATTTTATTATTATTATCAAACAGTTTAGTATTCTCTAAAGATATGCTCCTCACAGCGCGTAGGCGGGACGGCACCTTCGAGCGACAATTGTTGAAGCCAATTCATTTTTTTAGGCACCACCAGGAACTGTATATGCACCGGCACAATGCTGTCAACAGCATTCCATCATCGGCATTGCTCAGGGTGAATCCCAGGATCGGGCCCTTTTGGGGACGCTGATGGGGTTATTCGCTGCAATCATAAAGCCTTGCCCTGATCCATAAACCCATGTATGAGGGGGGGTAAAAGTTGACCTGCCAAGACCGCTCCCACCGGTCGCAGCACAGCAAGGGAATTATAACGCCATGAAAACGCAGATCGGTCTGGTTGTCAAAGATGCCCGTGAGGCCCAACATCAGGCTGACCGCTTCGAGCAATGGCTGGTCAGCCGGGGGTTGGCTGTCGTCCGTCGGAAAATTTGTCTTCCCGATCAAAAGGAAGTCGTAGACTGCCCAGAGCCATTGGACAAACCACTGTCTTGTGTCTTTGTCCTCGGGGGCGACGGGACCTTTTTAAGTGCCGTTCGCTGGATTGGCGATCGCCAGATCCCCATCATCGGCGTGAAATACGGTGAAGTTGGCTTCCTGGCGGAAACCACTGAAGACCGCCTGTGCGACGTGGCCGAAACCATTCTGGACAACCGCTTCAGCACCCGGCCGCAAATGCGTCTGCAGATTCAGGCCCTCCGTGACGGCGAGGAGATCGCTCGAGAAAGCGCCTTCAATGACGTGGTGATCAACAAGGGCGCCTTGGCCAGGCTGGCACGGATTCGCACGCATATCGACGACCAATTTCTAACTGACTATCGGGCGGATGGACTCATCGTATCCACGCCGACCGGCTCTACTGCATATTCCCTGGCGGCTGGCGGTCCCATTATCCATCCGTCGGTACCCGGCATCCTCATCACTCCCATCTGTCCCTTCACCCTGACCAATCGGCCGCTGATGGTCCCCGATACCGCTGCCATTAAAATTCAACTGGCGGAACCCAGTTCAGACATTATGCTCACCTGTGACGGTCAGGTGGGATTGAAGATCGACGAACGGGATACCATTCTGATCAGTAAAAGCCCCTATCCGGTTCAGATGATCACCTTCCCCGACCAAAACTATTTCGACGTCCTCAAGGCCAAGTTGAAATGGAGTGGCAGCCGGGTATAGCAGTGGCGCCATCCGAAGCATTGAAGAACAATTCATAAAAAAATTGCACTTTTATTTTTGCATTGTTCATGTTAACAAGGTTCGCTCGCCTGGAAATGGAAAAGGAGATTGTTCTGCCTGATGCGCAATTTACAACGGCTGACCGTCTTTAGCTGTCTTTTGACCGCATTCATAACGATCCTCAACACACCCGCCCCGGCCGAAATCGCGGCCAAGCGCGTCCTGATTCTGCCCCTGACGATTCATTCGGAAAAAGACCTGACCTTTCTCAATAAGGGCATCATGGAAATGTTGGCGGCGCGCATCAGCCAGTCGGCGACAGTGATTCGCAAAAGCGAATTGACACCTGGAAAAGATCCGCTTCAAATGGGCCGCGATCTGGATGCAGATTTTGTGGTCACCGGCAGCCTGACCATCTATGGCAACAGTGTCAGTACCGATGCGGCCCTCATCGCAGTTGACACCGGTGAAACCGCCCTCCAGTTCAGCCAGTTCGGCCAGAACAGCGGCGATGCGCTCATGCATATCAATCAGTTTGGCACCCAGGCCGGCCAGCACCTGGCGTCCCTTTCATCCGCACCCCCCTCAGCCCAACCGGCCGATGCGGCACCGGCGGTGATGATCCCCCAACTGGCCGCACCGGTAACACCGGTCCGACCGGCACCTACAGCGGCGGCACCGGCAACCGCGCCTCAATCGGCAACCGCCGCCGCAACCGCCGCGGCGACAGCAGCGGCATCTGCAACAGCCACCCGGACGTCGCCACCACCGCAGCCAGCACCTACCGTTACCGAGGCGGCAGATAGCGACAGCACCGATGAGGCCCTTTGGACCAGCAATCCGTTCAAGGGCACCATCCGCGCCCTGACCACCGGCGATGTCAACGGCGACGGCCGGTCGGACATCGTTTTTGCCCACGAGAATCAGATTGTCGTGGCCCACCGGCGCGTTAACCGACTGGAACGAATTGCCGCGGTCGATGCTGGCAAAAGGCACACCATCATCGCCGTCGATGCCGGCGACATCAACGGCAATGGACTTGCCGAGATATTTTATCACCCGCCTCAATATACATAAGAAACTGGATTCAATCGTTCTGGAGTGGAACGGGTCGAGCC
>JAAUYD010205291.1_pt1 | contig 25857 bp, 18 predicted proteins | sample 7278101 | NCBI WGS metagenome assembly JAAUYD01 (sample SAMN14350128, study PRJNA611818) | marine sediment metagenome | isolation source: surface marine sediment (0.6m) | place: French Polynesia: Moorea | collected 2018-08
ACCATTATCATTTGGCGCGCGACGAGATTTCAGGGTTTACAGATACCAAATTTCTGCTATAATATGGGTATTGGGTGGATACCCCTGCCCATTTTTTTATCAAGATTTGATGACATAAATATATTATCGTTTCCTAACATTCTCCCTAAAGAATTATCATCATCCTAAACACTACAAAAAACAACTAGCTAAATTACAACGTTTATCTAAACAGTTAGCTCGTAAAGAAAAAGGAAGTAATAACAGGTATAAAGCAAAAATTAAACTTACCAAACTACAGGCTCGTGTTGCCAACCTCAGAAAAGACACTCTTGATAAAATCACTACTTACTTATGCAAAAACCACGCAAAGATAGTAGTAGAAGATTTAAATATTTCTGGGATGGTTAAAAATAACAAGTTGTCTCAGTCAATATGAGTAGAGCGAAAAGTTCTGCGATCGCTGTGTTCGTAGTGACTTAAAAAACTAATATTTACCAGTAAGAAGCAATGGTTGTTAGCTTTGAATATTCCCTTTGAAATGCCAGTTATTATTCGAGGTAAATCTGGAGGGACTAGACAATTAATTCGAGGTAGAGGTAGTTACAAACAGGACTTACTCTTTAAACAGTGATAAATATGGTTAAGTTAGTTTTCATGTTTGGATAATTTGTAAGTATAAGAAAGGTAAAAGACGAGGTCATGGGCAAGAGTTTTTTGTTTATGGAGTCCATAAAGTTAAATTGTCATTGCACCTAATACATGATGATTATCGTCTGAGATTCGGGATTGAAAGTAGCTATCGGATGAAAAATTAATCCCTCATTAAAACAACTATTAAAAATCTCATAATTCGATTTATCTTTTTAGCTTGAGCATTTTTAATAATTAATATTTGGATTTATTTAATATGGCATTATCTTAGTCGTTTAAAAAGAAGTTCTCGACAAGTCTTTTCCTATCTATTTACCCTCAAACAAATGCTTGAGTTTTTACGTCAAGTAGTAGACCTGTTATCATAAGTTCAGCTTATCATTAATTGATAATAAACAGCTTTTGATAATTTTTGGAAAAATATATCAGAAACTACTATTTTCTTGGCGAATGCATAACTTTTGGGTCTACTGAATTTAGGTAATGCTAATCTGAGTAATGCTAATTTAAGCTTTAGCAATTTTACCAATGCTAATTTGTCAGAGACTATTTTGAGCGGTATTAAGTCAAAATTTACAAACTTTTGGGGTGCTACTATGCCTGATGGTTCTAAAAGTAAATGTTGATTTATTATTTCACTGAGGGGGTGACGAAATAGCTTGAAAAGCTTTATATATATGGGGTGTGAAATTTCATGCTAGAAAAAGATATTTTAATTAAAAGGGAACAGGGAATTCTTAATAGGGAACAGGACTGCCTGTGATGGGGGATTTAAATCTCCATCAACGCTTGCCGGCAACAGGTGGGGGACTCAGACCCGCGCTCTTGGGAGAGGAAACTCACGGGCAACCAAACCTTTGGACAAAAATTTCACTCCAAGCTTGTTGCCCGTTCCCTCTTCCCTCTCCCGAAGGAAATTAAGCTAAATAATCTGGGATTAGTACCTGGGTTTTATTATTTTATCAAAGGAATTAAAGTCACAAAGACTCGTGTTTTTTTTAGTTTTAATGTTGCCTGTAAGTGGAAACGTAAAATCAACGGAGTCGCATCCAAACAAGGATGGTTTATCTTAAGAAAGCTGGAAAGCCTAGAGTCTGTTATTTTTGCCTATAAACAAAGGTTTGATATAGAATAAATGTTTAGATATTTCAAGAAGAGTGGTTATAATTTATCAGACACCAATGTTGAAGATAAACGCTTGATTTCTCTGGTTTTATTAATAGCTTTTGCTTACAGTTATTCCACTATTCAATGTCAGCAGATTAAAGGTAAAGGAATACAAAAATATGTCGAGAGAAAAAGAAAAAAAAACCAGTCAAGAAGGGAGCCTCAGAGCCAGACAAATCAAAAGTCTAATTCGTAATTCTCTTAAGTTGTCTTTGATGAGATGTTTTGTTCTCAGCTTTGGCTGGATATTGGTGAATGGCTGCACAACAGGAACCTCGGAGGTCATGGAAGAAGGCGTTACCCAACGAACCATCCGACTGGGGTCTATACTGGCGTTGAGAGGACAGGAAGAAGCTCTAGGAAATAACCTAAAATTAGGGTTGAAAGTCGCTTTAAATGGTCAATTGGTCAAGGGAAAAAAAATTGAGATAATTTTTGAAAACGACTATTATGAACCACCAGTTGCCAGTCAAAAGACAAAAAAATTAATTGATTCGGGGATTTTATTGATGATTGGTAATGTTGGTACACCAACAGCCAAAGTGACATTACCTATCTTGAAGAAAAAACAGGTTCCAGCGGTGGGTTTCTTAACGGGAGCGCAACTGTTGCGAGACTCTTCTAAGTCTTCTGAGCTAATTATCAATTACCGAGCCAGTTACACACAAGAAATAGAAATGGTGGTCAAGATGGCTTTAAAGAAAGGTATAAAACCCAGTGAAATCTGTGCTTATGTTCAAGATGATAGCTATGGTATGTCAGGATTAGAAGGTTTAAGGGAGAGTTTAAAAAAAGTAGGGGCAGACGAGGAGATTGTGGGCTTCTATGACCAGTTTTTAGACCATAAAAAGAAGGAAAAGAAGGGCAAAACAATACTTGCACCAGTGGGATTATATAAGCGTAATACCCCCTATGTGAAACCAGGCTATGACTCCTTGAAACAATGGGAAAAAACAAGAGGAATAAACTGTAAATTAGTGGTAACAGCGGGGACTTTTAGCAATATTGCACGATTTATCAAATTAGCTCAAGATGAAGGAAACAATTGGCTTATTTCATCCCTATCCTTTGCTGATGCTCAAGAATTAAAATTAGACTTAGAAGAATATGGTATCAAAGACAAAGTGATCATGACCCAAGTAGTACCACTATTGAAGTCGAAGTCCGATCTGCCTATTGTCAAAGAAGCGAAATCGAAGCTCAAGAGTTATCGTGTCAAAGAAGCGGAATCGAAGGTCAAGAGTGATCAATTTAATAATGTTTTCTTAGAAGGCTATATTGTTGGCAAAATGACCCTAAAAATTCTCCAAGAAATACCAGGTAAAATTAATCGTGAGAATTTCTTAAAGCAGATTGCTGTGTCTAAATTTGATCTCGGTGGCGTTAGGATTGATTTAACTAAAGGGCGAACTCAAGCCTCGGATCTGGTTTTAATAACTGAACTGACTCCTGAAGGATTTAGACAATTAGATGGCTCATATCTTGCACCACATGATAATTGGGTAAATAATCGCCTGTAACCCTTATAATTTCCTAGGTGCGCCATGGTCTCTACTTACTCTCCCACTCGAAAGTGGAAGATGTGAGATGGGGAATAATTAAAAGATATTTTTTGATAATTAATTTTAGAGAATTATTAATCAGTCATGGATAAAGAAAAAAAAATCTCATCAGAAAATATTAATCACTCTCAACCTGCCAATGGTAAACAGACAACCGGAAAAAAGTCCAAAATATTGAAGCCAATTGCGATTGTTGATACAAAACTTTCTGATTTAGTCGATTGGCTTCAGACAATTTCTTTATTCAAGTTAGCAGTCATCTTAAGTGAGGGTGCAATTTTATTGGCAGTGGTGTCCTATATCGTCACTATACCGAACCGACGACGAGAGGAGATACAACAAGCCCGAAACGTGCTGCATGAGGAATCTAGCAATGAATATAGTGATGGACGTATTGCCGCGCTGAAGGTTTTAAATAAACATTGCCAAGGAAACCCTGGATTCAAAGCCCCTGATGGAAAAATGTCCGAGCTTAGACTCGAAGTATGTAGAGATTTTTCCTTCGAGAACGGGTTATTAAAAGTAAAAAAACGCGCCATGAATCTTTCCAATTCTAACTTAAAAGGAGCCAATCTCTCAGGCGCTGATCTTCAAGGGATTAACTTACGGGGAAGTGATTTACGAAATGCCAACTTAGCAGGAGCTAATCTAGAAGGGGCTGATCTAACCGATGCTAAGTTACAAGGGGCGAATCTATCACGAGCTAACTTTAAAGGAGCCATCCTTAAAGGAGCCTTCCTTGAAGGAGCCATCGTTGAAAAGGGTGAATTAAAGAATAGTAATTTGTATGGAGCAAATTTTCAATATGCTGACTTCTCTAAAGCCAATTTAAAGGGAATTAGAGCATTATGGGCTAACTTTAACCATGCCAATTTCTATGGCGCTAATTTACAATCAGCCAATTTTAACCGTGCTCAATTAATGGGGGCTGATTTTTATAAGGCTAATCTAGAGAAGGCAAAGTTGCGTTTTGCTGATTTGAGTAGTAACACCAACTCACAAGGGGAGCAGTTTACAGGGGCTAATCTACGAGAAGCGCAGTTAAAGGGGGCAGATTTGTGGGGTACGAAATTCTGGTCAGCTTTTCAACTAAAACGGGCTAAAAATTCGGAACAGTCTAGGTTAATGCCCAATTGGGAACAGCAGATTAGACAACCACGACCCCCTCGTTTACGCATTGCTCTCCTGAAACCAGAACCTCAGCAAAGTATTTTTGAAGCCTATGAATTAGGAATGCGTCGTGCTGCTAACCGTCGTGTGGAAATTTGGGCTATTCCTTATGGTTATGGTGTCGAAGATGAAGCTAAAGCGATCAAAGAGTTGGTTAAAAAGGGAATAGATGGGATTATCTTAACCCCCGAAGACCCGATTAAATCAAAAGATGCTTTGATGCATGCTAGTGACGCTGGAGTAGCCATTACCACCGTTGATTTTTGTTTTGAACCTTCAGAGGCAGAAGATTTAGCCATTGCTTGCTACGACACAGATAAATTTCAAATGGGCTATGATTCAGGGGAATACTTAGCAAAATGGGCGAAAAAACATATACTGCCTAATTCACCCTCAAAAGAAAAAATCGTTGAAGTGGCTTTGGTTGATGGGGCTATTTATGAACGTTACTATCCCTATCTTCAAGGGGTCTTAAAAAGCATCAATGCACACCCTCGCATCAAAATAAAGGACTCAGTTGGGGTTGCTTCTCGTAAGGATATTATAAAAGTTAAACAACTACTAAAAGATAAAGATAATTCTCAAGTACAAATCCTTTGGGGTGGCTCAAATTTAGCGACGGAAGTGGCTATTAAAGCGGTCACAGAATTAGAATTAGAAAATAAAGTGAAGGTTTTCGGTATTTTGGACTTGTCCATGGAAAAAGCTAAAAGGTTACTTGATGACAAGAGTCCTTTACAGTTAATTATTGATCAGTCTGGACATCTGGTAGGCTATAAGGCAGTCAAAAGAACCATTGACGTTTTAAGAGGAAAACATTCAGGGGCAGATTATAACTGTATCACCATTAAGCATCGTCCCCTAACTGAGGATTCGCTTAATATTAAAGAAGTAGAAGAGTTAATCACTAAATCACAAACTTTTGAAAACCAAGGTAAAAATAGGGGTTTCAGCCATTGTAAATCAGTCAGTAAACACCATTGATAATAGAGCGATCGCAAAACTTTTCGGTCTACTGAATATCTGATTGTGGATTTTACGAGTTTAGGGGACAACTTGAATATAAGTGCAAGAAGTTTGGAAGTGAATTAATAGTAGCTCATAGGTTCTATCCAAGTTCTAAAACCTGTAGCAATTGCGGTTATAAAAAACAAACTCTGAGCTGATCTGAGCGGACTTTTAATTGTGAAAACTGTGGTTTTAGTTTAGATAGGGATTTGAACGCGGCTATAAATTTACAGGCGTTAGGATGTAGCGTCTAAGCTTACTGTAGCTTGCTTCCCGAAGGGTGGGATAACCGCTCCCATGCTCCCGGTAATAACACATCAGAAAAACCTGCCAAGGATTAACGCTATGGGCTTTACAATAGTGATTCTAGGGATAAACTAAGCCTATGCTTACTATCTCCTGATTAAACTTACTTGAAAATGATTATAAGCCTGTCATAGTAAGCGTTATGCGTATTTCTTTAAATTGGCTACAGGAGCTAGTCGAAATCAAACTGACCCCAGAAGAATTAGCGGAAACCCTGACAATGGCAGGGTTTGAGGTAGAAGAAATAGAAGACCGTCGCACCTGGGCTAATGGTGTGGTGGTGGGGAAAGTATTAGAACGCCAACCCCACCCCAACGCTGATAAATTGAGTGTTTGTCAAGTTGATATTGGTAGGGGAGAAACCTTAAATATTGTCTGTGGTGCTCCCAATGTCCGTGCTGATATATATGTGGCAGTTGCTGTCGTGGGTACTTTTCTGCCCAACGTTGATTTGAAAATCAAACCAGCAAAACTGCGGGGTGTACCATCCAATGGCATGATTTGCTCCTTAAAGGAATTGGGTTTACCCAGCGATGTGGATGGGATTCATATTTTTACCCAAGAGAACCTCAAACTGGGTAGTGATGTCCGTCCCCTCTTGGGTTTAGATGATGTCATTTTAGACTTAACTGCCACTGCGAACCGTGCGGATGCTTTAAGTATGGTGGGGGTAGCGCGGGAAGTTGCGGCTTTAACAGGTGGTAAGTTGACAATTCCTGAGCCATCAGAATTATCACTGGATTCTGGTGTGGGGAATTTAACAATTAAAGTTGAGGATACCAAAGCCTGTCCGGCGTATATTGGGACAGTAATTAGCGATGTCAAAATTGCCCCTTCCCCAGCTTGGTTGCAACAGCGATTGTTGGCGACAGGAGTGAGACCAATCAATAATATCGTTGATATTACTAACTACGTATTGTTTGAATGGGGACAACCCCTCCACGCATTCGATGGCGATCGCCTCAAATCAGTTGCAGGTGGTGAGAAAATCGCCATTGGTGTGCGTTTTGCCAATGGGGGAGAAACCTTGAAAACCCTAGATGGGCAAACTCGTAAGCTATCCACCCAAAATCTGTTAATTACTGCTAATGAGAAACCAGTTGCTTTAGGGGGAGTCATGGGAGGGGAAGAAACAGAAGTCCATGGAGATACCCAAAATTTGCTGTTAGAAGCGGCACTGTTTGATAATGTAGCTATTCGTCGTTCTTCCCGCAGTGTAGGTTTAAGAAGTGAATCTTCCAGTAGGTATGAGCGGGGTGTAAATAATGCCGGATTGGAAATTGCCTGTCGCCGTGCTTTAAGTCTAATTACCGAACTAGCAGGAGGTAAAATTGTCACCCAAGAGATTTCTGACACCCGTCCTGCTACCTCCACAGGTTCCATTGAACTGCGTTTAGAGCGAGTTAATCAAGTTTTGGGATTGGTAAAATTAGGGGATGATGTAGGAGAACTCCAGGAAGCCGATGTTGAACGTATCCTCACAGCACTGGGATGCGAGCTTAAACAAACGGGAGCAGGTACTTGGATAGTTACAGTCCCCTCCTACCGTTACCGCGACTTAGAGCGGGAAATAGACCTAATTGAAGAGATTGCCCGTCTTTATGGTTATGATAATTTCTGCGATACCCTGCCGGATAAATCAGAAGCTGGTTATTTACCCTTGGATCAGGAATTAATTCGTAAATTACGTGCCAGTTTCCGGGCAGAAGGACTAACAGAACTAATGCACTACTCCTTGGTAAAGCCAGGGGAAGATAGACAAATAGCCCTGAATAATCCCCTATTTAGCGAATATTCTGCTCTCCGTACCGATTTAATTGCCGGATTGATAGATGCATTTCAGTACAATATCGAACAAGGGAGTGGTTCCTTAAATGGCTTTGAAATTGGACGAATTTTCTGGCAAGAAGAGGGTTTACAGGAAGCGGATATCATCGCTGGGATTATGGGAGGTGACTGCACCACCAGCAAATGGACAACCAGCGGAAGAGAACAACCCATGACTTGGTTTGCAGCCAAGGGCATTTTAGAAAGCGTCTTCACGCAAATGGGTGTAGAGGTAGAATATCAACCAGATCGACGGGACGAACGCTTACATCCCGGACGTACAGCCTCTTTGTGGATATCTGGGAACAGACTCGGTATTTTTGGACAGTTACATCCCCAATTGCGGCAAAAAAGAGACTTACCAGATTCAGTATATGTGTTCCAATTGGATTTAGATGTGCTTTTGGATGCCTTAGATACAGAGGAAATTCTCGTCCCCACATTTAAACCATTTTCCAGCTATCCCGCATCGGATAGGGATATTGCATTTTTTGCACCCGTAAAGATAACAGTTGCCGAAATCGAAAAAGTGATTACCAAAGCCGGGAGGGAACTGCTGGAATCAGTGGAACTGTTTGATGAGTATCGCGGTGAGCATGTACCTCAAGGACAGCGGAGTTTAGCATTTCGTCTCATTTATCGAGTAAGCGATCGCACCCTAACTGACAAAGAAATTGAACCCGTACACAACAAAGTCCGTGATGCATTGGTAGAAAAATTCGGCGTCAGCTTGAGAAGTTAGAAGGCGCGGAGTTTGTAGGGGCGCAAAGCTTGCGTCCAGGAGTTAAGAGTTAACAATTTTTAATTTTTAATTTTTAATTGTTTTAGGAGTCAACCATCAACATCCATGGCTAAATATGTAATGTGGGGAAGCTACTGCGAAAACGTCTTAGAAAAACGCGCACCTTATCGGCAAGCGCATCTAGACGGACTTGCAAAGCAAAAAGAATCTGGCGTATTAATTACTATTGGTCCTACCAAAGATTTAACAAAAGTTTTTGGTATTTATGATGCACCAGATGAAAAAACAGTTTGTCAATTAGTAGAAAATGACCCTTATTGGCAAAATGGCATTTGGACAGAATACTCAGTCACAGAGTGGATTCAGGCTTTGTGAATTTAAGTTATAATAGGATAGGGGGAGTATAGTAAAACTGACTTTTTCAAGTTAGATGGAAATATAATTTTCCTCATTCCCCATGCTCCATGCCCTAATTTGTATGGGAAGAGTTTCTCAAATAGTTGACTTCTTGAAGGAGGTACGCATGACGAGATTAACTTGGAAACTTACAGTTTTACCTAGCTTAATAGCTACCACTTTGATAGGTACTACTCTCATCCCAGCCAAGCCAGCTGCTGCTGATCAAAACATAATCAGAGATACAGCAACTGGTGCAGGTACAGGTGTAGTATCTGGAGCTATCACAGGAACATGTTCTACTGGTCGTAATGCAGTTAATGGTGCAGCTGCCGGTGCTGCCGTAAACCTTGCTAACCGTTCTAGAATTACAAGAGGAAGAAGACGGAATTTAGCTCAAGATATAGGAGTTGGTGCAGCAGCAAGTACAGTATCTGGCATCATTACAAACTGTAAAAATCCAGTAAAAAATGCTATTAATGGTGCAGCTACTGGTGCGGTTATCCATATAATTAACAAAAATAGATAATTACTTATTCACCCTAGATTCTGAATCGAATTCTTGGTAGAAATATTGCACTGCAATATTTCTATTTTTTTTGTGTATGAATAGAATTTTTTGGTACAATTATCACCAAATTAAGCAACAATATTTATTAACCATTAAATTCAGGACTTACGCAAGTGTCACATTCAAAAATCAACTTTTGGTTCTCAAAATCCGGGTTAAAACCCTTACTACAAACACTATCAATATGCCAGTTGCGTAAGTCCTGAAATTGTTTTCTCAAAAATCAATCATAAACTGATATAGCGCTTTTCAGTTGAGTCCAATACACTCGAAACCTCACCCCGTCCTGCGGACACCCCTCTGTTGCAAGTTCGGAGAGGGGAAGGGGGTGAGGTTCATCTGTATTCTATCAAGCGTGAAAACCGCTATAACTGGGAAATATTTCAGCGACTTGAGTTTATTTTCGTGATGGAAGTAGTTCAAATTTAGCGGACAAATCTCCTATAGCTACTTTAAATTCCCCAGGTTCAACGATACGCTGATTGTCACGACCATGAAAAGCAAAATCATCTTGATTAAGGGTAAACTCAACTGTTTTACTTTCATTTGGCTGTAAGGTAACTCCCTGAAATCTTTTCAACTGTTTAACTGGAGGAGATATTGTACGGTACAAATCACTGAGATAAAGTTCTACAACTTCTTTGCCAGTTTTATTGCCAGTGTTTTTAACAGTAACCTTGATATTGATAGATTCACCTACACGAATTTGTTTACGATTAAATTTGAGATTACTGTATTTGAAAGTTGTGTAACTTAATCCGGAACCAAAGGTAAATAAGGGGTCTAATTTATTTGGATTATCTACCTCTATCGGTTTATGGTCATAGGGAACCAAATCATTAGGATGACGAGGATAGGTAATAGGTAGCTTCCCAGAGGGATTATAATCTCCCAAAAGTACATCAGCAATCGCTTCTCCCCCTGCTGCACCCGGTAAATAAGCCATTAAAATTGCCTTAGCATCATCTACTATTGGTGTGATAATTCGGGGTCGTCCTTCTACCAATACTAATACAACTGGGGTTCCAGTTTTTTCAATAGCAGCAGCTAATTGTAATTGTGCTGCTGGTAGTGCTAAGTCATGGATATTTCCTGGAGTTTCTGTATAGGTTTCCTCACCCAAAACAACAATTGCTACATCGACATTTTTAGCAGCAGCAACTGCTTGGTCAATATTCACAGCTTCGTCAAATTTTGTGCCCTCAATATAGGTAATATTAGCCCTGCCTAATTTTGCTTGTAATCCTGATAAAATTGTTTTTTGAGTTTTTGGATATAGAGACTCTTCATTTCCTTGCCAAGTATAAGTCCAGCCACCATTGAGAACAGAACGTAAATTTGCATTTGGTCCGGTTACTAAGATTTTTTGATTTTTATTTAGTGGTAGTAAACCATTATCATTTTTGAGTAAAGTTAACGCTTCTCTGGCAGCTTGTAAACTAACTTGAGCAAATTCTGGACTACCTACCTTATCCTTCATTTGCAGATTTGGATAGGGATTATCAAACAGATTCAAGGCAAATTTAACCCGCAAAATTCGTCTGACTGACTCATCAATCCGCGACTGGGGAATTTTTCCTTCCTTGACCAATTCTATTAAATAATTATAGAAACTGAAATCATAGGGAACCATACTCATATCTATCCCTGCCATCACAGCCATTAACACCGCTTCTTTAGGTGATGAGGCAACTCGATCACGATTATAAAGATTTTTGACATCCTCCCAGTCACTAACAACAAACCCTTTAAATCCCAACTCCTGACGCAACACATCTGTCAGTAAATAGCGATCGCTATGTACGGGAATCCCATTAATTTCCGAGGAATTGACCATAACTGTATGCACACCAGCGTCAATCGCTTTTTGGAAGGGAGGCAAAAAGTAATCCCGCAGCATTCTTTCGGGAATCCATGCTGGTGTGCGGTCCCCTCCTGATAAAGGAAAACTATATCCCAAATAATGTTTAACACAGCCAGCAACTTTATCTGTTGCACCAATTTGATTATTCTCTCCTTCTAAACCTTTAACATAGGCTTCTCCCATAGTTGAAACTAAATAGGTATCTTCCCCAAAAGTTTCATAAATTCGAGACCATAAAGGGTTACGTCCCACACCTAACACAGGGTTAAAATTCCAGGGTATTCCCGAAGCACGCACTTCATAAGCTGTAATTTCCGCAGATTTTTTTACCAGTTCCCAATTGCGTGTAGCTGCCATAGCAATATTCTGAGGAAATAAGGTAGCCTCACGGGTATAATTTGCTCCATGAATAGCATCAATACCATAAATAATAGGAATACCGATACGGGTTTGTTTAGTGGCAATATCTTGAATTTGAGTAATTAATTGATGCCATTCATCTAAATTTAAGGCAGTATTATAAACATTAAGAATTGAACCTATATGATATTTCGTAATTGCTTCTTGTAATTTTTGGAGATCGACCTCATATTTTTGGTCAACTTTCCCTTCAGTTTTAGAAACTGCTTGCAGGGTTATCTGTGTCATCTGCCCTACTTTTTCTGACAAAGTCATTTTTGAGAGCAAATTTTCAACTTTTTCATCTATTTCATTGGATTTTATTTGAGCAGAATTTTGCATCAATTTCACATCCCTGTTTAATGATTGACTCCAACCTGGAACTGTAAACAGCATAATTATGCAAACAGGAATTACCACTAACATCCAACACAACCGCAACCTTTGTCTTTTTTGTTTAGTGAAATTCCACTTCATAATATTCTCTGGAATCTGGTATCTGGTATCCGCATCTTTTCTAACTACCTTTTAGAACCTATTACAAAACGGCGTCAATAAACCAAACATTTTAAAGGGCACAAAAGCCTGCTATGTAAACATTTTTAATTTATTAAGTAGGTAGATATAAATAAAGCGAACGCTTTTAGGGTCGTCATTGGTAAAGGTTTCACTCTTTATTTGCGTTTCGTAATATAGTTGTGTTTATTTCCACCTATAGAACTCCTATTTGATTTTTGTTGGCGTAGCCTGCGCTTGCGCTTAAAAAGCTCAGTACATTTTCTGTTAAGAGTTCCCCGTTAAGAGTTCCCTATCTTCACGAAGAATTACAGCGATTTTCAGGTAAATAGACCACGCTGTAGGGGTAAAGCGCATTGCTAAACCCCTACGATCAATGTCAGTAGATCACAAACTTTCGGAAATGAACGTAAAAATAAGGGTTTCAGCCATCGTCACTTTTGGAGTATTCAGCATAAGTTTAATAGCGATCGCTCAATAGCAGCTAGCACTATTGGCTGAAATACTGATTAAAACGTGCTTTCCCGATGCGAGAGTATTTTGCTGAAATATCGATGTGGCAAGACTTCTAAAAAACTTTGTGATCTACTGAATGTGGTTCAAATAGATGAAAACTGCTGTAAGACTGCGTCACGCTTACGCGAACACGAATCAAACCGGATTCCTATACTTACTTAATTTATTAATTTATTTTCGATTACAAAACTCCAGCACCATTGACACATCACTGGTTTGCTGCGGATAGTTAACTTGTGGACGAGTAATAATTATCAACTTTATCCCTAACTTTGCTGCAAGCTTGCGCTTCACATTCTCTCCTCCAGCAGTTCCTGAAGCCTTGGTAACCACCACAGAAATGTCCCAATGATGCCACAAAGCCGCTTCTAAGTCGGCAGAAATGGGAGGACGCAAACAAATGATTCTATCTGGGGTAAAACCTGCCCTGAAAGCCACCTGTAAGGCTGTTGAAGAGGGGAGTAACCGCGTAAATAGGGTTGCAGACCTTTGCCAAGGTAGAAACAGGTTTAAGGGTCTATATCCCACCGTTAGCAACACCCTTTCACCTTGCAAATGATTACTACCCACAAGAGTATTAAAACTATCTAAATAAACAATCTCCCCACTCTCCCCACTCTCCCCACTCTCCCCACTCTCCCTACTCTCCCCCAGAGGACGTTCATAGCGTAGGTAAGGAAGATTGTATTCTTCAGCAAATGCGATCGCCATCTGGGAGATTTCCACAGCATAGGGATGGGATGCATCGACAATGGCGACAATTTGCTGTTCCTGCCTAAATTGTTGTAGAGTCTCAGCAGTTAAATGCCCTACCCAAACTTGTAAAAATTGAGAGTCAGGATAGAGCGATCGCGCTGATTCTGTGGTGACAGTAACAGTGCAAGGAATCTCAGATTGGGCGATCGCCACTGCTAACATCGCACTTTCACTGGTACCACCAATTAACCAGATACGTGCAACACAAAACTTCCACAAATCGCTCATATCTCAGAAAATAGTTTTGATAGTATACAATCAACCACTATTCAACAGTAAATGATTTATGGTCTAGGTAATTTTTGTGCGATTTGTGGAGATTTGTGGGAAATAGTGAGAGAATTAGTGACCTAGTAACAGATCCCACCAAAATATTATTTTAATTGTACTATCTTCATTGTTGACCTTTAAGCGCCTTTCTAAAATTGCGACGATAAGATTTATTAGCAATAAACAAAGCAGGCCATAGTAAAGATAACTTTAGGCGATTAACGAAAGTCCGGTTGAAATTGGTACGTTCAAACCCACTCCAGAATTTCCATACACCACCAACATAAACAACTATCAATCCAAAAATGATCAAATCAGTCATTGCCATCAACTCCGTGAGCAACTGATAAACTAGAAGTTAAGTATTGCTACAGAGGCTTGCCAATTGACAACCGACACACCCCAATTAGTATTGGGGGTAATTTTCGGTATCCAGTCAATTAATACATCCTCCCTATTCCAGTGTAATTTACCTTCTTTGAGAACAACCAGATATTCCCAACTCATAACTCCTAACTCCTAACCCCTAACTCCTAACTCACCACTGACTACTCTTGACCAGATAAATTCTGGGGGAGTTCCGCAAAATCCAATATCCGTAGGACACTAGAAAAAGACAAAATCAAACAAAAAACCTATCTCATCGGTTTTCAGGCAGCAGTTGCTGCAAACAGATAAGGAGGATTTATGCGTGCAGTACTGATGGCAGGGGGTTCGGGAACCAGGTTACGTCCGCTAACTAGCGATTTACCTAAACCTATGGTTCCCATTCTCAACCGACCCATTGCCGAACATATCATTAATCTTCTCAAAGGTCATCAAATTACGGAAGTGATTGCGACGCTACATTATTTACCTGATGTGATGCGAGACTACTTCCAAGATGGCAGAGATTTTGGTGTACAAATAACCTATGCGGTGGAGGAAGATCAGCCCCTGGGAACCGCAGGATGTGTTAAAAATATTGCGGAACTCCTTGATGACACATTTTTAGTAATTAGTGGTGATAGTATTACAGATTTTGACCTGACAGCAGCGATTGAATTTCATAAACAAAAAAAATCAAAAGCGACATTAATTTTGACTCGTGTCCCCAACCCCATTGAGTTTGGGGTGGTAATTACTGATGAAGAAAATCGCATTCGCCGTTTTTTAGAGAAACCCACTACCAGTGAAATTTTTTCTGATACAGTTAATACTGGTGCGTATATTTTAGAGCCAGAAGTTTTAGATTATTTACCAGAAAATACTGAATCAGACTTTTCTAAAGATTTATTTCCCCTCTTGCTGTCAAATGACGAACCCATGTATGGTTACGTTGCCCAAGGTTACTGGTGTGATGTCGGTCATTTGGATGCTTATCGGGAAGCTCAGTATGATGCTCTAGAACAGAAGGTCAAACTTGATTTTGCTTATCAAGAGGTTTCTCCTGGGGTGTGGAAAGGTCAAAACACCTATATTGAACGCACAGCTAACATTGAACCTCCGGTGATTATTGGCGATAATTGCCGTATTGGTGCTAGAGTGCAAATTGAAGCCGGAACGGTCATCGGTGATAATGTGACAATTGGGGCTGATGCTAATCTCAAGCGTCCGATAATTTGGAATGGGGCAATTATTGGAGAAGAAGCTGAGTTATTTGCCTGTGTAATAGCCCGTGGAACTCGTGTAGACCGTCGCGCACATGTATTAGAAGCAGCTGTAGTTGGTTCCCTGTCTACGGTGGGAGAAGAAGCTAAAATTAACACTGGTGTGCGGGTATGGCCCAGCAAAAAAATTGAGTCGGGAGCTACTCTCAATATTAACTTAATTTGGGGTAACATCGCTCAACGAAATTTATTTGGGCAACGAGGGGTACAGGGATTAGCAAATATTGACATTACCCCAGAATTTGCTGTGAAGTTGGGTGCAGCTTACGGTTCGACTTTAAAACCAGGTTCTCAAGTTGCTGTTTCCCGGGATCAACGCAATATCTCCCGCATGGTGACTCGGTCAATTATTGCTGGTTTAATGTCAGTGGGTGTTGATGTGCAAAATCTAGATGCTACAGCTATTCCCATCACCCGCACAGTTATACCTACCATGTCAGTAGTTGGGGGTATCCATATCCGGGTACACCCAGACCGTCCTGACTACATTTTAATTGAGTTTATGGATGGTAAAGGAATTAATATCTCCAAAGCTCTAGAAAAGAAAATTGAGGGGGCTTACTTTAAAGAAGATATGCGGCGATCGCAAATTCATGAAATTGGTGATGTGGCATATCCTACCCAATCTGTTGACGGCTACTGCACTGCTTTTGAGAAATTGTTAAAAATTGAAACGATTCGCAACAGTCGGGCAAAAGTGGTAATAGACTATGTTTATGCTGTATCTGGCGCAGTGTTACCCCAAATGTTAGATAAATTTGGGGCAGATGCGGTAGTATTAAATGCTAGCCTCAATAAAACAGCTGTTTCTACAATAGAGCGGGAAGCATTATTAAATCAACTTGGTCATGTGGTGGAAGCGCTGAAAGCTAACTTTGGCGTTCAGGTATCAGCCAATGGAGAACAGTTGATTTTGGTTGATGAATCTGGGATGGCTATCCGTGGGGAAATGCTTACTGCTTTGATGGTAGATATGATGTTAACTTCTCATCCCCGCAGTGCAGTAGTAGTACCGGTTCATGCATCCAGTGCAGTGGAACAAATTGCCCGTCGTCATGATGCTAAAGTAATTCGTACTAAGGTAAATCCTACAGCATTGATGGAAGCTGCACAGAAGAATCCGAATGTGGTTTTGGGTGGTAGCGGGGAGACTGGCTTTATTTTCCCCCAACTACATCCTGGATTTGATTCCATGTTCTGTATTGCCAAACTAATTGAAATGTTGACAATCCAAGAGCGATCGCTTGCTTCCGTGCGCACAGAATTACCCAGGGTAATTTACAAAACTCATACAATCCGCTGTCCTTGGCGAGTTAAAGGGGCATTAATGCGCTACTTGGTAGACACCCACCCAGCGGAATGCTTAGATTTACGAGATGGGGTAAAAATTTGCCAACCCTATGATGACAGTTGGGTATTAATATTACCAGATGCTAGCGAACCAGTTGTCCATTTGTATTCTAACAGCAATAACCGCGATTGGGCAGAAAATTCATTGAGAGAGTATCGCGATCGCGTGCAAGGGTTTGTGGAAAGAGAACAGGAACAAGTGGTAGCTGAGGTTTAATCAGCTGTTGAGTTTACCTCTTGCATCAGCCTTGGAATTAATTCCAAGGCTAACAGTCTAAGTCTACTAAAGTAGACTAAAAAGCAATACGGTTCAGTTAAGGAAAATAGTAGGTTGGGTAGAGTGACAGCGTAGACGACCAAAGGGAGGCAACTCGTAAGCGAAGCTTTCTCGAAGAGTAGAGTAACTCAACAACCAAAAACTTTGGTATTGTTGGGTTTCACTTCGTTCTACCCAACCTACATTTATTTTTCTCTTCCCAGAGTGACACAAGAGGGTTAACTGTAGCTTGCATCAAGCGCAGCAGTACGGTATTTGACTAAAAAGGTGATACGAAATCAAAAAATGTTTGCAGCATATTACCCAGTCATCTTTAGATGACTTTGACTATTAGCCTGGGATTTAAATCCTAGGTGGTTGTGGAGGCTGATACAAAATATGAATTGTTAATCAGTGTTAGCTATTTTATAGAGTATCTGGATCGATACCCATATTCCGCAATTGTTCAGCCAATAATTGAGCGCGTTGTTCGGCTTGTTCTTTGGCTATACGTTCTTGTTCCAAAAGTTGTTCAGCTTGTTGTGCGCGTTCATCACCAGTGAATAAAATATTACCATCTTGGTAGCACCAGCGCAGCCAAGTATCCTGTCTACTTTCAAACTCTCCTTCCCAGATTGTTACACCTAACCCCACTTGTTCTAACCAAGTTTCTGTGGTTTCAAAGTAACGTCTTCCTCTGAGTTCATAAATCCGTAGAATTTGTTCGCTTAATTGTTGGGTGGGGTCGTATACTATGTAATAACTCACCCGCATTTGTTGATAAATTCTCAGTTTTTCTCCCAATTCATTCCCTAGTTTATTGGAGACAATTTCAATTACAACCTCTGGGGGTTTACCAAATCGCCAAACCATATAACAACGGTTTTGTTTCTCCCAGCAATTTTCAGGCATTTGTGCGTCTAAACTGAGGAAGATATCAGGTACAATTGGTGGTTGTAAGTCGGTGTAATAAATGCCGATATTAGACTCTGCAAGAAAAGTCTTGTTTTGCAAGGAACTATAAAGAGAACTGACTAACAGCCGTTGTTGTTTATCGGAAGCAAAATTATCGACAGGTGTATCATCTTCGGTTATTAATTGGTTAGCGTCTGGGATATAGAAGTCATCGTCATTGATTAAAACTTGCTCAACCATAAGTTTATCTACCTCTTGTGAGCTTTATTTCTAGTTTATACTGATTCAAGTAATATTGGCTTTTGCTTTTGAGGAATTTATAAATGTACGTGATGCTTGGTTAACATCATTTGGTCTAATATCAAATTCGGAAATTTTCTATAGATAATGTTCAGCAAGGAATCGGTAAATTGTGCAATTAAAACATTCTCGTCTATTACTTTAATCCACACATCTGGATAGTATCTGCAAAGCATTCCTAGGCAAAATAAGATGACAAAATGGGCTGCTGGTTCTTGAATGTAATTTTCTGGATTTAAGATATAGAATATTCTTCCAGCAATATCATCGACCATATGTGGAAGAAACAGTTTATTAAGTATATTTTCATCAAGACCAAAAGACTTTCTGTCTAAAATAAAATTTGTTTCTAAAAGCCTAAAATAAATAGTATCCTCGAATTCCTTAATCATATAAGTGTTAGGTTGATTTTTTTTAACTAAGTCAATCATTTTTTGTTTTTGCTGGATAGGAATATTGTTGATTGTAAAATGAAAACATAAATTACTAAAGTCTTTTTGTCTATATCCCTCATTTGTCATCTTACTTCTTATATCGAGTTTTAATTCTCCTTGACATAAATCCGATGTCAATCCTAAATTTTTAAATTCTGAAAATATATCTGGTAGCGTCTTAAGAAGATTAGATATATTGATTGTTTGATTCAATAAATCATTAATTAATGCTTGTTTGAAATTAGGATATAGTAAGTAAGTTTCTAAAGCGTCGCTTTCTCCCTCAAAATATCTCTTTGCATAAAATTTAATTGCACAGGGTATTAAACTTTCATAAAACAAAGCAAAATGTCCCGAAGGAATCTTTTTTGTCTCATCCTTATCTGGTTTGATATAAACATTACATTGCAAAGAATTAAAAAAATCTTCTACATTCTTTATATCCTTACTCTTAAATGAGTCGCAGAGTTCTAAACCATGATGTTTGTGTTTTTCTTTTTTCCTGAGAGCATCAAAAGAATAGTTTCCATCTCGTTTTAATAAATATAAAGCCCGAGAAAGACTAACAGCACCGTAATAAAGTAAATTCGGACGAGTTGCAAGACCAACTTGTGAAGAAACTTGAAAGTATTCCTCTGCTTGACGTATACAATAACCTATTTGTTTAGCTTGCTTTTCAATATTCTTTTTATGTTTGTTGTATTCTGCATCTGAAATTTCTCGTATCCGACGATGTTGAGTAACAGTAAAATCAATATATTGAAAGTATCTTAGTAGTTTCCAAATTTCTTGAATTGGGTTTTCTGAAGAGATATCTCTGAATCCATTTATTTGGTTTAACATTCTCAAAGTGATTAACTATAGTTCAAAAGAGTTAAAAAATATTATTATACTTAAAAACCATAATTATATTAACCAAATTAAACGTAAAACCTCACCCCCAACCCCTCACCCCTAACCCCTCTCCCAATGGGAGAGGGGGAAAAGGAGAGGGGGAAAAGGAGAGGGTAGGAGAGGGGTGTCCGTTAGGACGGGGTGAGGTCTATTTTATGTTCTTTAAGGTTGACTTACTTATATTTGCTTTTCTATAGAACTTTGGCTGTAACAATATTATGAAAACAGCTTAGTCTAGGTAATCGCACTCTCCCAAAAATATGTTTATCCAACATTTCCAAATGCTTGCACGCTATAATACCCTAGCTAACCGCAAGCTTTATGAAGCCATATCCCAGCTTACAGATGCGGAACGCAAATTTACTAGACCAGCCTTTTTCAAGAGTATTCACGGAACCCTCAACCATATTATGTTAGGCGATCGCATCTGGATGGGACGCTTCAGGGGTAAAGAAATGCCATCCACCGGACTTGATGTTATCCTCTATGATGACTTTGAGAAATTGTGGGAGGTGCGTGTCATAGAAGATGCAGCGATTGAAACTTTTATGTCCAATTTAAGTCAGAGTTTCATCAATAGTGAAATTTCTTACGTCAATAACCAAGGAAATCTTTATACTGACCCGGTAAATTTATTACTGACGCACCTTTTTAATCATCAAACCCACCATCGGGGACAAATTCACGATATGCTTACCCAAACAAAAATTAAACCACCATCTCTAGATATGCACCGGATTTTACGACCATAGATAGGAAAAGTGAGGAAGGAGGAGTTAGGACTTGGGAGTTAGGAGTTTGAAGTTAGGAGTTATGAATTAGGAGTTTGGAGTTTGGAATTAGGAATTAGGAATTAGGAATTAGGAATTAGGAATTAGGAGTTTGGAATTAGGAGTTTGGAGTTTGGAGTTTGGAGTTTGGAGTTATGAATTAGGAGTTTGGAATTAAAAATTAGGAATTAGGAGTTTGGAGTTTGGAATTAGGAGTTTGGAGTTTGGAGTTTGGAGTTTGGAGTTACCAATTTTTAATTTTTAATTTTTAATTGTTTTAGGAGTTAAGAGTTTGGATTTTGGAGTTGAGATTTTGGAGTTGGGAGTTACCAATTTTTAATTTTTAATTTTTAATTTTTAATTGCTTTGGAGACTTATGACTAATCAACAGTTGGAATTAAATATTGGCTGGCTATATCCGAGGTTAATGAGTACCTATGGCGATCGCGGAAATGTGATCGTGATTGAACGTCGTAGTCTATGGCGTGGATTTAATGTTAACATTATTCCCCTAGACCAAAATGCTACCGATACTGATATCCGTGGAGTGGATGTAATAGTTGGTGGTGGGGCACAAGACCGTCAGCAAGAAATTGTCATGCGGGATTTACAAGGTGCAAAAGCGGAAGCAATGCGGGAGAAGTTAGAAAATGGTACTCCTGGAGTATTTACCTGCGGTTCTCCCCAACTTTTAGGACATTACTATGAACCAGGATTAGGACAGCGTATTGAAGGGTTGGGAATCTTGGATTTAGTTTCTGTGCATCCTGGGGAAAATACTCGACGTTGTATTGGTAATTTAGTAATTGAAGTTACTGCTTCTCGTTTAGCGAAGGAACTAAAAGAAATGTTGGATGGTGCTACTCCTTACTTAATTGGCTTTGAAAACCACGGTGGACGTACTCGGTTAGGAAAAGTAGAAGCCCTAGGAAAAGTAGTGTACGGTTTGGGTAATAATGGGGAAGATGGTACAGAAGGGGCTTTTTATCAAAATGCGATCGCCACTTATTCCCATGGTCCGCTATTACCCAAAAATCCTTTTGTGGCTGATTGGTTGATTAAAACGGCTTTGCAGCTAAAGTATCAACAGGAGATTAGTTTATCACCCTTAGATGATACCTTGGCGATGCAGGGACGAGAAGCCATGTTAAAACGGTTGAATTTGAGTCTCTCAACGACCGTTGCTGCTAAAGTTTGAATATCTGCCTATTCTTTACTAAAACCATGGTGCAACCCATTCGCATTTTGTTGCAAACTACTATTCCCACAACGGAAGATGACTGGAGTATCCAGCGATTTTCGCTACTACAGGAATATCTGTCATCTGTGCAAGATGAAACAGGACAGCGATTATGTGAAGTGACAGCGCGTGATCGCCTCACGGATGTTGAAGGGAATGACCCAATTTTAAGCAGTCTTGACCAATCGGACTTTGATCAATTGTGGTTGTTTGCTTTGGATGTGGGTGATGGGTTAAGTGATAAAGACCGTGCAGGTATTAACGCTTTTCGTCAACGGGGTGGGGGTATACTCACCACTCGCGACCATCAGGATATGGGTTGTTCGATGTGTGGAATTGTTGACATCGGGGATGTCCATTATTTTCACAGTAGAAACCCTGACCCTGATGAGTCTCGTTGTTGTCCTGATGACCCATATACTACTTATATTTCTTTTCCTAATTACCATTCTGGTGCTAACGGGGACTATCAAAAAATTACCCCTGTGGAACCTGTGCATGAATTGCTGAAAAATCCCCATTCAGCTTCGGGAATGATTGAATATTTTCCCAGTCATCCCCATGAAGGAGGAATAGGAGTGCGTGCGGGGGATAAGAATGCACGGGTGATTGCTGTGGGTAAAAGTTTAGTTACTGGTCGTGATTTTAATCTGGTGGTAGCGATGGAACATTACCAAGATTCACAGGGTAATATGTTAGGACGAGCAGTTGCTAACTCTAGTTTTCATCATTTTCTAGATTACAATTGGGATACTAGCAAGGGGTGTCCCAGTTTTGTAGATGAACCCCCAGGAAATGGGGTGAAAAATCAGCCGAGTGCTTTAGAAGATATTAAAATCTATGTGCGTAATCTGGCTTTATGGTTAGCGAATTGATTTGAGGAAACACAGGGAAATTGTACTGTGACTATGGAAAAAGCAACCTTTGGTGGTGGATGTTTTTGGGGAGTAGAAGCAGCTTTTCGTCGAGTTAAGGGTGTTGTCTCTACTTCTGTAGGATATATGGGAGGACATTTTGAAAATCCCTGCTATTTGGATGTTGCTGCCAGGATTACGGGACATGCTGAGGTAGCACAGGTGGAGTATGACCCCTGTGTGCTGAGTTATGATGAATTACTAACAGTATTTTGGCAAATTCATGACCCCACTAGTTTAAATCGTCAAGGTGCAGATAGAGGGGAACAATATCGCTCAGTCATTTTTTATCACACTCCTGAACAGGAAGCTACAGCTAGAAGTTCCAAGCAACAATTACAAGTATCTGGTAGGTATGAAAAGCCAGTTGTGACGGAAATTAAGCCAGCTTCCACCTATTGGTTAGCATCCGAGGAACATCAGCAATATTTGGAGAAGAAGGAAGGTGGCTAATTAATTAGACATCTGGTGAAAAAGAATGTAGAGACGTTGCAATGCAACGTCTGGAAAAACGGTTTTGGACAACGCATATTTAATTTCCGGAGAGGTCTATTGTTGCTGTTAGAGATTTGAGACAACCATCTTCCATATAGATAATGCGATCGCCTATATCTAAGATTCTGTTATCATGGGTAACTAGTAAGATGGTACAACCTTGCTCTTTTGCTAGTTGGTACATTAGTTCCACCACATCCCGTCCTGATTTTTTATCGAGTGCAGCGGTGGGTTCGTCTGCTAAAACGATTTTGGGATGACTGACTAAAGCCCTAGCAATTGCGACTCTTTGTCTTTGTCCTCCGGAAAGCTTTTCGGGATAATAATCGACGCGATCGCCCAAACCAACTTCTTCTAAAATAGCGATTACTTGAGCATCTAAATCTCCTGCTAACATCTGGTCATGTAATTCTAGGGACATACGTACATTTTGTTTGGCTGTTAAAAATGCCATGAGATTATGTGCTTGGAAAATGTAGCCAATTTGCCGACGAATTTCTGTCAGTTGTCGCTTATTTGCACCGCACATTTCTTGCCCTAAAATCTGCAAACTGCCTGATTGAGCTGAACGTAATCCACCCATGAGAGTTAACAGAGTTGTTTTTCCCGAACCGGAAGGACCTGTTAAAATGACGATTTCTCCTGCTTTAATCTCCAAGTTAATGTCAAATAAAACTTGTTTACGCAGTTGTCCTGTACCAAAGCAGTGGTTGAGATTTTTGATAGATATAACTGTGTTCATAGGAATTTGAATTTTAGATTTTGAAAAACAGATAATCCGTTAGTGATTTTGGATTTTGGATTGCTAATTAACATTTTACGCCATTACATCATCACTTCTTTCAAGGCAGTAGGCAGAAGGTAGAAGGGGCTGAAGGGAAGAGGATTTGACTTGTTTATTCCATTCATAGCGAGGAGATTTAATTCTTTATTACTTATTACTTATTCCTGATTACTTATTACTTATTACTTATTACTTATTCCTGATTACTTATTCCTGATTACTTATTCCTGATTACTTATTCCTAATTCCTAATTACTTGTTACTTATCACTTATTCCTCATTTCTGGTTCCTGATTACTTATTCCTGATTCTTGATTCCTCATTCCTCATTCCTCATTCCTCATTCCTCATTCCTCATTACTGATTCCTCATTACTGATTCCTCATTCTTGATTCCTCATTACTGATTCCTCATTCTTGATTCCTGATTCCTGGTTCCTCATTCCTGATTCCTCATTACTTATTACTTATTCTTGATTCCTGGTTCCTGATTACTGATTCCTGATTACTGGTTCCTCATTACTTATTCTTGATTCCTGATTCCTGGTTCCTGATTACTGATTCCTGATTCCTCATTACTGATTCCTAGTTCCTGATTCCTGATTCCTGATTCCTGATTCCTGATTCTTGATTCCTCATTACTTATTACTTATTACTTATTAATGATTACTGATTACTGATTTCTGATTTCTGATTCTTGATTACTGATTACTGATTTCTGATTTCTGATTCTTGATTCTTGATTCCTTATTACTTATTACTTATTACTTCATCATCCCATCACTCCTAAAACATATCTGCGGGGTCAGCACTACGGAGTTTGCGCATGGCAATCAGTCCCGAAATACTACACATGGTAATAGTTAAAATCAGGACAAATATAGCCCGATTGAGCTTCATAGCAATGGGTAATAAAGTTGCTGCATAGGTCATTTGATATAAACCCATAGACAGGGCTACACCAGGTATAAACCCTAACGCTGCCAATAAAAGACTTTCTTGCATCAACATCACCATTAAATAGCGATCGCTATATCCCATGGCTTTGAGGGTAGCGTATTCTGGTAAGTGTTCTGACACGTCAGAGTAGAGAATTTGATACACAATGACAATACCGACAATAAATCCCACCGCTACCCCCAAACCAAAGATAAATCCAATGCCTTGATTGCCCCAATAATCAATTTCAATTTGGGCAAATTCCTTGGGGGTTAAAACTTTCACATCATTGGGTAAATTTGCTTGCAGTTGCGATCGCACCGCTTCTACATTGGCATTGGGTTGGAGTTGAATCAAACCTACTTCTATCTGATTTGGTTTGCGGTTCGGAAATAGGGTTAAAAACGTAGAATCACTGGTAATAATGTTGCCATCGGCACCAAAGGAAGCTCCCAATGTAAACAAACCTACTGTGCGGATATTGTGCTTATTTACTTCCGCTTCTACGATGCCCTGTTGCTCGAATAACTGGGGAATTTCTCCGTATTCTGGACGAGAAGCACGGTCAAAAATTACTCTGTTGAGCAGTTTCAATTCATCCAGTTTTTGATTAACCTCTGGGAAATTAAATGGTGGGTTTGCTGGATCGATTCCCCACACCAAAATCCCCCGACTGAGGCGATTTTTAGGATTTTGCCATTGGGCAATATCTATGTACAAAGGACGCACAGATTCGACACCTGTATATGCCAAAGTCTGTTGTAATCTCTCCCTGGGAAAACTTTTGACATAGAACAGGGTTTGAAATTTGGGATTAATTAAAACTAAATCTGCTTGCAAGTTTTGGTGTGCTTGGGTAGCGCTATCAAATAATGAATCTAATAATCCCAACTGTACAAACATTAACATATCGGCAAAGGCAATTCCCGCTAACGCCACCACTAACCGCATTTTTTCCTTGTTTAGTTGTAGCCATGCTAAGGGGGTTCGACGAAAGAATTTAGGAAGCATTTTGGCACTCCTGGCATAAAGTTAATCGAATGTTCGTTATAAATTAATCCAACTCTAATTGACCAAAAATAGACTGGATACAAGCCGTGTGGATACCCTACACCGTAGACACGGAGTGGCTTCTGTAAGTAGGCTATGCTTACATCGATGTGGTAATAATTCTAAATTCTTCATTCTTCATTCTTCATTCTTCATTCTTCATTC
>JAAUYD010077425.1_pt1 | contig 25850 bp, 21 predicted proteins | sample 7278101 | NCBI WGS metagenome assembly JAAUYD01 (sample SAMN14350128, study PRJNA611818) | marine sediment metagenome | isolation source: surface marine sediment (0.6m) | place: French Polynesia: Moorea | collected 2018-08
AAACCTTTTACGATACGATCCCCGCTAACGGCTGTCAGGATCACCCAGCCCGAAGAGGTTGCCGCCAGCCACCATAAAAACCATGGTGACCTGGCCTTCGGTTTTGAAGAAAGGATCCCGCCGATATGGTAGCCAATGGCCAGCGCTGCCAGCACCTCGCCGATGGCCGCCGTCCAGCAGAACAGCGTGTTGCCAAAGGCCGGGGCCAGCAGCCGTGGCAAGGTCAACTCCAAAACCATAGTTTGAAAACCCAGGGCAAATATGAGGGCATACTGTACCCCAATGGCCAGCTGGCTCTTCCTAACACCCAAATTAGCTGTTTCACCGGGTCTCATTTCGCTTCCCATTAACTTCTCCTTCTGTGGCAGCCAAACAGAACAGGCAGAGAAACCCATTTGACTCGGCCTTTAATCGGTATATTCAACATTCCCGTCGATATAGTCTTTACAAATTGGTTTGACGATTATCTTGACCTTCTTATCACTATAATTCGGAAAAAATTACATCTGAGGTTTTCATAAAATTTCTTTCAGAGTATATTTTGCAACGTCGTGGCTCTGCAGCCGCGGCGGGCTATCGCGGTCTGCAGCAGCCGCTGGTTATGAAAATTCATTTAATTTGTGAAAAAGTTGCATCTACAATATCTGACCCCACATGAGCAGTAGGTCTAAATCGACCCATTAGCGGAATATGATAAATTAATGTTGCAATGCCTAAACAGCCAAAGAACAGCACAGGCCAAATCTGACCAGACATGAAGAAGCATACAGTTCCATATATGACGATGCTTTCTGAGAATATCCAATTTATCAGACCAACTATCAAAAATCTAAAAGGTCTCTGGTATGGATTGTAAGTTCCCCTTCTAAAAGGTCTTATTATTGCAAAATATCTAATAAGAATCGTTACTCCGCTTTCAATTATTGCAACACCTACAAGAATTATGAAAAGTAGCTTCAAATGATCTGCATTTTGAATCTTTTCCGAATGTTTTAGAAATGGTGTTGAAAAGAACGTGAGGGAGTTTGCCAAGAAAACGAACCAAAAGAACCACGAAATATATATAATGCTGTTTCTGAGTGAAAATATTCTTCTTAAATTCATTACTCTCCTATTGATAATAGGTTATTATAGAGCCGGCTCGATTATGGCCGAGTTAGGTTCAAAAGTGCAGTTATTTTTAATCCGAAACAATGGAATTAGCAAGAATTTATCATTTGATGTAAAAACAAACTGTTATGGGTGAATCAGGATTTAGGTATTATATGAAGGTTCACTTAAACGTGCCGTCTACATGCTAATTATAGCTATTCTAGTGCCGGCTTGATAATTATGGTAAATAATTATCAGGGCATCATTTGATTCTTGTGCTGTGGTATCTACCCAGTACCTAACTAAACTTTATTGTTGTGATTACAAACGGATTGAACAAAAAGCCATAGCCCTTGAAACTACGTGATTACCACCCAGTATCGTAGTGAACATTAAACTACAGGTAGCTGCTATTAATCACAATATTTAATGACCTTCCGAATTGTGTGGTTACAATACTCAATCTTAGTTCATATTGGGTTGGGGTATCGTGCAGGAATGAGTTGGAATTGATGCGGGATGAGTGGTTTGACACAGATTATGTTGTACACATGTTATTCGGCCGATGATTAACATATTGGTATTGTTTCAATTATTCAACATCTTCACAGGTTCGACGCCCACTGCCTCCACCATCTTGATAATTATTGATACTTACTAGAATGCACCGGCTAAGATACAGTGCCCAGATTGAATTCATGACTGGACTTTAAATCTTGTATCAGAATTCTACCACAGCACTTTTTTTTCCTTAAGCACTTGATTAGGGTAAGGTCATCCGCCACTTCTCTTTCGGAAGGGGATGCCCAGCTTTCGCATCTTGTAGCGTAAGGTATTCGGATTTACTGCGAGAAGTTCACCCGCCCCGCCGGGGCCGTGGATTTTACCTCCGGACATACCTAATACTCGTTTGATATGCTGAGTGATCACTGTGTCGAGTTCGAGTGGTTGATCGCCGTTTTCTGATGCTTTTGGTGTGGTTTGCCTTGGCAGTGAGGTACCAAGGTCCTCGAATCTGATGGGTTCATCTCTGTTCAGAATCATGGCGCGTTCCACCACGTTTTCGAGCTCTCGGACGTTGCCGGGCCAATCGTAGGCCGCCAGAACGTCCATAGCGCCGGGGGCTAAGCGCGGCGTATCGCCGATCTTCAGATCCTTTGCCTTACGCTCTATAAAATAATTTACCAGAGCCGGCATATCGCTGAGTCGGTCGCGCAAAGAAGGGACGGCAATCGGAAAGACGTTGAGCCGAAACCAAAGATCTTCTCGGAAACGTCCGGCCTGCACCATCTTAGCGAGATCCTGGTTGCTTGCAGCAATGATCCGAATGTCTATTGGAATGCGTTCCGTACCGCCCACACGCTCGATTTCCCGGTGCTGAAGCACCCGTAGCAAACGTGTCTGGGCCAAAAGAGGCATCTCCCCAATTTCGTCGAGCAGGATGGTCCCCGTGTCTGCACGTTCGAAACGACCGCGCTTTGTGGACAGCGCGCCGGTGAACGCCCCCTTCTCGTGGCCAAACAGCTCACTATCGATCAGGGATTCGGGAATCGCACCGCAGTTGACCGGTATGAACGGCCCGTCTCGCCGGGACGAGCGAAGATGAATGGCACCGGCGAGCAAATCCTTGCCGACGCCGGTTTCTCCGGTCAACAGAACCGGACTCTCGGTAGGCGCTACCTGCCGGACCTTTTGCATTGTTTCGCGAAGTCCGAAGTCGGCACCGACGATCTCGTCACCCGTCGTGCGCAGCAATTCTCTATGCAAGTAGAGATTGTCGTCTGTCAGTCGATCGCGCAACAGCATCAGTTCGCGATGTTGCAGATAGTTCATCATCGCGATGGTAAAGGGTTCGGCAAGCAGTGAGACGAGGTGCGCGTGTCGGTCAGAGTAACGGTCCAGTTCATCTGCAACAAATACGATACCGCCATGAAAAGCATCGCCTGAGAGAAGCATCATCGCCAGAATTGATACCGACCCCTCGTCATATCCGTGAAAGCGTGACATGGTTGTCAATAGTGGATTGTTGGCTGGTCGGTTTTGTATGACCGCGCGCCCAACGGGAAAAGCATCCTTTAAATAATGATCATCACGTTCCAGCTCTGACAGCGGGGTTATCATGTCAAGACGGTGACCGCCACTGGCATCTGCTCTGGCAATCGTCCGTCCGGCGCCAAGCCCTGGATCAAAGTACCAGAGAAAGGCGATGTCTGCCGGAGCGAAGTCCCGGATATATAGAAGTGTGGTATGCAATGCCTCCTCAATATCCAGACTGCCGCAGATCCTCAGGGTCGCATTTCGAAAAAATTCGTTGTCCTCAACCATATCGTTTTTCCTCGATGGGATCATATTTGTGGCTATTGGTAATCTTATAGCATTTTATTAAATACAACAATTATAATTGTCAATTACCACAATATAAAGACTCGCAATTTCTTAACCTCTTATAATAATATAGTTTTTTGTTTTGGCATGGTCTTCGCTTTTGGCTCTGCTCTATAGGAAACGGTCAAGATGGAAAAAAGAAGGGGATGAGAATGAATCGAATTGATAGAAGACAGTTTATCAAGCAAGGCACTATAACAATTGCATTTATTTCAGGCACTTTATGCATTTTAAACGGTTGTGCAACAATCACCAAAGGCGACAGCCTGCCCGCAGAAAACCCTGAGACGTCATCAGGAAAAACAAAAGGAGACAATAAAATGCAACGATGCGAAAACTGTAAAATGAGAGCCAGATATGACAAAGACCCCGGATCATTTTTAGGCAGGGTATGGAGATGGCATATTGAATGGTGCCCGGGGTGGAGGTCCTATATGAAATCCTTACCGGAAGAAAAACGCAGTCTAATGATGAAAAAGTACGGATAGCTTACGTCATGTCGAGGAAGATTACGCATTCTCGTGCAAGCAATGTTTGAATAAACAAAAGTGAAGTGAAGATGAAAATTTTGAACAACACTACCAGCTGCTCGCTATCTCGAGGTTTTAGTCTTAGGGAGAAAATTTATGCCCAATCCTCCTTCCTGGCAATGGGCATTGTTGGCATGACAGGCATCATTCAGCAAAATTGGATTTGGGTTTTTCCCTACATCTTTATCTATTGGTATGGAATTTTCGGAATTGTGGTGAGGCATTTGGCATGTCCCAGATGTCCTCATCTACACAAATATGGAGATTGTCTTCAAGCGCCTACAGCCATCGTAAAGCGATTCATCAAAAAGCGAAAAACAGGTCCCTTCAACGCATTTGAGAAGATCTTATTCTGTTCTATTTTTGCTCTGATTCCAACCTACCCTATTTACTGGTTGGCATCGAACAAACTGTTGCTGATCGCTTTTCTTGTGAGTGCCGTCATGTGGTACGCAGGCCAGTTTCTCTATTATTGCAAGAGATGCCGTGTCAGGGAGTGTCCTTTTAACCGTGCTGGAATGATGATGCACAAAGACTGCAGTGCTCCGCTTGATGTTAAGATACAGCACTAGCCGGAACACCGTCTATCCGCAGTGAATCTGCTGCCCGGCTCCAGAGGCCCAATTACGCCTGGTACCGGGTCCTGATACAAGAAATTTTTCTCAGGTGCTAACTCAGGAAGTGGTGCGATAGCTGGGGGGCGGGTCACCTTTTGTGCAGGTTTATCATTGCTATCACATGGCTTTCTTGGTGATGGAAATTTCAGGGCAACTTGCCATTTACGTTAAAACCCACGATTTTACTTCTACATTTTAATAAGAAGGCATGGCATTCGGAGGATCTGCACGAGTGGTTGCCGATGGGGGTTGGATCTGGCCCTGCACCATCACTACCAATCTGCTGACCTAAAATGCATATCAATAGAACCAGAAATGCCATTGTAATACCGTATAATGTGCTCTAGCTTGCTTATACCTAGTGGACATCGAACATCTCAAAAAACCGCAAGCCGGCGGGCTCTGCCGGCCACAATATAGAGGAGCTTCCAATGAAAATGCGAATCCTGAGCATCATGATCATTCTGCTGCTGACGGCACTGCCGGCGTCGGCGGCCATCGTGTCTAAAACCGTATCCTACACCCACGACGGTGTCGAGCTGGAGGGGTATCTCGCCTATGACGACGCCATCGAGGGCCGACGACCAGCCGTGCTGGTGGTTCACGAGTGGTGGGGATTGAACGACTACGCCCGCAACCGTGTGAAACAGTTGGCAGGCCTGGGGTACGTGGCCTTCGGTCTGGATATGTACGGCAAGGGCAAGGTGACGGCCCACCCCAAGCAGGCCGGGGAGTGGATGCGGCAGATCAACCAGAATGTTGGCGCCTGGCGTGCCAGGGCCCAGGCGGGTCTATCCGTGTTGCAAAAACACCACCTTACAGACGCGGGGCGAATGGCCGCCATCGGGTACTGCTTCGGCGGAGCCACCGTCCAGCAGCTGGCCTATGCCTCAGCAGACCTCAAGGGCGTCGTGAGTTTTCACGGAAGCCCGATTGCGCCGCCGGTGGGACTGACCCAGAAAGTGAAGATCCTATTTTTACACGGAGCGGCCGACCCGTTTGTCAAACCGGACCAGTTGCAGGCTTATCTGACGGCGATGGGACAGTCGGCACTGGACTGGCAGGTGATGATTTACGGGGGAGCCCGGCACAGCTTTACCAACCCTGGAGCGGACGCCGTCGGAATGGACGCCCTCAAGTACGACCAATCCGCCGACATGCGCTCTTGGGCTGCGATGCGATCGTTCTTTAAGGAAATTTTCGGTAATTGAGCGCTCAGGCACTGGCCGTGACACGCCTTGTCCACCTTTCGGCCGCCGGTTGGAGGGGATGTAGCTCCGTTCCTTTATTTCCAACATTCTGAGCTAAAATGCCATTATGCGTGAGGATGCTATGCAGTGATCAGAGTGCCGGAAGAGATCGAGGCGAGATTCGTTGACAAGGCCATTCGTTTGCCGGAAGTCAGCATCATTCGCTACGAAGTTTTGCAAACGTTGTTCTACCGCAGCGCCTTTCTTGTTTAAAGTCGATCGACTTTCGGGTGCCCTTATGAGTGCGCATTATGACGCACCCGGGTGATTGAAAATCCGGTTCAACCGCACGTATGCGGATGATCCGGATTTTTTGGTTGCGGAATTCACTGGCGTATGTCGTTGGGGCTGCAAGATCGATCCCGGCTTGAATCATTCCTTGCCTTACGGGACTATCTCAGATCATCATGCCAACGTTTCTGTTTGTTATTTTTTTGATCTGCTGTTTTAGTATTCATAAGCCTTCATAATTCTCTCGATTTCACCGGATTTAATCATATGGTAGATTTGAGAATCAAAAGCCTGCATGAATTCAAATTCATTATTGTTAAAACCCTTCTCTCTGGCGGTTTTGGAATATCCTATGTAGACCGGATCTCGACTGACCAAAGCGGCTTTCGTAAGCTTCGAAAGCTGCGAACTTTTTATCCGGCCTTCATTTATTAGTTTTTTGGATTCATATTCATAGGCTTGTTCCTCCATCATAATGCAATCCACACGTCCGTGAACAAGTTTCAGAATATTTGACCTGCTTCCTTTGGTTTCCTCATATTTGATCTTCCCTTGATTCACCAGTGACCGGAACTCATCTCCCCCCCATCCATCAAATCCCGCAACATTGCCGAACTTTAGTCCGACATAGTCCTGAGGCCATTGACTGCCGCTTGGTGGATCAAGCGCAGATTCGCGACAAATCGCCATAATCGTTTCTGTGTAGAAGGATAGTGAATAAGGGTGAAGATAGGGCCAATCGTGGCCATGATAAAACACAGGGGTAAGACCGAAGCCTCTTCCAGTCTTCATCAACATCTTACCCCGGTTCCAGGGAACGGGAACCATTTTTACTTTGAAGCCCTTCATCCTGGAAAAGGCTGTTTTCAGAATTTCGATATAGATTCCCTTGGGCTCGCCGTCCTCCAAATAGCTAAATGGCCTATAACCATCATCTACATGAATGGTTATTTCGGTTTCCGCGGCAGACACGGGGCGAACAATAAGGAAGATCAAAATGATAATGTTTGCTGCTGTCTTCATTTTAGATCCAATTGGAAGCAAATTGCGCGATGTTGTGCAGCGCTTTCGATAATAATCAGAAAAATTGTTAAGGGTATCAACATCATGTATGCATCACCATTGAAATTGCACTGGCAATTATTAATTGCACATATTAACCATCTATTGTCAAATTTAACAAGATCATAGAATGCCCGATATAGCTGGATACATGCCAATGGATGAAATGGCTGCTTTTGATAGACCATATGTGCGAGAGTGTGCTGTTTGTTCAACAGATTCACCGTGCAATTGATGTTTTGAGGCAGGTATACACAGAATGGAGAATTCTTGGTTTCAAATTTACCTAACAAATGACTCCAACCAAGGCTCTTTATACTGATGGTGACCATCTGTGCAGTATATACCATCCTTTCCTCGTTGGTCCAATTGCCCTGGCACAGGGTCCTGATACAAGAATTTTTTCAGATACCAGCCTGGGAAGTGCTGCATTAGCTGGGGGGTAGGTCAATCCTTCATACCGGATGCTTGGAATGATAAAAGCACCGTTGGGTTGGCAGTATTTCTTTTTATTCTTTGCTTTGTGCACAACTTCGAAACTAAGCGCCATAGCCGATTGGCATGACCAACAAGGGTTCGTGCGTCAGGGGTATTGTCATGATCTCGATTAGTTTTTCATCGTGATACGCGCCTACAATACCGGCTTTCAGGCCGAGGGCTTCGGCCTGGAGAAAAATGTTTTGGCCGATATGGCCGGCTTCGATGTATGCGTAACGAATGCCACGTTGGCCGTATTTTCCGGTGATGCGTTGATACTCGGCGGTAATGACCAGATTAATGGGTGCGCTGGCCATCCACATCTGAGACAGGCAGGCCCTGGCGACATCCTTTCGCAGGTCCTGCTTATTTACCATCGTCAGGCCGTGTTCCTCGAGGTCATAGTGGTAGACACCAGCCTCGAGTTGCGTTACGGCCCTGCGTCCAACGACGGCATAGAGATCCATGGGATAGAGTGCACCTGCTGATGGGGCGGCCCGTTTCAGGCCGCGACGGCCGGTGATGCCTTGGGCGGACCACAGCAATTGGGAGAGTCCTTCCAATGGTAGTATCTGTTGGGAGTACGCCCTGACGGTTCGTCTTTGTTGGATGGCCTGCTCCACGGAAATTTGGCCTTTTGTTTTGGGTTCTGGAAGTTTCATCGATGCCCCCAAGATTTGCCGGACCGATTGAGGTGCTGCCTTTTTTACAGGCAGGATGATGAGCAGGCCGATTGCGGCCAGCCATCGACCCAAAATTGATAAGAATTTTCTGCGGTGGGTGGTTGTTGTCAATTGATATGGATGCTTTTTATTTTGGCTCATTTGTCCTCTATCTCATCGAATGGTTGCTTGGGTTGCTGTCCGTGCAAGCATTACCCCTATTAAGCAAAATGGACTAACGTTTGCTGCCCGATCTATGATTGGCTAAGCCCTCAGGTGAGTGTTATTTCATGGTTTGATTTTTTAATCACTTGAATTCTTAGGTAGAGGAAATTTCCCTTCCTGCCCAATTTTTTATTATCAAACGTGTCGCATTTTGCATCAGCTGAGAAATGCCACACATGTAGCTTTTTGCATCACCTCCGTAACAGTTAAATATTCATCTATTTTTCAATATTCGACAATTATGCTGCTGCATTTTGCCTCAAATCATCAAAGAAAATCCCGCTCCCCACAATTGCCTCGATATAAAACTTTTTCAATTTATTACTAATAGTTATGTATTTTTTGAAACCAATCGCGAGATTGGCCCGGATTATGCGATGTATCTAAACATCCAAGCATTTGATGGCGAAAAGCGGCAAACACAAAGGAGGTAGTCATGGGCAAGAAAATCAGAATTGAGACAAGACATACCTATCTTGTGGGCATGGCAGAATACGGGGGTAAATGCCGGCACATGGTGAACGGGCTGGTTGATTACAAGATGTGCGCCCATAATTACAACTGCCTGAGATGCTCTTTCGACCAGATGGTCGCCGATGAGATAGCCACACGGTCTGATGCGCAGTCCACTTTGCCTGAAGCGGCAGGATTTTAGGGGCGGTGCAAAAACACTTCGATCGATGTGCTTGTTTTTATCAGCTACAGTTATCTTTAGAAGTTGAGGTTGCCATGAAAAGTGATGGAGACCTCAATTTGGAACACCTTATTCAATCTCTGCATCCAAGATGCATCCGAATCGAAGAAACGTTTGAAAATGCGCCTCGGGAAGAACATCTTTCGGCAGATCTAATGTCTTCATTACTTTTGACGGCATCAAACTGCAAAGACCGTGGAGTGCGAACCATATAAACAGCGCGTCAAAATTAGTCCGCTGATAAGATCCTGGACCTTTCTTCGAATCGTGGAGCTTTTTGATGGCGGTTTGCAGGAGTGAAAATGTATGACGGGCATGTTTCATCATGTTGGGATGATTTACGGGATCGGGCAGCGGGGTGCTGAACATCAGCCTGTATTGAAGTGGATGTTTGTTGGCATATTGAATGTAGGCCTCGCCCATGGCGCCAAGATCGGTATCGGGATCACCTGTTTGAGGCCGTTCTTCAAGGTAATCGGCAAATGCTTTGTAAGCGCGACTGATGATTTCTGCTAGTATATGATCGCGGCTGGGAAAATGTTTATAAGGTGCCTGATGTGATACGCCGATCCTTCGGGCGACTTCGCGCAAACTCAGTTCCTCCACACCGGACGCTTCAACGACCGCCAATGCCTCCTGGATGCATGCCTCTCGCAGATCTTTTACTTTTTTTCTCCTGGATGCCATTCTCTCCCCGTTTGTTAGGATTCATTTCCTGTCGGAAAGGTTACCCAACCGTTGGTGATATTGCCAGCCATTTTTATCTAAAAATTGAAGTGCGCGTTCCCAGGAAAGCGGTATTTCCTCACGGTTCAGTTCGACACGCGCAAACGTTGCGGAAGCAAGCGCGTGGATCGATTCCCTTATAGCTGTTTGATGCACGTCACCTTCCACGAAATCGTTCAGACTTTTTTCATCCGTCCAGATCGTCATCGTCCAGGCCTCATTGCCAAATAGCCGGGTGCGTTTGGAATACCCCACAAATCCAGGATGTTCTGGCAGAGAGGCCTCAACCTTGCCAACATATGACCAGAAGATGGCGCGCAGCTTCGGATCATTGACCAATACAGCTTTGGTCAGACTAACAAAGACGGTTCCGGCGCTGTTTGTCATTTTGCTTGTCCCGGACGCTATGCCAGGCCCTTTGAGAGGCGTGTCTATCACACATCCGAAGATGGAGAACCATACGACCAAGGTGATTGTAAATTTAGGTGGCGAAATCATCAGGCACCTCCTGGTCGTTCGGGTGCGGTATATTCTCTCTGGGGTTTGGTCATACCGTTCATTACGATGGTCATGATCCGAACCCTTGCCCAGCGCGGCAACGTCAGGGCTATTTCAAGAAGTTTCGATAGCCAACCGGGCCGAACGGTGTTTTGTCGGCCTAGCCTTGAAAGCGTTGCACCTGCAACTGCCGAAGGCTGCAAGGCCATTCCCAAATGCATCTTTGCTCGTACGGCAAATCCACTATGTATCGGTCCCGGTGCGGATGCGACCACATCAACACCGTGCGGAGCCAATTCATGGTACAAGCCCTCGGCTAAAGACTGGATATAGGCTTTTGTAGCTGCATAGTTAGCTGCCCGCGGCACGCCTTGAAAGGCAACTATGGAGCTCATCAAAACGATACCCCCGCCACGCCGCTTGCTAAACCGCTGACCGAAAACATGTGCAAGGTTCAGCACGGCACGGCAATTGACATCAAGCATTTCGAGTTCTGCGGCAAGGGGGGAATCAATGAAATGGCCCGAAGTACCAAAACCAGCACTGGCAACAAGCAATCCAATATCAACGTCCTGAGTTTCCCTAACAACCCTATGGACTCCTTCCTCACCGGATAGATCCGCAGCGATGACACTGGTCTGAATCCCGTGCCGTTCTGATAAAGCGTCAGCCAACTCATCAAGCACTTGTTGCCTTCGCGCCACCAACACAAGATGTATACCGATATTTGCCAGATACGAGGCAAATTCCCGTCCAATACCATCTGAAGCTCCCGTGACGAGGGCCCAAGGTCCATATTTTTCAATTAAACTCCTGTATTTGTTATTCAATCGATCTTTGTGGTCACTCATATTCATTCTCCATGTATATAAATCCGGCGCAATTTCATTGCCGGTGGTGCTATCCAATAAAAGCCAACCAGATTAAGTTGACAGTGTCTACTTCTTAGTCTAAGCCATTAGTTGACAGTGTCAACTCCAAAGCTAAAAAATGCAGAATACGGCTTAGGGCATCCCTTGGTTCCCGTTTGCATAGATCTACAAAAAGAGGAGGGGCCACCCTTGATATTGGGCGACCCCTGGATGGGCTGTCCCGATTTGTACAGGATCGGCAGCGGATATGCTGCTAATTGTCACAAAGCCTCGGGACGTGATGGGCTTGGTGACGAGGAGATGTTCACACTTTAATTTTAGAAGAGGAGATGCGCCCAGCAGTGAAAGGGTGCCCTACCCCATGTCTTTTTGCCTTATATTGCAATAGTCGGGCAAACATAACGTTTGATTACAAAACCAAGGTGGCCGATAGAGCATAGGTTTTGTCTCTGCGGTGGGGTCTATGGAGGGAGATGAACGCCGCCCGCAGGGCGGGCGGCGTATATGCACAGGCACTATTATTAATGGATAAGAGAGATTCTGTATCCGTATCTTCTCCCTCATCATCTTCGTAGAGGGCCTCCAACAGGGTGGAGACCATGTCTTCGGATTCAGCCTTTCCGGCGTTTTGTTCATACTGCTCAATGCCCAACATCGCGGAATTAAAATTTCCCATTCCGCCCACAATAAGACATGGGGTCTCATCTTAATTATTCATTGATAGAGCTCCTCGGTCCATTCTTGACTGGTCAATCATATGCTATACCTTCCAGCTAAAGCAGGCAAATGGTCACTGAAACGACACAATAGGTTATCAAGCTCTTTTGACTGCATACTGGAAGGCTATTCTAATATAATACCGTCATCAGATTAAAATCTTTTCAGGATTGTGATAAGAGGGTAGTAGATTTTTGGATTCTGATAGGTCAGGTTTTGATGGCGTTTAAACTTCTGTGGCCTATCGAATCCTGTGTATGCTTAACACTATTAGATAATGGATTTGGCCAGAACAGGAACGATTCCCTGACAATTTCGGTACTGATTTATTCAGCTCTTAAATAAAGTGAAACGCTTGCTGTGGGTTCTCCTTGACCTATGTTTAATTCTCGATTCCCAGCAGTCTAGATTTGCGATAAAGCAGTGTGCGATGGATCCCAAGAATTTCAGCAGCCTTGGTTTTATTTCCATTCGTTTGGTGTAGTACTTGTTGGATGGCGTTTTTTTCAGCGTCTTGGAGGTACTCTTTCAGATTTGCGCCTGGTTCTCTTTGTGGAAACTGTAATGATTTGCGGATATAATCGGGCAAATGGTGCTGTTTGAGCACCTTTTTATCAGACCGGTAAATTGCTCGTTGAATCGCATGCAATAATTCGCGGCCGTTGCCCGGCCAATCGTATTGTTCAAGCCTCTTGCACGCTCTGGGGTTGATACGGATACCCTTACCGGCCGGACCTTTTATCGATTTTTCGATGTAGTGATAGGCGATGGGGACAATATCTTCACGCCGTTGTCTGAGAGGCGTAATGTTGATTGGCACACCATTTAGCCGATAAAAAAGATCTCTGCGAAAATGCCCGGTTTTCATCAGACGATTCAGATCCTGATTGGTGGCTGCGATCACCCTGAAGTCAGAATGAACAATATCAACGCCCCCTATGCGCTCAAATTCTTTGAGCTCCAGTACACGCAGCAATTTGGGCTGCATCTCTATCGGCATATCACCAATTTCATCTAAAAAGATGGTACCCATGTGGGCTAACTCAAATTTGCCTGGTTTGCCTTTCGGGTGCGCTCCGGTGAATGATCCTTTTTCGTAGCCGAACAGTTCAGCTTCCAGTAAATCTTTGGGTAAGGCCGTACAGTTGACGCGTAGGAATGGATAGTTGCGTCGTGAACTGGCATCATGAATGGCCTGCGCAAAAAGCTCTTTGCCGGTACCTGACTCGCCGGTAATCAAGACGGGCATGTCATGGGCGGCTGCTCTTAGGGCCTTTCGTTTCGATTTCTGCATGGATGCACTCGGGCCGATAATGTGATCAAATGTGTACCGCGTTGAGTGCATGGTGGCGAGTTCATTTTGGAAATGTTTGATTTGGGATTCGAGAAACGCAACCTTTTCGGAAAGTTTGTGTGCGGTTGTGGCTGAATCAAATAAGACCAGCCCTAGCGCAGCAATGACGGTGCCCGATTTTTTAATCGGCACCCTGTGCACCAGCAGCCCCATGTCCTTAAATTTGTGGGGATGATTGATCTCAGCCACGCCCGTTTTAGCGACGATATGCAGCCGACTGTTGGCCACCACTTTGGTGACGTGTTTTCCCAAAGAATTTTGGATATCGATTCCGATGAAGCGTGCGTAGGTCTCGTTGATATAGATAATTTTGCCGCCGGCGTCCGTAACGATAATACCGATCTGCATATTATCCAAAAGAAGCTTGAATAGACCGGGCTGAATAATGGAGCCGGTTTTATTCATAAATTTTGCATCCATTGTGGTTTCTATGCAATGAGATTGTATTAATTATGCCACAATCCACGACATTGACAAGTCCAATCCGGCCCTCCAAGCTTCTAAATCCGGTGCTGCTATTTCAAGCGCCGAAGGGTGGTAACACAATTCGTGGCGGCCGAACCGCCCACATTAAAAACGACGCCGATCTGCGGGTCTTTTTTGGCGGGCTGCATGCCGATGGGTTCACCGACAAGTTGCTTGTATACCAGGGCATGCATGGAACAACCTGTTGCGCCGACCGGATGTCCCTTGGATTTGAGCCCACCGGAAAGATTGACCGGGCAACGATCCTCGGCCGTAAACTTGCCATCGAGATAGTCCCATCCTGCCTGGCCGTCTTTTGAGAGACCCAGCGCCTCTGTGGTCAATACCTGATTGATCGAAAAACAGTCATGAACCTCGGCGAGATCCACATCCAGGATGCCAATCCCGGCCTCTTTGAATGACTGATCCACCGCTTTTTTTCCTGCGGACAACTCATGCATATTGGACCTCACGCTCAAAGGAAGCCGTTCGGTCGTCAAACCCACACCGGCAATTTCGACCACCCGCCCGCTCTGTTGTTTGGCGACCGATGTCCGGGCAATGACCATCGCTGCCGCTCCATCTGAAATCAGTGAGCAATCGTGCAGTCTCAGCGGGTGCGCAATCATCGGATTGCTGCCTTTTCCTTCTTCAGGCAGGCTTAAAATGGCCTCCGGCGAAAAAAGCTTAAGTCGATCAGGGGGACTTCCCTTGGAAAAATGGGCCAGGGGATTTTCCATACCGTTTCTATAGGACAGAGCCGAGACAGCGGCAAACATGCGACGGATATCGTCGATGGAATACTGGTAGAACTCCATGTATCCTTTTGCATATTCGGCAAACAACCCTGGAAAGGTCATACCGGCAGCACCCTCCTCAGGCCAGAAGGACGAACAGGCCAATGTATCGGTTACCCCTTTTGTATCCAGCAGGCTCATCTTCTCCACGCCGATGACGAGAATGCGATCATATCTTCCAGATTCTACCGCGAAAATAGCATTATAGAGTGCAATCGACGATGACGCACAAGCACCTTCGGTACGGGTGGTCGGCAAGAAGCGGAATTCATCCGGTGCCACCTCCAGCCCGAGCGGTCCGGCATGTTCCTGGTTAATGAACCGTGATGGCGAACAAGATCCGATCCACACGCCATCAATTTCTTCCGCAGACACACCTGCATCCTTCATAGCGCCCTGCCCGGCTTCCGTAATCAGATCATAATAAGATTTGGTGTCCTGCACTTGTCCTGTCTCTTTGTCCTTTGCCGCAAAATACCCGAACTTGGTATTATATGCGCCAATGATACTGACTTTGCTCATGGTGTCTCCTTTTATCTTGTTTGGAATACGAAAGTTATAAAAATGGATTAAATAGAACGCTCTGGCTGTCTACCCCCGCGAACCCAAACGCAGGCCTCCGTGTATATAATAAACATCTCCGGTAAGTGCTTCGTTACGGTAAAGCTCCATTGCAAGCGATGCAATCTCCATGGGATCAATGAGCCGTTTGATGGGAACATTGTCGAGAATCTTCTCCAGCGCTTTTTGATTCATTCCCTGTAGAATAGGCGTGGCCACGTACCCCGGTGCGATGGCCACGCAGCGGATGCGGTCAGAAATTCCGCGTCTGAAAAACTCTGCCGTCAAAACCTTCGGCATCACCGATACGGCTGCTTTGGTACTCGAATAGTTGATTTGTCCGGCAGTTCCCAATGAGCCGGTGGACGATATCAGGCAGATCAATCCTCGGCTTCTGCTATTGACCATCTGCTCCACTGTTTCCCGTACGGATAAAAAAACACCCGTCAGATTGACATCCACTACCTGTTGAAAATCCTCCAGCGGCATCTTGCGTGTAACTTTTCCGGTTTCCCGATTCGGAGAGACCATCAATCCATCTTTGATAATTCCAGCGCTTGGGACGACCAGGTTGATGGTGCCAAAAGCGTCGATCGCTGTCTCGGCCAATCTTTGGTTGTCTTCTTCTTTGGTAATGTCACAGGTCACCGTGATCACATCACCAGTGATCTGCGACGCGGCATCCACCAGGGCTTTCTCATTCAAATCGGCCAGCACCACCTTACCACCGGCATTTGTCCATACCTTGGCCAATGACAAGCCAATACCGCTCGCACCACCAGTGATGACCGCCACAGCGTTTTCAGTAGTTAACATTGCGCACTCCTCTTTTACGTGATGTCGCCTATCGTTTGCTCAGCAAATGCGAGAGGTCGAATGATTGCGGACTGGGTTAAGTTAAACAGCAGCAAATCCTGTGCCGCTGACAGGATACCCGGTAATTAAGCATCTGATGCGAATGAGCTATCAAAAAAATAAAATATGTAGCAAATTTACTACAAATCTAGATGTATTCCCTCGCCAGTTTTCTCAGAATTTAAAGGGCCATAAACAAGAAAAAATACAAAATTTTAGCTGTTTACGTTTTGCACGAGGGAGCCTTCCGGCAATCAGGCATGCTTTTTGTACTCCCAATTATCGGTCTCAATTTCTACCAATTCATCATTCACAATTCGGGTGTATCGAACAACACTAGGAGGCGGCATGAACCTTGGATCGATTTTTACCCGTCACGCTAAATACAGACCCAACCACACTGCCATCGTGTTTCAGGATCAGCAGATAACCTACCGACAACTTAATGAAAATATCAATCGACTGGCCAATGCGATGCTGCGAACGGGCATCCGTAAAGGAAGTAAAATAGCGACCATCTTGCCAAACTGTGTAGAACTTCTGGAGACCTACTGGGCGGCAGCAAAGATCGGTGCGGTTGTGGTGCCGATGAGCACATTGCTCATGGCCAATGCTTTACGCTCCTTGCTCAATGATTCTGATGCGGAGATGGTTATAACGGACACTTCTTTTGCCGAAATACTAGGCCAGATTAGAACCGACCTGAAGATGATACCCTCGGAAAGGTACATCTTAACTGATCGAGCCGACATAGAAGGATTTGCAGACTATCACAGCATTAAAGCGGATGCCGATGCCCAAGAGCCTGATAATGTAAAGGTTGATGGCGAAGACCCATTTAACATCATGTACAGCAGCGGCACCACGGGGCTTCCTAAAGGCATCGTCCATACCCACACCATCCGCATCGCCTACGGAACATCCTTTGCGGCAGCATTCCGGTTAATGCCTGAGAGCATTACCATGCATGCCGGCGCAATTGTATTCAATGGTGCCTTTGTGGATTTGATGCCGACGGTTTTCCAAGGTGCCACCTATATTCTTTTGCCGAAATTCGACCCTATTGAGTACATTGAAACCATAGAGCGCAAACAAGTAACCCACATCATGGTTGTTCCGGCCCAAATCATCGCCATGTTGAACGCACCCAACTATGATCCGCAAAAGCTCAAATCGCTGGAAATGATTCTTACCCTGGGAGCCCCTTTGCACATGGAACATAAGGAGGCGCTCACACGCGATCTCCCGGGGCGATTTTACGAACTTTACGGTCTCACTGAAGGTTTTGTTACCGTTTTAGATAAATATGACTACCAAGAGAAACCAAACTCAGTCGGTGCTCCTCCCCCCTTGTTCGAAATGAAAATTGTCGATGAACGGGACAACATCCTGCCAGCAGGTGAGGTGGGAGAAATCTGCGGCAAGGGACCGATCCTAATGCCAGGATACTACAAACGGGAGGATCTGACACAAGACGCAATTGTTGACGGCTGGCTCCACACCGGTGACCTGGGATACGCGGACCAAGAGGGCTACTTATACCTGGTTGATCGGAAGAAAGATATGATCATCTCCGGAGGGGTCAACGTATATCCAAGAGACATCGAAGAAGTCGTCGTCAAACACCCGAAAGTAAGCGAGGTAGCGGTATTCGGTATCTCCGATCAAAAATGGGGAGAGGTTCCAGTGGCTGCTGTAAAGTTAATTCCCGGACAGCATGCAGGAGTCGAAGAATTAAAATCATGGATCAATGAGAACGTCGGGGCCAAATTCCAGCGTGTGGCCGATGTAAGGATCATGGACGAATTTCCTAGAAATGTGGCCGGAAAAATACTCAAGCGGGAAATGCGCGATGAAATTAACAAGCAGCCCAAGAAGGTCGGATAGACGGCGGCGTAGCAAAATTAATACACGTAGTAATTATGCTACATGCGTTCACCGGAAATACAGCTAATGTATGGGGCGGTGGCTGACCAAATAAATAATTGGAACAAGGAGGCTGGTTATGAAACAGATTAAATTTAGCATGTTAGTGGCACTGTGCATCACCCTTATCTTATTTGTATGTGCCGGCCAAGCGCTGGCAGAAAAAAAAATGATCCTGAAAATACCCACCGCTTTCAGCACAGCGCTGCCGACGTTGGGTGATTCCATTGTCAAGTTTAAAGAATTTGTAGAATCGGCTAGCGAGGGAACCATAAGGATTAAAATCTACGATCCTGGCAAACTGGTACCTGCATTCGAGATATTGGAGGCAACTTCCACTGGCAAAATTAGCGGCGGCTATTGGGTCTCAGGTTATGCGGCCGGCAAGATTAAAGCGGCCGAGCTGTTTACCGCCATTCCTTTCGGTCAAGGAATCCCCTATTATTTGGGTTGGCTGTACAACGGTAACGGAGGAAAATTGTACCAGGAGATGTACGACCAAGCGGGTTATAATGTAAAGGTCTTTCCCCTTGCATTCCTCGCCCCGGAAACCGCAGGCTGGTTTCGAAAAGAGATGAATTCCCCCGGCGATCTAAAAGGGTTGAAAATCAGGTTTTTTGGACTGGGCGGTAAAGTACTGAGCAAGCTCGGCGCCTCGGTAACGACCATTCCGGGTGGTGAAATTTTCCCCTCTCTTGAGAAAGGGGCGCTGGATGCCACCGAGTTTTCCACACCGGCGATTGATACCAAGCTCGGATTTTACAAGGTGGCCAAATACAACTATTTCCCGAGTTGGCACCAACCCATGACCCACTGCGAACTCTTAATCAATAAAGACACCTTCAACTCCATGAGCCCGCGACAACAGGCCGTGATGACGATTGCCGCCATGGCGATCAACACCTATTCGGTTGCAAAGTCCCACGCAGAACAGGGTGTTGTCGTAAAGGAGAACGTTTCAAAACATGGTACCGTGAATAAAGTCTGGTCACCGGAGATGCTCAAGCTCTTTAGAGAGAAGTTTAACGAAGTAATGGAAGAGGAATCCGCCTCGGATTCTTTTTTCAAAAAGGTCTGGGACGATTACAAGGCGTATTCGGAGTCCACATCTCCGTATGAGAATGTGGCCCATCTGCCCACGAACTAGAAGAAGTGCTGAATCACAGCAAAGCTAATGGGTAAGGTCACGATGGACCAAACAGATCAGAGCAAGAGCTTTCCCGACAAATTGGACGGTTTTATCCTCAGCCTGGGGCGCTATTTGAGCTGGGCCAATGGCATTCTCGTTCTGGTGATCGTGCTTCAGGTAGTTTTACGGTACGGATTCGGTCGCGGGTTGGTGATGCTGGAGGAACTGCAGTGGCATCTGTACGCCCTTGCTTTCATGTTTGGGCTGTCATATGCACTCGTCACCGACGCCCATGTCCGTGTAGACCTGCTCCACGATAAGCTTCCGGATAGAGTAAGACATTGGATAGAAGTGTTGGGGGCACTCTTTTTACTGATGCCGTTTATTGTAGCGATCTGCTACCACAGTTACGCTTTTTTTCTGGACTCCTGGGTTCACAACGAAAGATCGTCTGCCCCCTTGGGGCTACCGTTCAGGTGGGCGATCAAGGCCGTTATTCCGTTGAGTTTCGGGATGCTCGGCCTTGCCGCCCTCTCTCGCATGATTCGATCACTGAAAGCAATTTTTAAGAGAGCGGATGGAACTAACTGATTATCTTGTTATTGCAATGTTTGTCACCTTCATCGGGCTGCTGCTAAGCGGATACCCGGTGGCGCTGTGCCTTGCCGGAACATCGATTATCTTCACAGCCGTCGGATATCTCTCCGATATGCATTTAGATACGTTGACGGGTGTGGATTTCGGATACTTCGGCCTCGCCGTTACTCGAATTTACAGTACAATGGCCAATTGGGTCCTGGTCTCCCTGCCCATGTTCATCTACATGGGGTTGATGCTTGACCGCAGCGGCATTGCCGAACGATTGATGGTATCGGCCCAGGAGCTGTTTGGCAAAGTTAGGGGAGGCCTCGCCATTACTGTTACCATGATCGGTGTCCTGCTGGCGGCATCAACCGGCATCATCGGCGCCTCTGTTGTCCTGCTGGGATTATTGAGTATTCCCGCCATGCTGAACCAGGGATACTCAAAACGGCTGGCTTTGGGCACCGTTGCCGGTGCCGGGACACTGGGCATTTTGATCCCGCCCAGTATCATGTTGGTGGTGATGGCTGATCAGTTAGCGCTTTCAGTTGGCGATCTCTTCCTCGGCGCAGTGTTTCCAGGCTTAATTCTGGCCGGCCTTTATGTGATCTATCTTCTGGTGTTTTGCTATATCAAGGCAGATGCTGCCCCACTGTCGCCGGATCGGCGGTCCATATCCTTGAGGGTCATCTTCGATGTTATCAAGAATGTCATCCCGCCTGCGTTGCTGATTGTCGCCGTGTTGGGATCGATTTTCAAGGGTATCGCCACCGTTACCGAGGCCAGCGGCGTCGGCGCCCTGTTCGCCACCATTTTAGCCGCCAGCTATAAGAAGCTAAATTGGAGTGTTCTCAAAGAAGTCTTGCATTCTACGTATAACACGACGGCCTATATTTTTGGAATCTTGATCGGTGCGACCTGTTTTGCATTAGTGCTACGCGGCTTGGGCGGAGACGAATTTATTGAACGCATGTTGACCGGACTGCCCTTTGGTCCGTATGGTATTATCGGCTTTATTCTATGTTGTGTCTTCTTATTAGGGTTTTTCTTGGATTGGGTTGAAATCACGCTGATCATACTTCCGTTGGTGGCGCCGGTGGTCGCAAAACTGGGGCTGAACATTGAGGGATATGGTGTCTTGGACAGCCCTGAGATGATATGGTTTCTGCTGCTCATCGCCGTGACCCTTCAGACCTCCTTTCTAACGCCGCCGGTGGGATTCGCTCTCTTTTATCTCAAAGGCGTTGTACCGGAAGAGATCAAGCTTTCAGATATTTACAAGGGCGTTATCCCATTTATCATTCTTCAGCTGATCGGCATGTTGATTGTCGGACTATATCCGCAATTGGTGACTTGGCTTCCATCTGTGGCGTACCACTAGTGCTGGCTGAACCTGAAGCACTGGTGTTTTCGCTGTACTTTAACCAGCCCACACCCATGCTCACCGGATCAGGAAAACCTGAGCTGGTTGGGCGTTAACTTAGCTGACCTGGCGATGACATTATTAGCACCCATCCGATACGCTGTGTCATCGTTCAGGCCGGCTTCCCCAAGGAGGTTGAAGATGAAACGTAGCATAAGCCTAGTCGGTTTATACGCACTTTGTCTTATCATGCTTTCGGGACCAGGTGCAGCGTCGGCCAGCTCCCTTGATTTGTCTGGAGAGTCTGCCGACAGCGCCTTGTCCCAACTGGATGAGGCTTTTGACGCTCTCAGCAAACGGGGGCACAGAGGCCGGGGCCACTCGAGGCAAAAATTTGACCAATCCAATCCATTCGAATTCCTCCTGGAGTTGGATTTGGATCACGTGCCTGCCAATCCCGAAACCGGGTTCCCGGAATATTACAAGATCACCGGCAAGCTTTATCCGGAGATCACATTCGAATTGCGGCTGCCGCCCCGTCGTGAATGGAACAAGAAGTTCTATATGGCCGGCTGCGGTGGGTTTTGCGGCAACAATGATACGTCCTTCCCCGACGGCCAGTTTACCAACAATCTCAATTGGGGATTGCTGCGGGGTTACGCTGCGGCAACCACCGATTCAGGACACAGCAGCTGGGTCGACGGTGTCAACAGAGGCCGCACCTACGCCGCATGGGCCGAGGACAACCGCCGGGGCGAGATTGACTGGGGATATCGCTCCATCCACGAAGTGACGCGCGTGTGCAAGGCCCTTATTCGCATTTTCTACCACAGGCCGGCCCGCTATGCTTATTTCGCCGGCTGCTCCACCGGCGGCCGCATGGCCATCATGGAAGCCACACGATTTCCAGAGGATTTTGACGGTGTGATCAGCGGTGCACCGGCCCTGGAATACACCGGACTGGTAGCCACTTGGATGAGCTGGATTGCCCAGGCAGTGGGCTACGATATCAACACGGGTATTGCTGACATCACTTTTACTGCAGATGACATCGGCGCTGTTCAAAAGGCTGTGTTGGATGCTTGCGACAACCTAGATGGAGCTCAGGATGGGCTGATAATGGATCCGAGACGCTGCAAGGTGGTGGATTTCAGCGGTCTGGGCTTGACTGACAGACAATTGGCGGCTCTGAAGCAGATCTATAGCAAGCCGGTGAACAGTTTAGGTTCTGAACTTTATGAGGGGGTGATGCCCTATGGTTCAGAGATCTACTGGCCCACGTGGGTACCGGGTGTTGCCTCCACCAATGAGGCCCTTGGACTAGGTGTCATTGGAGCGTTCAACGGCAATTTCATCAAGTACATGGCCTTTCAAGAGGATGACCCGAGTTTTTCAGCCCTGGACTTTGATTTCGACACCCACCCTGCCTTTCTGGAGTTCATGGGCAAGATCTACAATGCTACCAGCACCCATTTGAAAAAGTATAAAAAGATGGGCGGCAAAATCATCATGTACCACGGTTGGGCCGATGCCATCGTGCCACCGGCCCGAACCATTGCTTACTATGAAGCGACAGTCTCCCGAATGGGCGGTTTGAAAAAGACCCAGAGCTTCTTCCGTCTCTTCATGGTACCAGGCATGGACCACTGCTCGACGGCTCAAGGTTTGGCATTGGGAGGATTGCCGTTCAAATCCATCGGGCTGGATAATTTCGATGCTCTCACGGCCTTGGAGAACTGGGTCGAAAAAGGCATCCCTCCCGATGAAATCATGGCCAGCGGGCAAACCTTGGATGGAAACATCATTTCCCGTCCTTTGTTCCCCTATCCCCTGTATCCTGTGTATGATGGCGCTGGGAATCCAACAGATCCGAGCAGTTTCACGGCTGGAAACGACGGGTCGGTACGCTGGAGAAGATTCCGCAAGGACACTTTCTACGCTTTTGAAATACCGGAACTCGGCGACGTGCCGCTGGCTGAAGGTGAAGGCATCCATTACTTTCAGCCTTACGACCATCATGACCTACTGCTCGAAGACGGAAAATACGAGTGGCGGGTATGGTCGCCGTCCATGTTCGAAGGGATAGACTACAATGGATTTAATGGAACGCTCGAGATAGAATAATCCTCGCAGTCGTAATAATTCTTCGCGCGCAGCAGGATTGTTGCACGGACATATGTTGTCTTATTCACTGAAGCTGATCGTCGCTGATGGGGCGGTCAGCTTCCTTTACATTACTTTGATAGCCAGATCAAATAGCAGTAGTTGCCAAACTTGTATTTACTGCTATTTCCCGATGAAGATACATGCTATTCGAACGCATTGGTTACAATATAAGACCTCAGGTAAAAGTTATTTTTTGGTTTCATTTTATCATCACCTGGCTTTTTAAGTAGAGTAAAATCCAGATACTGCTAAACTTCCTTGATTATCAGCAGCCCCCTCTCTATATGAACTATAATTAGATAATCAAATTGTTGAGTATCTTAGCTTATGGCTGACGGGTCGACTCCCGCCGACGACACCATTAACCTTTAGACGGCATGTCTGGGTGAAAGATGCGCTAAACGATTTATTAAAAAACCCGACCATCGATATGAGGATCGGGTTTTTTATCTTGGTAATTATCAAGCTGCTCCACAACTTTCCAGATGATCATTATTTGTTTCTAAGGGTGTCCAGGGCTTTTCTCCGTAGATGATTTTTTCCGGCCAATCTCCCATATATCGATAACTGTCCCCTATTACTATGGCTGGTTTTAATACCAAGCAATAAACAATGAGCGTTCTCATATTAAAATTTACCCGGATCGACGGCACCCTGCACTTCACCTGTCAAAACAAACTGAACAATATCGTTGCCGAACAGATCCGGTTGGTCATTGTGAGGAAAGTGCCCGCTTTTTGGATAGAGTTTTACGGACACTGGGCAGCCGGCTTTCGTCATTTTCTGATAGAAAGGTTTAATCATATCTTTTTTTAGGTCTTTGAGCCCACTGATCTTTTTGGGATAAAAGGGTTCGTCATCTCCAAAGATCAATAGAATGGGTGCACGAATTTGGTCATAGCGTTTGACCAGGCTGTTTGGATCTTCTTTTTGAATTTCCACACCGAGATTATACACATCCCGTATACTGGTCATGCTGTAACGCTCGAATTCTATCGGATTGCCTTCGATCATCTTGACACGTATATCCGTTGCCAAACGCGTGTCGGGTGTTTCTTTTTTAAAGAATCCCATGGGGATCAGTTTGCCTTTCATTTTGAGCTTCCAAAAGTAGAAGTCTTCAATCAGCTTGGCTTTGGTGCTGTAGTCGAGGCGTGCCTTGGAGGCGTAGTAGGGAAAGCGGTCAAAGTCTTTGCGCTTTGTTGTAGTGGCGTAATCTTTTGGAAAGTATTTGGCCGGCAGTTCCTCCAGACCAGCCGGGGCAATGAGAAGGAGCCGCTCCACTGCTTCCGGATAGGTCAGCGCATATCCCAGAACCCACTGTCCGCCCAGGGAATGTCCGCCATAGGTGGCTTTGGGGATGCCGAGCCGATTGACAACCAGGTCGTGGATGACCTCGCGTGTTTGCTGCAGGCTTCTGACCAGTGGCATATCGCTGTTGCCCGGGATGGATTTTCCGTAATTTGGCAAGTCCGGTACGATGACCCGGATTCCGTGTTTTTTGGCGATTTTTATGGCATGGCCAAAGTATGCGCCACTGCACGCCCTGCCATGAATCAGCACAAGCACTTTAGGGTTGGCCTTGAACAAGGGCGCCACATCCATATACCCGATTTCCCACAGCGATCCGTCATTTGCTTTTGCTTTTGCATACTTTACTTTATACGGATAATTTACCTGTTCTTTGAAAAAACTTTTTGAGGGGTCTGGGTTCTGGACAAATGGCTTTTGGGCAGTACAAGCGAGAATAAAACAGGAAAACAGAATTGCCAATGTCATCTTGTGACGCATCATTCTTGCTCTCATGGCTTTCTCCTTAAAGTTGATGTAAAAATTGCCTGCCAACGATGATCTCTTTATTTGTTTTATTAATGGTTGTGTAATGGAGAATGGTTCGGGTCAGCAATCCCTACTTCAATGAGATACCGCTTATTCTCTCTCTTGCGCTAAGTGGAACCAGCTCTAAGGCATCGTAGAGTTGTACCTTTTTCTTGCTCAAGCCGTCCAAGAGGATCTCACTGCATAATGTGATCATTTGTTTGACCACCTCTTCTTTCTCCCAAATCGGGGTGAGCCCGAGGTTGACCGACACGGCAATCCCATGGCTCAAAAACGTACGCAAGTTTCGAATCCATCCGACAACCTCAGGCTCCAAGCCATTAAATTTGGGATAATCCTTTAAATCTTTGGAAATCGTCACCCAGAATTGATATCTGCGCTCCTGGACGATTTCTGTATCTTCAGCATGCATACTTGTGTAAAGCCGGCCGTTATCACGCGCAAAAAGGACATACCCGATGCCGTGGTCAACCCATGGATCTCCGGTATAGTCTGCAAGGGCATACTCTTCCATCATCTTCCATGCCGTGTCCATGAGGGCCTTCTTAAATTCCGCCATGTTTGGGAAATGGGAGTAAATCGGCATGGTAGACGCTCCAAGCCGCTTGGCAACTTTATTGGGCGTCAGCCCATCCCACCCCTCTTCTCTTAGCTGGTCGAGCCCGGCTTCGATGATAGACTCTCTTTTGAACTTTGGTTTATTGGGCATTATGGGAGCGACCTCATTGGAATTATAATATAACAATAATTATATAATAATTATTATATTTTATCA
>JAAUYD010210515.1_pt1 | contig 25848 bp, 20 predicted proteins | sample 7278101 | NCBI WGS metagenome assembly JAAUYD01 (sample SAMN14350128, study PRJNA611818) | marine sediment metagenome | isolation source: surface marine sediment (0.6m) | place: French Polynesia: Moorea | collected 2018-08
GATTTGTACGCATTCGGACCGGTTCGATTCTCCGTGATCGCGAGCCAGCAATCGACCGCAACAGGAAGCTGCATCCGGCTTATTGCAAGGAATGCACCGAGCGCAACCGCGCTGCCTTGCATATCGCCGTGCATGTCGAGCATAAACTCGAACGGCTTGAGGTTGGTGCCCCCGGTATCGAAAATGATGCCTTTGCCGACGAGCGCCAGGTCCGGATCGGCGTTCTTCGCATCCGGTCGGTAGCGCAGCCGGATGATACTCGCACTGTCGTTGTCATTGCCTTGCGCGACGGCAAGAAAGGCACCGCAGCCGAGTTTGCCGAGGTCGCCTGTCGAGAAACGCTTGTATTCCCAACCCTGCTCCTTTGCGAGTTGGCGGCACAGCGTTGCATAGGCGGTCGCGTCAAGCACGTTGGGCGGCAATGCGGTCAGCCAGCGTGCAAGGTTGTTGCCGCTCGCCTCGGCTTCGAGCCGCGTCGTGTCGATGCGTTCTTCGAGGCCAAGCAGACGAATGCTCGAGATCTTTCGGGGACTGGGCTTGGCTTTGAACTCCGGCATGCCGAAGCCGGCCGCCAGTACCGCGGCCAGCGCACTGGCAACGAACTTCGCCTGCGTAGACGCGTCAAAGCCCACGGCGCAAATGCCGATACTGCCCGCTTTCTGTGCGGTTGCAGCAGAAATCAATTTGCGTGCGAGTGTCAGTTGTTCGAACGGGCTCGCGTCCTTCGCCAGCGTGCCGGCGACCACCATGGTCTGTCGTCGATTGGCGAGGCGTGTCGTCAGCGCCGGCACCGAGCCGGCGTCATAGCGACGATAAACAGCCTGTAGTTTCGGGCCTTGCGGAATTTTGCCAAAGACCGCCTTGCCGGGCTTCGGCGGTAGTAACAGAAGCAACTGATCGACGGTCTCCAGCGATTTGACATCGACGCGTCCAAGTTTCTGATAGATACGGATATCATGGCTTTCCGGCAGGACATTTGGCATCGACAGACTGGCTCCCTAGAGACGCTTGACCCTCGCGCTGCAAACGTCGAATATGACGCCCCCATAAGCGGCCAGTTCGGCCCGGTGCGAGGATGCGGGCATCCTAGCAGGACGCATCCGGTAATTCACGCGCATCAGAATAATTGGCGGGCCGGTGCCCGACGGACAAAATATGAGCAGTTTCAATCCTTTCGACGACATTGATCCGATCGAAACCGGCGAGTGGCTGGAGTCCATCGACTCGGTCCTGACGCAGCACGGTCCGGAACGAGCCCATTTCCTTCTCAATCGGATGATCGATTTTGCGCGGCGCTCGGGTGCATACCTGCCGTACAGCCCGAATACGGCGTATCTCAATACGATCAACAAGCGCCGCGAGCCCGAGTATCCCGGCGATCGTTCTCTCGAACGCCGTATCGAAGCGTACCTGCGCTGGAACGCGATGGCGATGGTCATCAATGCCAACAAGGTGAGTACCGAGTACGGCGGTCATATTTCGAGCTATGCATCGTCCGCGACGCTGTACGAGGTTGGTTTCAACCATTTCTGGCGTGGCGCGACTGAAGAGCACGAAGGCGACATGATCTTCATGCAGGGGCACTCGTCGCCAGGCATGTACGCGCGTGCCTTCCTCGAGGGGCGTCTCGGCGCAGAAGATCTCGATCGCTTCCGCCAGGAAGTCGGTGGTGGCGGTCTGTCCTCATACCCGCATCCGTGGCTGATGCCGGACTTCTGGCAGTTCCCGACCGTCTCCATGGGTCTTGGCCCTATGATGGCGATCTACCAGGCGCGTTTCATGCGCTACATGGAGCACCGCGGCCTGGTGCCCCCGAGCGACCGCAAAGTGTGGGCGTTCCTCGGTGACGGTGAGATGGACGAGCCGGAATCCATGGGCGCGATTACGATGCCCGTGCGGGAGGGACTCGACAATCTCGTCTTCGTTGTCAACTGCAATCTGCAGCGCCTCGACGGTCCGGTCAGGGGCAACGGCAAGATCATCCAGGAACTCGAGGCCGCGTTTGGCGGTGCCGGCTGGAACGTGATCAAGGTCGTCTGGGGATCGCGGTGGGATCCGCTGATCGCGAAGGACCACTCCGGCAGACTGCGGCAGGTCATGGAAGAGACGGTCGACGGCGAGTACCAGAAGATCAAGTCCATGAACGGCAAGTACGTGCGCGACACGTTCTTCGCAAAGTACCCGGAGACCGCCGAACTGGTCGCCAACATGTCGAATGACGAAATCTGGCGTCTCAATCGGGGTGGCCACGACCCACTCAAGGTCTACGCGGCCTACGACGCAGCGAGCAGGCACAAGGGCGGCCCGACGATCATTCTCGCGAAGACGATCAAGGGCTACGGCATGGGATCTGCGGGCGAAGGTCAGAATATTGCCCACCAGCAGAAGAAGATGGATATCGATGAGATCAAGGCCTTCCGTGATCGCTTCAATATCCCGATTCCGGATTCTGAGCTCGGTGATCGCGTACCGTATTACAAGCCCGAACCTGACAGTGCCGAGTACGAGTACATGATGGAACGTCGCGAATCGCTCGGTGGTTTCCTGCCGAGCCGGCGCGCGAAGTCGACGTCGTTGCCGGCACCGCCGCTCGAGATCTTCAAGACGCAGCTCGACGGGACGGGCGAGCGCGAAGCCTCGACGACGATGGCGTTCGTTCGCATGCTGACGGCGCTGACGCGCGACAAGCAGCTTGGCAAGCACATCGTACCGATCGTGCCTGATGAAGCGCGCACGTTTGGCATGGAAGGTATGTTCCGCCAGATTGGTATTTACGCATCGCAGGGCCAGCTCTACGAACCGCAGGATGCGGGCGAGCTCATGTATTACCGCGAGGATAAGAGCGGCCAGATACTCGAGGAAGGCATCAACGAGGGCGGTGCGCTGTGTTCCTGGATTGCCGCCGGTACATCGTATTCGAATCACGATGTGCCGATGGTGCCGTTCTACATCTACTACTCGATGTTCGGTTTCCAGCGGGTTGGCGATTTCATCTGGGCAGGTGGCGACATGCAGTCGCGTGGCTTCCTGATCGGGGGCACGGCCGGCCGTACGACGCTTGCGGGCGAGGGTCTGCAGCACCAGGACGGCCACAGCCTCGTCGCTGCATCGACAGTACCCAACTGTCGCTCCTACGATCCGACGTATGCGTATGAGCTGGCAGTGATCATCCAGGACGGATTGCGTCGCATGATCGATGAGCAGGAGAACGTGTTCTACTACATCACCTGCATGAACGAGAACTACACGCATCCGCCTATGCCGGCCGGGGTCGAGGAGGGCATTCTGCGTGGTCTCTACCCGCTGCAGATCGGTAGCCAGGGCAAGATCCGTGTTCAGCTGATGGGCTCTGGAACGATCCTCCGCGAAGTTATCGGCGCAGCCCAGCTGCTGATGGACGACTTCGGCGTCGTTGCCGACGTCTGGTCGGTGACAAGCTTCAACGAGCTCCGTCGCGATGCGCTTGAGGTAGAGCGCTGGAATCACCTGCATCCCGAGGAGGCGCCACGCAAGTCCTGGGTTGAGCAGTGCTTCGGCGAACGCCCGGGCCCGTACGTGGCCGCGACCGATTACATGAAGATCGTCGCAGACCAGATACAGGGCTGGGTACCGGGTACGTTCTATTCACTTGGCACGGACGGTTACGGTCGCAGTGATGCGCGCAAGGCATTGCGCGAACATTTCGAAGTTGACCGACGGTTCATCGCGATTACGGCGCTGAATGCCCTGGCTGAAGACGGCGCGCTCGACAGCAAGACGGTTAGCCAGGCGATCGAAAAGTACGGTATCGATCCTGACCGTCCCGATCCGGTTACGTTGTAGGCGGAGGTACGGACGTGGCGCAGACAATCGACATTGTGGTACCTGATCTCGGCGACTTCTCTGACGTCGAGGTTATCGAGGTGCTTGTGAGTCCCGGGGATAAGGTCGAGCGCGAGGGCGGCCTCGTCACGATCGAAACCGACAAGGCCTCGATGGACATTCCGTCGCCCGAGAACGGCGTAATCGAAGCGCTGACTATCGGTGTCGGCGACAAGGTATCGACCGGCGACGTGATCGGTCGGCTGACCATGGAGGTCGGCGATACCGTTGTTATTACGCCGGCAATCGCTTCGCAACCGACAGGCGATACGACCGTCCTCGTGACGCCGGCCGGTGAAGAGCCGAAATCGGGTGGCAAGCAGACACTCGTCGTTCCCGACATTGGCGATTTTGCCGAAGTCGACGTCATCGAGGTGCATATCGCAGCGGGTGACACCGTTGCGGTCGAGGAGTCGCTTGTCACGCTCGAGACCGACAAGGCCGCAATGGACGTGCCGGCGGTTGTTGCGGGCACGATTGAGGACGTACTCGTCAAGGTTGGCGACAAGGTCTCCGAGGGCAATTCGATTGCCATCATCGAAGTCTCAGGCGAGGTGGCAGCACCTGCTCCGGTCGCCGAGCCGGAGAAACCTGCGCAGCCTGCGGCACCGGCGCCGGCGACTCAGCAGCCTGCGGCACCGACACCGGCGCCGGCAGCTCAGCCGGCAAGCTTGCCCTCGATCGACGAGGCTGGCTTCGCGAAGGCTCATGCGAGCCCGTCAGTGCGCAAGCTGGCACGTGAGCTCGGCGTAAACCTTGCTCAGGTGAAGGGCACGGGTCTCAAGAACCGCATTGTTCACGACGACGTCAAGGCGTTCGTCAAAGCTGTCCTTACCGGCCAGGCGGCTGCGCCTGCCGGCGGGGCATTGCCGAAGACGCCCGTCGTTGATTTCGCAAAGTTCGGCGAAGTCGACGTCCAGCCGCTGACCCGCATCCAGAAGATCTCCGGACCGCGCCTGCAGGCGAGCTGGATCAACTTGCCGCACGTGACCCAACATGATCTTGCAGACATTACGGATCTCGAAGCCCGGCGCCAGGAGCTCAAGGGCCCCGCGAAACAGCGCGGTATCGGCCTGACGCCGCTGGCGTTCATCATGAAAGCGTGTGTTTCGGCACTGCAGGAGTTCCCGAAGGTGAACTCGTCACTGTCTGCAGACGGCGATAGCCTGGTCTTCAAGAAGTACATCCATCTGGGCTTTGCGGCTGACACGGATCAGGGATTGATGGTGCCGGTCATTCGCGACGCAGATCAGAAGGACGTCTACGAGATCGCCAGGGAGCTTGGCGAACTGTCGGCGCTCGCCCGTGAGGGCAAGCTCAAGGCCGATCAGCTGCAGGGCGCGACTTTCACGATCTCGAGCCTTGGCGGTATTGGCGGGACGGCCTTCACCCCGATCGTCAACGCGCCGGAAGTCGCTATCCTCGGTGTTTCGCGCTCGAGCATGCAGCCCGTGTGGAACGGTTCCGAATTCGAGCCGCGTCTGATGCTGCCGCTGTCGTTCTCTTACGACCATCGCGTTATTGACGGCGCGCAGGCCGTTCGCTTCACGACCTTCCTCAGCCAGAAGCTGGCCGATGTTGGCTCGCTGCTGCAGGCAATCCCGTAGTGGCTGTGCAGCTCAAGGTCCCCGATCTCGGTGATTTCGCGGACGTCGAAGTCATCGAGATTCTCGTCGCGCCCGGTGATGTGGTCGCCGTCGAGGATCCGCTGATCACGCTCGAGACGGACAAGGCATCGATGGACGTTCCGGCCGAGCAGGCCGGCACCATCGCGTCGGTCGACGTCAAGGTAGGCGACCGCGTGTCCCAGGGTGACGTGATTGTGTCGATCGAGCCGTCTGCAGCCGACGTTCCTGTCGAGAGTGTCGAGTCGACGCAGAAGATGTCAGCTCCCGAGATCGTCGCGGCGACGAACGTGACGGGCGAGGCGACCCACAAGGCCCAGCTGGTGGTCATCGGCGCGGGTCCAGGCGGCTACACGGCTGCGTTCCGCGCAGCCGATCTTGGTCTCGACGTAGTTCTTATTGAACGCTATCCGGTGCTTGGTGGCGTGTGCCTGAACGTGGGTTGTATTCCCTCCAAGGCGCTGCTGCACGCGGCCAAAGTCATCGATGAGGCCGAAGCAATGGCCGACCACGGTGTCGAATTTGGCAAGCCGCAGATCGACGCGGAAAAGCTGCGCGGCTGGAAGAACGAAGTTATTGGCAAGCTGACCGGCGGATTGTCGACGATGGCCAAGCAGCGCAAGGTCCGCGTGCTGCAGGGTACGGCGGTATTCGAGGGCCCGAACCGCGTGCGTCTCGACAATGACGAGACTGTCGACTTCGAGAAATGCATTATTGCGGCCGGGTCCCAGCCAATCATGCTACCCGGGCTGCCTGACGATCCGCGCATCGTCGATTCGACGGGCGCACTCGAGCTGGCACCGTTGCCGCGGCGCCTGCTCGTTGTTGGCGGTGGCATCATCGGGCTGGAGATGGCCTGCGTGTACGCGGCGCTCGGCACCGAGGTGAGCGTCGTCGAACTGATGGACCAGCTGATGCCGGGCACGGACAAGGACTTGTTGCGTCCGTTCACCAAGGTCGTCAAGGATCGCTATGATTCGATCATGCTCAAGACCAAGGTCACCGGCATGCGAGCAACTGTTCCCGGCATCGAGGTTTCGTTCGAAGGGGACAATGCGCCGTCGGTCGGTGTCTACGACCGTGTTCTTGTTGCGATCGGTCGGCGAGCAAACGGCGACAAGCTCGACGCCGGTAAAGCAGGCGTCCAGGTTGACGAGCGCGGCATCATTGCCGTCGACAAGCAGATGCGCACAAACGTGCCCCACATCTTTGCGATCGGAGATCTCGCGGGTGGGCCCATGCTCGCGCACAAGGCGACACATGAAGCCAAAGTTGCTGCCGAGGTTGCGGCGGGTGAGAAGAGTCACTTTGACGCGCGTACGATTCCCTCGGTCGCGTACACCGATCCCGAAGTAGCCTGGGTCGGCCTGACGGAGACTGAAGCAAAGGCGCAGGGAATCGAGTACGAGAAAGCGCAATTCCCATGGGCGGCCAGTGGTCGAGCCCTGGCGCTCGGCCGCAGCGAGGGCTTCACCAAGCTGCTGTTCGATCCCAAGACTGACCGGCTACTGGGCGGTGCGATCGTTGGCCCAACCGCCGGCGACCTGGTGGCCGAGATTGGCCTCGCAATTGAGATGGGCGCCGATGCAACAGATATCAGCCTGACGATTCACCCGCACCCAACCTTGTCGGAGACGGTGGCATTTGCGGCCGAGGCATTCGAGGGGACGCTAACCGACCTCTATATGCCGAAGAAGAAGCGCTAGTAAGGTCTCTGCAGGTCGGCAATATCCGATAGCAGCTGCTGCGCCGCATCGGTTATCGCGTTGGGCTCGTGCTCGAAGCGCAGCACCGATTCGGCGACTTCCCGTGCTTCTATGAACCTGCCTTCGAAGATATAGGCGTTTGCCAGCAGCAGCCGGCTCGCCTGGTCATGAGGCGCGCCCTCGGCCGCGGCTTCGAGATAGCCAATCGCCTCGGATATCTGATCGCGATCGCCCTTGGCTATATGCGCGTAGCCCATCAGGGAATTGAGCTCGGGTGTTGCTTCATTGATTGTCAGCGCGCTTTCGAGAGCGTGAAGCAGCTCCGAGGCAAACTTTTCGCGCGACTTGTAATCAGGTGCCAAGGCGACGCGTTGTGCCCAGTATTGCGCATAGTCCATCCAGATAACGAAGTCCCACGCCATCAGGTGGATCGCATTGTCGAAGCGTTTGCTGGCAGCCTCGATTTCGCCACGAAAGCCGAGCACACGGCCGAGTCCTGCCTCGGCATGAGCACGCAGGTCCTGGTCGGCGAGTACTCCACTAAACCAGGTCTCTGCCTGATCGATGTTCTCGAAGCGCAGTGCCATTCTGGCGAGCACGAGCTGTGCCTCCACTCGTGACAATTCGCGCACGCGTGTCCGGAAGTCTGGCAACGCCGTATCCGCAGGCACCTGGCGACTCGCAAACTGTCGGTCCAGGTAGTACTGCATGAGCTCCTGCTCGAGTTCCTCAATGTCCATAGCGAAGGCGAGTTCGAACGCCACGACGTGCGACTGCCCTTTCGAGATTGCATTGGTGTAGGTGGTCAGCTTGTCCTGCATGGACTGTTCGCTTGCGCTGCGACTCTGCAGGTAGTGCACGAGCAGCCAGGACTGGGCATAGAACGCCGCGCCCTCGAGCGGCCCGAGCGCCATGGTGTCGCTCATCTTGAGCACGTCGGAATACGGGAGCCACTGCGCAAAGTGCAGGGTCGCGACGTGCTGCTTCGGCGTCATGGCGTACTCGAACGCCTGTTCGTGCAAGCGCGAGTGGGACAGGTACTCAGCGTTACCTTCCTCGTACCAGCGGGGGTAGCGAATACGGCCGGACTGCTTGTTCAGGTAGTGCGCGTACTCGTGCAGGATAATCTGTATGCCCGAGGCAACGTCGCTGTCATCAATGACAATCGCATTCTCGCGCAAATCCGAAAAAAAGAAGCCAGCGGAGTTCGCGGGTGCGCCAATGGCTTCGTAATCGTCGTGATTATCGACAGCAACGATGACCGTAGGCACGCCTGACTGCCAGGTTGATTGTTCCGATGAGTCGCCGAGACTGCCCCGCATGACCTCGAGGTGGCGCAGCAACTCGACGCTGCGGTCTTCGCCGAGCACACTGTAGATTTTGAAGTTATCGCTCCGGACCTCGATCCATTCGCGCTCATCAATCGGTGTGGCTGCAACCGAGACAGAGCTCACAGTGAGCAAGATGACGGTCACCAGGCTGATCAGGACGCGCAGCATTCTCGATTTGACCCGCTGGCCATGGAATGGTGCCTTCCTAATCACGGGCGTAGTACCACTTTTCGAGCGCGTAGAGCGCGATGCCGATTGCGAGCAGGACACCAACCCGTATCCAGTCATCGCCCTTGGACTGGGCCACGAGCCAGCCGCAGACGCCAAGCGCGAGGATCGGCACGGCGAGCCCACCGCGCAGCCGCCAGGCCTGCGCCTGCTGCTCCGGGCTTGCCTGCCGGCGAATAACGGGTAGAGCAGCAATACAGATGATGTAGCCAAGCAGGCGCACGACAGAGCTGCCGACGGCGAGTTCGACAAAGTTGCCGGAAAGCCCAAGTACCAGCGCCATTCCGCCCATGACCAAAATGGCATTGTCCGGCGTAGAATGTTTCTCGTTTACATGCGCAAACCATTGAGGAAGAAGCCGATTTTCGGCCAATGAATAGATCAGTCTCGGCGCCGCGAGCATCGAACCGGCGAGATTGCCGCCGATCGAGAATACAGCGGCAAGCGTGATCACGACGGCGCCCGCGGGACCGGCCAGTGCCCTGCCTACGTCTACGAGCGTGGCATCCGCATACCCGGTTGCGGGTATGACCGAGATAAAGACCAGTACGATCAGGAAGTAGAGAATGCCTGTGCCGATAACGGTGCGCACAAGGGCTGCAGGAACCGTGTGCTGTGCGCGTCTCGTTTCGCCGGCTGTGACGCCAATAGTCTCGAAGCCAACGTAAGCATAGATGAGCAGAAGGGTCGTTCCCCCGATGTCGTCAATCTGAACGCCTCTGCCTGGCAATAGCGTCGCCCCTGTCACATGTTGCAATCCGAGCAGGACCAGCAGCAGCAGAGGCACGATCTTGAGGACGGTAAAAACACCCATCGTGCGCACGCCCTCGCGGACGCCGCGAAGGTTGGCCCAGGTCAGGCCAATCGTCACGAGCGTGATGATTGCAATACGGGCCGCCGGAGACGCAAAGACATCAGACAGGGATGCAAGGTAGACCGCCATGACATTCGCATTTGCAGCGAACGCTGTCATTCGTGCGAGATAGATGAGCCAGCCCGTGCTGAACCCGGCCAATGGCCCAAATGCTTCCGTTGCGTACAACACCGGGCCGCCGGTGCGGTCGTAGTAGCTGGCAAGCTCCGCGAACGTCAGCACGACGGTCAGGAATAGCAGGCCAACAACAAGAAACAGCCAGGGACTATAGAGTCCGGCGGTGACCGCAACCTTGCCAGGCAACGCGAAGATCCCTGCACCGATGACAGCATTCAGAACAAGGAACGCGGCACCGAAGAAGCCGATGTCGCGTTTGAGCTGCGCGCCCGGGTTCATTGTTATTGTTGCTCCGGTCTACGAGGACTCCTGATACTAGCAGACACCCCCGAAATCAGGCCGCGCAACGGTATTAGGGAAAATCCCCTGATCAGGCGCCGGCGAGCTTCCTGGCGATAATGCGATCGAGACTCAGGCGACCGGGGCCCATGAACATCAGCGGGAACAGCATCGCGATGAACAGCAGCGGAATACGATAGTTGCCGAAACCCTTGTCGGAGACCGAGTAGCCTTTCCACAGCTCGGCGAGCGAGTTCCACTCGTCAGGCCAGTGCACGCCGAAGATCGCAACGATGCTCAGGATAATGAGGCTGAATGCCCAGAATCGCGTGAACAGACCCAATACGAGGCAGATAGCGCCCAGTATCTCGGCCCAGGTCGCGAGGAACCAGCTGATCTCGACCGGTATGACGTTGAATGGAAAAGGAAAGTTGTCCTGGATATTGGCAAACCAGTTGTTGCCGTTGAATTTCATCAGACCGGCACGGCCGAATTCATAAGCCATCAACAGGCGGATGGGAAGCAGGGCCAGCCAGTCGCCGGCCGGGTCCAGGATGCCATCGATTTTGTTCTTCAGGTCTACTAGAGCGCGCATGTTGTCTCCTTCAGGCCGAAGTGCGCGTGCCGGTCAGAATACCGAGCTGGCGCATCTCCTTGAGTGCGTCGGCGCCGTGCGCGACAAGGGCATCGGCGTCGGGGTAGTTGATCTTGGTGGCAAGGGAGCGCAGCAGCAGCTCGCCGGAGTGTTGCTCCTCATTGAATTCGATGGCGTCGAGTAGCGCCGCAGAAATCGCATTGAGCTCAAGAAATCCCACCTCATCATCGGCGCCGCGATATAGCGCCAGGTAGACAGGCTGCGCCTCCGGCTCTCGCGGCAGGAAGTCTGGTGAGATGCGGTGCACGGCGTATCGATAAGCGTACGACCAAGACAACTCGGACTTGACCGGTATGCCGCTGAGCAGGTCGCCGTTGGCGTCGACACCGGTCATGTCATTGTCGTGCTCGGCAACTGCGAGCGCGAGCTCCGCATACTCGTAGTGAGCGAGTTCGAGTAGAAACGGGTAATCGTCCTCTTGCGCTTCGAATTCTTCCTGCAAGTAGCCAAGAAATTCCTCCGGCAGCTCCAGGAAGTAGGGCGTCTGCGCCTGATGCTTTTGCATGAAGCCGCGAATGAAACGGTGCCACTGCTTATCCGTGTGGATCTTGCGCAGCACCGGGAAGAACGTGCCCAGCAGGCTGTACAGGTTGTTGAAGAACAGCTTTCGATAGATCGCCATGCGACGAGACTCGATACCGGCCGGCGCTGGCACGTTTTCGGGGTCCCGAATATGTGCTGCGAAAGCGTACTGTTTTTCCTTGAACCCGTTTGCCTCAGCCATTGGCCACGCTCCGGCGGCCGCTGGCGAGCTGCAGTTCCTTGATGCGGCGGACTTCCCCCAGGAGTTCGTCCATGGGCGGGAAATTGAAGTCGCGCTCGAGCAGCGTCGGTACGGGACCGAACAGCGCGTAGGCTTCCTGGAGTAGCGCCCAGGCTTCGTCATCCACGGGGGTGCCATGCGTATCGATACGCAGATCCTCGTCCTCGACGAAATGTCCCGCAAGGTGGAAATAGCGGATTCGCTCGGCCGGCATGGCGCGCAGGAATTCACTGGCGTCGTACTTATGGTTGATGCTGTTGACGACAATATTGTTGATGTCGAGCATCAGGTCACAGTCAGCCTCATCGAGGACGGCGAGCAGAAAGTCGCGCTCGGTCATCGACGAATCGACAGGCGCGTAGAAGCTGACGTTCTCGAGCGCCATGCGTTGTTCCAGGATGTCCTGGACACGCCGAACACGCGCCGCAACATGCTTGACCGCTTCCTCCGTAAATGGAATTGGCATCAGATCATAGAGCTGCCCATCGTCACCACAGGAGCTCAGGTGCTCCGAGTACAGGCGAATGTTGTGCTCGGCCATGAATTCTTTAACGTCACGGACGAGCTGTTCGTTCAGGGGCGATGGTGCACCGATTGACAGCGACAGGCCGTGAATCACGAACGGGTAACGTTCGGTGAAGAACCGAAGTTTCTTGCCGAGCTTGCCGCCGACATGAATCCAGTTCTCGGGCGCTACCTCCATGAAGTCGACATCCTCGGGCGGATTCGCCATGAGCTGGTCGGCAATCGGGCGCCGCAGTCCGAGTCCGGCCCCTTGTACCGGGTATTGTCCAGGCTTGTTGTGTCCTTGGTCGTTCATGATGTCCTCGCGTGGAGTTACCTGATCAGACCACACCGGGCCCGTTTTTATTACATCGGATCAGCGATTAAGCCCTGCCAGTTGTCGCAGGCGTTCGAGGTAGCGGGCCTCGTCGGGCGGCTGATTGTCGCGCTGCGCTTCCCAGAGGGTTTCGGCCAGGCATTCGATCATCTCATGTTCGGCGGCGTGCGCGTCGCCGGCTCGCGCCGCCAGTGTCTCGAAGACCTTTGCGATACCGGCCGGACGATTCGTGGCGACTTGTTCGCGAATGCCGAGATGCAGGCCCATGTGCAGGAACGGATTCGTCTGCCCGGACTCGGGCGAATAGTCCTTCGCGAGATCGTCGCTCGTCACGTCACCGTGATACTCAGGGTGAATCTCGACGACATCGGCAATCTGTGTTTCCAGCGGGGACATTGGCTTGCATTCCGAACGTTTGGCCCAGGCATCGGCGTACATTTGACGCAGCTCCTCGCGATTCTGGCCGAATATCATGGCAGCTCCTTGCGACGGTATTCGCACCATTCAATGATAGGGCATTCGCCGCACAGTGGTTTGCGCGCCTTGCAGATGTAGCGACCGTGGAGGATAAGCCAGTGGTGCGCATCCTTCTTGAACTCGTCCGGCGTCAGTCGCACGAGCCGCTTCTCAACTTCCAGTGGCGTCTTGCCTTTCGCAATGCCAGTCCTGTTTGAGACGCGAAATATGTGCGTGTCTACGGCAATCGTCGGCTCGCCGAACGCCGTGTTCAGGATGACATTCGCGGTCTTGCGTCCAACGCCGGGCAGAGCCTCGAGCGCTTCGCGGGTCCTGGGTACCTCGCTGTCATGCTCTTCAATCAGGATACGGCACGTCTTTATGATGTTCTCGGCTTTCGCGTTGAACAGGCCGATCGTCTTGATGTAGGTCTTCAGACCATCGACGCCGAGCGCGAGTATCGCCGCAGGCGTATTGGCGACGGGATACAGCTTTGCGGTCGCCTTGTTGACGCCAACGTCAGTGGCCTGTGCCGAGAGAATGACAGCAATCAGGAGCTCGAACGGTGTCCGGTAGTCGAGTTCCGTGGTCGGCGCCGGCATTCGTGCTCGCAGCGTCTCGTAGATGGCAGTCCGTTTTTCCTTGTTCATGTGTCTAGCGGTTCGTAACTCGGGAGGGTCGCTGCAGGGCATCGTGACGTTTCGCGCGCCGTTTGCCGTCAATCGCATTCTTTGCGGCTATCGCAAGGGCGAGGCTGAAGAAGGCACCGGGTGGCAGCAGCGCCAGCAGCCAGACCATCGAGACGAGCTGTCTGAACGCGCCCAGCGCCATGAGCAGCAGCGCAAAGCCCGTTCCCATGACGAGGCCGTCGATAATGCTCGAGCCAACCGGGTTGCGCGAGGCATATATCTCGGCCCTGGCGACGATCGCGCAGTTTGTCACGATCAGTGGAATGAAGATACCGAGCGAGCGGTCAAGTGCCGGGAACCAGGCCTTGAAGATGAGTTCGGCGCAGGTAACGAGGCTCGCGATGATCAGCACGTAGATCGGAATACGAATCTCGGTGCGTATCCAGCGGCGTGTCGCCGAGACGAGCCCGTTGGATACGACGAGCACGCAAAGCGTGGCGATGCCGAGGCCGAGTCCATTGATGAACGTCGACGTGACTGCCAGGAGAGGGCATAGCCCGAGCAGCTGGACGAGCCCTGGATTGTCGCGCCAGAGTCCGTTGCGAAAACGTTCGACGATGCTGCTCACGGGCTCACCTCATCGACACTGTAAATCCCGGCGCTGTTTGCTGCGAAATACTCGAGCGTTTCCCGAATGGCTTTGACGATGGCCCGAGGTGTGACAGAGGCGCCCGTCAACTGATCGAACTCGCCGCCGTCACGACGGATCGCCCAGCCGGCCGCGACAGGATCGCCAAGCGAGCGCCCGCGAAACTGCAGTGACCATTCCGACTTGCCGGTTTCGACGAGATCGCCGAGTCCCGGTGTCTCGCGGTGCTCGAGGACATGCACCCCTGTGACGGCGCCGTTCACATCGACCCCGATGAGCAGCCGGATTGCCCCGGAGTAGCCGTCACGGGCGCTGACGACAAAGAGTGCGGCGGCGGGCGCACTATCGGAGTAGACGCGATAAATGGTTGCATCACCCGACCCTGGTAATGCGTTCGGCGCCGGGATGGTCAGTCTTGACTCGGTGATGCCGCTGTTAAACGACACGTCGCCCAGCGCGGGTTGCAGGCTCTGTTCCAGCCACGCTTGCTGGTTGGCGGCGATGCGATCGTCAGTCAGCTTGAAAGTAAACGCAACGAGCGCGGTGCAGACTCCAGCGATTATGGCGAGCGTCAGGCCGCTCTTCATGACGCTCGAGTTATTCATCGGTATCGCTCGCTTTGGCGTGGCCGACGATGTGCGGACGGGTTACGTAGTCGATCGCCGGTACAGCCATGTTCATCAAGAGCACGGCGAAGGCAACGCCATCGGCGTAGCTGCCCCAGGTGCGAATACAGTAGATGAGAACGCCGATGCCAATGCCATAGACGAGTCGCCCACGGGGACTGGTCGCCGCCGATACCGGGTCTGTCGCGATAAAGAACGCGCACAGGATGCTGGCCCCGGCGAACAGGTGAAAACCGGGGCTCGGGTTATTGCCCGGGTCAATGAGCCACATGATGCCGGCAGGCACGAGCAGGCCAAGGCCAACGCCGACAGGGATATGCCAGCGAATGATCCGGCGTATCAACAGCCAGAATCCGCCGATTGCGAGGAAGTTGCCGATCCACTCCCAACCGCGACCGCCAAAATCGCCCATGAGCGGATTGGCGCGGATTTCCGCGACTGTTGCCATGTTGTTGAGGCCGGACTTCATCGCATCGAGAGGCGTCGCGCGGCTTATAGCGTCAAATGTGACCGAGTCAGGCAGGCTGCCGGTCAGTGTGAACGCCAGAGTCTGCAACACCGTCAGTTGCTGATAGTCGATATCGCCCATGCGAGGTGCAACCCATAGATTGAGGTGCATGGGGAAGGCGACGAGGATGACGACGTAGCCCGCCATCGCCGGATTGAAGATGTTGAAGCCGAGCCCACCATAAAGATGCTTGGCAACGACGACCGCAAACAACGCACCTGTCGCAGTTACCCACCATGGCGTCAGCGACGGCAAAGCGAATGCGAGCAGCGCCGCAGCGACGAGCGCGCTGTAATCGTTGAGCGTCACCAGGGGTGGACGACCTCGCAGGCGCAGCATCAGGGCCTCACCTGCCACGGCGAAAATTCCTGCGACGAGCAGGTTGAAGATAAGCCCTGGTCCGAAGAACCAGACGTGAGCGAGTGCCGCTGGCACGAGGGCAAGCAGCACCTGGAGCATGAGCGATGCAACATTGGTGCGCGCCGACCAGTAGGGCGCCTGGCGAAGCTCGAACTTCATGACGAGCTGTCCTCGTCCTTGCGCTGCTTGCGTTTCAGTATCTCGGCGATTGCCGCAGGTCCCGCCGTCTTCGCGGCGTCTTTCTGTCGTGCAAGCTCGTCGTCACGTTCACGTTGCTCGCGCTCGAGACGTTCATTGCGTGCTTCGAACCGTCGACGGGCGCGCTCCGCCCGGGCTTTTTCATCAGCAAGTTCTCGTATTCGTCCTTTCGCAATACGGAAGTTCGCAGTGAGAGGGATGTGGCTTGGGCAAACGAGATCGCAGCAACCACATTCGATGCAGTCTGTCAGTCCGAAATCGCGGAGTTGCTTTTCGTCATCTGCGCACGCGTGCCAGAAGAGTTGCTGCGGCAATAGCTGTACCGGGCAGACGGCCGCGCAGTCCCCGCAGCGAATGCAGGGCAGTTCCCCGCGCGTGTACGTGGATTTGGCCACGACGAGAACACAGTTGCTCGCTTTGACGACGGGCACCTCGTCGGTGCTCACGGACTTACCAGTCAACGGCCCGCCAATGATCAGGTGATTGGCACGATCGGTATAGCCGCCCGTGCAGTTGACGATGTCGGCGATCGTTGTGCCGATGCGCGAACGCACGTTGGTGGGGTTGGCGATGCCGTCACCGGTGACCGTAGTGATCCTCGAGATCAGCGGTTCGCCTCGAACGATCCAGTCGTAGACTGCCGCGGCTGTGCCAACGTTCTGGACGATGCAGCCGACATCGGTTGGCAGGCCGCCACTCGGCACTTCGCGATTGGCGACCAGCTGCACGAGCTGGTCCTCGCCACCCGACGGGTATATCGTTGGCACCTGTTTAATGACGATGCGCTCGTCGTCGAGATCCGCCAGCGCTTCGGTCAGACGCGCGATCGCCTCGGGCTTGTCGCTTTCTACCGCGACATAGCACGTGTTCACCTGCAGCGCATGCAACAGGACCTGCGCGCCGCCGAGCACCTCGGTAGACCGTTCGCGCATCAGCACGTCATCGCAACTGATGTACGGCTCGCATTCGACGCCGTTTAGAATCAGGTATTCGGTCTCACCCGTGCGCGCCTGCATGAGTTTCTGTGCTGTCGGAAAAACAGCACCGCCCAGCCCTACGATGCCGCCATTGAGAATTCGCAGGAGCAGATCCGCCGGCTCAATCTTTCGATAATCGGCAATGTCCTGTTTTGCAGATGCCTCGTCGAGGCCGTCGCTCTCTATGATGATACAGGGTGCTTTGCCACCCTGACGGCGAGAGACCGGCCACTGTTCAATGGCGACCACGGTGCCGGACGTGGAGGCATGAACGGGAACGCCCATCTCACCATCGGGCTCGGCAACAGGCTGACCCTTAAGTACGCGGTCACCAACATCGACGACCGGCTGGGCGGGTTCGCCGACATGCTGTTCGATCGGCAACACCACGTTTGCCGGAACAGGCACGTCCAGAATGGGCTCGCGGGTTGATGACTCTTTGTGTCCGGGCAGCCTCAGGCCGCCGTGCAGCTTGCCGAGATCATAGGTTGGCGCGGTCATGTCAGCGGCCTCATCGTGATGCAGTCCACGGGGCAAGGCGCGACGCACAGCTCGCAACCCGTACACTCGTCGGCGATGACGGTGTGCATAAACTGATGGGCGCCGACGATTGCGTCGACAGGACACGCATTGCGGCAGTGGTAGCAGCCGATGCATGCAGGTTCATCGATAACGGCAACGGCGGGAGTTGCGCGCTCGGCGAGCGGTATGACGTCTTTGCCGAGCAGCCGCGCGAGCCGGTGAATCGTTTCGTCGCCTCCGGGCGGGCACAGGTTAATCGGCACGTTTTGCTCGACCACCGCGGCCGCGTAGGGGCGGCATCCCGGGTAGCCGCACTGGGCACATTGCGTCTGCGGCAGCAGTTCATTGACCTGCTCAACCAGTCCGCCCTCGCCGGGCGGCAACTGGCGGTACGCGATGCTCAGTCCGACACCGGCAATCAGAGCTAGCAAGGCGATTGTCAGGATGGCCTCCAACATGCGCCCGCATCAAGGCCTCGCCATGCCGGAGAAGCCCATGAACGCGAGGGCCATAATGCCTGCGGTCATCAGTGCGATCGCGGTGCCGCGAAATGGTGTCGGCACGTCAGCTGCTTCGAGACGTCCGCGTATCGCCGCGAACATGACAAGCACCAACGCAAATCCGCCAGAGGCGCCGAGGCCGTAGAAGACAGACTGTACAAGGCCCTTTGACTGCTGGATGTTGAGCAGGGCGACACCGAGTACGGCGCAGTTGGTCGCAATGAGCGGAATGTAGATGCCAAGCACCTGGTCGAGCAGGGGACTGATACGACGGACCATGATCTCGGTGAACTGCACGCTGGCAGCAATCACGAGGATGAACCCGATCGTTCGCAGGTACTCGATCTCAAGCGGAACGAGCACGTACTGATGCAGCAGGTACGCTGTCGCTGAGGACAACGTCAGTACGAAAGCAGTTGCCAGCGACATGCCTGCTGCCGCTTCGAGATTCCGGGAAACGCCGAGGAACGGACACAGACCGAGAAACCGCACCAGTACGAAGTTATTCACCAGTACCGTGCCGATCAGAATGACGAAGAGCTCAGTCATTCGCCTATTCTAACTGCTTCCAGCGATTACTTGACGCGCATGCCCGGTTTCGCGCCGTCGTCGGGTGACAGCAGGAAGATATCCTCGCCGCCGGGGCCCGCGGCAAGCACCATGCCCTCGGAAACGCCGAAGCGCATTTTCCGCGGCGCGAGATTCGCGACAACAATCACGTGCCGGCCGACCAGGGCGTCCGGTGCGTATGCCGCCTTGATGCCGGCGAAGACCTGGCGCTGGCTATCGCCGACGTCGAGCGTCAAAGCGAGGAGCTTGTCTGCGCCTTCGACGGGCTCCGCTTTCTCAATCTTCGCTATGCGCATGTCGACCTTCATGAAGTCGTCAATGCTAATCGTGTCGTCCTGAGTTTCTTCTTTGGCCACGGGCGCTGTCTCCCTGGACTGCTCGACCATGCGTTGGACCTGATCGGCTTCGATGCGCGTCAGGAGTGGTTTGAATTTCTGCAGCGTGCTGCCGAGCAGCGGCTCGCTGGCATCGTCCCAGCGCCACGCGTCTTCATTCAGGAATGCTCGCGCATCCTCGGCTACCGTCGGGATAACCGGCGACAGGTAGATCATCAGGCTGCGGAACATGTTGAGTCCTTGCGTGCACACCCGCTGCACATCGGGAAGGCTCGCTTCGTCCTTCGCCATGACCCACGGTTTGTATTCATCAATGTAGCGATTGGCTTTGTCGGCCAGCGCCATGACGAGGCGCATCGCTTTCGAATACTCGCGCTTTTCGTAATGACCCGCGATGGTCCCGGATGCAGCCGCAAATTCGGCAAACAACGATTCGTCGGGAAGCGAGTCCGTGAGCCTGCCATCGAACTTCTTGTTGATGAACCCGGCGCAGCGGCTCGCGATATTGACGAGCTTGCCGATCAGGTCCGAGTTGACCCGCGCGACGAAATCCTCCAGGTTCAGGTCGATGTCCTCGATCGTCGGCCCCAGTTTGGCGGCGTAGTAATAGCGCAGCGCGGCAGGATGCAGGTTGTCGAGGTACGTGCGGGCCTTGATAAACGTGCCGCGCGACTTGGACATCTTCTGCCCATTGACGGTCAGAAAGCCATGCGCATACACGCTGGTCGGCTGCCGATAGCCCGAGCCCTTCAGGACCGCCGGCCAGAACAGCGTGTGGAAATACATGATGTCCTTGCCGATGAAGTGAAACACCTCGGCGTCGCTGTCCGGATCCCAGTAATCGTCAAACTCGAGTCCGTCCGTGCGGTCACACAGGTGCTTGAAGCTGGCCATGTAGCCGACCGGCGCGTCGAGCCAGACGTAGAAGTACTTGTTCTCGGTGCCCGGAATACGAAAGCCGAAGTACGGCGCGTCGCGGGAAATGTCCCAGTCCTGGAGGCCGGCCTGAAACCACTCGTCGAGCTTGGCGACGACATTCTTGTCGAGTGCGGCATGGCTCATCCAGTCGCGCAGCCGGTCTTCGTACTCGCTGAGCCGAAAGAAGTAGTGTTCGGATTCGCGTTTGACCGGCGTTGTACCCGACAAAACGGATACGGGATCGATCAGATCCTCGGGCGAATAGGTGGCGCCGCAGACCTCGCAGGCATCGCCGTACTGGTCCTCGGACTTGCAACGCGGGCAGGTTCCCTTGACGAAGCGGTCGGGCAGAAACATGCCTTCCTTTTCATCGTAGGACTGCTCGATCGTGCGCGTGTAGATGTCCCCGGTCTCGCGCAGGCGCTCGAACATACCGGCGACGAGCGCCTCGTTCTCCGGCGAGTGAGTCGTGTGGAAGTTGTCGAATTCGATATTGAAGTCGGCGAAGTCGTTCTTGAACTCCTTCGAATACCCCGCGGTCAGCTCCTCCGGCGTAATGCCCTGTTCGCGGGCCTTGAGCATGATCGGCGTGCCATGCGCATCGGATGCGCAGACATAAATGCAGTCGTTACCGAGCAGTTTCTGGAATCGCACCCAGATGTCGGTCTGGATGTACTCGACGAGATGGCCCATGTGCGGCGACCCGTTGACGTAGGGCAGGGCACTCGTGACGAGGATTTTTCGCGGGGTTTCGGACATTTGTGGATTACGGGTCGCCAAAAGGCGGGATTATGCCACGGCGGGGCCGTCAATCCATGTCTTTGACTTGCTCGAACTTGTGCTTGTTGTTCGCCTGCAGGTAGGCCTCTTTGCCCGATACCCAGCCTTTTTCGACGAGTTCCATCAGGGCATTGTCCATCGACTTCATGCCGATGTTGCCGCCGCTCTGGATCGCGGTCTCAAGCTGGTCGAGCTTGCCCTGGCGAATCAGGTTGGCCACAGCGTTGGTGTTGATCATGATTTCGAGCGCGGCTGCACGGCCTGGCTTGTGAATCGTCGGCAATAGCTGCTGCGAGATTACGCCGCGCAGCGACGTCGAGATCATCGTACGGATGTGCGATTGCTTGTCGGCCGGGAACGAGTTGATGATGCGATCAACCGTCTGACCCGCGCCGTTCGTGTGCAAGGTGCCCATGACGAGGATGCCCATTTCGGCGGCAGTCACGGCGATGCTGATTGTCTCGAGATCGCGCATTTCGCCGACCAACACCACATCGGGATCCTCGCGCAACGCCGAATGCAGGGCTTCCGCGAAGTTCGGGCTGTGCACGCCGACTTCGCGCTGACTGATCAGGCAGCCCTTGGCTTTGTGCACGAACTCGATCGGGTCTTCGATCGTCAGGATATGGCCCTTCATGCGCCGGTTCATCTCGTCGATCATCGCCGCCAGCGTCGTCGATTTGCCCGATCCTGTCTTGCCGGTCACAAGGATCATGCCAGAGGAGTGCTTGCAAAGCTGATGCACCACCTGCGGCATGTTCAGATCTTCAAGCGTCGCGGCCTTGGACGGAATCGCGCGGAAGATGGCGCCGATGCCGTTCAGATGGCGGAAGGCGTTGACGCGAAACCGCGATATGTCCGGTATTTCGTACGCAAAGTCCGCAGCATCGTGTTCCTGGAAATGACGTTGGGCCGTGCCATCCATGATCTCGAATACGGCATCCTGCACGAACTCGGTCTCGAGCCGGTCCGGCATCAGCGTTTGCAGATTGCCGTGAATACGGGCCCGCACCGGGTCGCCCGACAGGAAGTGCAGGTCGGATGCGTTGCTTTCCAGCGCTTTGGTCAGATATGCGTCGATCTTGCTCATGGCCTCACACCTTCGACTGATCGCCGATATCGAGTATCGGTACCAGGTCAGTGTCCGTTACGAAGCGCTGGAATTTCTTCTTTTCGTTCGCGAACCGGATCGCATCGTCCGGATCGACTTCCTTGGCATTGATAGCGTCGAGCAGTGCCTGGTCTAGCATCTGCATGCCGAGATCCTTGCCAGTCTGGAGCTGCGACGGGATCTGGTGGGTCTGGTCGGTCTGGATCAGCTTCGCGATCGCGCGATTATTGACGAGGATCTCGAGAATGGCGCGACGTCCGCGGCCATCCGGCGTCTTCACGAGTATCTGCGTCACAACGGCCTTGAGGCTCATCGCCAGGAACCCCTTGGTCTGTTCGCGCAGTTCACCGGGCAGTGCGTCGATGATTCGGTCGATCGTCTTGACGGCGCCGGTGGTATGCAGCGTGCCGAGTACGAGGTGACCTGTCTCCGCGGCCGTCATGGCCATCGAAATAGTCTCTGCATCGCGCAATTCGCCGACGAGGATCACGTCAGGGTCTTCGCGCATTGCGGAGCGAACGCCATCGGCAAAGCTCTCGACGTGCGTGCCAACCTCGCGCTGAATGACCTGGCAGTTCTTCGACGGATGAACGAATTCGATCGGATCCTCGAGACTGATGATGTTGAGATTTCGGGTCTCATTCAAATGGTCGATCATCGCCGCGAGCGTCGTTGATTTACCGGTACCCGTGCTTCCCGTGACCAGCACCATGCCCTGGTGATAGTCGCAGAAGTTCTTGAGAATCGGCGGCATGTTGAGCTGCTCGAGTTTCGGTACTTCGCCCGGAATATGGCGGAACACGGCACCGATGCCAGTCGCTTTGCGGAAGACGTTCACACGGAAGCGGCCGCCGTCTTCGCTGACATACGAAAAGTCGATATCGAGACCGCCATACAGGCGGGCCTTCTGTTTCTCGGTCAGAACCTCGAGCACGTAGGTTTCGAGTTCGGTGTCCGACAGCTCGCGGAACTTGATCGGCATCAGGTCGCCGTTCATGCGCAGCATCGGCGGGACGCCGACCGCAAGATGAACGTCAGAGCAGCCCTGTGCGAGGCCGAGTTTCAGAAATGAATCGATACGTGCCATGGCAGGACTCAGAGTGTAATCGCATCGAGCGCGTCTGTAAGCTCATCCATGGACTGATAGCGCTTGGTCTTGTCGACCGACATAGCCTTACCGATAAGCTCGGCGAGTTCGTCGGGGATCTTCGGGTTGATTTCCTGGCACTGCTTGGCTTTACCCTGTACGTGCTGGTACATCACCGACATGTGGTCGCCGCGGCTGTAGGGCGGCACGCCAGTCGCCATCTCGTACATGATGACACCGACGCTGTAAATGTCGGCGGTCTCATCGACTTTCTTGCCGAGAATCTGCTCGGGCGCCATGTACTTCGGTGAACCGATGACGTAACCGGTTTTCGTCAGCTGGGTGTCGCCGCTGGAGGCCGCCGCTGCAACGCCGAAGTCCACGATCTTGAGAAGGCCTTCGTCGTTGACGAGCACGTTCGCCGGCTTCAGGTCGCGGTGAATGACGCCGGCCTGGTGCGCAACCGCCATGCCGGTTGCCATGTCGCGCGAGTAGCGCAGCACTTTTTCCAGGTCCATCGGCTTGTTGTCCGGAATCTCGCCGGACAGCGTGTGCGACGGGAAGTACTCCATCGAGATTGCGTAGCAACCTTGCAGATTCAGGAAGTCATAGATGCGAATGACATTGCGGTGCGTGATCTTGCGTGAGTAACGCAGCTCGTGCACGAAACGTTTCATCATCTCCTCGTCCGACGATACGTTCGGGTTCAAGAACTTCAGGATGAGCTGCTCGTCGACGACCTCGTCTTCCATGAGCAACACGGTACCGAACGCGCCTTTACCGATCTTCTCGATGTACTTGTAGCGGCCGTCAATGACATCGCCGGGCTCGAGCTTGGAAATATCGAGAATCGCCGGTGCCGTAGGCGCTTCTGGCGCTTCCGGCGCTTCGGGGGCTTCTGACGTTGCCGGCACAATCTCGCCGTCCCCGTCGGCCTGGGCAACAGCGCTCTGTTCCTTGGCCTGTGTGAGCAGTTTCTCGAGCTCGTCGTTGTCGACCAGCAGCGTGCGGGTGTTCTCGCCAATCTTCTCGGCGCGCACATTTTGCTCGACGACAGTCTCGGAGAAGCGCGCGTCGAGGTCTTTGAGCGCCTTGTCCGCGACATTGATGATCGTCATGTCGTCAGACTGCTTGATCTTCTTCAGCAGATTGCGAATGTTTGAGGCATGCGAATCATTGGAGAGATGCGACAGTGCCTTGATCGATTCGATCTGGATCTCTCGTTCGGGCCGCTTGAGCATCGGCAGGATCTTGGTGATGTGGTTGGCGTTACCGAGTTTGCCCAGCGCGCGAATCAGGACCGTGTCCGACTTCGGATTCTGTCCGAGCATCGCTTCGATCTTTGGCAGTGCTTTCTTGCTGCCGATCTTTGCCAGAGCGTCGACTGCGCGTTCGCGCACCCACCAGTCCTGGTCGTCGGCTGCACCGATGAGGGCTTCTTCGGCGCGATCGCTCTTGGTGGAGTTGAGGATCTCAATGGCCGTGCGGCGAATCTCCTCGTCCTCGTTGCGGATCAGTTTGACCACGGAGTCGACAACTCGCGGCCCGCCGATTTCGGCCAGGGCGTCGCCGGCGCGTGAGCGGACCCACCAGTCATCGTCCTTGATCGCCTCCAGGAGATCCTTGACGGAGTTTTCGTCGCCGACTTCGTTGAGCACTTCGACAGCAGCGCGGCGCGAGTACTCTGATTCATCCTTGAGCGCCGGCAGAAGGTAACGCACGGTTTCCGGATGCTTGACCTTGATCAGCACATCGACAGCCTTGCTTTGCACGTCGAGGTCCGGGTCCAGCAACGCTGATGCGATCTTCTCGACATCGACGTGGCCGGTGCGCGAGCCGAGTGCAGCCAGTGCCGCACTGCGGACCATCTTGTTCGGGTCCTTGAGCTGCATCTCCAGCGCCTGGTTGATACGCGGATCGTCGAAGCGCGCCAGCAGGTTCATCAGGTGCATCTTGATAACCGGGTCCTTGCCGCCCATGCGGGCAATCAGGTCGGGCACCATGTCGGGCTTGATCGTGTCTTCGATGATCTTGAAGATCGCCGCCTTTTCCTTCGGTTCGCAGTCGTAGGCGCGCTGCAGCAGTTCATGCACCGACAGATCCTGCTTGTGAACTCGAAGGACCTCGATCAGCGCGGGCTTGGAGACCTCATCGTCATCGAAGAAATCGAGCAGGGAATTCGGGTTGTAATCGGTGCTGCTGGACAGTGCCCAGGCCGTGCCCGACACAACGCGTTCGTTACCGTCCGCGAGGCCTTCGCGGTACATTTCGAGATTCCTGTCGTTGACCATGGCGCCGAGTATGTCCACGAGCACCATCGTGTGCGTCTTGTCCGAGAGGGCGAGGGCGTCGATGATCTTCGGCACGGCTTTGTTGCCGGCTTTCTTGAGTTTGTCGACCAGCTTCTGGGCGCTCGCCGACTGCGGGTCCGGCTCAGCGACTAGCTGCGACAGGATCTGTTCCGACCGGAAGGACGCGAGAAAGCTCATGTGCGCTTCCTTGCGACGAACGCAATCGTCAGTGATTTGCTGCTAGACGCCAAACGAATATCCAAACATGCCCAATGCGACGACGCGGCATTATGCCACATCGAACTATGCACACTGCCCGCCAATGCTGGCTTTCAGCCGTTTTTGGCCTTTACAATGTGCCCCCGATTTGCCGACCTTGATCGGCGCCGGATACAGAAATTTTACCTAATGCAAACGTGCGAAGTGTGACGGTGTCAACAGATTCAGATAAAGCCAAGTTCCTAAATTCTATCGAATTATCCCTCGTCGGGCGCCCCCTGGGTGAAATCGGTCGAGTGCGGGGTGTCCAAACCGCCGAAAACCGCCTCAAAGCCGCGATAGAACTGGGTTTTCCCTGCAATAGCGCGCTCGACGCCGTTCACGACGAAATAGTAGCCGCAGTGAATGAGGAATTTGGCGTAACTGACGTCGAAATCGCGCTGTCGACGCGCATCCGGCGTCATGGCGTGCAACGCAATCTGAAGCCAATACCTGGCGTCAAGAACCTGATCGCGGTGGCCTCGGGCAAGGGCGGCGTAGGCAAATCCACGGTTGCCGTAAATGTTGCTCTCGCGCTGGCAGCCGAAGGTGCGTCTGTCGGCGTTCTGGATGCCGATATCTACGGCCCGAGCCAGCCGCAAATGCTCGGACTCGTCGGCAAGTTTCCCGAAAGCGAAGACGGCAAGACGATGTTGCCGCTGCGTGCCCATGGTCTGCAGATGATGTCGATAGGCGCACTCGTCGATGCCGACCAGCCAATGGTCTGGCGCGGCCCTATGGTGACGTCGGCCTTGAGCCAGCTCGCCAACCAGACCAACTGGGACGATCTCGA
>JAAUYD010134126.1_pt1 | contig 25810 bp, 27 predicted proteins | sample 7278101 | NCBI WGS metagenome assembly JAAUYD01 (sample SAMN14350128, study PRJNA611818) | marine sediment metagenome | isolation source: surface marine sediment (0.6m) | place: French Polynesia: Moorea | collected 2018-08
AAATGGGAAACTTTAGGGTTGTTTCTGGAACTTCAGAATAGCACAGTTAATCGGAAACGTTTTTGACCTTCGAATTGCCACCAAGTTGCTCCAACAATATGGAAGCCAATCCGATACCGCCTGCGGCAGACAGTTTTTTCGATATTTCCACATCCAACAGGGAAGTGAATATCTCCTCAGCTTGGCCTCCATCCATAAACCCTGATTTTTCGATCGTGGCGCGCATCTCCTTGAGAAGGTGAGAAAGAAAAAGAGATTCCATCTCCGCACAGGCTGCTTGTAGCTGTGGATCATCCTGGTCGCCTGTTTGATTCTTAACGTTTTTTAACCTATTTTCGATTCTTTGATTCTGATGAAGTAGATTTATGTGTGATAGTTCTGATGAAGTAGATAGAAAATTTTGATCCATTAGATTATCTCCAATTCAGCCTGAAGCGCACCTGCGACTTTTAGTGCTTGAAAAATGGCAATTAGATCTCGAGGAGAAACGCCCAGTGCATTTAAAGCTTTGACAACCGCGGCGATACTAACACCTGAATTCACAAGGTATATAGGGTTGTTGCCTTCCTGGATCTGAACTGATGAGTCTGGGGTTACCACGGTTTCGCCACCTGGGGAAAACGGTAAAGGCTGGGAGACCCTGCTATCTTCCTTGATTTCAATACTCAGATTTCCATGGGCAATTGCAACGGTTGAAATCCTGACATTTTCACCCATTATGACGGTACCGGTGCGTTCATTGATAATCACCTTGGAAATTGAATCCGGTGTGACTCCCAAGCTTTCTATCATCGTTACCATTGCTACAACATTCCCCATGTATTTCTCTGGGACTTTTACTTCAATGGTGCCGGCATCATGAGTACGGGCAATTTCGTCGTAAAAGGCAATATTTATAGCCCGGGCTACTCTGGTGGAAGTGGTAAAATCAGGGCTGTGTAACGCTAGGGTTAAGGATTGTTTCTGGTTGAATTTATAAGGTATTTCTTTTTCGATTAACGCCCCGTTTACCACTCTTCCTACTGTAGGAAAATTTTTTTGTACGCCGGAGCCAGAGGCTCCACCGACAGCAAAACCGCCAGTGCTGATAGGACCTTGTGCAACGGCATATACCTGTTGGTCAGCAGCCTTTAGAGGGGTAAACAACAGAGTCCCCCCTTGGAGATTTTCAGCATCACCAATAGAACTGACGAGAACATCAATCCTGCTGCCTGTGCGTGCAAACGGCGGTAAATCTGCCGTCACCATTACAGCCGCAACATTATCCACTTCGATATCTTCAGCTTTAACCGTAACCCCCATTTTTTCAAGCATACTTGCCATAGATTGGATGGTAAATATAGCGCTGTCGCTGTCGCCGGTACCATTTAAACCGACAATGAGTCCGTATCCAACCAATTGATTTTGACGGACTCCCTTTATGTCTGCAATGTCTTTGATTCGAACGCCATATACCTGTTCGGAAGAACAAAATCCCACTGCGGTGACAATCAGCCAAATTATAATTAGAAATCTATATTTTGCAGGCCTACTTGAATCAAACATTGTGTCTTAATTCCCGTCCCTTAAATGAATTAAAATGGCCACACATTATTAAGTAAGTTAGCAAGCCAGCCCGGACGTTGACGGTCATCCACAATGCCAGATCCACTGTAGGCAATTTTAGCATTGGAAATAAACGTCGACCTTATGACATTCTCATCGGTAATGTCTCGCGGGCGGATGGTGCCGGATAAAACAATGAGCTGGTTTTCATTGTTAACCATTACCTCGCGGGTACCCACAATTTTCAGATTTCCATTGAGCATCACCTCAACAACCTTGCAAGTAATAAAGGCCGATAGTGTCCCACTTCTGGTTGTTGCCCCATCTCCTGAAAAATTGCTTTTTAGATTACCTTTAACCGAAGGGTTGCCAAATGGATCAATTCTTGGTAAATCATTGTTTATTTTCGGCAAAATTTGATTTTGCCACCAGTCTTCTAAGCCAAAAAGTTTCTCAATTCCGGCTTCGAGACTGGAAGTACGGCCGGTCTCAGTATTCGCTTCGTTTGACGCCTTTGCTGATTCATCAATTTCAACGGTGACGATATCTCCGACATTACGTGCCTTGGTATCAATAAACATGCCGTTCATCGAACTGCGAACCTGCCACAGGGATCCGTCATTGCTCAGAGGTGAAGCAAGTGCGACAGGAAATGTTTCTTTTTCTATCTTTTGGATCTGATTGAATTCCGGCTGAATGGTGTTGCGGCTGCCAGCACAGCCGATAAAGCCGAAAATTGGAATGAGTACGCAAACAATGGCTTTTATCTGGATTGATGTCTTCTGCATATTTGTTTGGATGGCTCCTATTTCAATTTAAAAGTCAACTTTCACCGTACTGGCGTCGAGTACCCGGGCATAAAGAATTTTTTTGGAGTCATAATTCATTACCGGGATGCTTTCACCAAGTCTTCCTTTCTTTTTCACTTGCCCCAGAGCAGTTATTCTTAAACCACCGGATTCGGCTAAAATGACAACCACATCTCCTCGTTTTACCAGCGGTGGGTACTCAACCAGATTGGCCCTCATTACTGTATTGGAATCAATTGCTCTTTTTGTTCGTTTTCCGAGAACTAAATCCGGGTCGGTTATCACATCGGATGGCAATTTTGCCAAATCCATTTTTCGTAGTACAATGTCATTTTCAGTAATCGGCTTATGTCTGCCCAACGGTTTTTTTGTGAACACAACATCGGCAATCAATTCAACCTTGGCAATCGCCCAGACTCGTTTGTAGAATTTGTCATTTACATTAAAATGAACTGAGAAAGGGACTTTCCCGAACAAATCTCTGTTGCGGGGTGGTATTACTTTAAACGTGATACGGCCATTAGGCAGTAACAATCGTTCGGTTACCTGGATATCTTTAATACTGCCATTAGCATGATTTCTTAAGACATTCTGTTCAATATAATCGAATACCAGCGTTTTTATTCTCTCTGCGCTGACGGTTACATAATTACGGGTCACGACAACTTTTTCGGGAATATGGAGCGAAAGTAGAGAAAGGTCGATCCCTTTTTGGATCAAACGCAGTTTAAAAGTCTGTTTTCCCAGGGTTCTTGACTTTCCAGGCAGAGGTGATCTAGCAACGACGATATCCTTAAGCTTTTGAGCCAGGACCGGTTCGTCGCACTCAATCGCAGCAACTTTCCCGAGCAGAATATTATCATCATTGACTTCAACTTTCGGTAATATTCTGACCTGAGTCAGATCTGCCGCATTAGCTTCGCTGGCGATCTCAATAAAGCCAAAAAATATCAGTACATACATAAAAATTAAAAATAGGTTTACTGGTAAATAACTTTTTAAATTACCTTTTTTCATTCTACCTTTTTTAACGTTTAACATTGTTTGCCAATTGCAGCATATCATCAGCAGCTTGAATGGCCTTGCTGTTAGATTCGTATGCTCTTTGAGCGGTAATCATATTTACCATTTCATCTACAACACTGACATTGGACATCTCCAGAAACCCTTGGGCCAAAGTACCCAATCCATCCTGACCGGCAGTACCTGTCATTTCATCCCCGGAGGCTTCAGATGTAATAAAGAGATTCTTACCCATACTAATCAGTCCGGCCGGATTAACAAAACGTGCTAGTTCAATCGTTCCGATTTCGCTAGGAGTGCTCTCCCCGGCTTGCAACACTGATACCGTTCCGTCCATTCCAATAGAAATTGACAGCGAGTCTGAAGGAATCGCAATTTCAGGCTCCAAAATGAAACCATCGGAATTAACTATGCGTCCGTCGCTATCCAACTTGAAAGATCCATCCCTTGTGAATCCAGTATCACCACTGGGCAAAGTTATTTGAAAAAATCCATCTCCTTCAATCGCCAAATCAAGTTCATTTTGAGTGTTTTCCATGTTCCCCTGAGTAAATATTTTTAATACAGTCGATGGACGAGTTCCATGTCCTAATTGAATGCCAGCAGGCACCTCTGTATCTTGACTTGAGGAAGTGCCAGCTGGTTGGATGGTTTCATATAATAAATCCTGAAATTCAGCCCGACTTTTTTTAAATCCCGATGTATTCACATTTGCCAGATTGTTAGATATGACATCTAAGTTTAAGGCCTGTGCCTGCATACCGGTTGCTGAGGTCCATAAGCTGCGTATCATTTAGCCTCCTAATATTTTGTTGAATCTCTTTTCGACAATCACAATGTTAATGGTTATAACGAATATACCTAAATATTGCGGATGATAATAAGTTTATTACAATTTACCTATTTCATTTATAGCCCTTGAATTAACATCATCTACGGAGCGAATTACTTTTTGATAAGATTCGTAGCCTCGAAGCACTTCGATCATTTCCGTCATCATTTTGACACTATCAACATTGGAGAGCTCTATGAACCCCTGGCTAACTTTTAATTTATCAGCAGGTATTGCGCCCGTTCCGTTATCGGGAGACTTAAATAAGGTTTCGCCTACCTTAATGAGGTTATATGGTTGTGGAAAGTCGACCAGTCGCAGTCTATCTATTTGATTGCCATCAACGCTTATATTACCGTTTTCGTCGACGAAAAACTTCTTGTGTTGAGCAGTATTTCCGGAGCTGTCAACTTTGATTTGGCCACTTTCTCCCAATACTGGCCATCCATTTCGGGTAACAAGGTTTCCGTCACCATCGAGTGTAAAATCTCCTTTACGGGTGTAGTGAATACCGTCTGATGTTTGGACACAGAAAAAACCCTTTCCGACCAAGGCCATATCAAAATCATTCCCAGTATTCTTTAGGCTCCCGTTGGAATGATCTGTATAAACCTTAAAGTTATTCCAGAACATTTCGGCCTGAGATATATCGATATTCTCAATATCTAGAAATGGGTCCACGGAGGAGCTTTCAATTTCAGGAATTTGAAATTGTCCTTGATCCTGCTTATATCCAACCGTGTTGGAATTGGCTAAATTGTTAGAAATAATATGTAGCCTTTTTTCGTAGGCCAGTGCGCCAACCGCCGCCATGTAGATTTCGCCGCTCATTAACCTCCTTCTATTCTATAAATTGTATATTAGAATTTTAAAGTTTTGGTCAAATGGATTAGATTTGATTTGCTTTCGATCATTAATAGAAGTACTGCAAGAGGCATACCAAGGAATGTTGTAAGAGGGTCAAGAGAAAAATCCTGTGGATAATCGATGAAATAATAAAAATTTTACTCGTAGTAAACAACCATACTTTCTTACAGCTTAATTACAAAGGGCAATTATTGCCGCCGTTCGAAACCTTCAGGAGGAAAAATTTACAAAAAATCTATAGTGACAGAAGTCCTTGTCAGAAAATATATTTTAGTTAGTAGTATATAACGAATTTCGAGGAGGCAAAAAACTGCTAATAGACTATATCTATGCAAAAAGTGTAAAGATATTGTTTTTTTAAAAACTTTTGCATCCATCTAAGTTTAAAATAAGTTCTACCTCGTTAAGCGGTATTTTCAAAGTTTCAGAAATTTTTTTAGGATTCAATCCTTTTGATGAAAAACTTCGAATTTTATTTTCACGAATTTTCAATTCAACGATATCATCTGTGCTAATTTGTTTTACATTATTTATTCACTGCTGTGTATTTAGAGGAGAACTGTTCATCTCTCCATCAAGACTCGGATCGGCATGATATTCCAGAATCTTTTCCAAGCCAATCCGTTCAGTGGTAATAGTGTCTAAGATATTTGTGAAAGCGCGGTAAATAATTTGTTGGAGAGTGATATTAACAAAGGCAGCTTCGAAGTTTGGGCTGACATTTTTTCCGGATAGGCTGTCTTCAAGTTTTTTATGGATCATTCTGTTTTTCAGAAAGTAACAAAAAATCAATAAAAATAGAATAATTTGAAACCCATTAAAAGCAATATTCCAAAATTGCGGGATTTGATATATCATTAAAGCCTTCTTTCTATAGTTTTATACAGTTATGTCAATGGTCCGTGTGGAAGAAGTCTTCACGATGGTTTTTAGCGCATTGTTTTTCGGTGGGGTTTTCTGCGTTGCGAAGTTCCGATGCGATCTTGAACTCTTATCCATATCTTCGGTTTTATCATTCTTTTTTTTTTGTCTTTTCTGAAATGTTTCTTTAAATGAGTTTTGATGATTACCATTCTGACGATGGCCAACAGACTTTACCCTTTTAGTTGATGTCAGGCGTGTCAGACTATTATTTATTCTTAAATTGTTTTCCATATGGTAACCTTCCAAAAATTTTAATTATTTCCCCCTTATAAAGTTTTTATAAATTTTGTTTTTTAAGCTTGGCCCTCAAACGCATAATCGCCTGAGAATGAATTTGTGAAACCCTCGATTCAGTAACATTTAGCACCTTACCTGTTTCTTTCATGGTTAACTCATCCAAATAGTATAATGAAATTACCAATCGTTCTTTTTCAGGTAATTGTTCAATGGCTTTGGCAACAGCATTTTTCAGTTCTTTTAGACGCGTCATTGTCAGAGCGTCATCGTCATTATCAACGAGGTAATTAATCAGTTTTTCTTTTTCATCTTTCGAAGAAAATCCTAGTTCTTCGAAACTAATAAATGAAATACCTGACAATTGCCTTGTTCGGTGAACCTGTTCAATATCGACTCCCAATACCTGAGCGATTTCAACATCTTCAGCTTCTCGCCCTAATTTTTGCTCCAATTTTTGTTGGACATTTTCAAGTTCCCGAATCTTTCTTCTATTTGCCCGCGACAAAAAGTCCCTAGATCTAAGCTCGCTTAAAACAGCGCCCCGAATACGAAATACCGCATATGTCATAAACTTATTATCCCTTCTAGGGTCATACCGATCGACAGCCTGAATCAAGCCAATAACACCCACGTTCATTAAATCTTCGATATCAATCGTTGAAGGCAGATGAACGGCAATGCGATGGACAATACGTTTAACATAAGGAAGATATTCGGTAATTAATTGATCGCGATACGAATCATCTTTTTTCCTTGGATTTTTTATGGGTATTTGTGCTGGTGCCATATAATAGATACTCTCCGATCATTGGATAGTAAAGCCAAGTAAAACCATACCTTCACACTAAATGGTTCCAGAATAAATGACTGTCTCCTTTAGGTATTTTCAACGGAGACATATTGGAGACTTTCCTGCTTATGTCTTTAAAACACCTGCTAGCTTCGGAATTCGGATATATTTCGCTCACTATTCTTTGGCTTTTTACGCCTCTGGTAACTTTCTCATCGAACATTACGTAACCCAGATATTCAATTTTTATGTCCAAAAACCTATCTGTAACGAGCTGCAGCTGTCTAAAAACTTCTCGGCCTTCCTCAGGCCGGCGTACCATGTTTACGATCAATTTGCAGGTTTTTCCTGAATATTTAAGTGACAGCACTTTCATTAGAGCATAGGCATCGGTTATTGAGGTAGGTTCTGGAGATACAACTACTATAACTTCCTGAGCAGTTGCGTTAAAATCCATTACATTGGAGGAAATACCGGCGGCAGTGTCAATAAACAAAACGTCAACGTTGTCTATCAAGGAATCCAGTTGTTTTAAAATTTTGACCTTTTGATCTTTGGTCAAACTTGTGAGCTCCTGAATTCCCGATGAAGCAGGTAATATCTTCATTTTACCGGGGCCCTCAATCAAAATTTCTTCAATTGATTTTTCCCCCATGATAACGTGTGATAAATTAAATTTAGGTGCTAGGCCCAGCAAAACATCTAAATTACCTAAACCCAAATCAGCATCCAGAATTAAGACCTTTTTACCTATCTTTGCAAAGGCATACCCGAGATTGCCAACAATACTAGTTTTGCCAACTCCGCCTTTTCCACTTGTAATAGCTATTACCCGAGTGTCAGAACCAGATTTTTTTGGCATCTGCGTTAAAGAAGATTGCATTCTTTCTTCACGTTTACGCGATAAGTTGATAACCCTGTTAGAAGGGGGTTTTTTGCTCATTATGAGATGCTCTCCTCATGCTTTTTTATCCATCAATATTTAGACAATTGAAACTTATCTGAGGTTTGACCAACATAGCCCGCATCCTTTAATCGATCCGGTTTACAATTGCTGCATGGTATATAGTTTTTCGCGTTTGCATCTTCAACGCTTGAGAACCTAATTATATTGTTGGGTTTTATCTTTTTTGTCCACTTACAATCATAACAATGGTAGATATCAGAATTTTGATTAGCGACGAAGTAGGTCTCGATCGAGGGTATGCTGTTCAATTCAGCCGCCTGAGAGTATGCGTTTGGAGAAACCATTGGAGTCTGACCTATTTTCGAATTATTGGATTCCAACAGTAAATTTATAAGTTTTTCAACCGAACCTGGTTCGATATCGTTCGGCACACTACGACCGCTACATATAAAAGATAGCTGGATATTGGTCTTTATTAATAAATTAATCAAGTTTCCATACGTGCTGCTTTCATCAGTTTTTGTAATTAATACTCGATTGATGTTTAATTCCTTGAATGCAGCAACTGTTGCAGTTAAATCTTTTTCTTTCGTGGTCGCTGTCAGCACGAGATGAATTTGAAGATCTGGCAGCTTACTAAAAAAAGCCCCAAACTCTCGAATCAAGTTAGGATTATTGTGATTTATTCCGGGGGTATCTACCAATATTAAGTCATTGTTCTGCAATTTCTTTATACTTTTTTTCAATCCAGCAATGTTAACTGCTGCTTCCAGAGGAATTCCTACTATCTGAGCGTATAGCTTTAATTGTTTTACCCCTATAATACTATAGTTATCAAGGGTGATTAAGGCGACTTCTTTTTTATGCTTCCTGGAATAGAATGCCGCTAATTTTGCAATCGTGGTAGTTTTACCGACGCCCGCCCCGCCGACAAATACAGCAATGGCAGGTTTCCCAGCAAGTAAACCAGTTCGATCAATTTTGACCCCCATCTCAGAAATAATTGATTTTAGATTCGTTTTGATATTCTCTTTTGACAAATTCCTGGAGGCGACATGAATTTCCTTTATCTCGTCAATAATATTAGAGGCAACTACTCTGTCAACATCTTGGGCCAGAAGTTTATGATATAAAGATGATAAAACCTTTTGTCTTTCGCCTGTTAGCCCCTGCCCTAAAGCCATGTTCTTAAATCGGTTTTTTTGTTCTATTTCTTCTGAATTAAATGGTTGAACGCTCTCTCTTGCGGGTCGATATCTATCCCTTAATCGTAGCGTGTCCCCTTTGAAATAGGAATTACCACGCCCTACATTTCCACTGCGATTCCCTTGAATTCCCTGGTTGTCAATCGCCGCGGTAACTTCTACACCAGCATATTTCATCGATCCGAAAAAACCCTTCCCCTGTCTTAGGCTTTTGGCAGAAAGAATCACGGCGTCCGATCCAAGTTCGTCTTTTATTAGGCGCAGGGCGGTGGTCATATTTTTTGCCTTGAATCGTTTAATCTGCATTGGTAAGCTCCAGTGTTCCTAAAGATTGTATTTCGACAGTATTTAAAATTTCGTCATATGACAAAACGGAAATGTTTGGGATAAACTGGTCAACTAATTTTTTAAAATGAAATCTAATTTGGGCAGAACAGACAATTACCGGTTGATAATTCATAGAGGACAATTTTTCCAAAGTATGAGTCAGGTTGTTTATAATTTTTTGGGCAATGTTGGGATCGAGAACAAAAAGATTGCCCCGATCGGATTGCTGAATTGCTGCTGTGATAGCTGATTCAACACTGTGACCGAGTGTTAGCACTGGCACAAAACCATCAGGTGTTTGATGAATTTTTGTTATGGTTCTAGCCATGCCATGTCGAACATACTCGGTCAAAAGATCTAAATCTTTGGTTCCTGATGCCCAATCGGCGATGGTCTCCAAGATTGTTAAAAGATCGCGGATAGGAATCTGTTCTCTCAAAAGATTTTGCAGAACTTTTACAACTCCACCGAGCGGCAATAAATTGGGTACCAATTCCTCTACAACTTTCGGATGGGTTTCTTTTAGGTTATCTAATAATTGCTGAACCTCTTGTCTACCTATAAATTCAGGGCCATGTCGTTTGACGATCTCTGATAAATGGGTTGTCATAACAGTTGCCAGATCAACGACTGTATATCCTTTGGCAAGGGCATTTTCTTTGGCATTTTCTTTTATCCAGACGGCTGGCAGTCCATAAGTTGGCTCTTTAGTCGAGATTCCGTCTATTTCTTCTTGTACATTGCCTGGATTCATAGCAAGGTAATAATTTGCCATTAGCTCGGCTCGAGCAATTTCATTGCCCTTCAGCAAGATGGAATATTCCCCGGGTTTTAAACGCATGTTGTCTTGAATGTGAACTGGGGGCACAACGATTCCCATCTCATGGGCCACCTGTCTGCGAATTGATTTTATACGCTCCAAAAGTTCACCGTCTTGATTGGCGTCTACCAGCGGTATTAAACCATATCCTACTTCAATAGCGAGAGTATCCGGTAAAGGTAGAGAGTTTAGATCTTCTGCTGGAATCTCTGATTCTTCGAGGTTCTCAGATTCCTCATTCGCACTCTTTTCTTGCTTGATTGCGCGATTTACAAGAAAATTTAATCCTCCAGCCAATCCTGCCGAAACCCAGAATGGAACCAACGGCAGTCCAGGAATAATTCCAAAGCCAAAAAGGACTAAAGCGGAAATTCCAAGAGCGCGGGGCTGATAAAGAATTTGAGAGGTTATTTCTGAACCAAGGTATGACCTTGCGCCGGCTCTACTGACAATGATGCCGGCAGATGTCGATATGATAAGAGCAGGGATCTGTGTCACCAATCCATCTCCAATGGTCAATAAGGTGTATGTTTGGGCGGCACTGGCAAAGGACATTTCATTCTGAAAAACGCCAATCGCGAGCCCTCCGACAATATTGGCGAGTGTAATTATGATGCCGGCGATAGCATCCCCACGGACAAATTTATTTGCACCATCCATCGCACCGTAGTATTCTGCTTCATGAGCAATTTCTTCGCGCCGCGCACGGGCCTCTTGTTCATTAATCAATCCAGCATTTAAATCGGCATCAATACTCATCTGTTTGCCAGGCATTGCGTCCAAGGTAAACCTTGCAGCTACTTCAGCTATCCTTCCCGCTCCCTTGGTTATCACCATAAAATTGATCACCACTAAAATAACGAAGATGATTATGCCCACTAAGTAATTTCCACCGACCACAAAGTTACCGAAAGCATTAATTACCTTGCCTGCCGCCAATGCCCCTTCGCTACCATGAATTAGAATGATACGGGTGGATGCAACATTGAGTGAAAGCCGAAAGAGTGTGATTAACAGCAGAATAGATGGGAAGGAGGATAATTCCAATGGACTTATCGTGTACATCGAGGCGAGAAGTATAACCAAGGCGAACGTGATATTAAAAGATATCAGAAGGTCCAGCAAAATTGGCGGAAGAGGTATTACCATAAAAATTAGAATGGCCACCACTGCCACTGCTGTGACCATATCGCTATTTTTTGAAATACCCGTAATCGGTGTAAGGTTGGTCGTTTGTTCTGCGATTGCCATTTCTATAGGCCGATATTTAACTTGGTTTTTCTATTCTGGGCCTTAAACTTCGATGATTCAATTTTAGGTTGTCCTATACATTCCCTTAAGACGATATACATATGCCAAAACTTCAGCAACAGCACGGTAAAGTTCAGCCGGTATGTAATCCCCAATCTCAACCAGTTTATAAAGTCCTTGAGCTAGAGATTTTTCTTCGATAATAGGAACCTGGTTTTCCTCAGCAATTTCACGGATACGCTGAGCAATAAAACCGGCGCCTTTGGCCAGAACACGTGGTGCTATCATGTCCTTTGGGTCAAACTTCAGTGCAATGGCCAAACGTGTGGGGTTTGTTATCACAACATCGGCTTCGGGCACAGCATCCATCATCCTACGCCTTGCCATTTCCATTTGAACCCCACGGATCCTCGCCTTTACTTTGGGGTCGCCGTATATTTGCCTTTGTTCATCTTTTACCTCCTGTTTGCTCATCTTAAGATCCTTTTCGAACTGCCAGCGTTGATATATGTAATCCAATACAGCCAGAATTAGCATCGCAAGGCAGACAAAAAAGCAGATTTTAAGAGATTTTTGTGCAATAAAAGAAAGTATCTGTCCTACCTCTTGATGAATCAATGAAGGAAAGGTTTTCATATCTGATTTCACAAGTACATAAACAATGCTACCTATGAATACAATTTTTAATATTGACTTACCAAGTTCCACCAGAGCCTTGATAGATAAGAAGCGTTTCATGCCCGTTATTGGATTTAACTTTGACAACTTCGGAGACATAGCCTCTGAGCTAATTTGAAAGCCTACTTGTATAACATTGGCAAAAATTCCTGCGATTAGGACTGGTATGAGAATAGGAAGGAGTACCGTAAGTAGTTTATAAAGAATCTCCACTGAGAAGACACTGGCTTCTGAAATGTCGTTAAAACGCAAAGAATCAATATTTTGATAGATTTCAGTAATAAATTCTGAAAGGTTCCAGAACATCCATGATCCCCCAAAATAAAAGAAAACCGCAGAAACCATTAAAATCATGACAGATGGAACCTCTCGGCTTTGGGCGACCTGCCCTCTACTTCTAGCCTCCTGCTTTCTTTTAGGAGTAGCTCGTTCGGTTCTTTCTTGTCCTGTATTTTCAGGCATTATTTAATCTTTCACAAATATTAAATCTTTACGACATTGCTTTAATCACAAAAAGAATATTCTGCCCTAAATCACTAAAAATTTTTTTAAGAAATACTGATAAATAAGGTAAACCAAATCCAATAAAGAGAAGTCCAACGCCGATTTTCAAAGGCATGGCTACAATAAAAACATTCATCTGAGGTACAGTTCGGGCAACCAGTCCGAAGGCAACGCTGATAAGCAGCATGGCAGCAATTACCGGTGCTCCCACCTGAAGTGCAATAACAAACATATTGCCGGACATGTCAACCAAATGGTCCATGAGCGAACTTTTGAAGTTTACATTTAGTGGTGGCACCATACGGTAACTTTGGAAAATAGCTTTGATAAACCAAAAATGGGCATTAATAGACAGGAATACCAAAAGGCCAATCAAATTGTTAAATTGGGCCAACAGAGGAACCTGCTCACTTGTAGAAGGATCCATGACATTGGCAATAGCCAAGCCCATTTGGTATCCTGCCAGCTGACCTGCTAACTGAATTCCGGCAAAAATAATTTTTACTGAGAAACCAATAATCAATCCGAATATGATTTCTCCCGCTGCACTGATACCTAATGTAAACAAATCACTCGCAACCGGTGATGCCTCAAGGTTCAGTTGGGAAAACAAGATAAATCCGATTGCGATAGACAATGCGAATTTGAACATAATCGGAATACCCCTGCTGTCAAATGCCGGGATACTCATGATGATAGCACCCACCCGCAGCAACACCAAGAAGAACAACTGAAGCTGCGGTATGGATATGCTCAAGGAAACCATAGGTATCAACGAACATAAAACATTAAATTTTCAAATAAATTTTGAGTAAATACGACCATGGTCTGCATCATCCATGGAAAGAAAAAAATCAAGGCGACGGCTACCGCGAGCATTTTTGGAATGAATGTTAAGGTCATCTCATTAATTGATGTTGCCGCTTGAAAAATACTTACCAGCAATCCCACAGCCAGACCAGCAAGCAGCATTGGTGCCGCTAGGCTAATTGCTGTTTTTATAGCATCAAAAAAAAATCCAGTTATAAATTCAGGAGTCAATTTACATGTCACCTTTTTCGAGTTCAGCCAAAAAAAAAGGTCTCCATATTTCTACTTACAAAATCATCATTGGTTTTTACCTTGATCAGCCAAAACCTTTTACCAAAGATCCAACCAGCAAAAACCACCCATCAGCCAACACAAATAGCATTAGCTTAAACGGCAAAGAAACCATGATTGGTGGTAGCATCATCATACCCATCGATAGTAAAACACTTGCCACAACCATGTCGATGATCAAAAAAGGAACATACAGAAGCAATCCGATCTGGAAGGCCGTCTTTACCTCACTGATTATAAAGGAAGGAATCAGGACCGAAATAGGTATGTCATTCGAACTTTTAGGCTTTTCTAATTTGCTAATGTTCACAAACAATCCCAGGTCTTTTTCTCGGGTCTGCTTCAACATGAATTTTCTTAAGGGTTCACTGGCCTGTAGTAATGCTTGTTGATTACCGATTTTTTTTTCAAGATATGGCTGCAAAGCTTTTTGATTGATTTCTTGCCATACCGGAGCCATTATAAAAAAGGTCAAAAAAAGCGCCAAGCCAATCATAACCTGATTTGGAGGCATCTGCATGGTACCCAAGGCTCTTCGAAGCAAGGAAAGAACAATAACGATACGGGTAAAAGATGTTACCATTATCAATATGGCAGGTGCTAGGGATAGCACCGTCATTAGTAAAAAAATTTGGAGCGTAATTGTCGGTGCCATTGACTCTTGAGCGTTTTCCAATCCGACTGAAAAGAAAGGAGTCTCAATCTCGGGATTAGCAGCCCAGCTGTTACCAGACATGATTAGTATCAACCAAAAGTAGAGCAGCGCCCGATGGCAGAAAGATTTCGTAAGCTTTTTAGAAGTAAAGGCACGGGAAATATTTAAACTATTCTCGGTTAGTTTAAACAAATTAATTCTAAGGATCTTTTTGATTTTATAGTTATTCAAATTTCGGCCTTAATAAATTAACGACAGGTAATTATTTACCTACTCAATCACTGTCTTGTGCCGGCTTGAATCTATCGGTTAGGCGCGACATATGATCCGAGAAGGAAGGAGATACCCGGGCGGTTCTCTGGCAGAGAGCATCTATAACAACTTTATCGTCAATTTTTGTCAGCAAAGATATATGATCATTAGAAATTCCTACTACCAATATGGAACCCGGGACAGCTACTAGGGAAATATTTTTTTTTATTCCAATATACTGACTTGAAATCACTTTAACCAACTGTTCTTTTGACCCGCTGACGTCTCTTCTTAAAACTCGCTTCATAAAATAGAAAACAACAAGTAACCCTCCCAAAACAATGCCCAAGGCTGCCAACATTTGCAATGCGGTCGAAAAAATAGTCGGCGATGTATTCATCTTAACCTCTCGATACGTTCCATGGGGCTGATGACTTCCGTCAGGCGTACGCCATATTTATCATTGACGACCACCACTTCCCCCCTTGCAATCGGCTTTTGGTTTGCTAGGATGTCCAGGCTCTCACCGGCAAGTTTTGACAGTTCAATTACCGAACCTTGACCCAATTTGAGCAAATCATTGATCAGCATTTTTGCTCGTCCTAATTCGACGGTAACATTCAGGGAAATATCGAGTAAAAATTCCATATTCACGGATGATTCAGGATCAGCAGAATTGGTAGTAGCCTTAAATTCACCTTGATTTTTTGAAGTTTCCCCAGTAGATGGGTCCACTTTCTCATTATTCTCGGTATTCCAGAAATCCCGTTGTTCAGTTCCGCCTTCAGTTGCGGTCATATCTATCCTTCTCCTCCATTCTTCTGAAGCAGAGCTGCAATTTCAACAGCGCGGTTTCCTTTAATGATGCCCGGGAAACCAAGAAACTTTGGAACATTGCCGGCTGTAAGTGTCACTAAATCTTCCGGCCCTGAATTTAGTTGTAAAACATCATCAATGCGAAGGTCCAATAAATCTCTCAGACTACGGGTAGTCATGCCCAACTCCGCGGTAAGAGTCACCGGCATATCCTGCAATAATTTTTGAAGTTGCTCACTCCAAGTATGCTCTTGATCTTTACTACGTAAATATTTTGACGAAAGTTTGTCCTTGATAGGCTCCAGCATCAAGTAAGGGATACAAATGTGAATATTTCCAGAAAATTTTTCTCCCTTGACGGCAAAAACAATCACCACCATTAAATCATTTGGAGAGGCCAGGTGGACAAATTCGGGTTTGATTTCCGTTTTTTTTAGTAAAATACTTATGGGCTCTACTATCACCCAAGCCCTTTGCAGGCTCTCAAGAACTTCGAGAGAAAATTTTCGCATCATGCGTTGTTCGATCAGGGTAAATTCCCGTACACGTGGGCTGGGTTTGCCATCGCCTCCAAACATGCAGTCTATTAACGAATAAACAAGGGTGGGTTCAATGGCCAACATAGCTGATCCAATCAGGGGGTCCATCGAAAAAATCGTGAAACTGGTTGGACTTGAAAAAGCTCCGATACATTCGGAATACTTTACCATTTCTGTGGAAACAAACTCCACTTCGATTGTGCGCTGCAATGATGTTGAGAGAGAGGTATTTAATAAGGTGACAAATTTGTCATAGACTTCTTCCAGAGCGTAAAATTGATCCCGCAACATGATATTCTGGGATGTCAAATTATATGCGACCGCTGACGCCTCCGGTTTGGTCTCTTCCTCAAGATCAACTTCACCACTGTCCATCGCTGACAAGAGCGCATCAATCTCTTCCTGAGATAGGATCTGATCAGACATAGTTGACGCCTTTACTGGACCACAAATTCTTTAAAATAGATGTTGGTTATTTGGCCCCGAGCTAACAGTCCATTGAGCCTTGACAGCATTTGATCTCTCAAGTCAGTTTTACCTTTCGTAGTGTTGATATCTTCAAATCGTTTTGTTGGCAGGATCGTTAAAATGCTATCTCGCACTTGGGGTAGTCGTTTTTCAACTTCACTCTCCAGTTCTTCGCTGTCAAGTTCTAAATCGATACTAATCCTTAGGTACCGTTTTCCACCCTTATCGGCGAGATTTACAATAAATGTGTCGAGAGGATATATCGGGCCCAACAGGTCTTCAACTGGAACCGGAGTGTCCTCATCAGCCTCATCACCGCCTTCGGTCGAAGCCTGGTTCTGGGTCTCCATAGCAGATAGTTTGTTCCACATCATAAACAGGCCGCCACCCAATCCCAGCATAAAAACCATCATAACACCAATGAGTATAATGAGTATTTTATTTGACATTGTAAAATTTTCATCCTCCGTGGTCAAAACGATATCCACCCGTCGGTATTAACTCGATGGGCCGGCAATTTGCAGGTTACCTGCAGCTATGGTCCAGCAAGACCGCAACAAGATTTGTTTGCAGCTTAATTTGTTGAAATCGCCGATCTTATTGAAAGCAAGTATTGTGCCACGCACTGATAGGCAATGGCATCTGACGATGAGAAACGCATGCCCTACAACATGGTTGAACTCTATGAAATATAATGAAATAAAGACGGTGCGATTTTTGTGGTATTATCAGGGCTCGCGGGGGTATGAATCGTATACAAATCGGATCCTGAACAAGGTTTAAGTGGCGGTGTCAACTTTGGTAATTGTTAGTCAAGTCTTTGACGATAACACCTGAATTTCTTGATCCGAAATTCATTCTGCAAAAGCTGAAAAATTTTATTGCTTTCTTACCTGCATGAAATTGTAGATAGGGTGATTTGAAAAGCCGATATTACGCATTTTCGGAACGCAAGCCTATTTTTACCGAGATTTATTATTGACGCAGCGAACATATCGGCTATTTCTATTCTACATCCAAAACCAAGCAAAATTCACATTCATTAACGTTTTAAGCTGATTAGTTCTTGTAATACTTCATCGCTGGTCGTGATCACCCGTGAATTTGCCTGGAAGGCGCGTTGTGTGGTAATCATTTTAACGAACTCTTGGGCCAAATCGACATTGGACATTTCTACGGCGCTGGGACTAATACTTCCCAAGCTTCCGCTAAGCGGTACACCCGGCATGGCCTGGCCTGATGCTCGTGATTCCGCATAAAGGTTTTTCCCCATTTTGCTTAAACCGAAATAGCTGGGGAAGTCGGCCAATACCACCTGATACAGAGGGGTGAGCTGCCCATTGGAATAGGCTCCGGTGACAAACCCGCTCTCGTCTACCGATACCCCTCGAAGGTTACCTGCTGAATATCCGTCCTGGGTATTGAAATTGGTCGTCGAGGCGGCAGCATATTGGGTAAGGTCACCGTTTGTAAGGTTAGCGGTATCAAAAAGATCCCAGTTAATCGTGATGTCTGCAGCACCGTTGACCAGATTGGTGAGGGTAATACTGGGATCACTGCCGGTGTTCAAATTTCCATTGCCGTCAAAGGTTAGATTGGCATTGGTAATGCCGATATCGCTGGCAGGGGTAGTCACCGTCCCGGTTGGTACAGTAACGCCGACTGACCAGGCATTCGCGGCCGTTTTGGTAAAGGTCAGGGTTAATGGGATGGAGTTGCCCAAAGAGTCGTAAACTGTCTGGGTGCTGGAATACGTATCATTTACAGCCGCACCAGCATCCAGATTAATATCCAATGTGGATGTCGTTGTGGCCTGTGGTGGCGCTGTACTTTCCCCGGGAACATTTATATTTTCAATTGAGCCCAGAGTGGCAGTGCCGTCGGCAGCGACCGAGGTCACTGTATATCCTTGAACGAATAAGCCATCGGGGTTTACAAGATACCCATCTTTGTCAAATGAAAATTCACCGGCACGGGTGTAGTAGGCAGTGCCCGAGACATCCTCGACCATGAAAAAGCCTTTACCGTTGATCGCCATATCTGTTGAATTCGAGGTGTTCTCTATGGACCCCTGGCTCCAAGAAGGCGAGACCCCCCAAAACTCGACGCCGCGTCCGATACCGTCGGTACCGGATCCTCCCAAAGATTGACTCAAGATGTTGGCAAACGAAGACTTGTTGGATTTAAACGCAGTAGTGTTTACATTGGCAATATTATCTCCAATAACCGTCATGGCAGTCGAATTGGCACTTAATCCAGATATGCCGGCAAACAATGATCCTATCATTTCTAATCTCCTCTATACGTTAAAGTGTTGTCTTTATTCTTCAGGCTGTAGCTCTGTCGCTAAATTCCGGGATGTTGCCACTTGCTTCACATCACCAAGGGGAATCTTTTGGTCTCCAGAAATCAGAAAAGGCGTGCTATTTTCAAAAGTCACAGTGTCTACTGTTCCAGTAAAATAAGCTGTTGCATTGACGGCTTTCCCATTGGCATCGACAGCCATGATTTCAAAAGTGTAGTCTCCATCATTCGCCGGGTTGCCATTTCGATCCGTACCGTCCCAGATCAGGGTGTGTTGTCCAGCGGATAAATTCTCGCCCTCAAAGGTTTTAACAAACTCGTTGGTGTGATCATAGATATTCACCACCACTGTATCAGCCTCCCTGTCCAATCTAAATTCACAGTCAGTCGGCGTCCCATTTGCTAGTTTCAGATAATTGCCGTTGGCGGTGATCTCTTTTCCGAGCAGCGAAACTGCCTGTGAATTGTTAGTAGAGGTCTCTAGATTTTGTAATTGCACTAAATTATCGTTGACATTGCTCAATTGTTCCAGAGAGCTAAATTGGGCCAGCTGGGCTGTAAATTCAGTAGATTCGGCAGGATTTAACGGATCCTGGTTTTGGAGCTGGGTTATCAACAAGTGCAAAAAATCATCTTTGCCTAATACAGGTGAATCGGTAACGGTGCTCTTTATGACACCATTAGCCGCCGGGTTTAGTTCTGAAGCTATCATTTGTGCTTTACCTTTGACAAAAAATAAATTTCATGTTAATAAAAATTGTGTGATTCAGACAAAATAATCCACTGTCAATTCATCGGAATTCATTCGTCCAGCGTCCCCTGCTTGCTGTCGCTCGGAGGCCTCTTTTTCTTCGTTTCCCGAGTCGGTGTGTGCTCCGCCGTGTTGGCGAGTTTTAGCTTGCCCAGATTTTCCATGGGAATGTTTATTTTCATCAGAATCATTGGAGACTGCGACTTCTAATTTGTCGACTTGCAGCCCCTGTTGCTGTAATTCAGCTTTCAACTGATGAATGTTATTTTCAACCATTTCTTTGACAAAACCAAATTCAGTTAAAATCTTTACGGTCACCTGATGGTTCTCCGTAGTCACCTGCATGCGGACATGACCGAGAAATTCCGGCCTAAGCTCAATCCTTGCTTCATGTTGTCCGTTTCTCATATATACTGCAGCTTTTCGAACGATTTGATCCAAGGTCTGTGTTCTAAGGCCATCTTGGTCCAAATTGGCTTGTCTGGATAACGAAGTTAATTCGAAAGTTTTCTCTGTAAGTTGATGCTGCGATCCAGGCAGTCCGCTGTCGCTGGAACCGGCATTCACTCTCACCTTCCCGACAGTTTCATCGATCATAGAATCGACCACTCTCATTTGATTTTCTTTGGCTATCTGAGTATCATGAATCATTTTTGAAACCAATGATGCCTCTGCACTCCCTCCACTGATCGGACTGGATTCACTACCGAACCGCTGAGCTGACTCAGTAGCTGGCGTTGTCTGAGCAACTTTGATAATTTTCTTGCCATGCAGGGATTCGATATCCAACACCTCCATCCGGCTCCTTTCCACGGCGGTTATTCCCTCTCGAGTTGAAACCTTGGCCAGTTGCGCATCATCAGCCATTTTTGAGAGCGATGAGGATTCAAGAATTAAATTTGCATCTCGAGCCTTATTATTCGCTAATCGCTGTTCCTGGCCAGAACTCAACTCCTTAAAGCCATCAAACGCGGTCTTTACAGCAGTAGGCGGTTGGGTATCCGGCAGGTTCAGTAGGGTAGACACAGAGTTTGACAGGCTCCCTGACGAGATCGTCAAAGGAATCCGTTCATTGGGTTTTGTTGATGCAGCTAAACCGGTTCTCTCAAAGATTGTCATTTCGTCTTTGAGTCTGCGTACTACCGTAAGAATCGATTCAATAGACCGATATGTTTCTGGACTATTTTCGCTAGAATCGTCCTTTATCGGCTGTTCGGTAAAGGTGATGCTCTCGAGTTCCTGTCCCAAAGCAATCTTATCCACGAATTGATTCAAACCGTCAAGCTCATTTGGCCCACTATTGCTGAAACTGGACAAAAAACTTTCGACTCGAAAATATCCTTGGGTATTTGCCTGGTTGTTTACCACCCAATGATATAATTGGGCTAATAGAGTTTTAGTATCGGTGGATGTGCCATGATGGATTTTCAACAGCTGATCAATGTGCATTTTCAATTCAGCCAGGCCTTCGGTACTACCTGGGATTTCATTTGAATGAAAAGAAGTATCCGTTTCACCATTTAAACCAGAAACCCCTAACTTCTCTAGCTGGGTTATCATCTCAGTCAGGACTGAAACCATTGAGAGTGTATGCTTTTCAATATTTTGATTTTTTACCTGCCGCTCTGCTGGCAGGGGTATATCGAAATTATGAGTGTCGGCGATTATGGAGGTGTCCTCATCGGTTTTTTCATTTGGAGTGTTGGGAATTAGGGAAAAATGCTTCTCTTCGTCGACACTCTGCGATTGTCGCTTCAGGTTGTTTGCATTTGATATTTTCTCAAACGTCTTAAGAAAATTATCAGAATTGGCACTAGAGGATCTGTTATATGGCTTGGACACTGCAGAGCAATTCGGACCGGAACATCCAAACCTACCGCGCTCAGTGTCTGCTGCGCTACTCTGGTACAGTGTCTGATAAAAAAATAGGCTTGTCGTCATTTTATTTTTTCCCTTAAATGTAGATTCAAAACCCATAAATCACTTAAATCTATGCAGTCTGTTAGCATGGAGTATGCCAATTTGCTCTGAATTAATATGCCTTAGGATTGGAAAGAATCAACATTTTCTTAACCATCTAAAATATTTTCTAATAATTTATTCATATTTTCTGTACACACAGAAAAATTCAGTTGGCCGACGATTAAATCCCTCACAAATTTTCATTCGCTACAACCAAATCGGCAATTATTTCCCATCAGTGGAAAACATTACCTAAATTATGATCGCGAAAACAGTTAAACTGGGCAATTTGGTAGGTGAGATAGGGGAAAGTGGGAATAATAAATCAAGCAGCTATTTGAAAGAAGGCGTTGGCAGGAAATTCGGTGGTCTGAATTTATCAATAAAAGGATATTAGCCCTTATTTAAACCGCAGCATCGACATTTTAGTTCTGTTCGATGATCAAATTCCGCTTACATCTTACGGACATGTCGGATTGAGGCAAGCTCATCCATCAGTTTACGCTCGTCGTGCAGCAATTTACGTTGATAAACCTGCATCTCCCTGTTTTTAAGCTTTTCCAAGGTTTTATATTTTTTCATTACAGCAATCAATTCTTGCCGTTTTAGATCAACTGCACTGACGAATTTATTTACAAGTACCGCTTGGGATTCAATGTCCTTGGACAACTCCTGTATAAAATCCGTGTATAGTATAATATCAGTAACAGTCGTGTGTCCTTTCTGCTTAGATTTTAGTATTTCAAGGTATTCCTGCTTTTTTCTTTTTTTCTGTTCGAGTTTCACCCTCTCATCTGAAAGTCTTTTGCGAGCTTGAGCCAGCTCTTTCTGACATTTTTCTTCCTGATGACGGCGGTGGGTGAGTAATGTTTCCAGTTTGAATCGGTACATCGAAAATTATCTATCTTCGTTTCTGGTCTAGAGCCAATCAATTCATTTGCTACTGTATAATTTTATGGGTTTGATTTTTTTATTCTGTCCCCTGAATTTCCGAGCTGTGGGTGCTATTATCATTTTGAAATAACGCATCCAACTGGGTAATACTATCCTCTAAATTAACCGTTTCTTCAACCGTTTGCCTCAAATACTTAGAAACCGTCTCAAACATTTCGATAGCGTAATCGATTCTTGAATTGCTGCCTGCGACGTAAGCACCTATATTGATTAGATCCTCGGCTTTGCGATATGTTGCCAGTATTTGCTTGAGTCTTTGGGCATTTTGTCTGTGCTTTTCATCTGTTATATCGATCATAACTCTGCTGATACTGCTCAAAACATCAACCGCTGGATAGTGATTTTCCATTGCAAGATCCCTATTGAGGTTAATATGCCCGTCTAATATTGATCGCAATGCATCAGCAATAGGTTCATTGGTATCATCTCCCTCTACCAATACGGTATACAACCCAGTAATTGTGCCGCGGTTGGCTGAAGTTCCAGCGCGTTCCAGCAATTTAGGCAGAAGATTAAAAACTGAAGGGGTATATCCTTTAGTCGTTGGTGGCTCTCCCAAAGCCAGGCCTATTTCCCGTTGAGCCATGGCAAAGCGGGTCACGGAATCCATCATAAAATTGACATGGTAGTCTTGGTCCCGGAAGTATTCGGCGATGGCAGTGGCAATAAATGCCCCCCGCATCCGGATCATCGGTAGCCGATCTGAGGTAGCAACGACGATTACAGATTTTTTCAGCCCTTTTTCTCCTAGTTCTTTGGCAATGAATTCGTTGACTTCTCTGCCCCGTTCTCCAATGAGGGCAATAACATTCACATCCGCCCGTGTTTTTCTGGCGATCATGCCAAGTAGTACACTCTTCCCTACGCCTGAGCCAGCAAAAACCCCAACTCTCTGACCACACCCCACAGTCAAAAGACCATTAATTACACGGATTCCAAGATCCAGAGGTTGGAAAATCCTTTTGCGCATCATCGGATTTATCGAAGTTGCATAAATGGGGTAGTCAGCCTCACCCATTATCGGACCTCTTCCGTCAATTGGTTTACCAAGCCCATCAATGACGCGCCCCAACATCTCGGGACCTACCGAAACGACAGCCTGCTGCTGCCGGGCAACGACTTGGCATCCTGGTCCTATACCGAGAATTTCTTCCAAAGGCATCAACAATACATTATTGTTTTTAAAACCGGAAACTTCCGCACTGATCTTATGGTTATTATGTTTTGAATAGATATCACAGACGGTACCCAGGCAGGATATAGGACCATGTGCCTCGACCACTAGACCGACGACATCGGTCACTCGTCCAGTTGATCGGATCGGGCAGTTTGAGTGCAGACAGGTATGATATTTTCTTAGATTTACTTTATTTATCATTCGAGGAAATTATAGATAAGAAGCGCAATAACACAACCTTAGGTCAAAATTTATCAATGGCGGCCTGAAATGATTCCTCGATCGCCTGCAGTTGCCTTTCAATCCGGGCGTCAATTTCACCGAGATCTGTTTCAATAATACATCCGCCACATTGGATTTGTTCCTCCGCTTCAAGTGTCACATTATCGATATTCTTTAGAAGATCATTCAGTTGAGATCTGGTTTTATTGATAAATTCTAAATCGGATGGGTTCATCTTAATTTTAACCCTGCCCGGATTATCAACCTTCGCAAGAGCTTCTCTGGCAACACACGCTACAATGTCCCGATTAAGGGTCACTTCCTGACAAATTACTTGTCTTGCGATGGCCAAAGCCAACTCAACAACTTCTTTTTCGATTTCTTGGTAGGTCTCTTTACGAATATTATTGAGTTGACTCAACATCTCCTTTAGACTCATCAATAAAGGCTCAATCTTTTGCCTTTCCAAGGAAGACCATTTGACCTCCGCATCTGTCATCCCCTTTTCCCTACCATCGGCAAAACCCCTCTGATAAGCATGTTCGCTCAATTGCGCGGTAGTAATAGACCCTTTCTTTATATCACAGGTCCGGTCATCGCCAGATTGCAGATTTGCTTTTACTTGGTTTGCTCCGGCCGAGTTGTACTGAACACGCCGAAAACTATCCTCCGTTGATAAACAATGTCGGACTCCTGCCGATTGATCGTCCGGAATATCTGGGAAACAATGTAACCCTAAATCGGTTTGCCTATCTTCAGGCGAGTGATGCTCCGATTTAGACAATGATCTCTTCTCCTCGTCGCCCACTGATAATAATTTCTCCCTTAACTTCCATCTCTTGTATAATGGCGGTAATAGCTTGTTGCGCATCGGCAACTTCGGTCATTCGGACAGGACCAAGATCTTCAATCTCTTCTTGCAGCATGGCACCTGCCCGCTCAGACATATTCCGGAAAACCTTATCTTTGACCTCATCAGGTGCTGCCTTGAGCGCCGTTGCAAGCTCAACAGTTTCGATCTTACGAAGCAATTTCTGAAACCCGCGATCGTCAACCAGAACCAGGTCTTCAAAGACAAACATTTTTTGTTTGATCTGTGCAGCCATCTCTGCGTCTGTTTCTTCTATTTCGCTTAAAATGAGCTCACTCGAAATTTCATCGGTTTGATTTAAAATTTCAGCTAACCGATCAACTCCACCACTAATATTTGCCATCGAGCTTTTTTTATTTTTAAGAATCTCTTTGAAAACCTCATTTACTTCTTCAACTATATCAGCGTTCACTTTCTCCAGAGTTACCACTCTTACCGAGACATCCGTCTTTATGTCATCTGGCAAGTTGGCGATAACATCGCTGGCCACTGGTGTTTTAAGATGAAGCAATATAATTGCAATTGTCTGGGGATGCTCCTCTTTAATCAGATCAGTGATTTCCTCGGCACTCAAAGATGAAATTGCTTCCAGTCCTTCAGGTGCAGCGGAAGGGCTTCCTTTATCAGTTCCAGGTTTTGTCGACAGGCCGGATGTTGAAGGGGGCGCCAATTGCCTTTGATGGGCACGTCCGGCGGTAATATCTGCGAACTCCTTCACCACATGTGCCGTAATTTCGGATGACACCGCACCCATCTGACCGAGCTGCTGATAAACTACCTGTCGCTCTTCATCAGACAGACTGTTCAATATTCGATCTGCTACACCTTTATCCAGGGTGCGTATTAAAATTGCGGCTTTCGACGGACCTGTTAATTGATTATAATCGATATCGGTCATTGTAAATTTGGAATGTTATTTCGTCGGCGCCTGCCAAGCTTAGACAGAATTGGCATTTGGTGAGTGCATTTAACATCATCTCTAATGCACCTTTATGAATGCATTTGATAGGTTGCTATTC
>JAAUYD010158173.1_pt1 | contig 25802 bp, 27 predicted proteins | sample 7278101 | NCBI WGS metagenome assembly JAAUYD01 (sample SAMN14350128, study PRJNA611818) | marine sediment metagenome | isolation source: surface marine sediment (0.6m) | place: French Polynesia: Moorea | collected 2018-08
CACCGGTGCGGATGGCCTGGCGGCCCTTGGTGCGTTGCCGCAGGACACCTTGACCGTGGCCTTCGGGGTGCTCTCAACGGCCGATGCGGCGTTCACGGCGAGCAACGTGCTGGCGGGATCAAGTGTCCCTGGTATCACCGACGACACAGTGCTGGGCACCGTGGTGGCTCGCGAAGGAGACGTGCTCAACGTGCGCGGTGCCACGGTGGTGCGCTCCGGCGATGAGCCGAATGCCTTCTTTGACGAGGTCACGGTGACTGTCGGTGTGGACACGGAAGTTACCCGCCCCGTCGACCCCCTCGACGGGCTCACGACCACGGCCATCTCCGTGGGCCAGCAAGTGCGCATCTTCGGTGTCGCCAACGTGCCGGTGATCGACGACGACGATGGTGACGAGGGCGAGATCCAGCCGGGTGCTCCGGTGATTCTGCCGCCCCTGGAGCTGGATGCGACCACCGGGCGCGTGCAGCTGCTGCGCTCGCAGGTCTCGGGCATCGTCGAGGACAACCAGCCAGGCCTGCTGACGCTGGACCTGGCCGAGATGAACAGCCGCGGCTCCACCGTGTTCGATTTCACGGGTACGGGGCTGGCACCGGAGCTTGATGCGGACCCGGCAGCCTACGAGATCGACACCAACGGCCTCGCCGCCGATGCGCCCGTGGGTGCTGCCGCGCGCGTATTCGGCTATGTGAACGCGTTCGGCGAGGCACCGCCGGACTTCGAGGCCTTCACCACCGTGCAGTTCGAAGACCTGCGTGCCATCTTCCGCTTCCTGTTCAACTCGGGCTCCGCTGCCCAAGCCTTCACCAGCGTAGGTCCGGAGGGGATCGCTCTGAACGTGGATGCACTGGAGCGCGGGCGGATCCGCGTGCCGGGTCTGCGTGTCCCCCTTGGTGCCCCTCAGCTCCTGCCCATGCTGGTGCCCTCGGACGCCCGCAGCCGCTACGCCCTGGTGGATACGGACGGCACGGAGATGTTCGAGGACTTCGCGGACTTCGCCGAGGCCCTGGCCTTGCGCCTCGACGGGTCGACGGTGGTGCGCAGCGTCACGGCGGCCGGCGCCTACGCACCCCTGGCCACCACGCTGGAGGCACGCAGCGTGGTAGTGGTGCTGCGCCCGCCGGCCAGCGCTCTGTAGCTGGAGTCGCCTCCCGGCCTTGCACAGGCGCCCGATCCCTTGCCGGGGATCGGGCGCTTTGCGTTGTACGTAGTGGTACCGATAGGAATACGCCTCGCAGGCCCCTATTTGGGAAGAGCGACCTGCATCGGGGCGCGGCAGGGAGCGCGATGATCAGCGGCGCCCAGACGTGAGCACAAGAGGTGAAGAGCATGAGTACCCTGCGCTTCCGGTGCGTTTGCATCCTCAGCGGTCTGGCCTTTCTGTCCATTTCAGCGCCGATACTCGGTGGCGAACCCCCTGTACCTATCGGTGCCAACGACGCCTTCGATGCGGTGGCGAATCAGATCGATCCGTCCACGGGCTTGCCGGCCACCGTGGCCCTGGTCGATATCCGCTCCCGCGCCGAGTACTACTGGGTGGGGGTGGCCAGTCAGGTCGATGAAATCATCCTCAAGACCGGGCCAAGGATTACCCCGGATCTGGGTAAAGTCCGCCTCACGCCCAGGGGGGACTTCCTGCTGTTCAGTGTGGACGGTACAGGCCGGCGACTTCCGGTCGAGCGAGTCGAGAGACTCAGGCACGCGCCAATGGCAGTGAACATACCTTGCGAACTATGGGACGAGGACACGGCCATGCTGGTGGAGAACCCTGAGTTCGGCAACGAGATGGCGAGCCTCGCCCAACAGGGTGTGCAGGTGGTCATCCTCTACTGCCGCAGCGGTGGTCGCACCAGCGACTGCCCCTCCCTGTTCGACACCAACCAGTTCTCCTCGGTCTATGAGATCGATGATCCCTCGGGAAACGGTCGATTCGGAGGCCTTGAAGGGAATGCCTACAACCACGTCTACAACGGCTACCGGGGGTTCCCCCAGCGGCAGACGGGTATTCAGTCGGTACCTTCCGTTGCCTGGAAGGACGCTGGACTGCCGATTCGTACAGGCCTCAGCCCCCTGTCCGAGGAGTAGGGGCGCTTGCGCTTCGCCTACCGCCGCACCAACCACTCACCGTCGATCAGGTAGTGCTCGCGGTTGCCGATGCTCACGCGCCAGCGGCCATCGTCTTCCGCCAGGGCCCAGGTGAAGGCGCCGTCGCGACTGCGGAACTCGCCGTCTTCGTAGCGCAGCACGTGCATGGCGTGCTGGTCGGTGGAGGAGGGGCGGGCGAGCAGCAGGGTGGCGCCCCGTGCGTCGCGGACCAGTCGGGCGGCGCATTGCTCGCCCACGTCGTCGCGCGGCGATGAGCAGGGTATGGAGCCGATCGCGTCGTAGGTCAGCAGCTCGCGGTCCGGGGCGCGCGGTGTGGGCGCCGGTCGGGTCGGCGCTCGCGGCGGTTCCAGGTCCTTCTTCGTCGCCAGGCGCAGGGTCCAGCGGGGGATCCAGCCGCGTACCTGACGGTTGGTGTACAGCGCGACGCGGCACCAGGCATCGTCGGTGCTGAGCTCTACGCAACCGAGATCGTGCAGCACGGCACCGCTGGTGAGCTCGCGCAAGGTGCTGTCCGACAGGGAGGGTCCCTCGCGCAGCACGACGGTGCGCGGCACCTCGAAGCTGCGCACGGCCCACAGCGTCTGCTTCAGCCGCGCCGCCGCGCCGGGCGTGCTGCACACGAGCATCGCAAGGGCCAGCAGCATGGTGACAGGCAGTCGCGGATGCCTGTGCAGCACGGTCAGGCACCTTCCTCTGGTCGGGGCACCTGGCTGTGCGCTGCCTGTTCGGCGGTGGGTTTCGGTGGATTCATGCGCCCGTGCAGCTGTGACTCCCATTCCGCACGCAGTTCCTTCACGCGTTTCACGTAGGGCGCGTTTTCCATCGGGGGCACGTTGATGTCGTAGAGCCCCGCGACTTCCAGCATGGCCTGGCGGTCCACCTGCTCGAACTCGCCGGCCATGCGCACCGCCTCCTCGCGTGAATGACCAAGGGCTTCGAGGGCCGAGCGACCGGCGCGCAGAGAGCTGTCGTAGGTCTCGCGGATGATGTCGCGACAGCCCACGCTGTAGAGATCGTAGACGTGCACGCGGTCCACGGCACGGGCCAGCACGTGCACGTGGGGATAGTGCTCGATCACGTAGCGCGTGAGTTCGGTGATCTGTTGCTTGTTGTCGATGGCGATCACCAGCAGGCGCGCACCTTCGATACCGGCGGCATGCAGCAGGTCCGGTCGGGTGACGTCGCCGAAGTACACCTCGAAGCCGAAAGTGCGCAGCATCTCCAGCTGCGAGGAGCTGTAGTCGACCACGGTGGTCTCGTAGCCGGCGCCGCGCAACATGCGGTTGATGATGCCGCCGAATCGCCCGTGACCGGCCACGATGATGTCGCACGGTTGATCGATCTGGTCAGCGGCCTGTTCCTGCCCCGCCGCGTAGCGCGGCACGATCACGCGATCGAAGAGGATGAACAGGAGCGGTGTCAGCAGCATGGACATGGCCACGACCAGCAGCAGGCGGTCGGCGAGCAGCTCCGGGATGACCGCGTTGCTCACCGTGAAAGCAAGCAGAACGAAGCCGAACTCGCCTGCCTGGGCCAGTCCGAACGCCAGCAGCCAACGGTCCGTGCCACGCAGGGAGAACAGCTGGGCGAGCCCCTGCAGAACGGCGAACTTCACCAGCATGAGGCAGAGGGTCAGGCCAAGCACCAGCGACCACTCGGCGGCGAAGAGACTGAAGTCGATGTTGGCGCCGACGGTGATGAAGAACAGGCCGAGCAGCAGGCCCTTGAAGGGATCGATGTCCGCTTCGAGTTCATGACGGTACTCGCTCTCTGCGAGGACAACGCCGGCGAGGAAGGTGCCGAGGGCAGGCGAGAGCCCCACCAGGGCCATCAGCAGGGCGATACCCACCACGATCATCAGCGCGGCTGCCGTGAACAGCTCGCGAAGGCGCGCCGCCCCGATGAAGCGGAACACGTACGGCGTCAGGCGACGGCCGATGAAGATCACGCCCGCGATGGCCGCCAGGGTCACCAGCATGCGCTGCCAGCCGACGAGGCCCGCGACCAGGCTCATCTCGTGGCCGCCACCGTGAGCGGTGTCACCGTGATCCGCGGCGGGACCACGGGCAGCACCGTCACCGACGGCCGCCATCGCCGTGTCCAGTGACAGGCCCGCGCTGAGTTCGGGCAGGGCCAGAAGGGGGATCAGCGCCAGCATCGGGATCACGGCGATGTCCTGAAACAGCAGCACCGAGAACGAGGCGCGACCGCCTTCGCAATCCATCAGGCCGCGCTCGTTCAGGGTCTGCAACACGATGGCGGTGGACGAGAGCGAGAGCACCAGACCCACCGCCAGGGCCACGGACCAGGGCTGGCCGAGCAGCAGCGTGAATATCGTGATGACGGCGGTGGTAGCCAGCACCTGCAGGCCGCCGAGGCCGATCAGGCGGGATTTCATCGCCCACAGGCGGTCCGGCTCCAGCTCCAGGCCGACCAGGAACAGCATCATGACCACGCCGAACTCGGCGAAGTGCTGAATCGCCACCACATCCACCTGCAGGGCGTGGAGGACCGGGCTGAGGGCGATGCCGGCGATCAGGTACCCCAGCACGCTGCCGAGGCCCAGACGGGAGGCGATGGGCACGGTCAGCACCCCGGCGCCCAGGAACATGAAGATCAGCAGCAGATAGTCGGTCATCAGGTGGTCAGGCGGGTTCCGAGAACAGCCCCCCAGTGTAGGCCATGGCAGACACGCCTGCCGCGCCAACGGGCGGCAAGCCTCGGGAGGTATTGGTGAGATCCAGCCGGTATCCTCTCGCTCCTCAGCTCTACTCAGGAGGGTTATCCACGATGCGTCGCTTTTTCTTTGCCCTGCTCACCATTGGTCTGCTCACGGGGGCATCCGCGCCTGGGCGGGCCGCCCACGAGGAGGCGCTCATCACCCGCACCAGCGCCCACTCGGTCGCCCGCACCCTCGACCGCCTCGAAGCCCTGGTGCGGGAGAAGGGTTTTACCGTATTCGCGCGCATCGACCATGCGGCCGGTGCCGCCAAGGTCGGCCAGTCCCTGCGCCCGACTCAGCTGCTGATCTTCGGCAACCCCAAGGTGGGTACGGCGCTGATGAGCAGTGCCCAGAGCGTGGGCCTGGATCTGCCGATCCGCGTGGCGGCCTATGAGGACGCGTCGGGCACCGTGCACCTCACCTACACGGCGCCCAGGGCCCTGGCGGCCCGGCACCACATCGGCGATCGTGGCGAGGTGGTCGAGCGCATGAGCAAGGCGCTTGCCGGCCTCACCTCGGCGGCGGCCGCGCCCTAGGGAGCCTCTACCGGTCTGGCGAGCAGCCAGGGTCGCCGCGGCGTCCCTTGAGGTATCATGGCGCCGCCTGACGAGCCGCTCTGCGCAGGGGCAGTCCCCGGGGCGCCACCGAACGACAGAATTAGCACCCGACGCCAGCCGCTTCGGGGCAACGGAGTATTCATGGCAGAGAAAATCGAGGTCACCGGCCCGCTGGTGATTCTGCACGGCGATGAGATGGCCCAGGTGGCCTTCGAGCGCATCCTGGAACAGTTCGTGACCTCGCGCCTGGCGATCCCCCTGGTGGAGTTCGATCTCTCGGCCGAGAATCGACTGCTGACCAACGGCGAGGTGGTGACCGAGGCAATCGACGCCCTGAAGGCGTGCGGCGTCGGCGTCAAGAACGCGGGCATGACCGTGAACCGCCGTCAGCTCGATGAGCTGCTGGCCAAGCATCCGCACGTGCAGGAGGGCGCCCTCCATCGCCTCGCCACCCGCTCGCCGAACGGCGCCATCCGCAAGGGCATCGGCGGCAACATCACACGTGAGGACATCCAGTTCCACAACATCGAGGTCAACCGTCCGGGCTGGGTGGACCGGGACATCGAAGTGGACACGATGGAGCAGGGCGGCATCAAGGACAGCTGCAACGGTCTCTCGGAAGTCTCGGGCGTGGTCAAGCTGCTGTTCGTGGGTGCCAGCGGCGAACCGGTGGAACTCCACCGCCGCGACATCTGGCGCGGCGATCCCTGGCTGGTGGCCAGCAACGACATGGACGAGGTGCGCGACTGGGCGCATCGTTTCTTCGCCCGAGCCCTGGACGAGAAGCGCGACGTCTACCTGGGCCTCAAGGACACGGTGATTCCGGGCTACGACGGCGTCATGCGTACGGCGATCGAGGAGATCTACGAAGCGCATTACAAGGACCGCCTGGCGGATGCAGGTCTCGCTTACCACTACGAACTGATCGACGCGCAGGCGGCGCGCATCGTCGCCAACCCGCCGGAGCGCGCTCTTTGGGGCGTGCCCGACAATACAACCGGGCGCAAGCTGTTCAAGCTGGTCAATCAGCTCAAGCGCCACGGGATCCCCAAGCGCGAGGCGCACGTGTCCATCTCGCGCATGAGCGCCGGTGGCGGGGATCAGTACGGCAGCTTCAACGTTGCCGCGCCGGAAGACGGCATGCTCAAGGTGGTCATCGACGGCGTGGAGAAGCACGCCCGACGCATCCGCCGGGGCGATCCCATCCTGCTCATGAGCAACGACCGCCAGGCCATCAAGGACTGGGTGCTGCAGGTGTTCCGCGACGCCTCCGCAAAGGACAAGGAGGTGTACTTCGGCCTCAAGCGCGAGTACATGGAGTACGACGAGGTGTTCAGCAACGTGATCACCGAAGTGCGCCGGGAACTGGCCGAGCACGGCACCAAGATGCCGTCCTTCATGATCATGCGGCCGTCCAGGCAGCTGACCAAGATGATCACCGATCCGCCGCGAAACGCCCTCTATCCGGCGCAGAACCTCGACGGCGACATCTTCTCGGACATCTCGGCCGCTCTCGGTGGCAGCCTCGCCACGGCCAGCTCCATCATCGAGAGCAACGACGGCACCATGCTCTTCGAAGCCCCCCACGGCACCGCCCACGACCTGTATCTGCGCTACCTCGAGAGCGACGGCAAGGAAGCGCACTTCAACTCCTCGGCCATCATCTTCGCCGTGGCCAACGCCCTGCAGACGCGCGCCGAGCGCGACCACAACGAGCGCCTTGGCGACTACGCCTGGCATCTCAAGCAGGCGCTCATCGATACGGTGGGGGACTACGTGGTGACCCCGGACCTGCGCGGCAAGACCAATGCGCCGGAGCGCGAACAGCTGGTGGACATGCAGGGCTTCCTGGACGCGGTGGAAACGCGCCTGCAGCGGGCGATCGCGTAGGGGTTTTCCGACATGGGGAGGGCGAGGCCCGGGCGGCGACAATGTCCCGTCGCCGGATAAGGACACTCCACCCATGAACAGCAAGCAAGTGGCCGCTAGCTCTGATGCAGCGGTGGCAGCCCTGGATACTGTACAGGCCCTGCAGCAGCGCTTCGTCGCGGGCCTCGAGGCGCTGGCTGCAGCGCAAGGCAGCCCGCAGCGATTCGCCGCCGTCGACTGGCTGCGCGATGAGGGACGCCACGGCGGGGGCGAGCGCTACGAGACCGGGGAGGGCGAGGTGTTCTGGCGCGGCTCCGTCAACGTCTCCCAGGTGCACTACGACGACACGCCAGAGAAGCAGCTCGGCTCCGCCAACGCCATCTCCACCATCATCCATCCGCGCCATCCCCTCGCGCCCTCCGTGCACATCCACGTGAGCTTCACGGAGCGCAAGGACGGCAGCGCCTACTGGCGGGTGATGGCGGATCTCAATCCTTCCCATCCTCATGCGGACGATACGGGGCGCTTCCTGCAGGCACTGGAGGCGGCGGCACCCGAGCAGTTCGCCGACGCGAAAGCGCAGGGCGAGCGCTATTTCTTCATCCCCGCCCTGCAGCGGCACCGTGGTGTGGCGCATTTCTACCTGGAGCAATACCACACGGATGACGCGCAGGCAGATGCGCTGCTTGCCAGGCGTGTCGGCGAGGCGTCCATCGACAGCTACCTCGCGATTCTGGCCGATGCGCTGCAGCGCTCGCCGGCGCCGACCACCGAGCAGCGGGCAGCGCAGCTGGCCTACCACACGGTGTACTTCTTCCAGGTGCTCACGCTGGATCGCGGCACGACCAGCGGTTTGCTGGTGCATGACCAGAACGATGTCGGCATCATGGGCTCTTTGCCGCCCTTTGTGGATGCAGGCTTGCTGTCGTCCTGGCTGCCGCGGATGGCCCCGCCCCAGGACAAGCTGCTGTCTAGCCTGATCGAAGCCTTAGGTCAGCAGGCTGGCGTATGCCCGGTGGATGAGGCGCGCAAGCAACGCCTGGCGACCGCCGTCAGGCGCCACTACCAGGTGCACCCGAAGGCACTGGACATGCAAGCAGCGGGTGATGTGCTGCCGCCCACGGTGGCCAATCACCAGCCCGCCTGACCGCACTCACCTCCTGTCCAGGCCTGATGTCAGGGCTCACCGAGCAGCCATCGGGCACCCGACCCGAGAGCGGCGGCCCGGTCATGCGGGTTGTAGAGTGCACAGTGTTTCAGTGACAGGCAGCCGCAGCCGATGCAGCCGTCCAGGCGCTCGGCCGTGCGTTGGAGAATGGCGATGCGTTGATCGATGTCGTCGCGGAAAGCGCGACTGATGCGTTGCCAGTCCCGTCGCGTGGGTGTGCGGCCCGCCGGCAGGGCATCCAGTCGCTGGCGGATGTCCGCCAGGGCGAAGCCGAGCTGCTGGGCGATCATGACGAAGGAAAGACGGCGCACGTCCGAGCGGCGAAAGCGGCGCTGGCCGCCGCTCGTGCGTATGGGGTGCACCAGGCCCTCGTCCTCGTAGTGGCGTATCGCCGAGGCGGCAAGGCCCGTTCGCGAGGCAACGTCGCCGATGCTCAACCATTCCTGTGAAGGCAGGCGCGCTGCCGCGCGCGATTCACCCGTCCGCACCATCGATGGGATCTCCTGTGAATGTCACCCGCGAGCATGCCGCGCGCGTTCGAAGACGCCAAGGTCGCGTGCCTGGCGCCGTGACCGGTCTACAATGGACCTCCCTCGCCGGAGAGCCCCATGGCCGACATCCTGCCGTTCAAGAAACCGTCTCGAAAGAAGCAGTCGGAGGGCAAGACCCTGTGCGCTCGGGGCCTGCACCGCTGGGTGGTGGATAAGGAACGTCGCTTCGACGTGAAGCAGGGGAAGCTGGTGACCACGCAGCGTTGCAGCCGTTGTGGCCTCACCCGCACCAAGGCCACCTAGTGAAACACTCGGCAACCGCCCGTCAGCCGCGCTGATCCACCACGCGCACGGCTTTGCCTTCGGAGCGGGGCACGCTGCCAGGCACTTCCAGGCTGATCCTCGCGGATACGCCTACGTAATCCTTGATCTGAGCTGCCAGCTGTTGCGCAAGTGATGGTCCTGATTCGCTGCCGGCAACCGGTTCCACACGCACGGTGAGCACGTCCAGGGCGCCCTCGCGTTGCAACACCAGCTGGTAGTGCGGAGCGAGGCCGGGCACGGCGAGCACGCGTTCCTCGATCTGGCTCGGAAACACGTTCACGCCGCGGATGATCAACATGTCGTCGCAGCGGCCGGTGATCTTCTCCATCCGACGCATGCTGCGTGAGGTGCCGGGCAGCAGGCGTGTGAGATCGCGCGTGCGGTAACGGATGACCGGCAGGGCCTGCTTGGTGAGTGACGTAAATACCAGCTCGCCGATTTCGCCGTCGGCCACGGGCAGTCCCGTCTGCGGATCGACCACCTCGGGGTAGAAGTGGTCTTCCCAGATCACGGGCCCGTCCTTGGTCTCGATGCACTCGTTGGCGACGCCAGGCCCCATCACCTCGGACAGGCCGTAGATATCAATGGCGTCCAGACCGCCGCGACCTTCCAGTTGGCGGCGCATCGGCTCGCCCCAGGGTTCGGCACCGAAGATACCTACCTGCACGGACGACTCGGCCAACTGCTTACCTTGGCGCTCGAACTCGTCGGCGATGTTGAGCAGATAGGAGGGCGTGCACATGATGATGTCCGGCGCGAAGTCACCGATCAGTTGCACTTGGCGTGGCGTCTGACCGCCGGACATGGGGATGACCGTGGCCCCCAGGCGCTCGGCACCGTAGTGGGCCCCGAGGCCACCGGTGAACAGGCCATAACCGTAGGCCACGTGGATGCGGTCGCCCGCTTCGCCGCCGCTGGCACGAATCGAACGGGCTACCAGGTGAGACCAGGTATCGATGTCCTGCTGCGTATAGCCCACCACGGTCGGTCGTCCCGTGGTACCGCTGGAGGCGTGAAGGCGCACCACCTGCTCCATCGGTACGGCGAACAAACCGAACGGATAGTGCTCTCGCAGATCGGCCTTGGTGGTGAAGGGGAAGCGGGCGAGGTCGTCGAGGCGGCGCAGGTCGTCCGGGTGTATCTGTCGGGCCTCACAGCGTTGGCGAAAGGGGGCCACACTGGCGTAGGTGTGGTGCAAGGTGCGTTGCAGCCGTTGCAGCTGCAGTGAGCGCAACTCATCCTGGCTGGCAGTTTCGATCGGCTCGAGACGGCCTGGATCGACGACTCGGGTGACCATGGCTGTTTGCTTTCCTGTAAGTGCTACTCGCCCTTCGGGTCTGCCCAGGGGCCCACTAGCTTTGATCCACCAGCTGCAACACCGCCGTGACCACGACGTTCTCCGCCGCGCGCCGTTGGCGGGTGTGTGACTTGCCATGACCGACGAACATCGTGTGCCCCTCGATCGTCGCCGAGACGAACAGGGCCAGGCGGCGCACGGCCGACGGCGACAGGTCCGGGCGCATGGCGGCGATGGTCTCGCCGAATACTTCACGCTCCCAGCGGTAGATGTCGTCCATGCTGCGTGCCGCATCTTCATCGTGATTGGCCATGGCCCACAGCTCGGGAAAGAAGGCCGTGGTGTCGGCGGTGGCGAGGTCCGCGAATACGTAGCGGACGATCGCCTCCAGCTGATCCCTGGGCTCGGCGGGCGCGCCAGCCCGCACGTCCTCAAAGGCTACCTCGTACTGGTGCTTCACGTGGGTCAGCAGATCGCGCAGGAGGTGCCGCTTGGTGGCGTAGTAGTAGGTGAGGTTGCCAACGGTGATGCTGCAACGATCGGCCACGGCGCGCATGGTGAACCCGTGGTAGCCCTCTTCGATCAGCGCACGCCGCGCAGCCTCCAGAATCTGCTGCAGCCGTTCCTCGCCCTTCGCCGAGACGCCCGTACCGGGCCGCGCTGCGCGACGACTCATGCTTGGTGCCGTGAGGTCGTGATCATGGTGGCTATGGTATCGAATGCACGGGGCTGATCAATCGTGACTGTTGACACGCGCTTCGGCGCCTGCCTATCTTTAGGACAACTGCACTAAAGTTGCAAGAAGTCGTCGTAGCAGCGGTCGCCCACGGGGCGGTTGCGCTCCCCTCCTTGCAGCTGTCGTGTCCACCCATCGGGTGGCGCATCTGCGCGAGATCCTCTCGATTACCTAAGGGAAGGACGGTCCGATGGACTCGATGCTGCGCGCGCACCACCTCACCATTCCCCTTTGTTTGCTCCGTGACCTTGGCCTGCTGCTGGTCGCGACCTGCTGCCTGTGCCTGCCAGCCCGGGCCCAGCTCGAAGAGGTGGTGGTGACCGCGCAGAAGCGCGAGCAGAGCATCCAGGACGTCGGCATCGCCGTGTCAGCCCTCAGCGGCGATCAGATCCGCCAGCTCGGTTTCGGCAACGCCCAACAGATCACCGCGCTCGCGCCGGGCGTGAGTACGGTCCAGCCCAACGGCGAGGCCAACTATTCCATCGCCATCCGCGGCGTCGCCAACAGCGACTTCACCACCAACGTGGAGAGTCCCGTGGCCATCTACCTCGACGAGGTGTATGTGAGCCAGATGTCGGGGGCTGGCTTCATGCTGTTCGACATGGAACGAGTCGAGATCCTGCGCGGACCCCAGGGCACGCTGTTCGGCCGCAACGCCACGGGCGGGTTGGCACACTTCATCACCGTGAAGCCCTCGCTGGAGGAGTTCGACGGCTACGTGCAGGCCACGGGCGGCTTCTACGAGCAGTTCAAGCTGGAAGGTGCCGTGGGCGGGCCGATCAGCGATACCGTAGCCTTTCGGGCCTCCGCGTCCGTGCACTACAACGACGGCTACGTCGATAACCGCTTCCTCGACGAGACCCTCAACAACGCCAACGACGAGGCGGCGCGCCTGCAATTGCTGTTCGCCCCCACGGACGGCGTCGACGTGCTGCTCAACGTGCGCGGCGGCCAGCAGGATATCCGCACGGGCTTCTTCGAGAACGTGACCTCTCTGGAGTTCGGCATGCTGACCCCCGGGGAACCGAACCCGGTGCTGGACGGCTATTTCGACCCGGACCTGAATAACGATGTGTTCGCCGGCGACTACGACCGCCCCGGCTTCAACCGCCTGGATACCTTCGGCGCCACGGCCACGATCACGGCCGACATCGGCGAGACCATCGTGCTCACCTCCATCACCGACTACCAGAGCGTCGAGCGCGACTACATCGAGGATTCGGACGCCTCACCGGTACCCCTGTTCAACTTCTTCCTCACTACCGACGCCGAGCAGTTCTCCCAGGAATTGCGCCTGAACGGCGGTAGCGACCCGTTCCGCTGGACCGCTGGTGCTTACTACCTGGATCTGGACGTGAACGATTCCAACGGGGCGGAGACGGAGCCGTTCATCGATCCCGCCAGCGACACACCCGCCGTGTCCGGTCTCGACAACCCCTACACCACCACCACCGAGTCGATCTCCCTGTTCGCGCAGATGGAGTACAACATCAGCGAGGCGGTGACCGCCATTGCCGGCGTGCGCTGGGTGCAGGACGACAAGACCCACGATTACTCGATCAACGCCGTCGATTTCATTCCCGGTACCACGCAACGCAACGGCAATCCGAACATCCTGGCGACCATCGGCACCTACGAGGGCGAACGCGACGACAGCATCTGGGCGGCGCGTCTGGCACTGGAGGTGCGTCCCAAGGATGATCTACTGCTCTACGGCAGCTACAACCGTGGCGTGAAGGGCGGTGGCTTCAATTCGCCGATCTTCCCCGTGGCCACCTTCGACGATGCCACCTTCAGCTACGCGCCGGAGGAACTGGATGCCTTCGAGGCGGGCTTCAAGCTGGATCTGCCTGGTGGCCGGGTACGCCTGAACGGTGCTGCTTACTACTACAACTACGACAACTATCAGGCCTTCACCATCGTCGGTATCGACACGATCACCCAGAATGCCGATGCCGAGAGCCGCGGCTTCGAGCTGGAGCTGCAGTCCAATCCCGTCGAAGGCTTCTCCGTACTGGCCGGTATCGCCTACAACGATATCGACGTCGATCTCGGCGGTGGTCTGCCGGAGACCACCTCCGTTCAGTCGCCGGAATGGAACTTCAACGCGCTGGCTCGCTATGAGCGCGAGATCGGCGGGGGAGGATCGATTGCGGTGCAGGCAGACATGCAGTACCGCAGCGAGGTCCTGTTCGCCCTCACGGGCCTGGAGACGGTCAGGCAGGATGGCTATTCCGTGTGGAACGCGGCGATCAGCTACACCTCAGCGGAGGGGCGCTGGGTGGCCACGGCCTTCCTCGAGAACCTGACGGATGAAGAGTACCTCGTGCAGACCTTCGATCTGTCCGGCCTCGATGTGTTCGGGCTGACCGAGCAGTACTATGGGCGTCCGCGCTGGGGCGGCATCAGGTTGGCCCGCTACTGGCGCTGAGGCGCCGCGAAGAACCTACCGGGCAGCTAAGAGATCCACAAGGAGAGCGCTTCCGTGCACAGGAATTTCAAAGGCCTTATCTCGGCCTTGGTGGGGGTCACGCTTGCCCTCGGCGCGCAGGCGCAGGGGCTGATGGAGCGACCGACGGTGGCGCAGCTGGACGTCGCCGACTCGGCTCACTGGGTCTGGCTGAACGATATTGCCTTCTTCAACCTGGCCAGCGGCCGTGCGGTGCTGGCCGATGCGGACTCCGGTCGCGTGCTCGGCCACCTCAGCACCGGCGTGATGGCGGGCAAGCTCGAGATCCCGCGGGACTACTCCATGATCTATTCCGTGGAGACGCACTACTCACGCACCACGCGCGGCGAGCGCACGGACATCGTCGCGTACTACGACCCTGCCACGCTGTCGCCGGTCGCTGAGGTGGTGCTGCCGCCCAAGCGGCACAGCGGACTGACCAGCCAGGGATTCAGCGGCCTGACGGACGATGATCGGTTTCTGCTGGTCTACAACTTCACGCCGGCCCAGTCGGTGACCGTGGTGGACCTGGCCGGGCAGGCGGTGGCGGGCGAGGTGCGCACACCTGGTTGCTCGCTCGTGTTTCCGGTGAGCGGCCGTCGCTTCGGCATGCTGTGCGGTGACGGCAGCATGCTGGTCATCACCCTGGACGAGCAGGGTCAGGAGGCGAGCCGCGCCTTCAGTCCGAAGTTTTTCGATCCGCTGGTGGACCCGGTGACGGAGAAGGGCGTGCGCCATGGAGACACCTGGTCCTTCGCATCGTTCAGGGGCATGTTGCACTCGCTCGACCTGAGCGAGGGCGCCGGCAAGGCTCTCTCGCCCTGGTCCCTGGTGGGGGAGGCGGAGCGCGCGGCCAGCTGGCGGCCTGGCGGTCACATCCACCTGGCCTACAGCGCCGCCCTGGATCGCCTGTACAGCGTCATGCATCAGGGCGGGGAAGACACGCACAAGGTGCATGGGGAGGAAGTGTGGGTGTACGACCTCAGCGAGCGCAGGCGCGTGGATACGATCCATCTGCAACACCACGCAGGATCGCTGGCGGTCACGGCAGATGAGGAACCGCTGTTGATCGCTTTCATCCTCGAGGAGTCGGATCTGCACGTGTACGACGCGCGCTCCGGGGAGTTCCAGCGCACGATCGCCGGCCCGATCATGGCCACCCCCACCATGGTGCATACGCGGTGAGTGAGTCCCTGCGATCGATCGCCGTCCTGGGCACTGATCCCGCCGTGCGACTGAGCCTGGCGTGGGGCCTGGCAACCGTGTTCGCCATCGGCCTGTGGCACAAGGTGCAGGCGCCCGCTGCTTTTCTGGCGACCCTGCGTCAGTACCGGGTACTGCCCGCGCCCTTGCACGCACCGGCTGCGATTCTCGTGGTGCTGATGGAGGCCATCCTGGTGCTGGCGTTGCTGGTCGCGGCCCAGCGGACGATCGTCGGTTGGGCCGCTGTCGCGGTGCTCGGACTGTACTCCGTGGCGATTGCCATCAACCTGGTGCGGGGGCGCCGCGACATCGACTGCGGCTGTTCGGGCCCGGCCCTGCGCCAGACGCTGAGTGGAGCCCTGTTGTGGCGCAATGGCGCGCTCATGGGTCTGGCCGGCGCCCTGTGCCTGGAAGGTCAGGCGCGCGAGCTCTATTGGCTGGACGTATGCGTCGCCCTTGCGTTCGCGGCCAGCGTGCTGCTCCTGTACACGGCGAGCAACCAGCTCATTGCCAATGCGCCACGGCTGGCCGGGATGTTCGCCCGATGAGCGTGACCACGGCACTGCTCGTCTCGAATCTGCTGCTTTGGCTGGTGGTGATCGTCCTTGGTCTGGTGGTGTTGGCGCTGGCGCGCCAGATCGGTGTACTGCACGAGCGCGTTGCGCCGGCCGGCGCGCTGATGGTGTCCGGCGGACCGAAGGTGGGGGAGCAGCTCGAACCGATGTTCCTCGCGGACATTCAAGGCCAGGAGGTACGTCTTGCCGAGCCCTCGGCAAGCGGCCAATCCACGCTGGTCCTGTTCGTCTCGCCCACCTGTCCCGTGTGCAAGACCCTGCTGCCGGCGATCAAGTCGGCGGCGTCCGCCGAGCAGGGCTGGCTGCGGGTGATCCTCGCGTCCGATGGGGAGCTTGCGGAGCAACAGCGCTATGTGGCGGAGCAATCGCTGGAGCGCTTCCCCTACGTGCTGTCCACCGATCTCGGCATTCGATTCCAGGTGGGTAAACTACCCTTCGTGGTATTGATCGACGAGCACGGCGTGTTGCGGGCCAAGGGCCTGATCAATTCGCGGGAGCATCTGGAGAGCCTGTTCGAGGCGCAGGAGCGAGGCGTGGCCTCGATTCAGGAGTATTTGGAGCGACGCACGCGCGGCGCCGCGTGATGTCGTCGAGGAGAGAGCTATGAAGTGGTTCGATCGATTCTTCGAGGCTCGCAGCCGTTCGCTGGCACAGCGAACGTCGCGGCGCAGCTTCCTGACCCGCATGGGCGGGGGGCTGGTCGGTGCCGCAGCCGCTGTGCCCTTGCTTCCTGTGGCGCGCGCTCAGGGGGAATCTGCGCGGCGCGCTGAAGCACCCTGGGAGCCCGAGGCGGACACCCCCCAGGGCGATCCGGCCAGTTGCGATTACTGGCGTCACTGCGCCATCGATGGTTTCGCCTGCAGCTGTTGCGGGGGCACGCAGACGCAGTGCCCGCCGGGCACGGAACTGGCACCCCTTACCTGGCTCGGCACCTGCAGCAACCCGGTCGACGGCAAGGATTACATCATCAGCTACAACGACTGCTGCGGGAAGACCAGTTGCGGCAGCTGTCCCTGCTATCGCAACGAAGGTGAGCGGCCCATGTACATGCCGCAGAAGAACAACGACACCAACTGGTGCCAGGGCGTGACCTCCAACGTCTACCATTGCACGATCGCCGCCGTGGTGGGGCATGCGACGGAACTCGGCTAGCACTCACGCGGTCCCTGCCGGCGCGCTCCTTGCCATCGCGGGGATGCTGCTGGTGGCGCCGGCAGCATTCGCCGAACATTCCGCCGAGGCGAACTATCTGCTTCACTGCGCCGGTTGTCATCGGATCGATGGCCGGGGCTTCACGCCCGACGTGCCCGACCTGACGACGGAACTCGCTGACATGTTGCGCGTGCCGGGTGGGCGCAGGTACCTGGTGCAGGTGCCGGGTGCATCCCAGGCACCGGTGTCCGATGCAGAGTTGACCGCGCTGATCAATCTGGTGATCGAGCGCTTCGCCCCGCAGGCACTGGCACGTGGTGAGACACCGCTGGCCCTGGAGGAGGTGTCCCGCCATCGCGCGCGCAAGCCCCTGGATATATTCTCCGAACGCTCGCGTTTGCTGGAACTCATCGCCGCCCTGGATAGGGCGGATGAGTTGACCAGGGAGAGCGAGCGCACAGAATAGGGCGGTCGCGCCCCCGGGCGCCCGAAGGAGTGCTGCCCATGGCCACGCATCAACTGGCCCAACTCAACATCGCCCGCCTGCTGGAGCCCCTGGAGTCGCCGCGCCTGGCGGATTTCGTCGCCAACCTGGAACGCATCAACGCATTGGCCGAAGAGTCCCCCGGCTTTGTCTGGCGCTTGCAGTCGGACGAGGGCGACGCCACCAGCCTTCGACCCTTCGGCGAGGAGTGGTTGGTGAACATGTCCCTGTGGCAGGACGTGGAGTCCCTGCATCAATTCGTGTACCGCTCGGCGCATTCGCAGATCATGCGTCGACGAAAGGAGTGGTTCTCGCGCCTGACCGATGCAGTGACCGTGCTCTGGTGGATACCCGCGGGCGAATTGCCCAGCGTCCACGACGCCAAGGACCGCCTGGATCGCCTGCGGCAGCGCGGAGCGACCGCCGAGGCCTTCACCTTCGCCGAAGCCTATCCGCCGCCTTCCAGCGAGTTGCCCGCAGATCGAGCCGCTCCATGAACGATCCGCAGGTACGCCTGCTGGCGAGGTCCGAGGCGGCGTTGCTGGAGCGGGTGGCCGACGAGGTGTTCGATGACCCGTTGGTACCCTCGTTGATCACGGAGTTCCTGGATGATCCGCGCCATCACCTGGCCGTTGCCCTGCAATCCGGGCAGGTGGTGGGTTTTGCCTCTGCCGTGCACTACGTGCATCCGGACAAGCCGGCCGAGATGTGGATCAACGAAGTTGGTGTGGCGCCGAATGCGCATCGTCGGGGCATCGGCCGTGCACTGCTCGACTGCCTGCGTGCTCACGCCAAGGTGCTGGGATGCCGCAGCGCCTGGGTGCTGGCAGATACGGATAACGATGGGGCGCAGCGATTCTACAAAGCGCTCGGTGGCGAGGCCTCACCGGCGATCATGTACAACTTCGATATCGAGGCCTGAAGCGCGCTCCTTGAGGCCGTCGTTGGTCCGTGCGAGACGGGCCGCACGCCGAACGGTAGACTGCCAGCGCCGTGAGACAGGTGCAGGACAAGGAGCTGAAGTCGATGGAGTCGGACCACGCGGAGCAGATCCGCGGCAACCTGGTGAATACGGCGGTGCAATCGCTGGCCACGCTGACCGGTGTGGTGGTGTTCTCGGTGCTCGCCTGGGTACTGCGAGGGGGCGAGGCCGCGGGAGCCGCGATTCACTTCAGCAACGGCTTCATGTTGCTGGCGCTGGCGCAGCTGGTGCCGCCGTCGGCGAGCGCCTTCCTGCTGCAGCTGATCACCGGGCGCCGCGACTTCCCGGGTGCCACGGGCTTCACCATCGTGGTGGGAATGGCCTACGTGGGGCTCACGGTGGCAGGGGCCATGGCGTTCTTCGATGGGGCCAAGGCCCTCGCCGTGGGCGGATGAGACCACCCACGGCGTGGCTCGGGCCGGCTAGAAGCTGGTCATGGGCAGCCAGCTGATGATCTGAAGGCTGGCGGTGATCCGCGCGTACTCCTGCGGGTTGTAGCAGGTGGTGCGCGGCAGGCGCCAGCCGATCTCCTGCTGTTCGATGCAGATCGTCTCCGGGATCTGTGGATTGTTCGTGTAATGCAGGGACGAGCTAAGCACGGTCATAGGTGTTGCGGTCTCGCTCACCTGACCGGGAATGAAGCGGACGTCCCCGACCTTCTGCTCCGCCACCTCCATTATCGAATCGGCGTCCGCCGTGATCGGATTGCGTGTGTGGCGTACGAGCGTGGGATCGCCCTTGCCGTCGACGTCCACGTAGAGGTTCAGGCGGAAGATCCCCTTGTCCACGCAGGCCTCCTTGAGCTCGCCGCCACTGCGACACACCTCATCGGCGAGCAGGTGTTCGTACCAGGTGGTCTTGTCCGTGACGATCTCCTGCGGGGCGTAGTAGCCAATGCCGTACTTGTCCTCGAACAGGCCGAGGTTCGGGTAGCTGCTGATCTTGCAGCGTCGGCCGATGCAGCGCACCAGGACACGTACGCTCATGACCACATCCACCGCCTGCCCGTCGATGCGAGCGGGGCGGAAGCGGGCACGGCGCAAACCGTTATAGGTCGCGGCCACCAGGCGATCTGCCTTGCCACCTTCGAAGGGTTGGTAGAGACCGCACTTCAGGCCGTCGGCGCGGCCTCGGCGCGACACCAGGACCTGACAGTTCACCGTCGCCGTGCCGTTGTCCCAATGGGCACCATCAGGTTTCTCGATCATCTTGCTGAGCTTGAGTCGACCGGCCTCGGGGTCGGCCGGCTCGTATTCCGCCGCGAGGTTGCTGGATGCCACCCCCAGCAGGCTGACGAGCAACCCCCATTGGAGCGCCCGACGCCAACCGCACAGCATCGAAGTCTTGGATGCGGCCATGGATCCTTCCCTCCGTGTCTGGGGAGTTGCAACGGAACCGGACGGGCCCGGCGCGACGTCGCGTCGGGTGTTTCCCGAAGCGTACATCGTATAGTCGGGGTGTTCTCGCTGCGATGCGGCAACGGTGTTGTGCCGGCCCGGGCGCAGGGTGGTAGCGTGACGAACGTGTCCCAGGAGTGAGGCTGATCATGAGAGCTTTCGACATATTGATCGGCGCTACCGCAGGCGCGGTGCGCGCGGCCTGGCAGCCAGGCCGCGTGGCGAGGTGAGTCCTCAGGCCGGCTACTCCGGCACGCCCCTGGGCAAGAAGCTGGGGCTGAAGCCTGGCCATCGCGTGCGCGTCAGCAATGCCCCGGACGATTACCCATCGCTGCTGGCCCAGATACCCGAAGGAGTGGTGCTGTCTACCCGGCTGCGCCAGGACATCGATCTCTGGCATCTGTTCACCCGCCGGCGGGCGGAGCTCGAGCGCCTCCTGCCCAAGGCCCGGGAGCAGATTCGACGGGACGGGATGATCTGGGTGTCCTGGCCCAAGCGGGCCTCAGGCGTGCCCACGGACATCACGGAGGACACGATCCGCGAGGTGGCCTTGCCTATGGGACTCGTTGACGTGAAGGTGTGCGCCGTCGACGCCACCTGGTCAGGTCTGAAGCTGGTGATCCGCAAGCACTTGCGCTGAAATACCGACGGGATTGCCGCCCGCTTTGCGCCGCCCGTGCGCCTGTCAGCAACCGATGGGTATCATGCGCCCCCAAGTCCACGCTCTGAAGGAGACTGCTCCATGTCCGATCGCATCGTATTCCGCTCCGGTGAAGCCCTGGTCGCCGGTGGTCCGCCGTTCACTGCCGCCGAGCCCGAAGTGGTCATCGGTGAGTTGGACGGGCCCGTCGGCACGGCACTCGCTACCCTCACCGGCGATCAGGCCATGGGTCACTCGAAGGTCTTCGCCATCCTGAACACGAACATCCAGGTCAGGCCCGTCACCCTGTGCGTGAGCAAGGTGACCGTGAAGAACACGCGCTACACCAATATCCTGATGGGCACGGTGCAGGGTGCGATCGCCAACGGTGTGCTGGACGCGGTGCGTGCGGGCTACATCCCGAAGGAAAAGGCCAACGACCTTGGCATCATTTGCAGCGTGTGGCTGAACCCCGGCGTCGCCACGGACGACAACCTGGATCACAAGGCGCTGTTCGAGATTCACCGCAAGGCGATGACCGAATCGATCCGTAAGGCGATGCAGAACGAGCCGTCCATCGACTGGTTGCTGGAGAACCAGGACGACATCACCCACAAGTACTACCAGATGGGCCTTGACGGCAAGATCTGAGGCAGGCTGGCGGGGTGTTGGCGGCAGCCCCGCCGCGTACGGGGCTACCGCTGCTGTGTGGCGGGCATCGAGCCCGGACCACACTCGGCCCCGTCAGCTCTGACCCAGGGCGCTCTCGATGGCCGCTACCACCTTGGGGTTGTAGGGCTTGGTCCGCGGGCTGAACTCACGGATGAGCTTGCCGTCCCGACCGATGAGGAACTTGTGAAAGTTCCAGGTGGGGTAGGTGCCCGAGGCTTCCGCCAGATCCGCGAAGAAGGGGTCGGCGTTCTTCTTCTTCACGGTGGTCTTTTCGAACATCGGGAATTCGATGCCGTAGGTGAGACGACAGAAGCTCTGGATCTCCTCCTCGGTGCCAGGCTCCTGGCCGGCGAAGTCGTTCGAGGGGAAGCCCAGTACCACCAGTCCTGCGTCACCGTATTCCTTGTAGAGCTTCTCCAGCCCGTCGTACTGAGGAGTGTTGCCGCACTTCGACGCGGTGTTCACCACCATCACCACCTTGCCGGCGTAGGCCTCACACAGGTTGACGGTTTCGTCCGACGCAAGACGCTCGAAACTGTGGTCGAGGAGCTTGCTGTCGCAGGCGATGGCGGGGGCAGCAGCGACGACGCTGGCGAGAATGAAGAGCAGCTTTTTCACTAGGGACTCCACAGAAGGGTTGCAACGCAGGGGGTAGTCGCTCGCGGGGGGCGTTTGGATTCAGGCGGCCCGGCGTTGCTGGGGAATCCGCTGGCGATCCGCGCTGCCCCGCGCCGCTGTGGGCGCGGGGCGATTCGCAGGCTCAGCTGCCGTATTGCCAGAGCGTGGCCCCAAGTACCAGCCACACCATTCCCTTGGCGAGGAAGAAGGCGAACCCGGCAGCGCCGATGCGCTTCAACCAGGCCCCGTGGGTCGGCCGGGGCGCTTCCAGCGCTGGGGCACTCATGCCTCACCCGCCACGGAGCTTGTCGCCTGGCGAGCCGCCACCCAGCGATTGCGCAGGGAAGGCAGCAGCATCGGCACTCGGGCCTTGTACTCGACGTACTCGGGGTGCGCACGCAGCAGATCACGCTCCTCGAGCAAGGTGCCGATCACGATGTAGCCAGTGCAGCCGATGGCGAACAGCAGATGGGCGGCGGTCATGGTCGGCGTGGCCCACACGATCGCCAGCCAACCCACATAGATCGGGTGACGGACGTGGTTGTAGAGCCAGGGGGTTTTGAACTCGAGGTTCGGCATCGGCAGCCCGCGCAGGGCATGCCATCCCTGGCGCAATCCGAACAGCTCGAAGTGATCGAGCATGAAGGTGGCGGCGAGCAGCAGCAGCCAGCCGCCCAGGTAGGCGCCGATCAGCAAGGCCTCCCAGGGGGCGGACTGCACCTGCCAGATCACCCCACCGATCGGCTGCCAACCCCAGAACAGCAGGATCAGGGCCAGCGATGACATCAGCACGTAGGTGGCCCGCTCCGCCGCCTGTGGTACCCAGCGCGTCCACCAGCGCTTGAAGGCGGGCCGCGCCATGACGCTGTGCTGGACGGCAAACACCGCGAGCAGTCCCAGGTTCACCGCAAGGGCGGGGAGCAGCGGCAGCTGGGGAACCGAGTCGATGGCCTTCGGTACGAACAGGTTGCCGATAAAGCCGATGGAGTAGAGGAAGGTGGCGAAGAAGATGGCGTAGCACAGCAGGGACCACGCGAAGAGGCTCAGTCGTTGCAGCATGACGGACTCCTTGGAGGTGTTCTTGAAGGGCCCGTCGGATGACACCGAGGGGCCGTGGGCCAGGTGCCAGCGCCGCCGGTCGCGGCCGGTCAGTGCTGGTGTGGGCGGCAAGGTAGGCCGTACACTCGTGCTTGTGACGACCGTTCCATGACGCTTCCCTGACCATTGGGCGACTTGAACAAAAACAACCAGTTGCGAAGGATGCGCGACCCGTCTGGCGACAGCCGGAGGGGCATTGCTCGGGGCTGCGACGGCATGCGAGGCGAGGTTCCGCGGTGTTGAACGATCCGGTGAGCTTCGAGCAGTACGTGCTCGACCCCGGCGCGCGAGAGCTTCGCCTGGATGGGAAGGGGCTTTCGGTCGAGCCCCGCGTGTTCGATCTGCTGGCGTACCTGGTCACCCACCGCGGGCGCGCCGTGAGCAAGGATGAACTGCAGGATGCGGTGTGGCCCGGCGTCATCGTGTCGGAAACGGCGCTGACACGGGCGGTGATGAAGGCCCGCCGCGCCGTCGACGACGATGCGGCGACCCAGCGGCTGATCAAAACCGTTCACGGCCACGGCTATCGCTTTGTCGGCGAGGTGCGTGCGGTGGAGGCGGCCGCACCCGCCACGACACCGCCGCCGGTCTCGGCGCCGCCGAGCGCGCCGGCGCCCATCGACGAACCGGGGGGCGCCAGGAGCGAGGAAGCCCTCGAAGCGGCCGTACCGGCGGGGACTTCGCTTTCCCCGACGGCACGGCGTCGGCCGTTTGCCGCCGCCCTCCTGATGACCCTGGCGCTGGCCGCCGCGGTTGCCATGTGGTGGTCGGGTCGCGCCGGTCCTCCGGCCGCCTCCGCGTCGCTGCGCGTCGCGGTGCTCCCGGTCGTGAACGACACGGGCGACGACACGCTCAACTGGGTCGATCTCGGATTGATGTCACTCGCAGGCAACGGCCTGAGTGAACTCGGCGTGGACGTGTTGGCCGACGCAAATGTGGTGGAGCTGTCGCAGAACTTCGGTGGTGGTGGGCAGCTCGCCGATGATGCTTCACGACAACCCGTGCTCGAACGCCTGCGCCGCCTCTACGGCGTCAGCCACGTGCTGGCCATGCGCCTCACGCAGGACGCAGGCGCCTTGCGCATGGACTTCAGCCTCTACGGTCCGCAGGGCGGTCACGATCGCGCAACCATGCTGGGCGAGGAGACCTTGCGCCTGGCCGAGGCCGTGACGCGCAGCGTCGGAGCTCGGCTGGTCGGTCAGCGGCGCCTGGACGTCAGCCACGCCGGTTCCGGCGATGCCTTCGTCAACGAGGCCTACGCACGCGGCAAGGGCCTGGCGCTCGAGGGTCGTTGCGCGGAAGCGCTGCCCCTGCTCGAGGTGGCACGCACGCAGGATCCTGCGCTTTTCCTGCCACGCTTTGAGCGGGCCCACTGCCTGCGATTGCTCGGGCGGACCGAGGAGGCCATCGAGCTGTTTACGGCGCTCGACCGCGAGTACACCGCGCAGGCACCCAACCGGGAGCTGGCGGACATCCTCAATCAGCTCGGCACGCTGTACATTCGCAGTGACTCCCCCGATATCGCGCGGACCACGCTGGAGCGTGGCCTCGCCGTGGCCGATGCCGTGGAGAGCGCCGAGGCGCAGGCAAAGCTGCTGCTGAATCTGGCGATCCTGGAGAAGGGGCGGGCCAATCTGGAGGAGGCGACTGCGTTGCTCGGCCGCTCCCAGTTGGCCTATCAGGCCGCGGGCTACGATTCGCCGCCCGGATACGTTTATAACACCCTCTCGAACATCGCCATGACCGAGGGGCGCTATGCGGACGCGGAAGGGCACCTGTCGCGCGCCCTGGCCGCCTGGCGCAACGTCGGCAACAAGCGCCTCGAGGCCATGGCGCTCAACAACTACGGGTACCTGCGGCGGCGCCAGGGCAGGTTGGACGAGGCCGAGCCCTTCCACCTGCAATCGCTGGAGCTGCGCGAGGCGATCGGTGATCGCGTGGGCGTCGGCCGCATCCGCGGCATGCTCGCCGTGCTGTATCTGGATCGGGGCGATCTGGTGCTGGCGCACGCATCGGCCGCTGAGGCGTTGACCATCGCCCGAGAGGCGCGAGACCGCCTGTTCGAGGGGACCGCCCTGGCTCAGCTGGGCGAGGTCGAGTTGACCCAGGGAGCCTGGGCAGCCGCGGCCCGGCATCTGAAGGAGGCGCGCGAGGTCTTTGCCGCGATCGAGGACGGGCTGCGTGAGTTGCAGGTAGATGTGCGCCTGGGTCGCCTGCACCTGGCTCTGGGTGAGGTGCAACAGGCCGAGCGCCTGGCTCAGGCGGTGGTGGTGGCGGCCGCACGGGGCGATGGTCTGGCGCAGGTGCGGGTGGAGGGAATCGAACTGCGTGGGGATGTGGCCCTGGCCCGGGACGATGGACCTGCAGCCCTTGCCGACTACAGCGCGGCTCTGAGCCTGGTGGAGGCGCTCAGCTGGGACAGCAAGGAGGCCGCCCTGCTGGCCAAGCTTGCGCAGATGCAACTGGCCATCGGTGATGTGCCCGCCGCCGAGCCCTACATCGGCCGCCTACTCGACTTCCCCCCAACTGCCCAGAGTCTGAAGGCGCGCGCCCGCTACGCCGCCGTCGAGGGCGATCAGCCACGGGCGCGCGAACTCATGGAGCTGGCCCGCACGGCGGCCGGCGAAGCGTGGCGGGAAGCGGACGAAGCGGAGCTGCAGCGCTACGGCGCTCAACCCCCGACCTAATGGTCGTGTTCGTCTGCTTCGGCCTCGGCGCGCGTGTCGTGCTCCGTGCCAGGAGCGTGCTCCGGCGGACCGTAGAGCGTGTAGAGCTTCAGTGGGCCCTGGCCCGTGTTGATGAAGTTGTGGAAGGTGCCGGAGGCAACGAAGGCAAGATCGCCCGCTTTGACCTCACGCTCTTCGCTGCCGATCACGGCCTTGCCGGTGCCCTGGACGAACACCAGTACCTGATCGTGGCCCTCATGCTCCTCCGCACCGATCTCCTCGCCCTCGGGAATGCTCATCAGCACGGTCTGCAGTTTGCTACCGGTCTTGACTACGTTGCGGAACTGCTCATTGGCAAGGGCGAGGTCCAGGATGGGAAGGGTGGCGGCATCGATTTCGGCCATTCCAAAGCTCCGTAGGCGTGTCACAAAGGACCGCTAGCTTACCGCAAGGCATGTCGCCGGCGGCGCTGAAATGGTATCCTTCGCCGCTTGCTATGGTGGGCCGCGTCGGTCCCCTCGCGACGGTCAGCCGCGAACCCCGTCAGGCCCGGAAGGGAGCAGCGGTAGCGGTCATACCGGGCGCCGGGGTGTGAC
>JAAUYD010258609.1_pt1 | contig 25767 bp, 23 predicted proteins | sample 7278101 | NCBI WGS metagenome assembly JAAUYD01 (sample SAMN14350128, study PRJNA611818) | marine sediment metagenome | isolation source: surface marine sediment (0.6m) | place: French Polynesia: Moorea | collected 2018-08
ATTGAAAATAATCGGCAATCAAGTCATTGGGAAATAAATCTGCATCTATAAATCGTACCATCCAAAACACATGTTGCCGTGCATCATCTTGGACAACATATTCAGCACTGAAAGCTTTTTGTAATGCTAACATTGCATAAATAATAGAGACAGCTATGCTTAAACTAAACCAAAAAATCATCTGCCAACGAGATGATTTTTCATTTGGGGTAATTAGCAATCTATGCAGTCGATTAATAAACATAAGTATGTGTATTGATTTGTTGTTAGATATCACAGCGGAGATAAAGGATCTAGCAATAAATTATGGGCGTTGCTGATTTAAAATATGAATTTATCTCACGCAAAGACGCAAAGACGCAAAGTTACAAAGAAAAATAAAGGTAATTTTGACTTTTCATATCCTGATTATTCAGTGGTTAATTGTACAATAAATTTAGCTATAAACGTCTATTTTTTTTGGTAAATCCACTTTTTGCTGGCATCGCTGACAAATATTGTCCTAAAAAAGGTAATCCTCCCATTGCTAGGAGCAAATATCGGGAAGTACAGAGTAAACCTAATGCAGCAGCAGTGGGAGCAGGGAAATATGGTTGATACAAGGCGATAAAAGCAGCATCACGAGTACCTACACCAGCAAAGGTAAGTGGTATTAATCCAGCTAAAATGGCTAGTGGACATAGGGCGATATGATTTAACAAAGGAATCCAAGCGTTGAGAGCGAGAATGAAAAACCAAATTTGCAAAAAATGCCCAAATGATATAAATATTGAAAGACCTATAATTTTAAAGAAAATAACCTTATCATGCCAAAAGTAATCATGCATTTCTTTCCAGGAAGAGTGCATTTTCTTTAATGTTTTGGGAAATTGATGAAAAACAATACGGATATATTTAAAAAATAAGTTAGCAAATTTTTGGGAACAAAGTAAAAGAAATGCAATTAATATGCCAAGGGTAACACTGGTGAGGATGAGCCAAAAAATCCATCCTTTGTGAGGATAGAGAATTAATCCCCAGGCACACCATAGTAATATTCCTAGTAAATCACAAATTTTTTCAAAAATAACTAAAGATAGGGAAAGTGAACCATTTAAATACTGTTTCTCTTGCATAAAATAAGCCTTAGCTATATCACCCATTTTTGCCGGTAGCACCAGATTTAGCACACTAGCTGACAAAACTAAGCGATTAGCTTCACCAAATCCTAAACTCGCCCTTGGCATTAGCTGTTGTAACCGCCAAGCTGTTAGCATGGCTAAGGGTATAACCATAGCTAAACTAATGACTATCCACCATGTATGGCTATATTGAAATACTTGCACTAGCCGAAAAAAATCAATTTTCGAGTAGATGACTGCTAACAATATCAAACTCATAACAATGGAAATGATTTTTTTCATGGTTTTGTTTGAGTGATACATTTTGCATCTAGTACCATGTAATTTTCAATTTCTGCTACAATACAATTGGTCACTACTTTTGATAAGGCTGGGATATTACCCTGTTGCAAGTTTTTAAAAATATTGTTAGTTAATTTAACTAATTCATCCTCAGTCAATTTACTATAAAAATATTGCTTTAGCCATGTATTATTTTGGATATAATCTGCGGTAAATGCTCCGGATTCCAACATCCATAAATCTATTCCATATTTGTTAATGAATTTTGTCACATCCTCTAAATTGGGGCTGTAATGAGCTTGGATTAGCTCTATCATCCTCTGACGAAATTCGTTGTAATAACCAAGGTGATAGGGAATTGCATATTCCCTGCCTACCAAAATCGATCGCTGGGAGAAGGTTGGTAAATTATTACTTTCTTCGGCGATGGAAGCAATGAGAGTATCTTGGGGTTGTTTTTGCAAAAATTCATATAATTGGGGAAAATTACCAACTTTATAAGATGTTTTGGGAAATTTATTTAACAATAAAGGATAATAAAATAGTAATAGAATAATTAGGATAAATATAAAACCTAAGACACATATCCGTTGTATATAACCATAGATTTTGTTTTGCACAAACTTAGTTGATAAAACAGTATCCAGAATTATAGCTAACACAATTGCAGCAGAGATCGCCACAACAATTCGTAAACTATGTCCAGTGTAACGACTGGGAAGATGAAGTTTAAATAGTAAAGCATGGGCTGCAAAAAACATGAAGAAAGATGCCAATACAATCTGCAACAGCAAGACAATTTCCCTAGTTAATTTCCTCAATAAAGGAACATGAGAACGAACAAGTAAAAGTATGGGTAACAATGCAGAAAGATAAAGGGTAATTGGTGTCCAAAAAAATCTGGGAAATATGCCGCTACGCCCACCTAAAAAATAGTACCAAGGGTTGCCATTAAAAAACTGAGAACGTCCTCCAGAGAAAAATTCCGGTAATTGTCTAGCTTCAGCTAAGGTAATTACTGGTGCAAATTCCGATGATTTGAAAGCATAGGGTAATAATACTAATATTCCTACCCCCACCCCAGCAGCACAGAATAAATAATCATGGCGCGAGGGAGAAAATTGTAAACGCCCTCTCTCCCATATCAATAATCGTAGAATTAAAATACCAGCACAGATAAACACCATCTGCGGATAAAATACTCCTAAAAGTGCGATCGCAATTAAACAAAATAGCAAAGAACGACGCAATAAATAGTACAAAAATGCAAAGAATAAAGGGTAGACAAAAGCCCTAGGAGTAGCAGAAACTAAGTCATCTTTCACCCATAAATTTTGATTTAGCATGACTGTTGCCATGAATCCAGCAAATGGAACTGGGAAAATTTGTAAACAAATACCAAAACAGTATGCAGTGCTGATTAATGCTATGATGGATGGCAAAATTTTATTGAACAACAGTGGGTTAATTCCTAGGGATGCTAGCAGATGGTAAAGATTAGAATATCCCACGGGAGCTACTGATTGAAAATAATTGGCAATCAAATCATTGGGGAACAAGTCTGGATCTAAAAATCGCAGCATCCAAAACACATGTTGTCGCGCATCATCCTGGACAACATACTCGCTACTAAATGCTATTTGTAGTGCCAAATAACTATAAATAGCTGATAATATTAAACTGCAAACTAGCCAAAATGTTCCGTGATGTTTAGATGTATGAGACGGAGTATTAGATCCAGATTTGTCGGATGTATTAATCATAGTAGTTAATTACATTAGTTCACCAGGAGTAGAGGAAGAAACCGCAGAGGCGCAGAGAACACAGAGTCAGAGGAGCAGAGGAGAAGTCCCTTAAGTTGGTTTACCTTGCATGCATTAATGAAAATAACTACTACATAAACAAAATTAAAAGTTACAATCTAGGGAGAAACAGCTCACCGACTTCTTTAAGAAGTCGAGGATCTAACTAACGTTGGATACGCATCTTTTTAATCGCAGTCAGATATTGTCCCAGAAAAGGTAGTCCACCAATAGCTGGTAAGAGATATCTACAAGTACAAAGTAGCCCCAAGGCAGCAGCAGTAGGACTATTAAAATATGGTTGATAAAATGCAATTAAGGCCGCATCACGGGTTCCAACTCCAGCAAAAGTAAGGGGTAATAAACCAGCTAAAATTGCTAAGGGAGATAGTGCCAAATGAGCTAAAAAAGGTGCCCAAGCTTTGAGTGCTAAAATAAAAAACCAAATTTGTAATAGGTGCCCAAACCAGATAAAAATGGAAGTACCAGCTATCTGGAAAAAACGATAATTATCTTGCCAAAAATATCTATGCATTTCCTCCCAGGAAAGACGTAATTTGTCAATTTTGGGGCGGAGCTTTTTAGGTAATAATTTCCCAGCTAATATAAAAAATACACGAGCAAATTTTAAGGAAGTCAATAACAGCGTACCAATAACTAATCCCCCAATTACAACAGTTGTCATCACCCAAAATAACCAATCTTTTTGGGGATAAAGGATTAATCCAAAGGCACACCATAGCAACAGAGAAAGCATATCACAGGCTTTTTCAAACACTACCAAAGATAGTGAAAGGGAGCCATGTAAATGCCCCTTTTCCTTCATAAAATAAGCTTTGGCAATATCCCCCATTTTCGATGGCAGAACCATATTTAGCACACTAGCTGCTAAAATCAGGCGATTCGCTTCACCAAACCCCAATCGACTACCAGTAGGCATTAACTGTTGCAAACGCCAAGCCGCCAACATTGTCAGAGGAAATACCATCAGCAGACTAATTGCCATCCACAAGCGATCGCAATTTTGTAATACTTGGATTAATTTGGGAAAATCTATTTTCCAGTAAATTATTGTCAGAATGACAAGACTAACAACAATAGAAATGAATTTTTTCATCCTATAATTTACGCTTGATTTCTAATGGCTGATGGGGAGCAAGTTTGGGGATTTCATCAGTCAAATTCAGCCAAGGTTGTAACTGACTGATTTGGAATGTGCGACTCATAACAACATAAATGGAAGTTTGATCACAGCCAATACCCGCAGCAATAACATGATTCCAAGATTGGGCATATATTTTATCAGTAATGTGCCATTTGCCATTTTGCCAGGACAACTGACGCTCAAAGCGAAATGGGGCATTTTTTTTGCCCGTAATTAGGATACTTTGCAAAAGCTTACGAATCAAATCGGGAAAAAACCGTCCCCCACTGAGCATGACAAGGCGTAAAATCAGTAAATTCACGGGGGTCATTTGTTTTTGTTTTGCCCAGCCTAATTCCCCTGAAATGGTAATCATATCGTCCCTGACATTGACTTCATAGGGAGCAATTAAGTGAGCGATCGCATTTTTGACTGTATTATTTTGTCGTACCTGGAGGGAAATTTGCGTATCCGCAGCAATCATTTGATTATGGCGAAATAGCCTGAAAACTCCACCTTTATTGAGTGCTAAATATAATTCTGTATCTTCCCGGCGGTCTATCAATATTTTGGCTTTTTTTAACCAAATACGACCAGTAGGACGGGGAGCAATTGCCGGACGATTGGGGACAAAATCCCGCCAAGCCAACAAATAATTCCAAGTATGGTGGCCAATTATATGATCATCGGCATAACAGGGACTCAATCCATTGGCCAAACCTTGTAAAAATTTATCATTAATATTTAGGGACTCTGGCATCCAACATCCCACCAATTCAAACCCGTGGGGGAAAAAATTGTAAGTGTTGCGACTAGTATATTCTCCCCCATAGGAACCATCGGGATGTACGAATTGTGCAGCTAACTCCACCGCTGTAATTAACGCCTCTTTTAACCGGATATCCGGTGTGAGCTGATAAATCCGTGCTAGGCAAGAAATGGTCAGTGTATGATAACCAGGATCGCAACCCTCATATTCTTGAAACCAGCCCTCTGAACTTTGCCAAGACAAAACCCGTTCTAGGCGTTGTACCCTTGCTTTATCCCATTGCGTAGTTTGTACCAATTGAGATAAACGTGACAAACACAGGACAATCAGGGCTTGATGGTTGGTTAATTGTCCGCTTTCATGGTGATTTGCCAACCAGTCGGCTCGCTGGATGAAAAAATCCACCATAGCTTGATTTTGCAGTTGGAGTGATATGTAACTTTCCAAACAAGCTAGTAGGGAAAAAGCCGCCGCTCCCGAGGCCCTTTCATAGGGAAAATAATCATCACAGGAACCATCCCTATGGGCACTACGCAGGGAATAGAGAATTCCAGCTTCCACCCAATTTCTAATTACTGGTTGGTGATAAAAAGGATTATCTGGCACATCGGTATCGTAGGCCAAAGCTAGAGGCCAAACAAATTCCTGGGCCATACCACTGGGAAAATCGATAATTTTATAGTGCCAGAAATTGCGATCAAAGCAGCCATAGGTAGGGCTATGGGGATTGCGATCGAGCAAAGTGAGGATTTTGGGAATTTGGGCTAATGCTTCACGGGCGAACAGATTTTTGTTTGTCATTATTAGGGAGTTGCAATCCTTTTGTATTGAAGACAGGAAGTATGAAATCTGGATTAATTAATTAGGATGATGAGTTTAACAGGGCAATGGAGGGGAAGAACAAAAAAATTTTAACTTCTCTACTCCCCACACTCCCCACACTCCCTCACTCCCTCACTCCCTCACTCCCTCACTCCCTTTACCCGCATCAACTGACAAACGGCGCATTCGCAATTGTCCATCTTCCAAGAGTCGGCGATTAGCTGCCATTAAATCCGCCACCAAACCGAACATCCACAGTTGAAAACCAATTAAAATTAAAATAGCAGTTAAAATCAGGCTCGGTATGCGAGTACGTTCCGTGCCCTGAAAGAAGAAAATTAACCAGCGTATACCCAACATCACCCCCATAGTAAACGGCACACTACCCAAAAATAAAAAAAAGCGTAGTGGCTTATACAGCATGAAAATGCGTAAAATGGTAAATAGCGATCGCACCACATAGGCAGTGTTACTTTTGACTAACCGTGAAGGGCGTAAAACACCATTAGTTCTAATGGGTACGGAGATAACCGTCATCCCTTTTTGCCCGGCTTGAATAATGGTTTCCAGGGTATAGGTATAATTATTAAACACATTCATTTGCAAAGCAGCTTCCCGACTGAAAGCCCGAAAACCACTGGGTGCATCAGGAATATCCGTATTACTCGCAATCCGCACAACCAAACTACCAAGTTTTTGCAGCAGCTTTTTAATCAGGGAAAAATGCTTAGTTTTCCAAATTGGCCTCGCGCCAACCACTATATCTGCTTCTTCCCAGAGAATTGGCTCTATCAGTTTGGGAATATCATCAGCACAATACTGGTTATCAGCATCAGTATTAACTATAATATCTGCCCCAGCTTGTAAAGAAGCCTCTAAACCAGCCATAAAAGCCTTAGCAAGTCCCTGATTTCTAGGTAAATGAACAATATGGTCCACACCACAAGCCTTAGCTACCTCCACCGTTCGATCGCGGCTACCATCATTAATAACTAACCATTCGAGCTCGTCAATACCAGGTAATTGGCGAGGTAAAGCAGATAGTGCGATGGGAAGTGAATTTTCCTCGTTGTAACAAGGAATTTGGATAATTAATTTTGTCATCACTCCTGGTTTTTCTTCTTCAGTCTATGGGACGCAAATTTAGCAAGCAACATCTAGACCAGAAGGTATCAGAATGGTTGCATTCAGTGCAATCAAAATCCCATATTCTAGGGTTGATTAGCACATAATGGCGGAAATAAACCAACCATTAATAAAAATTAAAAAACTACGAGATTATCCAATGACGATTTCATAATCCAAAATAGACAACGGATAACGGATTATCTGTTTTTCAAAATCTAAAATGCTATGACTTATGAATTGTGAATTTTGTTCGCGTAGCTCCTGTGCAAGAGGCGTTGTAAAATAAACTGGGTTATGCAAAAACCACGCCAAAATAGTAGTAGAAGATTTAAATGTTTCTGGGATGGTAAAAAATCATAAATTATCTCAATCAATATCAGATTGTAGCTTTTATGAATTTAGGCGACAACTTGAATATAAATGTAAAAAGTTTGGTAGTACTTTAATAGTAGCTGACAGATTCTATCCAAGTTCTAAAACTTGTAGTAATTGTGGTCATAAAAAATCAGTATTGAAATTATCCCAACGGATTTTTGATTGCGATAATTGTGGTTTTAGCTTAGATAGGGATTTGAATGCAGCTATAAAGTATGAAGGTCTTAGGATGTAGCGTCTAAGCTTACCAAGGGATAACCGCTCCCATGCTCCCGTTGAAGTAAGAAGTTATTGCTGGAAATTACCAGGTCTGTCTGCTAATTACAATGTAATAATACATCAGCTCGGCGCAAGTAACTCGAATAGTTTTGATCGGGAAGTTTAGCCCACAGCCAATTCTAGATGAGAATTATCGGATTTATTCTTGCTTCATGGCTTATGATGTAATTGTTTTGTCAGGATGGGCAGAAAATATCTGCGTATCTAAATAAATATAAAACAAATACTGTGCTATAAAATACCTTCAGATACCTTTTCTGATGCTTCCACCCTTGAAGGAGTTATGTCGTGGAACGTGATAAGTCATATATTTGGTCAAAAGCTACATTAATTGCCCTAGGAGCATTGGGTAGTATATTAAGTTTGGGCTTAATGATACCTGTCAGCTCAACGGTTTTTGGTAACAAAACTGGCAACAAAATCGCACAAAACATTAGCAACGGAAATCCAACCCCTAAAGCTGAAAGTTACAAGCGGATTGAGAAATTTCGGTTAGCCATGCTTAGTACTTGGCAAAAGCAGTCAATAGAAAAAGGTCTATCTTACAAAATACCACAGCGATTTCGGGGAGTAACCATTAATCAAGCAAAAGTGCCGAAAGGGAAAAAGGTGATTGCTTTGACTTTTGATGATGGTCCTTGGAATATTTATACTGAGCAGATACTAGATATTTTAAAGAAACATGAGGTTAAAGCAACATTTTTTGTGCTTGCTCAGGTACTCAAAAGGAATGCTGACGTAGCAAGACGAATTGTGGATGATGGTCATACAATTGCCAACCATACTTGGCATCACTGGTATCATCGCCATAACCCCCAAACTGCTGCTAGTGAAATTGATCGCAGTTCAGACCTAATTTATGAAATCACGGGAGTAAGAACGAATTTGTTCCGTCCTCCAGGAGGGGTGCTACACAATGGTTTAGTCGCCTATGCTAAAAAGAAAAATTATACTGTAGTCATGTGGTCTGCTGATTCTATTGATTATAAGCGTCCTTCTGTGCCCACTTTAGTCAACAGGGTAGTGAAACGAGCAACACCAGGGGGCATTGTATTATTACATGATGGTGGTGGTAATCGCACTAATACAGTAGCATCCTTGGTACCCATAATTAAAAAATTGAAGCAACAAGGTTATAGTTTTGTCACTATTCCCGAGCTTTTAGAGATTGAGGACAAGGAGATAAAGTTAGCAGCAGCACGCAAGGCCGCAGCACAAAAGAAAAAAGCTACACCAGCTCAATCAGCTCCATCAAAACCAGACAAGAAACCAGTAACACCCAAACAACAATAAGCAAAAATTTCTTGATTGTTGGTGATTTGCATCCATTGTGTATTTCAATAATATTGATTGATGATATCTATAGTTTGTAACCTATTTTGTTAACTTTTTTTGATTAAAAATTTATTACTATCCACCGGGAAAAAGGTAGCAGTTGAATATAGGATTACTATTTGATTTTTGTTGGCATAGCCTGCGCTTGCGCTTAAAACACGTAGGGTGTGTTATCGCGTAGCGTAACGCACCATTCTGAACTACAATCGAGGATTTGGTGCATTACGGTCATTAATCAAATGAATATTACAATTATTGGTTGTGGTTATGTAGGTTACGCAGTTGCCCAATATTGGCAACATAAAATGTCTTTGACGGTAACTGCAACTACAACAACACCTGAAAGGATACCTGAATTACAAGCAGTATCACAAAAAGCTGTAGTGCTTAAATGTGATGATTTAGCAGGACTCAAATCTGTTTTACAACAGCAGGATGTTGCCATTTTAAGCATTAGTTCCAAAAAATCGGCCTCCTACGAAGAAGCATATCTACAAACTGCAAAAAATCTCGTCTCAGTACTAAAAGACAATTCCACCCTCAAGCAATTAATATACACCAGTAGTTGTTCTGTATATGGGGATCGAGATGGCGCTGTTGTAGATGAGCAAACTCCCCCCACCCCTACAAGTTCTTCAGGGAAAATTCTCAAGGAAACAGAGTCAGTACTGCTGGGAGCATCCAATGAACAACTGCATGTTTGTATATTACGCTTGGGTGGTATTTATGGCCCTGGAAGGGAATTGGCGAAAATATATAGTCGGATTGCAGGTAAAACCCGTCCCGGAACTGGACAACAGCCAGCCAATTGGATTCATTTAGATGATATTGTCGGCGGAATTGAATTTGCCCGCCATCACCACTTACAAGGTATATATAACCTGGTTGATGATGCTAATTTAACAAACAGGGAAGTAATTACAGGGGTTTGCGAGCAACATAATTTACCAAAGGTTATTTGGGACTCTAGTCAGAGTAGTCAGCGACAATATAATGCAAATATATCTAATCACAAAATTAAAGATGCAGGCTATAAATTGTTACATCCAAATATGATTTTTTAAGAGTTTTCATGCAGAAAAATATACCAAAATCCCTTGTGGTACAGGTATCTTGCCTGGTAATAATATAGGGATGGGCAAGGATGCCCATCCCACAGGCAGGATGCCCATCCCACAAGATTGGATCATCTTTTTTGTGGAATTCTCTCAAGCCATGCAACTTTTCTGATTTTTCCCAATTAGCGATCGCCATGTTATCAGTAATTTATAGTGATGAGTTCCTAGAACATAAAACCGGATACTCCCACCCAGAAAAACCAGAACGGTTAACTGCGATTGTAAATTCCCTCAAATCAGCCCCATTCGCCAACCAAATCCAATGGCAATCCCCCACACCCATCATACAGCGACCTGTCCAACCTTTTATAGAAGCAGTACACGATAAACGTTATATTCATAAGGTAAAACACATCGCCGAAACTGGCGGAGGTTATCTAGATGCAGATACACCTGTTTCCCCCCGTAGTTATGATGTTGCTTTACTAGCTGTTAGTGCTTGGTTGGATGGGGTGGATATTGTCCGAGAAACTGGTAAACCCGCCTTTGTATTGGCTCGTCCCCCGGGACACCACGCTGAAAGCAATACAGGTATGGGTTTTTGTCTGTTTTCTAATGCAGCGATCGCAGCTTTTTATGCTCTCCAACAGCCAGGAATTAACCGAGTTGCTATTTTAGATTGGGATGTGCATCATGGCAATGGCACCCAGGCAATCATTGAAACCAATCCACAAATCGCCTATTGTTCTCTACATCAATCTCCATGTTACCCCGGCACTGGTAAAGCTACAGAAACAGGTATGCATAACAATGTATTAAATTTACCAGTAACCCCTAGTAGTGATGGAAGTATATATCAGTCATTATTTACACAACAAGTAGTGCCTTTTTTATGTAATTTTACACCAGATTTACTGATTATAAGTGCAGGTTATGATGCTAATGCCACAGACCCTTTGGCAAGTATTAATCTTCACCCCCAGGACTACGGTTTATTTACAGATTATTGCCTGGAAATAACTCCTAAGATTCTGTTTGGCTTGGAAGGTGGCTACGAATTAAATGCACTCGCAGACTCAGTTAAAGCAACTCTAAACAGTTGTTTAGCTATAGAAAACAACGTGTAAAATTTATCACTAAAAATATCAGAATTACATCAGTAAAACAGCGGTAGGTAATAGTAACAAATACATTGTTTACTGTCAAATTTTATTTGAAAAACCTTTGCAAAAATATTATCTAATATTATCTAATTCTTAAAACAAACCTATTTAATTCTTCTCGCCAAAATTCTAAAGTTTTGTTAAGATGCAATTGCTGGTGATTTTTCAGCTGTCATTTGTTAGTAGCTGAAGAAAGTAAATATTACTAGCACCTTGGAGAGTTGAGAAGCAAGCTATGACTACCTATATCTTTTTCGATGAAGCCCTACACATGTTTGTTCAAGCCTTTTTAGGCTCAATATTTCTGTTAATCACAGTTTCTGGTATCGGTTTAGCAGCTATAGAATCTATTGAAAAAAATAATATTAACTCCGCTTCACCAAAGCATTTTCGTTAAGCTCTAGCAAAAAAAATAACACCCAGTCGAAAACCCTTTAACTCTTGTGTTCACTAGCACATAATCCTGGGAACACTAGATTATACAGCCTAAATAAGTTGTATTTTTTACACAAAAATATATTTTTGTAAGTAAATTTACGGCTATAAAGGCATTAATCTAATGGAGTAAATAAAAATGGGTTTATCCGACAAAAATGTATTAGACTCTGGGAATCACGTTAAAGATTCGCTGAGTCCAGCAGAAGCTGTTGCTGCTATTACCTTGGCTGCAATCGCCCCAGATGGCTATATGAATGAAGAGGAAGCAGGTTCTATTTGCGGTATCTTGCTGAGAATGAAACTTTTTCATTCATATACCAGTGAAACGATTATGGAGATGGTTGAGAAACTCCTAAATCTGTTACGAGAAGAAGGTATAGACGCTCTATTTAACGCAGCACAGTCATCTTTACCTGAAAATTTAAGGGAATCTGCCTTCGCCTTAGCCACGGATATGGTACTTGTAGGTGGAGTCGTAACTAGGGAAGAGCAAGGTTTCTTAAACGATTTGTATTATTCCCTGGGTATTGACAGCGATGTAGCTAACCAAATCGTGCAAGTAATGCTGATCAAAAACCGGGGATAATCTCTGTGGACAATCAAAAAATCCTTTTTCAAAGGGAACAGGGCAAAAAGAAGGAAGAAAGTCGAAAGCTACTCTTTCCCTGCTTTGTTCCCCTGTAAAGATTTAATAAGTAGATTGAGATTTGATAAATCCTGTTTGATTCCCATATAAACCAAATGTGCCGAAGGAGTTTTAACTTCTTTGGCACTATTTTATGGATGATGAAGATTCAGATTTACCAAGTCTGTGTAACAATATTAACTTTGGAACTTTATTTTGTCCACAAAAAAATCCTAAAATTGGAAAAATTTTATCTCTATGCCCTTGAAGGATAAGGTATATAGCCGAATTCATCTCCTTCATCGATTTATGAAGAAATGTGAATATCCCATAGGGTTTAAGATATTTAAAATCCGCAAAAATACTGGAACTATCATGCCTTGCTCTGCGAACCTCAACCAACTTATAGATGTTCTTGATGCTAAATGTGCCAATTTATCGGCAGTAGCTTTAACACAACTTAGCTGTGGGATACAGACAGATACCCGCAATCTCAAGCCAGGTGAGGTATTTTTGGCTTTGCGGGGGGACAAATTTGATGGACATAGGTTTGTACCTACAGCGATCGCTAAGGGGGCAATAGCTGCCATAATTGATTTTGAATATCAATATGGGGATATGCCAGTTTTACAAGTTGCAAATACTTTAGAGGCATATCAGCGACTTGCTAGGTGGTGGCGCAATCGCTTTTCCATACCAGTAATTGGGGTAACGGGTTCGGTGGGTAAAACCACTACAAAGGAGTTAATTGCTGGGGTTTTGGCTACCCAAGGTACTGTTCATAAAACCCATGCCAATTTTAATAATGAGATTGGAGTACCGAAAACCCTGTTGGAATTGGATGCAGGTCATGATTATGCGGTAGTTGAGATGGCAATGCGGGGGTTAGGACAAATTGCTGAGTTAACGGAAATAGTACATCCAACTATTGGGGTAATTACCAATGTGGGCACAGCCCATATTGAGTTACTTGGTTCGGAAGGGGCAATTGCTACTGCCAAATGTGAGTTATTAGCCCAAATGCCCGGGGATGGTGTGGCAATTCTCAATTACGATAATCCCCTACTCATGGAAACGGCAGGGCAAGTATGGCAGGGTAAAGTACTGTCCTTTGGTTTTAACGGTGGAGATATTCAAGGTAAATTAATCGATATACAAACCTTGGAAATAGAGGGGATGAGGTTTGATTTACCCATGCCTGGTAGTCATATTGCTGCTAATTATATGGCTGCTTTGGCTGTAGCCAAGGTGTTGGGTATTGATTGGGGTAGTTTGCAAACCGGTGTGGTGGTGGATATGCCGGGGGGGCGATCGCAACGGTTTGAATTACCCAATGATGTGGTAGTCTTAGATGAAACCTACAATGCTGCACCAGAAGCAATGGTAGCATCATTAAATTTATTGGCACACACCCCAGGTACAAGAAGAATTGCCGTGTTGGGTGCCATGAAAGAATTAGGTGAGCAATCGCACCAGTTACATCAACAAGTGGGTAAAACGGTGCAAGATTTGCAGTTAGATGGGTTGTTGGTATTAGTTGATTGCGAAGACGCTGCAACCATTGCCAGGAATGTAGCAGGCATACCCACAGAATGCTTTAACAGCCATGTTGAGTTATTAGATGGATTGAAAGAGTATATTCAACCAGGCGATCGGATTTTGTTTAAAGCTGCCCATTCGGTGGGGTTGGATAAGGTAGTTAGTCAGTTGCTTGAGGATTATACATAGGGGCAAAGATCCCCGACTTCTTTTTAGTGATTTGGCTTTTCAATTTAGATGTTGAGCTAGAAGTCGGGGATCTGGTTATTCCCATAGGGGCAAAGATCCCCGACTTCTTTTTAGTGGTTTCGCTTTTCAATCTAGATGTTGAGCTAGAAGTCGGGGATCTGGTTCTCAATCATCCCAGCGTTTAGGAACACCTTATACCGATACTGATTCAGATTTTATTTCATCAGATTTCATTTCAGTTTTGCGCCAAGTGGAAGTGCAAGGAATTTTAGTGCGATCGCAATTATGAGCATATTTTTTGGCAATTTCAGTGACTTCCATCATCAAACCAACATCAAGTTTTGTCGGTCTTAGGCCCATATCTAAAAAGCATTTGTTTTCAACATATAACTCATTTTCCGCAGCTTCATTGCGGGGATTTTTTATATATTGAATGTCAACCCCTGTTAATTCAGAAATTAATTTGGCTAAATCTCTTACCTTATGAGTTTCTGTCATTTGATTGAGAATTTTAACCCTTTCACCAACTTCAGGAGGATTGTTGATCGCTAATTCAACACATTTAACTGTATCCTGAATATGAATGAAAGCGCGAGTTTGTCCCCCAGTTCCGTGAACAGTTAAAGGATAATTAATCGCAGCCTGCATCAGGAACCGATTAAGTATAGTTCCATAATCACCATCATAATCAAAGCGATTAATTAGACGTTCATCCAACTTTGTTTCAGCAGTATTTGTCCCCCAAACTATCCCTTGGTGCAAATCTGTAATTCTAATTTGGTCATTTTTGTTGTAGTAATGAAAGAACAACTGATCCTGGGTTTTCGTCATGTGATATACGCTGCCAGGATTAGCAGGATGGAGTATTTGTTTTTTAATGATGTCACCAGTATCATTAACAACTTGGATATCCATATAGCCTTCAGGAATTTTCATTCCCGCCGTACCATATCCGTAAACACCCATAGTCCCCAAATGTACCACATGGATATCTAAACCTGATTCGACGATAGCGCAGAGGACGTTATGAGTTGCATTTAAATTATTATTAACCGTGTAGCGTTTTTGTACGCCAGATTTCATCGAATAAGGTGCAGCCCGTTGTTCAGCAAAATGAACTACAACATCAGGGCGGTAGGTGCAAAATAAATTCAGTAGACGATCGTATTCTGTGGCAACATTAAGTCTATAGAACTGAATTAATTTTCCACTGACTTCCTTCCAAGCCTTAATTCGTGCAGAAATTGGACTAATGGGAGTCAAGGAATTAGTTTCTAGTTCATTGTCGATGTTACGGCGAGATAAATTATCGACTATGACAATATCGTGACCTTTATTGGAAAGATGTAATGCTGTTGGCCAGCCACAAAAACCATCTCCCCCTAGGATCATAATGTTCATTTGTTACCTCACAGAATATTTAGTATTTTCTACTGCTGTAATTGTGATTGTACAGAATAGTAAGACCTTCATCAAAATTTATTAAGTAAATGCTGTTAGTAATCCTTCGACGCAAATATCCCGGACTTCTTTTTGGTGGTTTTGCCTTTTGCTTCCTTGGGTGAGTTCTATAATGTTTCCCCACCCAATAACCCTTGTTGTATCGTTGGGCACAAAGCTTCATGAATTCTTTTGGTGGTTTTGCTTGGGCTTGAACCTGGAAGCTGTTGATTTGCTTTAGGAATCATTAGAATGTATATCTTATCAGACCCAAAAAGGGAATTTTATCGACAGACATTTAGGAGATAATAAATGGGAAAAGCTAGCAAATCTCACCTGAATGACCAATCCTCAAACAGAATTTGATTCACCTTGGAAAGATATTTTACAACTGTATTTTTAAGAATTCATGTTATTGTTTTTCCCCCAATTTCATGGGGAAATTGATTGGACATGCCAACCAGAATTTTTAGATCAAGAATTACAGCAAGTAATTCGAGATGCTTCCTCAGGACTTACGCAAGTGTCACAATTGGTGGTTGGTGCGTGACGCTACAAGTCCCATTACTACGTTCAAATTTTTTCGCAACGTCACACACCCTACAAAAAAATATGCCAGTTGCGTAAGTCCTATTCCTTAGGAAAGCGATTAGTTGATAAGTTAGTGAAAATTTATCGCCTGGATGGGGAAGAATCTTGGATACTTGTGCATGTGGAAGTGCAAGCACAACACGAATCAGATTTTGCTCGGCGGATGTACAGTTATAATTATCGCATTTTTGACCGTTATAATCGCTCGGTGGCATCAATTGCGGTATTGGGGGATGAGGGTATTAATTGGCGGCCCAATCAGTTCGGTTATAATTTGTTTGGTTGTCGGGTGGATTTTCAGTTTCCCATTGTCAAGTTGTTAGACTATAGGCAAAGACAAGGGGAGTTGGAAGCAAGTAATAATCCTTTTGCGATGGTGGTAATGGCACATTTGGCGGCGTTAGCAACCCGTGATAATCGCACTCAGCGCAAGCAGGAAAAGTTAAATTTGGTTAAAAGGTTGTATGAGCAGGGTTTTGACAGGGAACAAGTAATTAATTTGTTTGCGTTTATTGATTGGATGTTGACGTTACCATCCCAGTTAGAGAAGGATTTTTGGCAAGAGTTGCGTGAATATGAGGAGACTATTCCTATGCGGTATGTTACTAGTGTTGAGCGAATTGGGATTGAAAAAGGAATTGAGCAGGGAATTGAGCAGGGAATTGAGCAGGGAATTGAGCAGGGAAAAAATCAACTCAGACAAGGTTTAATTAAAGGTATTGCGTTTGGATTAAGGCTCAAGTTTGGGGAATCGGCAATAAATTTGCTACCGGAGATTGAGAGGATTGGTAATGTGGATGTGTTGTCTGCTGTATTGGAGGCGATAGAAACTGTGGAAACTCTTCAACAATTGCGGCAAGTTTATCAATCTGCAATTGAGTAATTGTCAGTTATAAAAATACAAACCCCCGCAGTTTTTTATAACTTGACTGATGGGGGTTTTCATGTTGTATGAGTAGGGTTTTGATAAGAAAAGATTGGATTTTGACTTTATACCTTTCATAAGCAACCAATCGAAAGATAAATTCGTAGTTGCCTTAACAAATTATTTGAGACATTGTGCAAAAAAAAATACGATATTTACGATAACAAATAGAGAATTTATTATTTAGTTAGTATTCACTATACTCTTAGCTTGTAACGATCATTTTTGTAGTAGTCTTTCGTAAATTTCTTCAATTTGATTGACCATTAAGTTAGCATCAAACAACTTTCTTGTCAGTTGTTTAGCATTTTTTCCTAATCGTTTTCTTTCTGGAGTATTGTGTAGTAAAAAAACCATATGTAAGGCTAGTTTTTTAATATCACCTGCATCAAAAAGTAAACCTGTTTGGTTATGATGTACGATTTCGGGAATACCATATATATTTGGAACAATAACAGGCTTACCTACTAACATTGCTTCCGTCATGGCACGACCTAATCCTTCCCAGAGTGATGATAAAGCAAAAATATCAGCTATCTTGAGAATTTCTGGTACATCTTCTCGGGAACCTAAAAATTTTACATTTTGAGAAATGCCTAATTTAGATACTTGTTCTTGAAGATTTTCTCGAAGTTCACCATCACCTACAAGTATTAGAAGAGTTTTTGGACAGTGTAGAATTACTTGACTAAAAGCATCAATCAGAATATTTGGAGCTTTTTGCCTATCTAAGCGCCCTACCATAACAATTACTTGCCAACCTTCTGGTATTTCTAGTTCTTCTCTAGTTTGGGACGATTCCGATAATCTATCTAATTTGGAAAAATTAATTCCACTATAAACTGTTTGAGAGTTTTCAAATTCTATAAGATTAAGGGCAACTGCTTCTTTTCGGTTGAGTTCGCTAACAGTAATAAAAAAGTCAGTGCATGGTTTAGCACTACGTTCTAAATTGATGTAAAGTTGGCGTTTCCAAGCTGGCATAAAGTCATGAAAAGCAAAACCATGAATTGTATGGACAATAATAGGTACTCTTGCAATACGTGCAGCCCAACGTCCTAAAATACCTGCTTTAGTGCTGTGAGTATGTACTATATCAAATTTTTCTTGGTGGAAAAGTTTAACTAAATCAAAGAGACATAATACATCTTTAAGAGGATGGATGGGATGAACTAGATTCGGGAGGGGGTGAAAATGTTCTGTTGCTTTTTTGGTGCGATCGCTCCATTTTCCATTTGGATGAGAGGCTATGTGTACATCAAAGCGAGTGCGATCGTGTTTTTCCACTGTAAGAAGAGTGTTGTCTTGTGCGCCACCAATTCCTAAGTGGGTAATAATGTGAAGAAGTTTTTTTTTCGAGTGCATTGTCAAAAATCAGTTGATACGCAAAGGTTTTATAGAGATTAAAATTGAGCCTCAATACAAGTAAGACAAAACTTACATTTTTGCTGAAATTACTCAGCTTTGAGTTTCTAACCATGTTTGAAACATCAATACATCCCAAAGGTAGTATTGCCAATTTCGTTTTCCTGCTAGATGTTCTTCCCATTTCTGCCGAATAGGTTGAGGGTTAAAAAATCCTTCTTGACGCAACCTATTTTCATCTAACATTGTTTCTGCCCAATCTCGTAGAGAACTACGCAGCCAATTATCGATAGGTACACTAAAGCCCATCTTTGGTCTTTCAATTAGACTTTGGGGGACATACTGATAGAGAACTTGTCTTAACAACCACTTACCTTTTCCATTACGAATTTTTAGATTTAGAGGTATGTGCCATGCAAATTCTACAACTCGATGATCTAAGAAAGGTACGCGAGCTTCTAAACTCACACCCATACTTGCCCGATCTACTTTCACGAGAATATCGTCTGGTAAATAGGTTATTGTATCCAAGTACATCATGCGCTGGACAAAATCTGGTAAATTTACCAGTTGTTGACCATTGTTCAAGACTGTTGGTGGTTCTTTGCTACCTATTACTAAACTTTCTGGACTTTTCCAATGAGAGACTAAAGCTTTGTACAGTGCTTCCGAGTTGGGAACTGCTAAAACTTCGGCTAGTTTGTGTAATTTGTCGCCTGGGTTTGGTTGTTTAAACTTGCTTGGTAATAAACCATCCAAATGACTAAAAACTTCATCCCAACTTTGAGGTGACAAATTAGTTAAGGCACCTGAAGCAATTTGTCGTAAATCTTTGGATATCCAGCCTATCTTTTGCCAAATACTACTACCCCAGAAATAACGATTATATCCGGCAAACAATTCATCTCCAGCATCACCAGAAAGGCTGACGGTCACATATTGTTTTGTGAGCTGAGATACTAAAAAGGTAGGTATTTGGGAAACATCGGCAAATGGTTCATCATAAAGTTTTGGCAGTTGAGGAATAACTGCGATCGCTTCTTCAGGGGTAACATAAAATTCTGTATGGTCTGTTCCTAAATGCTGGGCAACTGCTTTAGCATGTTGGGCTTCGTTGTAACTGTCTTCATAAAAACCAATGCTAAAGGTTTTTACTGGTTGGCTGCTTTGAGTCTGCATTAGAGCTACTATGGTGGATGAATCTATTCCACCAGATAAAAACGCTCCTAAAGGCACATCAGAAATCATCCTTAAGCCCACAGCATCTTGTAGGAGAGTATCGAGTTGAGCTATAGCTTCTGTTTCTGAACCGATAAAGGGATTTGATATACCAGATTCAGCGACATTCTGAGCAGACCAGTAAGGTTTGGGTTCAGATATAGATGGAGTTGGATGTACTGTTAAAATACAGCCTGGAGGGAGTTTATAGATGCCTTGATAGATAGTATATGGGGTAGGGATGCAATTATGGCGTAAATATAGTGCTAGGGCATCTCGATTAATTTCCGCCTGAAATTGAGGATGAGCTTTAAGGGCTTTTAATTCTGAGCTAAACAGAAAAGTTTGACCAACCCACCCATAGTAGAGGGGTTTTTCACCAAGGCGATCACGCCCTAAATGTAATACTCGTTCTTGTCTGTCCCAAAGAGCAAAAGCAAACATGCCGTTAAATTGCTTAACAGCTTGCTCGACACCCCACTGACAAAAAGCTGCAAGCATTACTTCCGTATCGGAATGACCACGAAAGCAATGTCCAAGGGTTTTTAATTGTCGCTGTAATTCTAAATAGTTATAAATTTCGCCGTTAAAGACAATTACATACCGATGGTTGGCAGACACCATGGGCTGATGTCCTTCCGGAGAAAGGTCTAAAATTGCCAGTCGTCTATGTCCTAAAGCAATACCTGCCTCAGAATTGACCCAGATTCCTCCTGCATCCGGACCTCGATGCCAGAGCGTATTTGACATTTTTTGGACGATTTCTTCTAACTCGTCTGCACTTATTTGTCTGAGATGATTCCAGAAACCTGTAATACCACACATTTATTTTCTATATCCTACAGCACACCAATAAGGAGCTTTATCACTAAACGCAATATTTTCTAAACCTGCACGTTCATCATTGATCTCTCTTTTCTTGCCATGAACATATTGCTTTACTCTGTGATAAGGGACTTCCAAATAAAAAAATAACCAATCGCTCGGAATGCAGGCGAGCAGGGGAGCAGGGGGAGTCAAGCAATTAGTTCAAGTCCAAAAATTGAGTAATTGATTTTTTGGTGTTCCCTAAATAGTGAAACATCACAAACAAATATTCTGCTTCTATCTGCATTTTTCGTAGATAAGCAAGGTTTTGTACTCGTCAATTTGCTTAATTTTTCCCTCTGCTTCAAAAGCCTGAATAATAGGCTGTGCTAGCTCCCATTCATTCGATCCCGAATAAAAGAAGACTTTTCCACCCGGATTAAGTTTATCCAAAAATAGCTCCAAGAGTGACTCATCATTCTGATGAATTAGAGGGGCACGTTCAGGCACATAAAACTCACATAAGTGGAACAAGGTAACAATGTCTAGATTAGGTAGCGTATTAGCAGTCAGCGTATAGATATCCACAAACAGAACTTTGTAGTATTTTGCTAGCTCTGGATTCTTCAAAACAAGTTGGACATAGGATTGATGCTCAGGAGCAGAAGCTGTAATGCCAAGAATTTCATTGGGTTTATCGAAGGTCTGATTTTGAAGACCAATGAAATGATGCTCTCCAGTTCCAAAATGAACAATACTTTTGCCTTGAATATTGAACTGCTTAAGGTATTCAACAAATTGGATATCACAAGAACAGGAGTCAGGTTTGAGCATCCACGATGATTTTGCTTGATAGAATGACATGCCGACTAAATATGGGGCAGAAGGACGTTGTATCCTTGTGTAATAGAACTTTCGCAGTACCGGATTTCGAGCAGCGTATTTACGAAGTACTCGAATTCTGCTGTTGAGCCACTCAAAAATAGAACTCATAGTCTTATCCTTTTTTCTTAACTTTATCTGCTAGTATGCGATCATAGATTGCTTCGATTTGTTGCACCATTAAGTTGGCATCAAATAGTTACCGTGTAAGTTGATGTGCATTCTTCCCCAGTCTTTCTCTTTCTTCAGGATGTTGCAATAAGTAGCTTAAATGTCGAGCTAGCTGTTCTATATCCTTTGCAGGAAAAAGCAAGCCTGTTTCATTGTGATGCACAATTTCAGGAATGCCATAGATATTAGGAACAACAACGGGCTTTCCGAGCAGCATAGCTTCAGTCATGGCGCGTCCTAAGCCTTCCCATAGTGATACTAGTAATCAAGTGTAGAACTTTCATAGTTTAAACATTAGTACCTGGATTTAACCTCGACCATCTACACAAGCAATCCATTTTCCGTCATCGGTGAAATGAGGGTCAATGTGGTGCATACCACCACTATTCCAACCAGAACCACTTGGTTTCAACACTAAACTTTGTTCAATTTCTCGTTCTTGATAACTTGTAGTCGTTAACTCGTTAATCTCAAATGCTCTTACCTGAGTACCATAATTTGGCTGACAGTCTTGGGTAAAACGAAAAATTTTATCATTCATTACCAAAACTCTACCAGATGGTCTAGCTATGTGTGCATTGTTGCTGACAATTGGACTCTTTGGGTGTTCCAACCAAGAATCGAGCAAATCCTCTGCATAGTAAAGACGCAGGGTGTCATGTTTGTGATGAGAGTTAGTTTCAGTAAACATCCACCATTTGTCAGCATAACGGAAAATAGAGGAATCTACAAAGAATCCATCATTAAGAATATTGCCGGCGAAACTCCATTCTGTGGGAAAATTGGATGCTTTATAAAGTCGAATTGAGTTTGCTTGATGACTTTCTGGAATCAAGTAATATTCATTTTTCCATTCGAAAATATAGGGATAAGATAAGTGAAATGGTTCGGCAATTATAATCTGTTGATACTTCCAAATAACTCCATCTGTACTCGTCGCGAATGCAATTTCTCCTCGACGTGTACTTTGATTAAAAACTTCAAAAAACATAAACCAGGTTAGACCAACTTTAATCAGAAAGGGGTCTGCAACACATGCTGCTCTAACATCTGAGACATCTCTACGAGTCAGTACCGGATTTTTCGCATCTGTGGAGCTGGCTAAATCAAAAGGAGAACTGCCAGAATAAATGCCAATTGACCACCTTCCCCTCTTATTTAATTCCCCTAAGGGTAGTTTATTGACTATAGGAATAGGCAGGCTATTAACTAATGCATAGTGCAATTCTTTGATGCCCTTTTTTAATAATTTCATCTGATATAGAAAATTATGACTTTGTGGAAGAGTTAGATACAGTAGAAGGGTTTACCCGGTCTCGAATCCATTAATTAGAGTTGCTATATTCTAAAGATTCTTCTTTTGAAAACGTTCTTTTCGATTTTCGTCTTCTACAATGTAATTACATCCAACAACACCAACTTCTGGATGAGCATCCAAAAATTATATCTGGAGACAGAGCTGTTCTGGGCAAATAGTATCATCAAAATCCTGTCTAGCAATATATTCTGTTTGAGTGTTTTCAATTGGATAGTTGAGAGATTTGGTAAAACCTAGCCTTCCTGGTGAAAGAACTTTAATCCGTACATCTTGTAGAGCTACTTCTGCAAGCAATTGTGGTGTTGCATCTGTAGAACTATCATCTACAATAATCCATTCAAAATCACTGTATGTTTGATTCAAAATGCTAGGAATTGCTCTATCAAAATATTGCTGTCCGTCATACAATATGGTGACAATTGACATTTTTTTCAACATAAGAAATATTCCGAAATTAGTAATGAAAATTCCCTCTAAAAAGAAGCTGTAATCTGACGTTGTTTTAGTAGGTCGCTATACAATTGCTCCCATTGTGTAATAACTTCTTCTGTACTATATTGAGCAGCAACAAATTCTCTTCCTTTTTGCCCCATTTGTAATCGTTTTGTCTCTGATATTCTCATCATTTTAAACATCGCTTCAGCTAGTAATTGTGGATTTTTTGATGGTACTAAAAATCCACTTTTGCCATCCAATACTGTCTCTCTTGTACCACCAACATCTGTAGCAACAATAGGTAATTGTGCTGCTGCTGCTTCTAATAAAACCATTGGCATTCCTTCCCAAGCAGAAGACTTTAAATACGCGTCAGCGGCATTCATTAATGCCACTACGTCACTACGAGCACCTAAAAATCTGACATTTGATTCAATTTTTAGCTCCTTTACTAATTCTTCAATATCTGACTTGAGTTTTCCTATCCCGACAATAATTAACAAAGTGTTGGGGTTTTGTTTTAAGATAATTGCAAATGCTTTGATTGTGGTGGGATAATCTTTTGGTGGATCGAAACGTCCAACTGCCAACCATGTAAATTTATCTCTAAGCCCTAATTGAGAACGAGTCTTATTTCTTAATTCTGGATCAAATTTGAATTTATTTATGTTTACAAAATTAGGAATAAATCTTGCTTTCTCTCTGGAAACTAGTCCTATCTGAATATAACGTTCTACTCCAGCTTTACTTGTATTAACTGTCAAATTGCAAAGAAAGTCAGTAAATCTGTAAGCAAATTCTCGCCAACGCTCACCTTCACTTTCATCTATGCTATGAGCTGTAGAAATGAGAACCGGAACCTTTGTAAAAACTCGGACTATTCTGGCTAACAAATTTGCATGTAACATATGAGAATGAAGGATGTGAGGTTGCCAGTCATTTATCAGGTGTATCAATTTCGGGATAATTCTCGGTTCTGGAGCACCTGGTGACATATTAAGAGTCGCAATATCAAATCCGTGAGACAGAGCTTCTAATCCCATAATTCCAAGAGGTACCATTGACAAAATCTTAACTTGATGACCTCTCTGAATAAGATTAGAAGCCAGCTCTATTACTTGCTGTTCTGCTCCCCCTAAACCCAAACCAGTAGATAGTATTATAATTTTATAGTTCATTGTTTTAAATAATATTTGTATTGCATTTTTACTAATGAATTAGAAGTCAACAATATTGTAAATTAAGTAGTGATTTTTCTATTTTTATAAACATGATCTGCTAATACTAAAGACAGCCAAAGCATAGGGAACCAGTAATTAGCTATAAATATGTAATGCATGGAAAGAGCTAATACAGTAATTAAAACTAATTGAGACTCTAAGGAATTTAATCTGACTAACCTAACAATCTTCTTGATAATAAATCTTAAAAAAAGTAGCAAGCCGAGTACTCCAGAAGCAATCAATATTTCACCATATAAACTGATAAACCCTCCACTTTCTGGCATCATAATGCCCTTAAAAGACTCATTATCCACCGCCATTTGAGAAGCTGTACCCCAACCAATTCCTAATGGTGCAGTCAGAAATAAATCGTAGATATTCTGATATTTATCGCTCCTATCATTAACTTCCATACCAGCGGTAGTTCGTTGAGAGGGGTCTAAAAATATTTGTAACTTAACACCTATAGTTTCATTAATATAGGGTCTTATGATATCAGAAGATAAGGCTATAAAGGTAATCATTACTATCCCAATCACTAAAACAATAGAACTTTTTGAACGGATTCTGATAACTGCACTCACTAATATTGCTAAGAGAAGTGCAACAAATGATGCTGCACTAAATAGAAGTGTATAACCCGATAGTACGAGCAAATAGTAGCTAATTACTATAGGCAGGGGCTTATCTTTGAAGTAGATGAAAGAAAGTGGTAAAGCCAATTCATAAAAAGTTGCCATGTGACCTGCTTCCCAAGCTAGACCACGCGGCCTAATGATACTTCCTCCCATGAGTGTAGCTTCTTCTAATTCTTCACCATAAGGGATAAAGTCACTAATAGCAATGCTTAAATAATTACTTAGTGTGAACTCAATAATTATAAAAATGGAAACAAATGCAAGAGAAAAGGCAAAACTACTTGCTAATATGTTGATAGATTTGAATTTGTGAATTAAGCTTTTAAAAGCAATGTAAAATAAAAAAATACAAGTAGATATTGCACAGATATGATTCAGGTTTTTGACACCTAATTCATCTAATGCAAAGAACATAGATATAATTCCTAGAATCACTATTAATATAATTTCTAAATCTTCTTTAAATATCTTCAATCGTCTTACTATTAACAAATAAATAGATACAAGCATCATATATAAAAGAGGTAGTGGCAGCCAGGGATTTAAAGAAAAAGCAGTAATAAATGGTACTAACATGATATATATTTGTGCTATTTTAACTTGAATTTTCATGAATTATATTAAGATTATAAATGCCAAAAATTAAATCCTAAATTTTGTATACATCTAGATATTATAACTATTA
>JAAUYD010147038.1_pt1 | contig 25761 bp, 23 predicted proteins | sample 7278101 | NCBI WGS metagenome assembly JAAUYD01 (sample SAMN14350128, study PRJNA611818) | marine sediment metagenome | isolation source: surface marine sediment (0.6m) | place: French Polynesia: Moorea | collected 2018-08
CGATTTTCAATTGTATGATAGGCAATACAACGATTGGCATCGACTACAAATGGTTGGGTAATAGCATGGGTAGGACAAGCTTGTAAACAACGGGTACAACTACCACAATGTTGAGTATGGGGTGTATCTGGTGTTAACTGTAAATTGGTTAAGACTTCTCCCAAAAATACCCAAGAACCATACTCCCTAGTAATTAAATTACCATTTTTAGCAATCCAACCAATACCAGCTCGTTGTGCCCAAACTTTATCCTGCACTGGACCTGTATCCGCATAATAACGCCCTTGAATCCCTGGTGCCAAACTTTGTAACCAATTGGCAAGAGCCTTCAATTTTTTGTGCATGATTTTGTGATAGTCCCTTCCCCAAGCGTAACGGGATATTTTGGCATATTCTTTACCTGGGGGATGCTGGTGGGGTGTATAGTAGTTTAAAGCTACACAAATTAGCGATCGCACTTCTGGCATAACTGATTTTATATTATGTCGCTTTGGGGATGTCATCCATGCCATGTCAGCATGAAAACCAAGATTTATCCAGGTTTCTAATCGCTGTTTATCTGTTGTATTGTCCCCATCTACAGTTGCAATACCTACCTGATGAAATCCCAACTCCAGGGCTTTTTGCTTGACTAAATCACTACTGATATCAACACACTGATTCATAAAAAACCTTGCGGGATATTGAAAACCCAGTGGCTTTTAGCCCTGGGAGGAAAAGCGACTTGATGGGCTTTAATCCACAGTCGCGGGATTATTTATTAAGCTATGCTAATTTTCTATATCCGTAGAGATAAAACATATTCCATCTCTACAAAATAATTTGTCGTAATCATAACTTGTACAGCTTATTAGAAGAGGCAGGGTACAGGAGAGAATAATGTACTTGTCTAATTCCATAAATAAATTTAGGGACTTGTATCCTTTGCTGATGCAGTCGAAAAATATCGATTTTATTTGGCGGACTCTATTAAAGAAGCTTCCAGCTTGAGACAATTACCACCGTTAACTTGCAGCTGGTATTCTACCTTATCCATCAGACGATTCATGATTAACCAACCGTAACCCCCTTCTTGTTTATCATCAGGGCTAGGTGGTGAATAGGCATCCATATTGTAGCCTTCACCCCGGTCCCAAACCTCTAAAGAAACTTCTCCATCCTTGAGTTCCACCAGAATTCGCACAGGTAGATTGTATTTTTCTTTATGGGCATGACGAACCACATTGGAGTAAGCTTCCACCAAAGCTAGCCTCAAGCGAGTCGATTGTCTTACCCAATCCACGGATTCTCCCAGTTCCGCTTTCAAGCTACCTAATAACCAGTCTTCAACAATCGTTAAAAATTTTAAATCGCTGGGTACATTTAATTCAGTTTTCATATTACTCATAAAATCTCCAAAGAAAGTATAGTTTGATCGTCTTCTTGAATTTGGCTATGTTCTTGTATGCGAGCTAGGAAGTTTTCCAAAGAAAATGGTTTTGACTCCTGTTGTAAAAGATGCCACAAACCATCTTGATTGAGCATAGAACTACTAGATATTGTTTGACTATCACCCACAACAGCAGGCTGTAATACTCTATTTGTTACCTGTGCTTCAGTAATTCCATCACTAGTTAGCAGCAAAGTATCTCCCGATTCCAAGACTAAACGCCCGGACTCTGCTTGCCAATGGGGTAGTATGCCCAAAGGAATACCACGGGTTTTGAGATAATTGGGTGTACTGTTAATCTCTTTTTGCCCGGGCCAGACTAGGGGGTAAATATGACCAGCATTCGCATAGGCTAAATCGCCGCTTTCAGGATTGTAACGGGCTAAAACCATAGTAATAAAGTAATTATTACTAATTAAGTCATCACTCAGAGCATTGTTCAGATTTCCCATGACAATGTTTGGCTCTGGTGGTGTTTCTTGAGATAATTCTCGGCGCAATATGGAAATCGCACTGGCCATAAACAAAGCTGCTGGCACACCTTTACCAGATACATCTCCCACGGCTACCCATATGTCCCCTTTCGGATGGGAAAATACCTCGAAAAAATCCCCACCGACTTCGCGAGCTGGATAACAGCAGGCTTGCAATCTTGTTCCAGGGATTTGGGGTAATTCTTGGCGGAGTAAGTTGTGCTGAATTTGTCGAGCAACCTCTAATTCAACGCGAATCTGCTCCTGCTTTTCTTGGAGTTTTTGGTAAAGTTTAGCTTGGGAAACGGCTAAAGCTGCTTGTTCAGCTACACTGAAAATTAAGTGAATATCTTCATCATTCCAGGGGCGATGGCTACCCCATTGGTAGAGGCTTAAAACCGCCAGCAGCTTTTGTTGATAGATGAAAGGAATAACTAATTGATGGCAGGATTGATCGTTATGGGTAGATTGAATTAATTGATAATCCTTGGTTGCTAAAACTTGTTCAATGACAGCACTCCCATCAAATTCTTCGTGGGTAAGGGGAGACTGGGGATCGTAGTAAGAAAACTCATCTTCTGTTAACCGATCGCCCTCTACTGGTCGCAATAAACAACCACTCGCCCCAAAAGTCTGTCCAATAGTCGCCACAATCTTTTGCAACATACTGCAATAGTCTAGAGATTCCCGAATTGCCGAAGTCAATTCATTAAACAAAGATTCTCGCCGTAGGGAACGACTAAGCTCATCAGTACGCTTTTTGACCAAACGATATGTTTCCATTGCTTGATCGACTACTGCCTTGAGTTGATCTGGCTTCCAAGGTTTAGTAATATATTTATACACTTGACCGGAATTAATTGCCTCTACCAAGTCTTTCATGTCAGTAAAACCGGTGAGCAAAATTCTCATTGTATTGGGGAAACGTTCCACGGTCATACGAAGAAATTCAGTGCCATTAATCTCCGGCATTCTTTGGTCGGAGATAATTACTGCCATTTCCCCTTCTTCATCTAATATGTTTAGGGCAACTTGGGCATTATGTGCCTTATATACTTGGAAATTTCGTCTAAAAGTGCGGTAGAGCAACTCTAAGTTATCTAGTTCGTCATCTACAACCATGAGCTTAGGCTTACGGGTTTTATCTGCCATACTTTGACTTCACTTGTTTTTTGCTTTTCACAAGGCAAGATGGTATTGCAATGTACAGCTGAACCGAGAATACACAAGCCATAAACAAGCAAAAGTAAACAGTAAGGATCCAACTTGGAAAACATTATCAGTAACCCAAATTTGTAAATGTCTTTATAGTTACCTAAATTGTTGCCACCCTGATAAATTGACCTATCCCACCAAGCCAGAACGCAAAGCGCGAACCGCTGCTTGAGTGCGATCGTCAGCACATAGCTTGTTTAGAATATTACGGACGTGTGTTTTCACAGTGCCGACTGTGATGTACAGCCTTTCAGCAATTACTGCATTACTGCATCCTTCAACAATTAACTGTAACACTTCTAACTCTCTTTCTGTCAGGGTATAAGCATCGATAATTTCATCATTTTTTGCTTTAATGGGAGTATTTACAGAGGCAGTATTTTCAGTGTTCTTCGATTCTGATTTCAGTGAAGTTTGTTGTGCTTGTTGCAAGACTATCCGGGCAATTGCGGGATCGATCCATGAGTTACCGTTGTGAGTCACTCGCAAAGCTTCCAGCAAATTATCAAAGCGGATATCTTTCATACAGTAAGAGTCAGCGCCTGCAGCAAAGGCAGCCAGTACCGCTTCCTTATTATCCCGTAAAGTTAAAATTAAAACCTTTATAGCTAGTTCTTTCTCACTGGAGACAGATTTAATTTCCCTAGTTAATTCAATGCCATCTTTATCTGGCAATCCAATATCAACAATTGCGATATCTGGATGGGTTTGTTGTAACATTTGTAAGCCTTCAGTGGCGTTGGCGGCTTCTCCCACAACATTGATTTCTTCTTTTTGTTGTAGTGCTGTACGAATACCTACACGGGTAAGATCGTGATCTTCAATTAACGCCACGCGAATTTGATTCATAGTCAATTTCTGCCCTTTGCACTCTTAGCTGTAAAGTTGAGTTTACGAACAAGTCTGAGAAATAAAAGACTTGTGTCATAAAAGTATGAGTTAGTCGAATCTCCTTAAGACTGATATATATTTGACTATATTTATTGATTTTGAACTGAATACCTCCTAAATACTTGCTGGACTTACGCAATGTCACAATACACGGGTGGTAAGGCGTTAACAATCAAGCAGAGTGTCACAGTACCATATAAGAAAATATCCCACTTATGTAAGTCCTACACCTGTTAAATACATTCACATTCCCAATTTATAAAACAAAGCATATTTATTATTATTTAAGCTGTTCATAGTCAAACAGGTGAGGTGTGCTTGTGCAGCTTTTTCCCGGTGAAGTCTCCTAATCATCATATAAGCTGGGGGTTTCACCGATCAAAAAATATCTACTTTATTTGCAAGTAGGCAAGAATCTAAAATTTAATCCCCAAATCCATGGCAGATGCAAACATATTTGATAGACTACTTGCCATATGGGTTGGTATGAGGTAATGAACACTGGTTATGTCTGAATCACATGGAGCCTGTTCCGTTTTAGGATTACCTGTTAATGTGATGAGTAACTATTCAGCTTGGTTGCTAGAACGATTGCAACAAGGCTCTGGAGGTCATGTAGTTACCCTAAACGCAGAAATGACTATGCAGGCAGAACGCAATACATCTTTGGCTAAAGTGATTCGTGGTGCAGAACTAGTAATTCCTGATGGAGCAGGAGTAGTTCTATATCTGAAATTAATGCTAGGCCAAAAAGTACAAAGAATTCCTGGCATTGAACTTGCAGAAGAATTGTTGCGCTCCCTAGGGGCAGAAAATAAGGATAACAAAGTATTTTTTTATGGAGGAGCCGCTGGTATAGCCACAAAGGCCTCGGAATTATGGCAACAGGAAGTACCCAGTTTAAATGTTATCGGTACTTGTTCTGGTTACCACTCACCAGCAGAAGAAGAGGAATTACGACAAACATTGAGTCAATTACAACCGGATGTGGTTTTTGTTGGCTTGGGAGTACCCCGACAGGAGATGTGGATTGATAAAAATCGCCATTTATGCCCCCAAGCTATTTGGATTGGTGTTGGTGGCAGTTTTGATATTTGGGCAGGACAAAAAACCCGAGCGCCTCAGTGGTTAGCAAATAACAATTTAGAATGGCTATATAGGCTTTATCAAGAACCGTGGCGCTGGCGACGGATGTTAGCTTTGCCAGAGTTTGCTCTCAAAGCTTTGGTTTTTGGTGTGTCTCAAAAATTACATATTAGCCAATCATTACCATAATTATGATGAAGCCGTTGTGTGTCTTTGACCGAAAAATAAACATGGATACAAACCCCCGGATTCATCCATGGAGAAAAACAAAGTGTCTTATCATTATTTCAAGCCCTTGGCTTTAGACATGGGGTCAATCGGTAAATCCAAAATCCAAAAGTGATTGACACTCTGGGTTCTGAAGATACACAGATAGTTGAAGATTCCCGCGCAATTATAGAACGTTGCGAGTGGCTTAGATAGAGATAAATCATTTAAGCAACATTACTTAACTATATTTCGTCACATTTGTAAGATAGTAAAAATTTACTTGGTTTGCACATTTGGGCAGACCAAGTTTGATGTTAACCTGAATAACTAATTTTTTGACTTTATACAAATAGTTCTATCGTGGTAAATAATTATGCGTCAGCTTCTAAGTACTTTATCCTTAGTAGTATTATTGCAGTGCTTACCCATCAAAGCGATCGCTCAACAAAATAATTCTTCTGTTTCTGAACCATCACCAGATTATATTCAGCAGGTGGTAGATGCCAAATTAATGAGCAATTTTGCCGATGGTAATTTTTATGGGGAAAGGTGGCTCGATCGCGCACAACTAGCTACGATTATGGTTAAGGCATTCGGTTTAGATAAACGGCAAGAAGCTCTACAAGAAAAATTAGTAGTGGTTGCCGATGTTCCTCCTTCCCATTGGGCATTTACGGATATTCAGGTAGTTTTAAAGACTAATATTATGAGGGGCTATCGGGGTAATATGTTTTTCCCGAATCAAAAGGTAAGTAGGGCAGAGGGATTGGCAATTTTTGCCCAAGCTTATGGAGTTTTCCAGTTTAGCGATCGCACTGTTGATGAGTTACTTTCTCCTTACCCTGATTCTAAGCTTATCCCTGGTTGGGCAAGAAAAGCGATCGCAACTGTGGTAGCAGAAAAATTTGTGAATATTCAGGATGGGAAGATTGCTCCTTTAAAGCCCATGACTCGCGGGGATATGGCCTTTGTTCTAAGTAAATACTTACAAAGAAAGAGGCCACAACCAGACACCCCAAAAGTCCCCCCTGCTCCTAATTCCTTCCCATCTCCTGAATGATGGGATGATTGAAGCTGACGCGGGGATTTATGCTTCTCCATAACAATCATCCCGCAATTATGCAATGCCCGCAAATCAAATTCCCCGGTGTAGGGAAGCAGCCTGCCAATTTTTGGCATTGGTGATTATATCTCTATGGTTTGCCCTGTAGAAATGTGATTCATTTACCTGAAAGTCCCTGTAAGTCCTTTATGCTTTTTCAGGGGCTTTTTTTGAGCTTCCTATCATCAAATAAGACCATTTTGTTCAATTTGTAAGAATTAAATGTGTTTTTTAGCAAAAATCTATGATTTTTAAAAATATAAAAACTTAACAGTGAAATACATATAAATACTTAATATATAGTCTTTTAAAAAACAATTATTTTATTTTTTATCAGTAATTTTCAACAAGTCCTCACACTTACAATATAGGAAAGACAAGATATTAATTTGATTATTTTTGACATACCAAGCCTATGGAAAACAAATATCCAGGCTATGGAATATCTATTGTAAATTACTACCACCATGAAAAAGGTAGCAAGCTGGCGTTTTGGATTCTGGACTCAGTCATGGTTTTTCAGCAAAAAATATCAATATAATCAATAACGTATTAAAAATTACATATGATTAATAAAAAGAATAACAATTCAATTCATTCTATAAGCAACCTGACCATGGCAAAATCAGAATAATGAGAACTAAACTTAAAGAGGAAAACATTTATTAATATGCACCTAAGCGAAATCACCCACCCCAACCAGTTGCATGGTTTATCAATTCGGCAATTACAACAAATCGCCCGTCAAATTAGAGATAAGCATTTGCAAACGGTGGCGGCCACTGGAGGACACCTGGGGCCAGGATTGGGTGTTGTAGAGTTGACCCTAGGGCTTTACCAAACCCTAGATTTAGATAGGGACAAAGTTATTTGGGACGTAGGACATCAAGCATACCCCCACAAATTAATTACAGGGCGTTACAACGATTTCCATACCCTACGCCAAAAAGATGGAGTTGCTGGTTATCTCAAGCGTTGTGAAAATAAGTTTGACCATTTTGGTGCTGGGCATGCTTCCACCAGTATTTCTGCTGGCTTGGGGATGGCATTAGCCAGGGATGCCAAGGGAGAAAAGTTTAAGGTTGCAGCCATTATTGGTGATGGGGCTTTGACTGGTGGTATGGCGTTGGAAGCCATTAACCATGCTGGACATTTACCTAGAACAAACCTCCTAGTTGTCCTCAATGACAATGAAATGTCCATTTCTCCCAATGTGGGTGCTATTCCCCGTTATCTCAACAAAATGCGTTTGAGTGGACCAGTACAATTTTTTACGGGCAATATTGAAGAACAATTTAAGCACATTCCTTTTGTTGGCGAATCCCTATCCCCTGAGTTAGGCCGAATTAAGGAAGGGATGAAACGGTTAGCTGTTCCTAAGGTAGGGGCTGTATTTGAAGAACTGGGCTTTACTTACATGGGGCCTGTGGATGGCCATAATATTGAAGAACTAATTCATACCTTCGAGCAAGCCCATCAAATTGGCGGGCCAGTTTTAGTGCATGTGGCGACATTGAAGGGTAAGGGTTATGAGATTGCAGAAAAAGATAAAGTCGGCTACCACGCCCAATCTCCTTTTAACCTTTCCACTGGTAAGGCAATTCCTTCCAAGAAGCCCAAGCCTCCTTCTTATTCCAAAGTTTTCGCCCATACCCTAGTCAAGCTCGCCGAACAAAACCCCAAAATCATTGGTATTACAGCAGCAATGGCCACAGGGACTGGTTTAGATAAGCTCCAGGCAAAGCTACCCAAGCAATATATTGATGTGGGTATTGCCGAGCAACATGCTGTGACTTTAGCGGCAGGGCTTGCCTGTGAAGGAATGCGTCCGGTGGCGGCTATTTATTCTACCTTCCTGCAACGGGCCTATGACCAAATTATTCACGATGTTTGCATTCAAAATTTACCAGTATTTTTCTGTTTGGATCGAGCGGGAATTGTGGGTGCAGATGGTCCTACCCACCAAGGTATGTATGATATTGCCTATTTGCGTTGTGTTCCCAATATGGTGTTAATGGCACCAAAAGATGAGGCTGAACTGCAACGGATGGTTATGACTGGAATTAACCACACCGGGCCTATTGCCATGCGTTTCCCCCGGGGTAACGGTTATGGCGTACCTTTAATGGAAGAAGGTTGGGAACCCATAGAAATTGGCAAGGGAGAGATTTTGCGCCATGGAGATGACGTGCTGTTGCTTGGTTATGGGGCGATGGTACATCCGGCACTGCAAGCCGCAGAAATTCTCGGCGAACATGGTATTAAGGCAACGGTGGTTAATGCTCGGTTTGCCAAACCTCTGGATACGGAATTAATTTTACCTTTGGCGGAAAAAATTGGGCGGGTAGTCACTTTGGAAGAAGGCTGTATTTCTGGTGGGTTTGGTTCTGCGGTGACGGAAGCCTTATCAGATGCTGATGTGGTGGTACCTGTTAAACGTATTGGTGTGCCAGATATATTGGTAGATCATGCCCAGGCAGATGAATCTAAGGCGGCATTAGGTTTATCTAGTTCTCAGATTGCCCAAAGGGTATTGCAGGCCTTCTTTAGTCAGCAAAAATCGGCTGTTGTGCAATAAATTCGTGGCACAGCCATCCTGGCTGTGCGGGTAGAGATGCCCATTCTACAAGAGCTTTTGTATGTAGTCTTGTACTTCATTTATCCGCAAAGTACTGTAGTTATGGGGAGTGAAACAAGTACCTAACTCATAACTCCCCATTCCTCTAGTGGTCTGTCCCATTAATTCTGATGGGTTTTCTATCACACCCGCCTGGGGTTGAAAACCCCAGTCTAATAGCTAAAGTCGTCTAAAGACGACTGGAAAATACCTATCAAAATTAATGGGACAAAGCACTAGTGCTCCACCAACTTAATTTTGCGGGTGAACCCAATTCTAGACTTGTCCTCTCTTTCTCCTCCTCTGCGCCCTCTGCGCCTCTGCGGTTTTATCCTCTACCCCTGATAATTAACGTGGTGGAGTACTACTGCTTTATCAATTTAATTTTGATGGGTAAACCAATTGTAGTGGGAGCATCTTGCTCCCTATTTCTAGGCAGGGAGTGAGGCGCTCCCACTGCACCCCCAAACCTACGCTATGAGCATTAGACTTATTACTTATTACTTATTACTTATTACTTGCGCGTAGTGCTGGAACATCCCTTGAGAAAACTTAGTCATGGAACTACCTGGGAATGACTCTACCCAAAATTGTAGCTAGATTAGAAGAGTTAGGCTGGTAAGGATAGCAAAGCACAATGCTACAAGCAGAGCAAACATTACAAAATCGTTATCAATTACAACACCAACTGGGTGATAATGGGATTCGCCAAACTTGGTTAGCTACAGATTTACAGGCTACTAGTGACGAACAGCAACTAGTAGTGGTCAAACTCCTGGCTTTTGGTGGTACAGTGCAATGGGAGGATTTAAAGCTGTTTGAAAGAGAGGTGCAAGTTCTTAAACAGTTAAATCATCCCCGTATTCCTAAATATATTGATTATTTTTCCATAGATGATCGCACTCTCTGGTTTGGCTTGGTACAGGAATATATTCCTGGGGTATGCTTGAAGGAAATGTTAACCCAAGGCAAGCGATTTACAGAAAAGCAAGTCCGGAAATTCGCCATTGAAATTCTCCAAATTCTGATTTATTTACATGAACTCAATCCTCCCGTGTTACATCGAGACATCAAGCCTAGTAATTTAATTTGGGGGGAAGATAATAATATTTATTTAGTAGATTTTGGTGCCGTGCAAGATAAAGCTGCTAAGGAAGGGGTTACATTTACCGTAGTTGGCACCTATGGTTATGCACCCATGGAACAATTTGGTGGGAAGGCGGTTCCAGGCTCAGATTTGTATGCTTTGGGAACAACCTTGATTCATTTACTTACGGGTACTTCACCAGCAGAATTACCAGTGCGTGACTTGCAAATTCAGTTCCGGGATTTGGTGAATGTGAGACCCAGTTTGGTAAACTGGCTGGAGGATATGACTGAGCCGTCGGTGGAAAGACGAATCGATAATGCTCGTGAAGCATTAGACACCCTCAAGGCCAATCGCTTATCCCCTAGTTTATTAAATGTTATTCGTCAGCCCATAGAAAGTCGGGTACAAATCAAAAAAAACCGCAACTATTTATTAATTAAACTACCAATGCGATCGCAATCTATGTTAGATATGATCTGCTTTGGTGCCACCCTGCTAATCATGGCTGGTCTTGAATTAGCAATATTGGTAACAATTTTTTCGGTCATGTTAGCATCAATCTCTGGATTCTCTCTAATTATCTTGGCTCTACTATTCTTTGTCTTTTTTAGATTTACAGATGGATTATTAATGAGTGCTTTTGGACACCAGCGCGTGCATATAACTCCGGAATATTTTGCCATTGAACAGAGGGTATTTAACTTTTGTCGTCAGCGTCAATCTGCTCCCACTAATTCTATTCGAGATGTATTTCAGAGTGTGATGTGCATCACTAATAGAAGAAGTTTTCAGATGAATAGTATCAAAGAAGAAAAAGAAATGGTGACCATCCAAACTGATAATCAGCGTCACTCCTTTGGTGTGGGTTTAAGTGCAATGGAATGTGTGTGGTTAGCAAATGAAATAAAAGATTGGTTACGAACTGTGAGATGAAATAGGTACAAAAAGTGATTTTACATTCAGTTGGAATTTAGAGATTCTTATCTTGCTCAAATATATATAAAAAAGAATGGGCAAAAATCGCTGCTTGAGTTCTATCCCTTAAATTTAATCGGGTTAAAATACTGGTAACATGATTTTTCACAGTTCTCTCTGCAATAAATAAAGATTTAGCAATTTCTTTATTATTTGCACCTTTGGCAATTAGATGTAATACTTCTTTCTCTCTAGGTGTAAGTTCTGCTAACTCCGGTGGCATGATAGTATTTTTTGCTGGAGATATACCAGAAACATGAGTAATTACTTTTTCTATTAATCCTGGTCCTAAATGGGTATGTCCAGCATCAATTAGGCGAATGGCGTTAGCTAAAGGATCCATGGGCGTATCTTTGAGTAAATAACCTTTAGCACCAAATTTAATTGCTTGCGAGACATATTCATCATCATCAAAGGTAGTTAAAATTAATATTTTTATCTGGGGAAATTTTTTGGCAATAATGTGAGTTGCTGCTACGCCATCCATGATGGGCATACGCACATCCATCAATACTAAATCTGGTTGTAAAGCTTCAATTTGATTGATAGCCTGTTGACCATTTTCCGCCTCACCAATAACATCGAAATCAGCCTGGGATTCCAGCAAACTTTTGATTCCTTGACGGATAATACTTTGGTCATCAACTAACAACAATCGAATCATGCACCTAGCCTCGATAATGGAAAAAATGCGATTATATTGCAGCCACCACCTGGTTTGCTGTTAATATACAAGTGACCGTCAAATGCCATACAACGTTCCCGCATACCCTGAAGACCAAAACCAGTGGTGTTTTGATTAGGGTTAAAGCCAACTCCATTATCCTCTATACGCAGGCACAAAGAATCAGCGGTTGTGTGTATATCAATTATTACTTCATTTGCGCCACTATGCTTAGAAATATTTGTTAAAGCTTCCTGAACGATTCGATAAATGACTTGATTTAAATCAAATGGTAATACTGGATTAATTTGGAGGCAATATTTAGTTTCGATAGAAGTGTGAGCTTTAAATCCTGTAATTAAATTCGTAATTGCAACTTCTAAAATTTGCCCTTTTAAAGGATCGGAGCGTAAAGTTTTCACAGATGTACGAACTTCCTTTAATGAATTAGCAACTACTTTTTTAGCTTCCTGCAAAAATAATTTAGCTTTGTCTGGATTAGATTCTAGGTAAACTAAAGCATTTTCTAATTGAATACTTTGTGTCGTAAGTGAATGTCCTAAAGAATCATGAATCTCCCGGGCGATTCTATTACGCTCTTGTAGAGTTGCTTGGTCTTCTATTTTCAAGGCATATTGTCTGAGTTTATCATGGGCTAAAGTTAATTTTTGTCGGCTTTGACGCTCTGAAACTAGGGAATTTATAAGTAATAATACAAAGAGTAGTTTAAAACTAAATAGTACACTAGCAGTCAATTTAAGACTGAGGAGTACATTTTCAACATCCTCCTTGGTCATAAATGTTTCTTTAGGTACTGCGGCAAAAGGGAAAAAAGTATTTAAACTGGAAATAAATAGTATCCAAATTATTAGGGCAACTAGTATTCTTCCTGTTGCTTCAAATATTAGGCAGCTGCGAATTAGTAAAACAAGTAATAAAGTTGGAGTAAAGCCAAATCCACGACCAGCAATTATATTTAATAATAAAATCAGTAATAGCCCCAACCCAATATCAAATAATTTATAAAATGTTTTTTTGCTAGGTCGTTTCAATCCCATTGCCAGAAAACATAGCATAACTATAAATGCAAAAATTTTATGATTTGTGTTAATAGTTTCTATTGATTCTAAGAATGGTAAATCAATCGGAACACGACACAACCGAAATAAAAAGAAAGATATCAATATCAGCAACCATTCCAAATACAAAAATAAAGGAAATGGATGGTTTTTAAAAATAAGATTTTGAATAATTTTTTGAATAATTTTAATTACTGGTATTTTATTCATATTTTTTTAATTAATAGCTGATTTTTTGATAATGCAAATTCTGGGTGAATTGAATATATTTACTGTTTTTTTATGCCTAGTGGCTTTAGTACTATTTACCCTGACAATAAATGGGTATAAAGTACTAATTTGAATTAGACCAGTAGTACCATGTACTTTTAAGAAAAGAATTATACAATTGCATTATGAGAAAGAGTAAACTCTTTTTTCTAACTAACACATAGTTAACTTTCAGTAGTTTCATCAACAACATACTTCTAGGCTATCAAAAAAATGCTCGTTCAGAAAAAGTTAATGAAAATTACAATGAATGAATATTTAGTCTTTAAGTCCTGGGGATGAAAAACGTAAAACTTGAAAAATGCATAAGGATTATATGCCAAGCAAACTAATTTCTGGTTTCTTTGTTTCTGCGATAGCACTAACTGTAATTGCACCTACAGCACAAGCAAAACTATCTTCTACATCGGATAGCACCCCAAATTACGAGATTCAAAATAAATTGGCAGGTAGACGAGTAGCTCGTAGTTTTGGTCAAAATTTTTCCGAAATACCTGGTTTGAATTTAACGTCACAACAAGAAAATCAACTCCAGGAAGTTCAAGCAACTATGAGTAGTCGTTTGGGCGAAATTCTCACGGATGAGCAATTAGAAACTTTTAAGAAATTAATGGCATCAGGAAAAAGTCCCCGAAGAATGGCCAGTTCTTTGTCTTGGGGACAAATGAGAAAAATGCAGAAGTTAATGAGTTGGCAGAAAAAACAATTGAAGTCTATTCTTGATGAAGATCAAATGAAGCTAGTAGAACAGTTTAGAAAAAAAAGAAAATAGTAGCTTTTTTGGTTTTAAACTAATAGGATAATACCTAAACTAGAACAAAGTTCCTTGCAGACATTAGGGAGAAATATGATACGATATAATTAGTTTTTATTGATCATATTCTCCTTTATTTTGACATCTAGACAATATAAGAAGTAAGACTTGGTGAAAAAATATAAACGGGTGTTTTTTGCCATTAAATAAATATGAGTAAAGTATTAGAGCATATCCAAAACAACCCACAGGATGCACAACGCTTAGTTGGTATAAAATACCAGCAACTAGAAAAACTGTTAGAACAAGCGATTGAGCTAAACAAGCATAAGCGAGAATTATCTTCGTTAAAAAAAGTCAGAATTATTGCTGCGGGGGGTGGTCGTAAACCGAAACTATCTCCTAAAGAGCAAATCATTTTGACGTTAACATATCTGCGTCATACGACAACATTTCAGTTACTTGGGATTCAATTTGGTGTCAGTGAAACCACAGCAAATGATACATTTAATTATTGGTTGCCGCTTCTGAGAGAACTATTGCCATCAAGCCTGCTTGAACAGGCGAAAAAAACCCCAACTACTGCCAGATTGTTAAAGAAAAGAGATTTCAATTGAGTTCGAGTCAACCGTAGATCGGGTGGTTAGCGCAAGGGTAGGTGAAGGCTTCACAACCCATAACAAGGGCACAACATCAAAAAATTCATGATGTTATGCCCTTAATGGATAGATTCTTGGATAGATTCTTCTTATGCTTGAGACCTAACTACGCTTCCACCACTCCCACGGGACAGCTTACATTGGTTCCACCTAAGCCACAGTATCCACCGGGATTTTTAGCCAAATATTGCTGGTGGTAGTCTTCAGCATAGTAAAATTCCGGAGCATCAAGAATTTCTGTGGTAATCTCCCCGTAGCCTGCATCTTTGAGAGCTTGCTGGTACATTTGCTGGGATGTTTGCGCTGCCTGTTTTTGACTCTCTAAATATACATAAATTCCAGAGCGGTACTGAGTACCAGTATCATTTCCTTGACGCATTCCTTGGGTAGGATTATGGTTTTCCCAAAATACTTTGAGTAGTTCCGGGTAACTAATTACCTTGGGGTCAAATATGACTAGCACCACTTCATTGTGCCCTGTCATACCAGTACAAACTTCTTGGTAAGTGGGATTAGGAGTAATACCGGCCGCATAACCTACAGCGGTGCTATAAACTCCCTGGAGTTGCCAAAATTTACGTTCCGCACCCCAAAAACATCCCATACCAAACATTGCTTTTTCCATACCTTCAGGAAAGGGGGGTTTGAGTGGATTGTGGTTTACGTAGTGCTGTGCGGCTACTGGCATGGTTTGTGCCCTTCCTGGTAAAGCTTCTGAGGGGCTAGGTAGGCTTAATTTTTTTTTCCCAAATCCAAATATCATGGTGGATACTAACTCTAATTTTTGATACTAATCTTAACTGTACTTAATATTGTAAAGATTATGGGAATTATTGTGGGTGAGTGGGGTAAAGATATTTTTTAGGTGAGATGAGGGAGTGTGGGGAAAGAGGGGAGAAGGGGAAGGCAAAAAGCTTACAAAAAAAGGCAGGAGGCTCCAGGGCAGAAGGCAGAAGGTAAGAGGTATTAATTAAAAATGTGCGTTCTGAGTTTAAAGCTCAGTAAAAATCAATAATTATACGCCAGGCTGCTTGTACTGCTAGGTATAAAACCTCATTATTTCAATCTCACTCTTTTAAGGGTGAGTCCCTTGGAGCCTCCTGCCTTCTGAATATTTCTCTTCACACTTCCCACACCTTCCACACTCTCCTCAATTGATGATTGCTCTTGATTACTGAATTGGTGCTCTAGGGTGAGGAATTTGGGTTACAAATTTTTTCCAAATTTCAAGATATATGTAATTTTTGATAAAAACAGTTTATCAATAAATTCTGGTAGCATATAATACAAATGTTGCGATACTCAATCAGTCATTAATAGGACTTACGCAAAATCCACGTAATTGCGTCAACCCCTATACCTTACAGGGCGGCTGCGCCAAAGGGAAATTCAAAATTCAAAATGCCTCTTACATAGGGGCTACGCTAACAAAATTACAATCCCCATAAGTAAATTTAGAGACTTGTATCCTTTTCTTCTTCGTTCATTACGAGCGATAGCAACGTAATGATTAATTAGGGCTTGCAAAAAAAAGTCCCTTGGCGGGGGTAGTTAACAGGCAACAGTTTGGGCCTTATTGTTGACAATTTTTTGAACTCCAATAAATGGTCAATGCAAGATTTTTAAGCCTTATACCCCTATTAAGATTGCACTTTTTTCGACAAAAATAGCTAACAAAAGCTGACAAAATAAGAGTTTTCAAGTTATTCAGCAAGCCCTAATTAACTCGACTTTAACTAAATGCTCTGACGCTGGACATCTCATGTATCTACCGACTACGGTAGGGGGCTGTGTTTTGATGGGCGATGGTGGTAATCCCTATATCCGAGAAGCTATGTTTGGCAGTGAATTTGGGGCATTTAAGATCTAGGGCGTGCATTTCTTTGATGTTTGAATAGCAAGGAAACGTAAACCGATGGTATTGAAGCCCAGGATTTCATTGGGTTGCGATCGCCAAAAGTTCACAAATTGCGATCGCTGTATCCTAAACCTAGTCCGTCAACACTTAATACAGGGAGATAAAAATGCCTCTACATTCAATCAAGAGCAACAAATACTGACACAAATCAAGCAAGTTTTTGATCGGCTGGGTGCGATAATTGTGACAACCGAGGGACAGGTGCAGTTCATGACTCAACGAGGAGAACAACTGCTGAACCAGTACTTTTCCCAGTATGCCCTACAATCATTGCCAGAATCATTACAATATTGGTTCAAGCATCAGATTTTGTTACTCAAATCTGAGAGCGAAGTTCTATCCCCCTGTTTACCGTTACACATTGAGCAAGCAAGAAAGCAGTTGCTCGTTCGCCTTATTTGCAGCGATCTAATTGAGAATCAATATCTTGTGCTGCTGGAAGAACGAGAATTACAATCCTTCTCAATTTCTTCTTTGGAATTAATAGGACTTACCAAACGTGAGGCAGAAGTACTTTTCTGGGTTGCCAAGGATAAAAGCAATGCTGCAATTGCTAAAGTGCTCGGTTGCAGTACGGGAACGGTGCGAAAACACCTGGAGCATATTCACGGGAAACTGGGGGTACAAACCCGGACGGCTGCTGTGATGGTTGCTTTGGAAAAGTTAGGGCTACTGAAAGGATCGTTTGTTGCAATTTCGTCATAATCCTATACGTAAATTGCCGTATTGTCCCCAAAGTTGATTTTGAGGAGAATTAATTTAGATGCAAGTAAAAGTCATGAATTTAAAGAGGAAAAGTAATGACTACCTTAGAAAAACTGGAGCAATGGGTTAGTGAACACCCAGCAGAAGCAAACGAGCCATTCATGAATGTAACTAAGCAAAGGAAATTATCGCTCCAACAGTTGCTAGCAGCAATGAAAGAGGAAGCTGAGACAGGGGTGGCAATTGTTGACGAAGATCTCGTCGAGCTAAAGAAGCGTGTAGCCGAGTGGCTGTAATAGAGAATTTGGAGGAAATTTAAGATGGCTGTTGATATTTTAATCATTCGCAACAGATGTGATGCGGCAACCGAAGGTACCTATCACATTGGCGAAGGGCTGAAAGCTCATCTAGAGAGCAAAGGTTGCTCTGTCACTGATCTCCCGGATACTCAGGCGAGTTCAGAAAATGTAACTTACTGGCTCAATTCTACTAATAATCGCACAAAAAAACTGATTATCGGCTTTGATCATGGTAGCTGTAGTGCTTTTTATGGAGAAAAGAACAACTCCACCGAAGCTGTGATCACCAAATCCAATGCACAGGATCTTACCCAAAGCCTACATATGTATACCTTTGCCTGCTCTACCAATGGAGACGGATGTGTTGGGCAAGTGGCATTGGAGAAGGAATGTTATTCCTGGCTCGGATATACAGAGCCAGTCTATGTGTTTACAGATCCCAATTCATCCCTATTCAAGAAACTGAAAGCGGTGATTTGGTCTTATATCACTGCACTCGCCGAGGGAAAAACCCTAGAACAAGCAGAAGCGATTTTACGAACAGCCTATGCTGATAATAAGAATGCCCATTGGCTTTTTGACTATAACTTGAAGCGCCTGCTACTACGCAAGAAGGCTTCAAACATGACGATCAACTCCCATAATCGTGTTGTCATCTGGCGACCGAATGTAAGGGTGAATAGTCTTTATGCTCATGGCCCACAAAACAGGAATGTCTTTGTACATTTCGTTGGCTTAGGGTGGAAACGACTGTGGCCAGACCATGATGCACAGGTTGTTTCTATGCTGGCAGAACTTGCTTCTGCTAAGGCAAAGAATCGTCCCGTTTCCTTTATGGAAGATGACGGTCGAGTAAAATACATTTACGCATAAATGGAGGCTGAAAATGGCTTGGTTAGACAGAAAGATTATTCAGTTATATGCTTACGGTCCTCAGAATCGTAATGTTTGGATTAATTTAGACGGTGGGACTGGATGGAAAATGCTTTGGTCGGACTACGACTGTCAGTCGGAAGCAATGGCAGTAATGGCTGCTCATGCACGAGATGATAACCGTCCTGTTAAAGTCTACGAGGAGAATGGTCGTATCAAAACAATGTACGTCTTCTAGAACGCCAGGAAGGAAAAAATGGAAACAAATGTAAAAACCTTTACGTCGCCAGGGATGACAGACGAAGTGTTAGACTTTGTCTCACCCAGTGACAATGAACCTTCCACGGAGGCGAGTGAGGAATTTGTCACAGTAGGTGAGAATGGGGTTCTGGTCGTTCCTAATATTGAACCTCCCGCAGGTGCAGATACAGTAGGTGCTGTAGGGAGTGAGGCTACTGAAGAAGTGGTGGACTTTGTCGCACCCAGTGACAATGAACCTTCCACGGAGGTGAGTGAGGAAGTTGTCACAGTAGGTGAGGATGGAACTCTTGTCGTTCCTAATATTGAACCTCCCGCAGGTGCAGATACAGTAGGCGCTGTAGGGAGTGAGACTACTGAAGAAGTGATAGAATTTGTCACACCCAGTGACACTGAACCTTCCACGGAGGTGAGTGAGGAAGTTGTCACAGTAGGTGAGGATGGGGGTTTGGTCGTTCCTAATATTGAACCTCCGACGAAGACGAGTTGAGTATTTGTCTTCTGTATCGGGTCTGCTAGATAAGTAATTTATTTAGCAGGCTGTTTGATTAATCGAGATAATCTTTGATTTAAACAAGAGAGATCGGCTATGAATAGAAAGTTAAAGATCATCTTATTGTCAATTCTCCTTCTAATTTTCTTCCCTTTTGCAACTGCTATGAGTTGTGTAAACCTGAAATTCTTCACCGAATCCTGTGCTCTTGATCTCGATCATCTTGATCCTTATAAGCCACCGCGTGATGCAATTCTCAGTTCTAGATGGACATCTCAAAACACACTGAATATCGAAGGGTATGTTAAGGAAGTACGTGATGGTGCTACCCTGACTGGAAGTTATCAAATTAAAGGAGATGAGCTGCTCTTGAGATACAAGGTTGATCTAGGTGAAGTAGTAACTACTTCCCGTTGCACTCATAAGGTTGTGTATAATATCTCAGGTTTGGAATATAAAAACTACTCGATTTCTATAAAAAGACTTGATGCTAAAAAAACACAAAATCCTTGAAAGCCATTTTTAGTAAGCATTTAGCTCATCACCTACCCCAAAAATAATATTATTTCCAACCTCGATTTTTGGTGCTTTTTAACCATTAGTACTGATTCACGACGCGGTAGCATCGCATCTGCTTCCTTGCGTTCGCGTAACGGCTCCCCTGGAACATCACCACTTCAACTCATCATTCATAATTCATACTAAAGTCATCCTCAAGAGTCCCTACAGCTTTGAGTTGACTTTCTAAATTTACACGCAGCGATAATTCAGTTAAGGACCAAATCAAACATTCATGGGAGTCCGCCGCAAAGTCATCTAATTTATGAGTCACAATGGCATCCAGTTGATAATCCTCAACACAGGCGATTTCTACGGCTGATTCAAAATCTTCCAGTCGGGATAACCGGGCTTGCTGGATTGTTGTTTGCTCAACGGTACAAATCAATATTGTTTGTTGTAACCAGTTAACTACAATATCCGCAATTGTGCGATCGCTTAAACGGCTAGTATAACTATATATTTTCTGCCACCCTAAATCTGTTAAATATATCTGAACTAATGGATAGACTCCCTGTAGTAATTCCCAGTTCTCAACCATTAGTTCCTGGCGATTGATTAAAATTTCTAAAATTAAATCAGCGTCAACTAAAATCCTCAACACTTGACACTCCCCTCAGTTGTTAATTAAGTAAGTATGAGAAATTCCCAACTCCATAGAATCCAAGGTTTAGTACTCGAATAAATATAGATACAAATTGTGGTTTACTAATTTCAGATTTCAGCCAACAAACGCCCCTTAAGTCTGTTAATACTGAATAATTTCCTAATTGTTCTAGCATTATCTTGTACGGATAATTTTAATTTTTTATCCGATTAAGCTTGGTGAGTCGTGGGTCTAACAGATCCCCGACTTCTTAAAGAAGTCGGGGATCTGTTGCCTTGGTGAGGTAAATTAAATTTATGGGAATCCACGTTTATTTTACGACTATAAATATTTGTTGTAGTTCCAAGCAAAAGAGTTAGACTCCAGGGAGTTCAAGTCCATAAATTGGGTAATTTATATTTCACTATTGCCTAAATTCCTGTTTTTTTCGTCAAAAATTACTCACAAAACTCAAATTAAATCTAAAATCTGATCAGACCGTAATTTTACAGATAACGTGCCGCCAGAACCCCACTCCGTTAAAATCGAATCCCTATCCCCTAGTTCTTTACTACGAGAACAGGCAATTTTAACCATTCGTAACAGCCTGCGTATGGGACAACAACAAATGGCTGATTGGCAATCTGGCCCCCTGGCGGTATCTGCGGTTCCCGGTGCTGGCAAATCCACGGGCATGGCAGCCGGTGCAGCAATTGCCATTGCCAGACAATATCTCCATCTCGCCACCACCTCCCGTCCCCCAAAACATCGTCAGTTGGTGGTTGTCACTTTTACCCGTTCTGCGGCGGCAAATATTAAGGCGAAAATTCGTCAATATCTACGGGAGGATTTATCTTTACCCCAAACGGGTTTTGTGGTTCATACCCTCCACGGGTTAGCATTAAATATTGCCAACCGCCACCCAGATTTATCGGGTTTGGAGTTGGAAAATGTCACCTTAATTACACCCAATCAATCCCACCGCTTCATTCGTACTGCTGTAGAGCAATGGATTAGCAAACATCAAGCAGAATATTCCCGGTTGTTGTCCGGAATGCAATTTGATGGGGAAGAAACGGAACGCTTGCGCCGTCAATCGGTTCTCAGGACGGAAGTATTACCAGATTTGGCATCTACCGTAATTCATGAAGCCAAAAGCTCTGGGATGTTGCCCGCAGATTTGCAACAATTAAGTCGGCTTATTGTTGATGAATACGCAATTTTACGGATAGCATCGGGATTATATACACAATATGAAAACTTGATGCGATCGCAGGGTTTCATTGACTATGATGACATGATCCTAGCAGCATTACGGGTGTTGGAAAACCCTAGTGCCCGGAGGATTGAGCAGACTCAGGTATTTGCTGTTTTTGAAGACGAAGCCCAGGATTCTAGTCCCCTGCAAACTAAATTATTAGAAATTCTGGCAACGGAGGTCGAAAGTAATCATAGTCACCAGCCGCGAATTAATTTAGTACGTGTGGGCGACCCCAACCAGGCAATTAACTCCACCTTCACCCCCGCAGATCCGATTTATTTTCGGGAATTTTGCCAACAATGTCACGCCCAAGCCAGATTAGCAACTATGGATCGAGCTGGCCGCAGTACTAAAATAGTTATTGATGCAGCTAACTTTGTTTTGGCATGGGTGAATAGTTTTTATACTAAACAACAACAGACTCCTCCCCATTCCCCTACTTCCTTTACTCCTACCATTACCCCCTTCCTTCTGCAAAAAATCCATCCCGTTCCTCCAGGGGATCCCCAACCAGATGCTAACCCCCAACCAGTAAGTAAGGGTCTAGAACTATTGAGTCCCCAAGATACTCAGCAGACAGTAGAAATACTTGGAAGAAGAATAATTGAATTATTTAGCCAAGATAATGCAGATAAAGTCAATGCAGCCATTTTAGTCAGAGAACACCGCCAGGGAAGATGGTTGTCAGATGCACTGCGCCCCATATGTAAAGAGCATGAAATCAAACTTTATGACGTGGGAGAACAAGAGCGCCATTCCCACGTACCCGAAGAGATTTTAATTTTACTACAATTTTGCGATCGCCCCCATTCCCCTGATTACCTGAAAGCGGCTCTCACAGTCATGGTACAACGGCGATTGATGGAACCCCAAGACCTCAACGCCCTAGCTACTCTGCCAGAGGAATTTTTATACCCCAGTCCCCTGGCTCCACCCCAACCAGAACCGATCCAAAAAGGCGCTCATTTGTGTCGGAGTTTACTACGTGCCCGTTTACAATTACCTCTGTATCAATTAATTTCCTTCTTGGGATTAGTACTAAATTACGACCAAGCCGAACTAGCCACCGCCGACAAACTAGCAGAACGGGTGAACCAACAAATAGCTGGTGGTATTTCCATGGGAGCTATGCTCAATACCTTGAGTGATATAGTTCGTTCCGAACGCTTTGAACCAGTGGAAACAGGTAACACCGAAGCCCGGTATACAAACCCCGGACAACTAACTATAATTACCATGCACAAAGCCAAAGGGCTAGATTGGGACTATGTATTTATCCCATTTTTGCATGAAAATTTAATACCAGGTAGATTTTGGGTTCCCCCCCAAAGTCAATTTTTGGGTAACTTTACTTTATCAGAAGTAGCCCGGGCTCAAATTCGTGCCCATCTCCACCAGGAGCCTAACTTACCCCATGTTGCTGAGGCTTGGGAGGGAGCCAAGTATTTAAAAACAGCAGAAGAATATCGTTTGTTGTATGTGGCGATGACAAGGGCAAAACGACTATTATGGATGTCTGCGGCTAAGAAAGCACCTTTTACATGGAGTAAGCCAGGTAATTTACAAGAACAAGCTCCTTGTCCTGTATTTCCAGCATTAAAGCGTCAGTTTCCTAGCTGTGTGTTGAGGGTTGAGGGTTGATGGTTGACAGTTGATAGTTGATAGTTGACTTTAACAAGAAGCAGGGGGGAAGGGAGCTCTTTGCAGGGGGAATATTCCCTGAGTAAAGCTGTTTACGATTGTAAAACAATAGATATTAAAGAAACTTTGCTTAGTAACATCTTTTTTACAATTGCTCTGTATTTTCGGAATACTACATTTGTCACTTGTAGCTTGATTTATTCATAACTTCACACAAAAATGATGAAAAATACAATCAAGTTTTCTACACGTAGTATTCTACCAATGCTGGCATTAACAGGCTTAATGTCAGGGGTAATTGGACTCAATTTCAATAATACTGCAACTGCTCAAACCACCGCTCCATCACAATCCCTTACGGTTCTTCCTAAATCCAGACATTCATCTGCTTCACCAAGAAGAATTTTCAGAAGAGTTCTCAGAAATGCATCCAGACGGTTGGGTGTACCTAAAAGACGACTGAGATATAAAGTAACACCCAAGACTTTTGGTAATCCCTGTATCTTTGAATTCGGTCAAATTTGTACTCGGGAATATAACCCTATTCATGGTTGGGTAGTGAAAGTTAGGAGTAAAAACAAATCAATCATATATCACGTGGCTAAAGATGGTCGCTATATTGCAGATCCCAAAGCAAAATAATTAGTAATAGATGCTATTTTAATTGACCCAAATAACAAATTGTGAGGAGACTCAATTGCCAAATATAGCATTTTCAATCAGCATAGGGTGGACACTGTTCATCCTATATTCTGGTGATTTGTCCCATAAAATATGATAGTAAAAATAATAACCCGTAGCACAGACATCCTTGCCTGTGTATATTGTCAGGCAAGGATGCCTAACCCACAACCCTTCATAACTAATGTGGTGGAGCACTAGCACGGAACCGATCAAAGATAACGCGGCTCTTTTCTATGCAGCTTCATTGTAAATTGATATTAATTAATATGTGTTGATTAATTATTTAAAAGTTGAGAAAGCTTAACATTAATCGACTAAAACAATTGAAAAAGACTAGAATCTGGGTAGTAGCGTCCATAATTGAGATTTAAAATTGGATGCTAAACCAAAATATTTTTTACGGGAGGCTAGACAATGGCTATCTCCACAATTAACCCTGCCACTGGGGAATTATTGAAAACCTTTGAGCCACTCAAAGATACAGAAATTGCTACAAAATTAGATTTAGCACAACAGGCTTTTGACAAGTATCGTCATACTAGTTTGCAGGAGCGATCGCAATTATTGCAATCCTGTGCTGATATTTTAGAGCAGGATGCAGAAAAGTTTGCCAAATTGATGACCCTGGAAATGGGCAAAACTTACAAAAGTGCGATCGCAGAGGCAAAAAAATGTGCCCTAGTTTGTCGCTATTATGCCGAGCATGGGGCAGAGTTTCTGGCCGATGTACCAGCAAAAACCGATGCTAGCCAGAGTTTTATTCGTTACCAACCCTTAGGGATAATTTTGGCAGTAATGCCTTGGAATTTTCCCTTTTGGCAGGTATTCCGCTTTGCTGCACCCGCCCTCATGGCAGGGAATGTGGCTTTACTCAAACATGCTTCTAATGTACCCCAATGTGCCTTAGCAATTGAAAGTATTTTTCATCAAGCAGGTTTTGCCGACGGAGTATTTCAAACCCTATTAATTGGTGCTAATCAAGTAGCAGACTTAATGGCAGATGAACGGATAAAAGCGTCCACATTAACTGGTAGCGAACCAGCTGGGGCATCTTTAGCCATGGCATCAGGGAAACAAATTAAGAAAACAGTTTTAGAATTAGGTGGTAGCGATCCATTTATCGTTTTATCAACTGCTGACTTAGAAGCAGCTGCTGTCACAGGAACTACAGCCCGGATGTTGAATAACGGACAATCTTGTATTGCAGCCAAACGTTTTATAGTGGTAGATGCGATCGCAGATAAATTTGAAAAACTACTATTAGAAAAATTTCAAGCCTTGAAACTCGGGGATCCTATGGTTCCAGAAACCGATATCGGACCTTTAGCAACTGCAAAAATTCTCCAAGATTTAGACCAACAGGTGCAAAAAATGGTTCACATCGGGGCAAAGGTGGTTTTAGGTGGAAACCCTGTAGCCAATAGTTCTGGGAACTACTACCCACCAACCCTAATTACTGATATACCCCAAGAGCACCCCATTGCCAAAGAGGAATTTTTCGGTCCGGTAGCAATGTTATTCCGGGTTCCAGATATTGATGCAGCAATTAAGCTGGCTAATGATACCCCCTTCGGTTTAGGTGGTAGTGCTTGGACAAACGATCCCCAAGAGCAGCAGCGTTTAATTAATGAAATCGAAGCCGGTGCAGTCTTTATTAATGGGATGGTGAAGTCTGACCCCCGTATGCCTTTCGGTGGGATTAAACGTTCTGGATATGGACGGGAATTAAGTATTCAAGGCATCCATGAATTTGTCAATGTTAAAACTGTGTGGGTGAAATAAATCAACATCTCCGGAAAAATGTAGAGATGTCAAATTCTATATCTCTACAAGGATTGCAGATATCCGTAACTCACCAATAAATCATCCGTTACCAAAAACGAAAATATTGGTAGCTCACCAACAAATCATCCGTTGCCAAAAATCATCCGTTACCAAAAACGAAAATATTGGTAGCTCACCAACAAATCA
>JAAUYD010042285.1_pt1 | contig 25756 bp, 24 predicted proteins | sample 7278101 | NCBI WGS metagenome assembly JAAUYD01 (sample SAMN14350128, study PRJNA611818) | marine sediment metagenome | isolation source: surface marine sediment (0.6m) | place: French Polynesia: Moorea | collected 2018-08
ATCCGACGCCCCGACGGCGGCGAGAGCCGCAGGCCCTGCGCATGCTCCGGCAGGCTAGCGTGTCGCGAACGCGCCGTTGACCCAGATCGTCTGGCCGTTCACCCAACCGCCCTCGGGGGAGGCCAGGAAGCGCACCACGGGAACGATGTCGTCGATCCGACCAAGCCGCGCCTCGACCGATCGACTCTCGAGGTAGGCCACCGACTGCGGCGTCTCCGCGGCGTGGAAAAACGGCGTATCCACCGGGCCGGGCGCCACGGTATTGACGGTGATACCACGGCCGCGCAGCTCTTGCGCCAACATCCGCGTGTACTCCTCGACCGGTGCCTTGGTCCCGGCATACAGGCCGTAGTTCGGCGCCTGCGCCGCGAGCAGCGTCGTGCCGTTGTTGATGATGCGGCCACCGTCGCGGATGCGCGCCGCCGCCTCGCGCAACGACCAGAACAGCGCGCGGTTGTTGACGTTGTTGAGCCTCTCGAACTCGGCGTCTGTGACCTGCGCGAACGGCTTCTTGATGACCGCGCCGGCGTTGTTGACGACGATATCGACACCGCCGAAGCGCTGTTCGGCCAGGTCGTACATGCGCTTGACATTGTCGACGTCGCCGAGGTCGCCGGCGCTCAGGGCCGCCTCGCCGCCGCCTTGCCGTACCAGGCGAGCGGTCTCTTCCGCTTGGTCGCGGGTGGCCTCGCGGTGGTAGTGGACCACGACGTTGGCGCCCATCTCGCCGAGCGCCCGGGCGAAGGCCCGCCCCATGTTGTTGCGGGCGCCGGTCACGATCGCGACCTTGCCCGCGAGCACCTGTCGGGGGACTGGGCCGGCGGCGCCGGCCGCCGATGTGGCGGCCAGGGCCGCGGCGCCCAGGCCCGCCCTGCCCAGCGTGGCGATGGCATGGCGGCGTGACGGATCTTTGGGTTGGTTGCTCATGACGTTCTCCTGTTGGTTGCGGTTGCGTTCGATCATGCGGATGGCCGCTATGGGCACCGCCAATCTGTGAACGGGACTCTAGCGACATACGAAAACGGCATGTATCCTCAACTCTGGCATTCATAAGTTGCGAAATTCGCACTTATCCGCGCACAACTCCGCGTGCGGCGAGCACAGACGCGGGCCCCGGCGTCGCATCGACCGACCGAGAACCGCGGCGACGACTGGCGGATGCGGGCCGCCCGGAAACCGCGGCCGCAACCGACCAGGATGCCGCGCACAGCGACTCGGTGACAGGGACGGGGGGCGGAACGAACGCCCGGGCAAGCGGCGACGCCGGAGACCGTGCCGGCAACGGGCAAGACCCGGCCCAGGCGTGTCTCGGCAATGCGCAGATCGACCGACCTGGCGCGTGTCACGGGTGATGGCCAGCGCCCGCGACGCGCTACCCCCGCATCGCAGGCGACCGCACGGACCGGGCCGATCCGCGCGTCAACTGTTGATGTAGCTCTCCAGTTGCGCGATCAGGAACTGCTGCTCCGAGATGACCGCCTTTACCAGGTCGCCGATCGACACGACGCCGACGATCTCGTCGTCCGACAATACCGGCAGGTGCCGGACCCGCTTGTCGGTCATCAACGCCATCGCCTGTTCAATGGTCTGCTCGGGCCGGGTGCACAGTACCTGAGACGTCATGATGTCGGTGACCGACGTGTCCGGTGACGACTTACCCTCCATCGCCACCTTGCGCACGTAGTCGCGCTCGGTGACGATGCCCCGCACCTGGCCGTCTTCGACGACGAGCACCGAACCCACCTCGTTGTCCGCCATCACGCGGAGGGCTTCGTGCGCGCTGGTTCCGGGACCGACGGACCAGAAGTCGTGACCTTTGGAATCGAGTATCTCTCTGACCTGCATGCTGTGTTCCACCTGTCGTTTTTGTCTTGCTCACGCTCGCGGCGATGGCAACGCGATGACCGCCGCGAACGCCTGTCGGTTGACCGCCGCCACCGGGCGATTCGAGTTGTCGCTGGAAGCCCACGCGGCTCCTGGAATAGTAGATGCAACCGTTGCGAAAATCGAAGCCGCCCGCCCGCTGGCGTTGCATGCCGCTGACAGCCCGATTCGCACCGGCCTTTGGACGTCCTCCACGACGCTGCGCATCGTGTATTGCAGGTTGGACGGCAGCCCCGTCGCGCCACCGCCCCGGGGTGGGCTTCGGCCCGGACCGGCAGCGTCTAGACCGCGACGATACCCAGCAGAGCCCTGACCACACCGGCAAGACTCTCGCCCGCGATCAACCCCGACGCGGCCGCGATCAGGTAGCGCTGCGCCAGACTCGGTACATGGCGTTCGAGGGCTCTGCCAACCAGGCTGCCGAGAAACATCGTCATCGATATCGACGCGGGTATCACCATCGCGAGCCCGAATGCCGGTATGTTCGGCATCCACGCCGGGGCGAAACGGTGCTGCAGCCAGGCACCGACCGCCCCCATGCCCCCGCCGATCGCCACCGCCCACAGCGCGCTGGGCGGCATCGCATCGAGCCCGTCGCCGAGGGTTTCGGCGACCGCTTTCCAGGTGGCGACGGCGGGCGCCGGCCACTCCTCGGTGACCAGCATCGTCACCGGGTCCGGTATCAGGCGGAGGTAGACGATGCTGCCGACCAGGCTGCCGGTCAGTACACCGAAGCACTGCGCCACGACTTGATGCCCCGGCGGCGTGCCGACCATGTGGCCGACCTTCAGATCGTTCAACAGATCGGCGCTCTGGCCGGCCGCACCACCCGCGACATTGGCACCGATCAGGTTGGCGGTGATCTCCCCGGGTGCGGTGATGCCGGTCGTCAGCTGCGATACCTTGCCGATCGCGCCGATCGGCGGGATACCGGTCTCACCGACCACGCGGGATGCGACCGTGGCGAGCAGGAACGCGATCGGCACCGCAAGCGTCGCGATCAGCCACTGGATATCGAAGATCGCGATCTGCGCAACGACGACGACGGCGCTGGCCGTCAAGAGCCCGATCAGGCGCGGCCACCCGGCGCCGTCGGCATCGACAGCCGGGCCGCTGCCGCCCAGAGCGGACATGCTGCGCCGCGCGGATGCTGCCTGCAACAGCAGGCGTGTCAGTGCTGCCGCGACCATCACGGCGACACCCGGCCATAGCAGCCACTCGATCATCGTCGGGAACCAGCTCAGGGTCGGATCGTCGGCGCCGGCCGTGATGAAACCCTGCGACAGTCCCCAGGGCCCGAGCACGCCCCAGGACAGGATGCTGCCGAGCAGCAGGGACAAACCGGCACGAAAACCGATGATCGCGCCGAAACCGGCAAGCAGTAGCGATGGGTCGAAGACAAAGGTCAGGTTCTTCGCACTGACCCCGCCATAGCCCGTCAGCTTGCCGGTCGCCGGGAGCAGGAACCCCAGGCTCGGTCGTGGCAGCGCATGCGCGCCGCTGTCGAGCCACTTCAGCACGCCCGCGGTCACCGCCGACCCCAGCAGCACACGCAGCTTCAGCGCGGCTTCGCGGCCGTGGCTGAAGATCTCCTGCAGCGTCTCCGCTGTCGCTCGCCCGGTCGGAAACGGGAGGTCGCTGCGCAGTATCAGCGAGCCGCGCAGGTACCAGGCGACCCAGATGCCCAGGAAACTGACCGCGAACACCCATCCGGTCAGCTGCGGTAGCGGCATGTTGCCGCCCGACAGCATGGCCAGCGCCGGTATCGGGGCCACGAGACCACCGGAGATGATGTTGGCCGACGACGACGCTGCCGTTTGCGTGATGTTGGCCTCGCCGGCACCGAGACGGGCAGCGATCCGCAGGCGCTCGAGCAGTGCCCAGAACCCGGCGACGAGCAGCAGGGCGATGATCGAGATGTTGAACGACCAGCCGATCTTCAGCCCGGAGTAGATATTGCACGGTGTCAGCAGCGCGCCGATCAGCATGCCGCCTGCAACGGCGCGTAGTGTCAGATTCCTCTCGTTCACCGCTCGATCGGGGCCCGGTGGTCACCGCTGTCGCTGTGTCTGCAGCCCCATGCTGTCCAGCAACTCCACGCTGCTGAGGACATGGCAGTAGATCATGTTGATGATCTCCAGTTCCTTGCGGTGCAGCTCGTCGGTGCCGGCGGCGCAGCAGTCCTCGACCACGACCACGTTGAAGCTCTCGTCGGCGAGGCTGCGCACGGTCGACGAGACGCACTGATCGGTATAGATACCGGTTACGATCACGTTGCGTATACCCATGTTCGCCAGCACCAGCCGCAGGTTGGTACCGGTCAATGCGCTGTCGGTGGTCTTGGTCACGACGATCTCGTCTGGCAAGGGCGCGAGCTCGGCAACGATCTGCGATTCCTCGGACGTCGTCGGCATCAGCAGGTTGTTCCAACCCGGCATCTTCTGGCTCAATGAGCGATCCCTGCCATCCTCGAGCAGACAGGCGATGCGGGCGTGGACGACATCGATGCCGTGGTGGCGGAAGGTATCCTGCAGGCCACGCAGGTTCGGGATCACTGTCTCGCGCATGCGGCGAAAGAACGGCGCCCAGCGTGCGTTTTCGGCGTCAGTCGCCTTGGGCGTCAGCCCGTAGTTCTGCACATCGATGCACAGTAACGCCGTGGTGGCGGCCTCGAGCGACAGGTCCTCGGGCTGTGGCGCGCCCTGGTAGTAAAAAGAGCGGTTGGCTGTCTTCCAGTTCATCAATCAGGCCCCCGTGTTGGCAGCGGTCGGCCGCGTGCGACCGGCAACGTCTTGCCGACACTACTGGACAAGGCCCGCGCCTCCAAGCCTCGTTACCGCGCCGGCCGCCAGGCAACCGGCGTCCCCAAAGGCGCCGCCGCCCGGCCGCGGTCGATGTCCAGCGCCGGTTGCAGAGCTAGACCCCCGAACTGCCTGCGCGACCCGCGGGCCGACAACGGCACCGGCTAGGCAACAACGCCCTCCTGCACCACGCCCAGGTCGATCAGTCGCTGCAGAACACCTCTGGTCTTCCGTCGCAGCGTGTCCCTGAGTAGCCGGGTCGCCGGCGTTATCGATTGCCTGCTCGGGAAGATCAGCCAGAGCTCAGTCGCCGGATGCCGGAACTCCGGCATCAGCGAGACCACTCTGCCGGCGATCAGGTCGGCCGACACATCGAGGCACGACTTGACCGCAACACCCCGGCCGGCGACGCACCATCGCCTGACCAGGTCGCCATCGTTGGAGGCCCGGTTGCCGGTCATCTTGATCTTGTAGTCCCTGCCGTCGCCGCAAAAGGTCCAGACGTCGTGGGTGACGTCGTGCAGCTGGTAGAAGAGCCCATTGTGCGACGGCAGGTCGTGCGGGTGTTGCGGCGTGCCGTTCGCATCCAGGTAGGCCGGCGCCGCGCACAGCAGTATCGGGACGTTGCAGATCTTGAATCCGTACAGGTTCGCGTCACCCGGCGCACCGTAGCGGAGGGCGATATCCACCGAATCGCGGTAGAAGTCGAGGTTGCTGTCACTGATCTGCGATCACAGGCTGACACCGGGATGGGTCTCGATGAATTCATCGAGCCAGGGGACGACGAGATTCCGGCCGAGGTCCGACGACATCGTGATGCGCAACTCGCCGTCGACGACGTCCATGTCGTCCTTGATGTTCTGCCTGGCCTGATCCAGCGTCAGCAGTGCCCGTTCGCACAGGGGCAGGAATCGCTCACCGGCGCCGGACAGTCGCAGCTGCCGGGTCGTGCGAACGAACAGCTGTGCCCCCAGCGCGGCCTCCACCCGTTTCAGCGCTGCACTGGCGGTCGTGTTGCGCATGTCGAGGCTGGCGGCTGCCGCGGTGATGTTGCGGAACTCCGCGACTTTGACAACGACTCGCAGGTCATCGAGCTGCATATTCTGCAAAATTTCTGGATAGTGTTTCCGTCATTATGCCGTTTTCCGTCACATCTTCGATGGCTAGTATCGGCCCCAGCGATCACCCACCTGGAGAAGCCCCATGAAAGCCATCGGCTATGCCCAATCCCTGCCCATCAGCGATCCCGCTTCCCTCAGCGACCTGGAACTGCCCCAGCCGACGGCGGGCGGCCGCGACCTGCTGGTCAGGGTCCGGGCGATCGCCGTCAATCCGGTCGACTACAAGGTCCGCCTGCGGTTCACCCCCGCCGACGGCGAGCACAAGGTGCTGGGCTGGGATGCCGTGGGCGAGGTGGTCGCGACCGGCGACGCCGCAACGCTGTTCGAGCCGGGCGACATCGTCTACTACGCCGGCGACCTCAACCGCCAGGGCAGCAACGCCGAATACCAACTCGTCGACGAGCGGCTCGTCGGCCGCAAACCCAAGAGCCTGTCGGACGCTGAAGCCGCCGCACTGCCGCTGACGACCATCACCGCGTGGGAGTTGCTGTTCGAGCACCTGGCGATTCCACAACAGACGCCGGGATCGACGGACAAGACCGACGACGTGATCCTGGTCATCGGCGCGGCAGGCGGCGTCGGTTCGATCCTGCTGCAGCTCGCCAAGGTCCTGACCGGATCTACCATCGTCGCCACGGCGTCACGCGAGCGCTCACAGGCCTGGGTGAAACAGCTGGGCGCGGACCACGTGGTCGACCACACACAGCCGTTGCAGCCGCAGATCGATGCCCTGATCGACAGCGGCCACTTCAGCCACGTGACCCACGTTGCGAGCCTCAACAGCACGGATTCGTACTTCGAGAGCTACACGGAGCTGCTCGCACCGTTCGGCAAGATCGCAATGATCGACGACCCGGCAGGGCCGCTGGACGTCATGAAGATGAAGCCCAGGAGCCAGTCGCTGCACATAGAGTTCATGTTTGCGCGCTCGATGTTCGACGCGCCTGACATGGCAGAACAGGGTCGGTTGCTGAACCGCGTTGCCGAACTGATCGACTCGGGCCACATCCGGACGACCATCGGCAGGCATCTTGGCGCGATCAGCGCGGACAACCTGAGAACGGCACACGGCGAACTCGAGTCGGGCCGATCGATCGGAAAGATCGTGCTCGAAGGTTTCTGAGTTCTGATTCGCGCCAATCTCGCGCAGGTCGTGGATCGAGATTGAGATCCGCCAGAGGGTGCCGGACTGCGGCTGGTTCGCGCGATTCGCGTGCCAGTTCTGGCCCTGAGACAAGGCCGGGTTGCGGCGGAGTCGGCCAGAAATGCCTAGCTTTCGCAGTACCACCGGGCATACCATCACCGATTCGCGAGATCACCACTTTGCGATATCGATCCCCGGGCGGGCGACACCTTCCAAACCGCCAAGTCACGTCTGTCGGGTTGGTCGAGGAGGGCTTGCGCAGCGATGGAAAGGCTCATGCTCTGGGCCATGCGCCGACCGGTCTGGGTACTGCTGGCGACATGCGTCGTCAGTGCGCTTGCCCTGACGCAGCTGCCCAAGCTGGAGATAGCGATATCGCCACAATCGCTGATCATTGAGGGCGACCCGAAGCAGTCGTTCCTCGACGACGTCAGGGATACCTTCGGGTCCGACCGAATCACGATCGTCTACCTGTCTGATCGCAACCTCTTCGCTCCGCAAAAGCTGCGCGCGATCGCGACGGTCGTGGAGTCGATCGAGCGACTGCCGTTCGTCGCCAAGACGCGCAGCCTGTTCAGTGTGCCGGACCTCAGGGTTCGCGACGAATTCGTCGTCACCGATCCTTTTCTGGCGACTGTGCCGGACGATGCCGAGACCCTGAACGCGATCATCGAGCGCGCGAAACGCAACCCCTTCGTCGAAAGGAACCTGCTCTCGCAAGACGGCAGGTCGATGGCTGTCAATGTCTACCTTCGCCCGCAGGCCGGCGATGCCGACCCGTCGTTCGACGACCGTGTGTCCAAGGCCATCTCCGAGGCGATTCGTCCGTTGTCCGGCCAGCTGGATCAGGCCTACCAGATCGGCCTGCCCTACGTAAGGTCGGCGATCGCCGACACCGTCGCAGCAGAGCAGGTTCAGACCATAGCAGCGGCGTTGCTGGTGCTCGTCGTCGTCCTGTTCCTGCTGTTCCGCCGCCTGTCGGCCCTGCTGATACCCGTGATCACCGCGAGCCTGAGCATCGTGTGGCTGCTCGGCGGCATGGCCGCTCTCGGTATCCCATTGACGATCCTCACCGCGATCGTCCCGGTACTGTTGATCATCGTCGGCTCGACCGAGGACGTGCACCTGCTCGCTGAGACGTTCGACGGGCAGCGCGAAGGGCTTGCGCTGCAGCGGGCCATTCGACGCACAGTCCGGCGGCTCGGGCTGGCGATCGGCCTTACCTTTGTGACGTCATATCTGGGCTTTCTCGCGATAGGCGCGAATCCCATTGCCCTGGTGCGTGACTTCGGCCTCGTGTCATCCACCGGCCTCGCGATCAACTTCTTCATAACCGCGACACTGGTTCCCATCCTGCTCAGACTGCTCGGCAGTCCGACGACAACAGACCGCGTGCGCTGGGGCGCGGTGCTGTTCGACAACGTCAGCCGACGGATAACGCGCGTCATCCTCGCCTACCGGCGCTCGGTTCTCGTGGCTTCGCTGCTGCTCCTCTCCGGCCTGCTCTACCTCGCCGCATCGGTCGAGATCAACAACGATATTCTGAGCTACTTCGGGCCGGAGTCGCCGGTGCAGCAGCGGGCGACGACCCTGAAGAACGAACTGTCAGGCATCTACACGCTCCAGATCGTCGTCGATGGCCATATCGACAATGCCTTCGAAAGGCCCGCTTTTCTCGAAGAGCTACACGAGATCCAGAACTTCATCGCCGAACACCCTCGGCTCGATCACAGCAACTCGTTTGCCGATTACATCGCACTGTTGAACAGCGCCGTCAACGACACCGGCACCCCGGAGCTGCCCTATGACGACGACGTCGTTGAGAATCTGACACTGTTCATCAACCCCGGCGATGCCGATGAATACATCTCGTCAGATCTCAGCGTCGCCAACATCCTGGTGCGTCACGGGATTTCCGAGTCTGCCGTTCTCGGCGAGGTGATCAAGGAGCTGGAGGACTTCGTCGACCGACGTATCGACAAGGATCTCGCCGTGACGATCACCGGCGAATCCGTGTTGACCAAGAACGCCGTCGGCTACCTGATGAAGGGCCAGCTCCGATCGCTGATGATCGTGCTCGTCGCGATATTCATCGTGGTGTCGTTGCTGTTCTTGACCGTCAAGGCCGGCGTGATCGCGGTGGCGGTCAATCTCTTTCCGATAGCGGCGCTGTTCGCCCTGATGGGGTACTTCGGCATTCCCGTGGACTCCGCCACCTCGATGATTGCGGCGTTGGCAGTCGGTATCGGGGTCGATCACACGATGCACTTCATGGTCCGCTACAGTCTCCACGCGCGCCGCCAACAGAACGAACGACACGCGGTTTCGTTGACGCTGCAGGACGAAGCGCGACCCATCGGTGCCGCGACATTGGCATTGTCCGCAGGTTTCGCGACCCTCGCGCTATCCGGCTTCCCACCGATCTTCTACTTCGGCGTGCTCAGCGCGATCACGATGATCTTCTCTTTTCTGGCGACGTTCGTACTGGCGCCCGTTCTGCTGTCGTATATCCGCCTGAACACGCTGTGGGAGATACTGGGAACACGGGTCAGATACGAATTGAAGCAGAACTGCGCGCTGTTCCGCGACATGTCGACGCAGCAGATACGCCGCATCATTCTGCAGGGCAACACGCTCGACCACCGCGACGGAGACGTGATCATGCAGTACGGCGATCATGGCGACACGTTGTTCGTCCTGCTGTCCGGCAGTGTCGTGGTCGAGAGCGGGAAGCCGGGACAACCGAGCGCCACCGTGCAGGCCATGTCGACCGGCGAGGTATTCGGTGTCGCCGCGCTCATGTGCGGCAGGCCGCGTGTCGCTTCGGCGCGGGCGGTCGGGGAAACGACGGTATTGGCACTCGATTGGCGGCGCCTGCAGCGAATCGCGCGGATCTACCCTCGCAGCGCCTACCTGCTGTTCAGGAATCTCTCGACGATCATGGGTGAACGCCTCACAGAACGCGTCGCCGCTGAAGACAACTCGAGAGGGCCTCTCGACGCGAACGACCCTGACGATCTGGCGCAGCCGGTCTCGAAGTGAGCCCGGTATCCGGCTGGCTTCTGACGACCAAGCAGTCATTTCGGGGCCTCGAGCGAAGCGGCGCACACGGTGCGTCTTCACCGATCGCCGTCGACAGGTCTCGACAGCCGCCAGGGGCGACCCAAGCATTGCTGCCAGTCGGAACCCGGCACGGCATCGACAACAGGTGCGCTCGCGTCGCTTGACCGTGTGTATGGCGTAGACTTGAACCGACTCCGGGGTCGCAGGCGACGTCGGCGGTATAGTCGAAGTGTCATCTGGAATCAAAACATCGCCAACGGCTTGACCGTTTCCGCACCCCAATCGAACAGGTATTGCGAGGAGCCTACCGAGATGAGCAACAACTACCGGATTCAATGTGACTGCGGGGCGGTCGAACTGGAGATGACCGGCACGCCGCGGGTCCAGGCCTTCTGTCACTGCGAGGACTGCCGGGCCCTGCTCGACGTGCCCTATCACTCGATAGTCGCCTGGGACAGCGAAAGGGTCGAGATCGCATCGGGGAAGGCGGATGTCGTCGAGTACAAGTACCCGACGCTGGAGATGACCCGCGTATTCTGCAGACACTGTGGCGAGACGCTCTACAATACCAATGCCATGGGCTGGCGACTGGTGTCGCAGCTGCTGATCCGCAAGTGCAACAACGGCGAGCTTCCGGGCGAGCTGCAGTCGAACGCGCATTTCTATTACGACCGCCGCATCGTCGATATCGATGACGAGCTACCGAAGGGTTAGCGAACAGTGAAACACACCCAGGCGTCTGACGGGATCCCGTTGAAGTTCTACTGCGCGTGGTACTGCCCGTTTGCGCAACGCGCCTGGATGGCGTTGCTGCACAAGGGGCTCGACTTCGAGTACATCGAGGTCGATCCCTACCGGGAATCGCAATGGTGGCTGGAGATATCACGCGGCCGGGCAATGGTCCCGGTGATTGTCTCGCCACCCGATGGAGACGCAGGACCGACCACGGTGATCGATTCGACCCGGATCCTGGAATATCTCGAAGACCTGGTGCCCGATTGCAACCCGCTCTATCCCGACGATGCCAACACCAGGGCCGAGCTGCGCTTCTGGATCGATCACGTCAATGAGCGGATCGTCCCTCACATGTACCGCTTTCTGCGCGCCGAGCAACCGGGTGACAGCCGCAATGCCTCGCGACAGGCATTGCTTGAGGGCCTGCGGGCGTTCGGCGAAGCGCTGTCGCCGAGCGGCCCATTCTTCGCCGGTACCGAGCTCACGGCAGTCGATCTCGCGCTGGCCCCCTTTGCCTACCGAATCGATACGCTGCTGGGTCACTACCGCGCGTTCGCTGTACCCAGCAGCGGGGATGGCTGGCCGCGCTACCAGCGCTGGTTCAGGTCGATGTGTGACACCGCCATCTTCAAGGCCACGCTTAGCGATCCGGACAGCTACCGGCAACGTCTGATCGAACACTACCTGCCGTACAGCCAGGGCAGAGAACAATAGGACGGCACCGGCTCGCCCTCCCCCCGGTTGGAACCTATGGGCGGCTTCTTTCAACACGCTGCGAGAACGACATCGCAGCACCGTGGGGATGTCGGCGATCGCCGGAAAGCAACGCTGTCTTGGGATGCCGGCAGCCGTGTAGAAAACCCGTGGCCGGCCACTCTGGTATGTTTGCCCGTGTTCGATCGAATACGCGCCGCAGCGGCCGAGCCGACGAGGTACCCATGCACGTCCCGACGAAACCGATCAACGACTACCCCTGGTTCATCCGGCTGTTCTTCTGGAACCAGAAGCGCCGCTACGGAAAGGTACTGGAACCGGGCATGCTCTGGGGCAGATCGCCGTGGGTGTTCTCGACGCTGGCACTGCTCTACGGAGCGCTGGACAGGAAGCGCTCTCCGCTGACCCCGGTATTGCGGTCTCTGATTACCGTGCGCGTTTCGCAGATCAATCATTGTGATTTTTGCGTCGACATCAACTCGGCGACGCTCACCAAGCGGGGCGTGCCGGACGACAAGATCGAGGCGCTGTGGGAGTGGCAGCAAAGCCCGTTGTTCGACCAGACCGAACGGGTCGCACTGGAATATGCCGAGACCGTCACGCACTCCGAGCGCTACGTCGACGACGCATTGATCGCAAAGGTCAAGGCCCACTTCGACGACGACGCGCTGATCGAACTTACCGCCCTGATTGCGTTCCAGAACCTGTCCAGCAAGTTCAATGCCGCGCTGGATGTCGCACCGCAGGGATTTTGCCGTCTGCCATCAACACGCCCCGAGCAGGACGACTGACAGCGTTCCTGTCATTGGCATCACAACGCGTCGTAGGTCAGCAAGTTCCCGACCAAAGTGGCACGTGAACCTGAAGGTCGCAGGTCGCACAACGGCAATACTGAACGCGCCTTTCTCACCCGGCCCGGTTGGCAATGAGGTCTCGGGCAGGGCTGGCATTTCGGCCTGCAGCGCGATCAGATCCGTGCTGCCCGTGCCAGGGTGTTAAAACCGCTGACGCTACGATGGGAGACAGCACCGCCTTGTGACGCTGTGCCAGCCAACGGCCGGCTATACTGATTCGAGACGAAAATATCGCTCGCGGTAACGATGAAAAGACTGATTCCGGCACTCCTCGCGTTGACGGCCGCGGGCATGGCGCAGGCGTCGACCCTGTCGGTCGGCCTGGGCCGCTTTTCGTCATCGTTCGGCGACTGTTTCGTCAGCAACACAAGCAGTTCGTTTCTGAACCGGCTGAGCATCGCGGACAGCGCACCGACCAGCAGCGCGGCGGGTTCCGGGAGCCTGAGTTCGGCGGCGCTTGCGGCTTACGACAAGGGCGTCGGCGTCGAGACGCGCTCGGCCGCCCAGGGAAACCCCACGCAAGCCGGGTCGCACGTTTCAGGATCCTGCGCACGCGCATCCATTACGCTGGACGACCTGATATTGAGCGGGCCCAGCGGCGCCGTGATCACCACGTCGTTCGCCACGACGCTGCGAGGCGAGATGCACTTCGATACCAACCCGGGCGGCACGTCGTCCACGAGTGTCTTTGCGCAGCTCGTGTCGCCGGGTGGGGCGACGAGCCTGGACGGCATGAATATCCCGGTCAGCTTCGTCAATGCCGGCGACGAGCCGATCGTCATTGACGAGATCTTGCGCTCGGTCCCCTTCGCCGCCACGGTCGGGGATGCCTTCTCGGTAACCCTGTCCCTGTCAATCGAATCCTTGACCCGCGCGGGGCGCTTTCTGGACGGCGGCGGCTTTGCCGCCGGAATCGCCGGCAACACCGCGATCTTCAACGACACGTTAGCCTTCGTGACCGACAGGCCTGTCTTCGACCTGCCAGACGGCTTCTCGATCGATTCGGTTGACGGGTTGATTGTTGCGAACCGGTTCCTGGGTCCAACCGATCCCGACCCGCCGGCCTTGCCGCTACCCGGCACGCTGTCGATGCTCCTCGGCGGCGCCTTGCTGCTGGTCAGCGGTCGCCGGCGGCCGTATGCCTGACGCACGCCTGGCCGAGCGGTCGATTCGACGCACGCCAACTGCAGACCGCTGCCTGTCGCTCGCCGCACCTGCGTGCGGCAACGGCAAATCGCGGGCGTACGTCAATGAAACGACAGAACCCAGGGAGCCCGGGGGCTGCGACGAAGCCCGTGCCCTGCGGGTTGCCACGTGCCCTGTCGTCGTGACGACAAGGCCGGCTCGGCCGCCGCGCGCTGGGGACTCGGTCGCACGAATGCCCGCGTACCCGCGGCACATCCGCCAATCGTGATCTCGCCTGTGCGCCGGCGCTGTCTGCAGCCGAGATAATCGACGCGACCCGCTCGCCTGTCGCACGGCCGGCGATCTCGCCACCCATTGTGGGCATCCCCGGCCACGGCTTCATGATCGTCTGAGGTTCTTCAGAAGCACCGCTACAAACCGTCGAGCCAGCGCCCCGTGAGGCGGTTCCGCCAACACGGCTGGCCGGAGCGGTATCTCTGCGGTCGCTGCGGTGCCGAGAGCCCGGCAATCGGCGCCGTTGGCAGCTTCGGCGCGCGGTATTTTGGCGTCGCTCGGTGATCGCCGCGGCTTGGTCGAGGCCTCAAGGAGGTGTGTGCCAGCAGGCTCTTTGCTAATCTGAAACCATGCACTCAAGCTTGCGCGTAATCCCGCTCACGGCTCGCTGAACGGGGCCTTGGGAGCGCCAACCGTTGATGCCCGGGAGACCCTCGTCGATGGATGTCAGGCCTTTGCGTTACTGGCACTTGCTTCTCGCTGCATCCGTCCTCTCGTGGTCGCTCGCGTCGGCAGGTAACCCGCATTCACGCGAAGGACGCACGGCGATTCGCGGAGTCATCGAGCGCTGGCTGGCCGCTGAGGGGCTGGCGCAGGATCTGGAGCTCCAGAAGCTACGTTGGGGCCCACATGCAGATAATCCAGACGCAAAGTGGTTGAAACTGGAACTGCGTTTTGTCTCGCAAGGGACCAACCAGGATCAGGAGAACCGTCGCTTTCAGCAGCTGCTCGAGAGATATCGGGGTATTGCCGGCACCAGTCTGCCAGATCGGCTTTTCTACAAGTTCTTGCATGCGTCCGGCGTGCAACGCCGCGATGCCTATGTCGCGATTGGCGTACTGACTCGAACGTTCGAGAGTCGCTACGACCCGACTGCTGGCCAGCTCGCGTTTCGCGAGACCGATGATCGCCTGATACGCCGATCGACCCTGCTCAGAATGCCTGTTCAAACGGCCCAGGTCCTCCGGAAGCCGGTTGGCCTGGGTTTCGGGAGGGAGGATCCGGACGACCTGCCGCGCCGCATACAGCACGCCTTACAACGGTTTTTCCTGCAGCACAATCAGCAGGCGGGCCTGCCGCCACCGCAACTGACGCTCAAACCGCTCGAACGCTGGTACGCGGGAATAGAGGTGCAGGGAACCCGCAAGCTCGTATTGACCGACAAGAATTATTGGGAACGACTGCAGGTATCGATCGAGCTGCATGCTGAAGGCGACGAGGTGAGGGCTGTGTGCTATCTCGATGGCATGTACGCCGCTGGGCTTGGTTCACGACTGCCCGCAGAAGACGGCTATGCCGACATGGATCCCGCGTATCGCCCGGAGCTCGAACGCTTTGTCGATGCCTTGTTGCACGACCTCCAGGCCGATTTCGCGGCAGGAGCGCAATAGACATGCGGAGGATTGGCAACGCATTCATCTTGTACCCGGTCTTATACTCGTCTCAATGCCGGTCGGCCGGTTGGCAGACGGGGTTCGACTTGGATTCGGCCGCCTGGCTGTGGCCGTTGATTGCCGCATCGATCGTTGCCGTGCTGGCACTCTGGCACTGGATACACACACAGAAGCTGCGCACGATCTTCGTGTCCTACCGACGCTCCGACAGCGCCGAAGAAACGGCACAGATCGTCGGCGCGTTGGCTCGACACTTTGGCGCCGGGCGAGTGTTTCATGACGTCACCTCGATCCGTCCCGGCGATGACTTTCGGCTCGCGATATCACGCACGCTGCGCAGGTGCGACGCGGCTTTGGTCGTTATCGGACCGACCTGGACGGACTGCCAAGACGAAGCAGGCGCTCGCCGCCTGCTACAGGATCACGACGTTGTGCGGATGGAAGTGGCCACCGCACTCGAATCGGGTGCGCTGGTTGTACCGATGCTGGTAGGGGGCGCCGAGATGCCGAAAGCTGAAGCGCTACCTGACAACCTGAAGCGGTTGCGCGATCGCAATGCGGTCACGTTGTCTGCCGATCATCGGACGGCACTGACCGCACGCCTGGCCCCGGCCGTACGTGCGGCGCCGCTGCGACGCAGCCCGCTGTTCCTCGGGCTGTGCCATCTGGACGTTGCCTTTTTGCTGCTGGTGTTCTTCCTTGTCGGTGGCATGACGGCGGTCGAGTTCAGCACGGCGCTGGGCATTGTATTGCCGGCGCTGGCCGCGGTGTTGTCGGTCGCGGTATGGCAGCGTTGGGGGACCTCTCGGCCTCCGATCAGATCGCTTCGGGTGTCACCTGCCGCGGTGCTGATCCCCCTGCTCTTTGTGGCATTGATCGCTGCATTGGTGGCGATGAAATCACTGAACTGGGGAATCGCGTCCTTCGAGACGTTCAAGCTGGCCCTGGTGATCACAGAGATTCTTTTTGCGGGCTATACCGGGATTGCGCTGGCTTCGATGCAGACGGAACAGGAAGCAACGTGAAGACGCTTCGCAAATGCCTGGTCATCGCAATGCTGATCGGATTGGTTACGACAGTTGCCGCACAGTCGAGCGATTCCGTTCGCGATTCTGCGACGACAGCAGAAAAAATTGCAGATGACCAGGCCGTTGACCTGATCCGGGAGATGATCGCGGCCAACGACCCGTCTGCATGGATCGACGCCAACAAGCCGCGTTTCACGCCCGAGATTGCCGACGCGGCAGATCGGATTGCGGGCACCGCGTTGCAGCGCGGTCAACACAATACGGCAATATGGTCCTCCACGCTCGCCAGCCTGGCGCATGCTCACCTTGGGCGAGATGAGCATGCACTTCGAAGCACGTTGACGCGAACACAGGTGTTTTTCATGTTGGCCAACACCGCCGACGCCTACGAGTCTGTGTATCGCTCGGCGCAACAGGTCGGCGACCGTGCAACGCAGCTCGGTTTGCCGGAGATCGCGTTTCGGGGCGCGGTACTGGCCGCTGATGCAACGTTCTTTCACAGCAAGTTGGCGGAAGGCAATCAACGCCACGGTGAACTGCTGGCGCAAACCCTCGTTGCCGTCGCAGACGCATTGGCCCGGCTCAGGCATGCCAGTAGCTCGACCTGGGCCGAGCGACTGATCAGCCTGACTGCAGCAGCGGTTGAAGCTGCCACGAGCCAATACTTTCTGGTCCAGGAGGACATTGAATCGGCATTGGCGCAGTTGACGCCCAGGGTGGAACGGTCGATCCCTGCCGACTTCGCCTACAGCGTCGAGCAGATCGGCAACTGGGGCAAGTCAATCAGCACCGCCCGAGCGTTGGCGCACCTTTCCTATTCGCATGGCAATGCGGCTATTGCCAGTGCCAGGCTCGCGATCGCTGCACAACGCGCCGCCGAAGAACAGGCGGCGGAGCTGACCGTCGCGGTGATCAACGATCGCTATCGCGGTGAACGGAGTGCAGATGCATCGCCGCAGCGGCTCCGGCAGTTGCGTGACGAAGCCTGGGCGCTGGCGCAGGACGTGCGCGCCAGCTATCGCTCACGCAGCGGTCGCATCTGGGCGTCGTATGTGGCCGATACGCTGTTCGGCACGATGGTCAAAGATGAACTGGGAGATCAGACTTCAACTGCAGAGAGTGTGTTTGCCCGAATCGAGTCGATGAAAGCGCGGATGTTGTTGGACCGCCTCGCCAATCCCGGGACGAGAGAGGTCGACACCCACAATGCCCTTGAACTCGAGCGCGAGGTGCTGTCTTTCGAGAGTCCCGGGCTCGAGGACATCAGTCTGACATTCGAAGAGATGAGGCTGGTGAGCCAGTTGTCCGGCTTCCAATCCGTCGGCGCCCGGGACGAGTCGCGGGGAGAAGCACTGGCGGAGCTTGAGACCCTGTATCGAGACACCGAGACAGGTTATGGACAGCCGGCAGCTCCGATTCCTCTTGAAACCCTCCGAGAGACGCTCGCACCGGATGAGGCGCTGTTGGAGTACTTCATTCCCTACAACGCGCTTCACCCGGCCAGCGAACTCTGGCTGATCCTGATCACACGCGACGAAATTCACCGCACCCGCGTGGACCTTGATCAAGTGCTGCAGAAACCAAGCGGTTTTACCGGTCGAATGAGTATAGACGGCCAGGCACCCGTGGACTCCAGCGCGCTCGGCAACCTGATCGTTACGTTACGCACACATATCCGGTCCGCCGATGAAAAACAGGCCAAGCGGCTGCTTCGGGGGCTGTACCGATTGTTGATCACGCCGCTGGAATCCCTGGGATTCCGGCCAGAGTCGTACGGTCGCTTGGTGATCGTCCCGCATGGCGCGCTGCATTACATCCCATTTGCTGCCCTTCTCGATGACAAAGACCGATTCTTGATCGAGCATGCCGAGGTGGTCATGGCGCCGAGCGCGTCAATCTGGCAGTTCTTGACCAAGCGCGCCGGTGCTGGCAGCCAGTTCGTTGCGCTCGGTAATCCAGACCTCACCAGCCGCGGGGTCGCAGACCTTCCGTTTGCCGACCAGGAGATCTCGGAAATCCGCAAGATCCTGACGCTGCCGCAACGCATCTATCAGGCCGGCGACGCGACCAAGGCACGGCTGATCAGCGGAGCCGAGGACGTCGGCATTCTGCACCTGTCGACCCATGGTGAGTTCCCGGACCACAACGCCGCCGACGAGCATGCAATCTGGCTGGCGGATGATGCTGGAATGAGTGCGGCACTGAGTGCTGCCGAGGTCCGGAAATTGTTGTTGCAGCAGGCCCGTCTGGTCGTACTCAGCGTCTGCAATGGCGGCCTGTATCGAATCGGGCCTGCGGACGAACCCTACGGGCTGTTGCCGGCCTTTCTCGAGGCGGGCACACAGAACGTCATCGGGACACTTTGGCCGTTGGACGATCAGTTCGGCCGTGACTTCATGATCGAACTCTACCGGCACCTGGATCAGGGCGTTGCCGCTGCGATGCGCAAAGCCAGCCTGCGCTTCATCAACGAGGATGAGTATCTCAGGCGCTGGGCGGCGTTCGTCTTGGTCGGTTCCGGTCGCTTGAATACCGCAAGGAGATGAGCACCCGCCGTCGGGCGCTTCACACCACCCCTTACCGCTGCGATCAAGCGCCAGGGCCCGCTACGGCGTCCTGGTTTGCGTATGCCGCCGTCGCGACAAACCAGCAAAAGCTACCGAAGTTTGCGCCGCAACCGCCGCGAAAGATCGACATGCATGCGAATCTTCCGGTTATCCGGGTAGCCCTGACACTCCGACTTCCGGCGCCCCTGGTCGGAACGGAGCTCCGCACATGCATTTCCCCGGGTGCCCGCCAGGACGACCCGTCGAGCCGCCGCCCGACGGGAAGGTTCGGCCGGGACCATCGCCCGGCCAAGGTGTCACGAGATTACGCGCAATGAGTTGTGCGATGGCGGCGACTGCCGGCCGTTCCGCCAGCGAACCCGGTCTTCCGTAGACTACCGAAATCCGCGACCGCGAAGTGCCGTCTGAAAAAACGCCCTTGACTTGATCGGCTCGCCGACTAGCATAATACACTATATGGTGTATTTAAGAGACCAACGCATCGACGACGCTTTCTTCGCGCTGTCGCACCCGGTGCGCCGTGCGGTACTCGAGCAACTGTCGCGCGACGAGATGACGGTCGCTGAGGTCTCCAGGCCGCACGGTCTGTCAGCGGCACAGATGACCAAACACCTCGCGATTCTGGAGCGTGGTCGACTGATCCGACGGCAGAAGCGCGGGCGCGCCCACTATCTGCGGCTGGAACCGGACATGTTGCGCGAGATCGATCAGTGGCTGTCGCGATACCAGCGGTTCTGGGGCGAGAAACTCGATGCCCTCGATCAGTTCCTTGCGCGTAACCAGGGGGATGAGGATGCAGGCTGAAGTGAATAACGACGGGTCGATCAAGCTGCGCATCGTGCGCGAGTTCGCCCACCCGCGCGAAAAGGTGTTCGAGGCCTGGCTGGAACCGGACCAACTGGCGCAGTGGATGGGACCCGAGGGCGTGACGATGTCCGACATCGCGGTCAACGCCGTGGAGGGCGGCCACTATCATATGCAGTTCAACGACCCGGACGGTTCGGTACACAGGCTGAATGGCGTCTACCGGGAGATAACGCGATTTACTCGTCTGGCGTTCACGTGGACCTGGGAGCCGCCGAACGAAGGCGCCGACGAAGAGACCCTGGTCACGCTGGATTTCGAAACCACACCGCGCGGCACGCGTTTGACGCTCGTGCATCAGCGGTTCAGCTCCATCGAACTGCGCGATCGCCACGATTGGGGCTGGAACAGCACGCTCGACAAGCTCGAGCAGAATGCGCCGATCATGTTCCGCTGAAATACCGATTACCGACGGCCAAGCGCCGCGAGGAGGACTGATGACGACTGAGCACGCAATCAGCTGGTTCGCCATTCCGGTGGAGGACCTGGAGCGCGCCCGGACCTTCTACAGCACGCTGTTCGACATCACGATGCCGGACCTCGAGACAGCCGGCGGTACGTGCGCGGTGTTTCCGCAGATGGAGACCGGCGTTTCCGGCTCCCTGAATCCGTTCATGGGCTTCAAGCCGACTGCCGACAGCGGCGTGACCATCTGGCTCAACGCCGGCGACGACCTGCAGGTGCCGCTGAGTCGCGTCGAAACGGCGGGCGGCAAGATCTTGCAGCCCAAGGAGCAGATCGGTGAGTTTGGACACATCGCGATGATCCTCGATACCGAGGGCAATCGGGTCGGGCTGCATTCGCCGAACTGAGAATCGAACCCGTATGAATCGTGCCGCCAGGCCCGGTTCTGAAATGCCCGGGCAACAGCGAGGAGCAGCCGATGCCGTCTTTCATTTTTACCTATCACGGTGGCGACCTGCCCGCGACGCCGGCGGAAGGCGAGGCGCACAAGGCGGAATGGCAGGCCTGGGCTGCCGGGCTGGGCGCCGCATTGACGAATCCAGGGACACCGGTCGGGGCGACGCGGGTCCTCACGGCGGACGGTGTCTCGAACGATCCGTCACCGCATCCGATGCTGGGCTTCTCGATCATCGAAGCCGCAGACCTGGATGCCGCGCTGAAACTACTCGAGGACTGCCCGCACCTGAGGTATGGCGGGACGCTGGAAGTCGCCGAGATGATGCCGATGCCGGCATGAGGCCATGCACAGCGACCCCGACCTTGTGCGACGGCTGTTCGCGCTGCTTCCCGACACGCTGCAGCCACGCAAGATGTTCGGCGGCCAGTGCTGGATGCTGAACGGCAACATCTGCGTCGGCGTGTACAAACAGTTCCTGATCACCCGAATCGGCGTCGACGCGTTCGAGCGCATCGCCGACCGACCGCATGTCCATCCGATGGATATCACGGGCAGGCCGATGAAAGGCTGGGCCAAGATAGGCCCGATCGCGCTTGCCGACGATCGGGAGCTGCAGCGGCAGGTCGACTTGGCGATTCGTTTCGTCGAGACCCTGCCGGCGAAGTAGGCTCACCTGTCGTGACGATGGACGAAACTGGTCGAAGTCGGGTCGAAGCCAGGTCGGACCTGGGTCGAACCCGGCTTCGGCTACTCGGAAGGGCGACTGCACCGGGGTGCCGATCTTCGGCCGTGTATCCGGTACCCGTGGACGCGAGCCGCAGCGGATATTGTGCCGCGAGGGTCTGCCGCCTGCTGTCCACAAACGGTCCCGGCAGCGCGACTGACGGCGTTCGCGCCTTCGCCGTCCCCGCCTGGCAGGTGTCCGGGCCGACACGGCATCCGAACGCAGCGATGGCTGATCGCGGGTCAGACGCGGGCCCCGAGCCAGGCGTCGCGGCAATCGCGGCGAGTGGCCCGGCGAGCGGCCCGGCGAGGGACGACCGGGATCGATCGCCCTATCACCGGGTGCTGACAACCTGGCAGCGCGGACGCCGGGCGAGCGGCCAGGCTCCCTGGCTTGCGGACATCGACTCTCGGTCGGAACACGGTCAATCGACGACAGACGCCCAGACGGCGTCGAGATAGGTCTGAGTACGCAGCGCCGCCTCTCGATAGGAACCCCTCGCCGCGTCGTCGTCAGACTGCGCCAACGCTGCTAAGTGCTCGATCATCAGCACGTCGCCAGCGGTATCGGATGGCGTCTCGACGAACGCAAAATCCTTGCGGGTCGCCATGTCGGACCTGTAGACGTAGCCCGTCGCGACATCGTCATTCTTGAACGCGAAGCTGTTGGTCCAGTCCAGCACGAAGTCATCCAGCGACAGCATCCCGTTCGCGCCGATCAGGCTCAGGTCCATGATTCCGGTGTTGGTCGTGTAGCCGATATCGAACGTGGCGCTCTCGCCGCTGCTGAAACCCAAGAGACCGGACACGCGAACCACGGTCTCGGTAGCCGGGTCCCGCTCGGCTACCGTCGCGACACTGGTCACTACGCCCGGCGGATCCAGGTACTCGACGATCGCACGCATCGCGTACCAGCCCATGTCCCCCACCACACCCATCGGCTCCTGCGCCGGATCGAAGCGGATGTTGGTCTTGTCGTCGAACGGAAAATAAAACGCTGTGTGTAGCGACTTCGGCCGCCCCAGCTTCTCGGGTAGCGCCGCCTTTATTGCGTGCGTGCGCGGGTGATGGACGAAATGGGTGCCGTCCATGAACACGACGCCGCTGGCATTGGCGGCCGCCGTCATCCGTTCGACCGCTGCGCGCCCGGGCAGCGGCTTGTCGACGAGCACGTGTTTTCCGGCCGCGATGGCGGCCAGCGTTATCGCTTCTTTCGCCGCGGTCGGCGTCGCGATGAATACCGCCGCCACGTCGTCGCGGGCCAGCAACGCATCGAGGCCTTCGACGCCTGCGACACCGTCGCGATCGGCGACAAACGCATCCGCCGTGTCCTGACGCCTGCTCGACACGGCGACCAGTGTCGCCGCCGACGCCGACGCGATCGAGTCGGCGACCGCGCCCGCAATGAAACCCGTGCCGACGATCCCGAACCCCAGTTTCTGCATCTGACAGTCTCCAAATGGCCGTTTGCCAGAAGGCTAGTAATTGCTCATGGGTAAATAAATATGATTTGAGTAAATCTTTTTGTTACCTATGATTAACAATCATGGCACGTCGCTTCGCCCACCTCGGAGACACCGAGATCTTCTGCCGAGCAGCGGAAGACCTGTCGTTTTCGCGCGCCGCCGAGTACCTGGGAGTGACCCCGGCCGCCGTCAGTCGCGCGATCACCCGCACCGAGGAGCGCCTCGGCGTGCGCCTGTTCCGCCGCACGACGCGCAGCATCACGTTGACCGATGCCGGGCGCCTCTATCACCAGCAGGCACGGACCGCCCTGACGATGCTCGGCGACGTCGAGGGGTTGCTGCGTGGCCAGCAGGACACGCCGAGCGGCCGTCTGAGGATCAGCGTCCCGACAACCTTTGGACACCATCGCCTGTTGCCGCGGATCCACGCCTTCCGGGCCGCATACCCTGCCATCGACCTCGAAATCGACGTCAGCAACCGCAACATCGATTTCGTCGACGAAGGGTTCGACCTGGCCATTCGGATGGGCGAGCTGCCGGACTCTCGCCTGATCGCGCGAAAGCTCGCAGACATGTCGCTCGGGCTGTTCGCGTCACCCGAATATCTGCAACACCATGCGACCCCGGGGTCGATCGAGGAACTGGCAGCGTGCGCCTGCATCGCGTTCCAGATGCCGAGCACGGGTCGGATCAGCGACTGGTCGTTGCGGGTCGGCGACCGGGATCTCGAATGGACGCCACCCGATTCACTGCTCGTCGCGCACGACGTACTCGGATGCGTCACCCTCGCCGCGAATGGCGCGGGCATCATGCAGAGCTATCACTTCATCACGCAACCGCTGGTGGAATCCGGGCGACTGGTCGAGATCCTGACCGAGTTCAGCGGTCGGACCCGGCCATTCTCGGCACTGTATCCCAAGCACCGCAACCTCTCGCACGCGCTGAAAGTCTTCGTCGAGTTCCTCGAATCTGACGTTAGGACGACCCGCTAGTACGACGCGCGGCTGGTCCGGGATCGCACGACCCGACGCGGACCCGGTCGGGCGATGCCGCCGACCCTCCGCGCACGCCGGTCAACCAGGCGGCGCGCTACCCGGTAGCTGCAGGGCGAAGGACCGGCCCGGCGGAACCGCGCTTGGAGTCGAACCTACGGCGATTCGATCACCGGCAGCAACACCACGGATCAAGGCCTTCGGGGCCGGCGCTTCGCCGTGCCACCAGGCGCAGCCGCCGCGGGCACGGAACAAGCCCTCGGTACGAAACCGGCTGCAACCAGCCAGCAGCGATGGGCTCCCCACAGGATGGGTTACACTGCGGCATGCGAATCCAATTACTGAAAGCCGGCTGTCTCGACCCGGCTGGAACCAGCGGGGACATCGGGGTCGAGGCGGGACCGGAGGCGTAAGGCCCGGAACCAGAGATCGGCGGCTGCACGCGCCGGCGTCGACACCGGCAATGCGCAGGCCCCTCCGACCAGGCGCTTGTTAAAGTCACAGCGACCGCGGCCGACAGGAATGCAAGTACTCGTCTCCAGCAGGGCGGAGATCAAAACCATGCAATCGATCAGCAGACTTTCACTGTTCGCAACGCTGTTCATCGCCGCCACGGTCTGTGCGGGCGAGATCGGCACCAACGTCCCGATGACGCTGAAAGGGTCGCAGACCTACTACGTGTCGGGCCGGGTTGCCGGCGTGGAACCGACCGAGTTCATGGTAGACACCGGCTCCAGTTACATGACCATCAATCAGAATACGCTGGACCAACTCAAGACCAGTGGACAGGCGGACTATCTGCGCGATCTGATTGGCGTCCTCGCCAATGGTGACGAGGTGGTCAGGCCCGTATACCGGATCCCGAGAATTACCCTCGGCAACAACTGCGAGATGTTCGACGTCGAGGCCGTGGTGTTTCCCGGGAAGACGCGACAGATCCTCGGGCTGAACGTGTTGCGCCAGGCCGCCCCGTTCCGGTTCACGGTGGATCCGCCGCAGCTGCAGCTCAGCAACTGCAGCCACCACCTCAGCCAGACGGATCCGCTGCCACTCGGACCCGCAAGCAGCGAGTCACTGCCTGCGAGCCCGAAAACGCGCTGAATCGTTTCCGTCTATTTGCCTTTGTCCGACTTCATCTTCTGCTCCAGGGCGCTGAATTCAGCACGCTCGAGCTGACCGTCCTTGTTGAGATCGGCGGTACTCCACTCCTCGACCAGCTTTGGATCGGCCGCTGCCTCGTCGCTGGATATCATGCCGTTTCCATCGGCATCCAACTGCGAGAATTTGGCAGACTCGCCGGCCAATGCGCTCGCCGAGAACGCCGATGCCGCAACAAACGCCGTGGTAACGATGACATGCGAAATTTTCATGGATCTCCTCCTCATTGTGATTTCCAGAACAGGTCGCGTTAACAGCCTGTGGCAGTAGTAAACACCTGAACCGGCGTAGGGAATGACGACACGATCACAATTCCCATTCGTCGAAACACTGCGCGCCAACGTCGACTGAATTCTTTAGCTTTCAATCGAATAACGATGGCTCCGCAGGGGTCGACGCGATCGCTGCTGAGTGTGTTGTGATGTCGGTCACGGCAGTGAACGACTGCATGGTGAAGCCCACTGTATGCGCCTGACACGCGCGCATGCAAAACGGTCTCCTCGATCGCTTGGCCAGCTCGATCGACGACGCTCGAACGGCAGACAGCGTGATCGGACACCGCACCCTCGGTCGCGGCGGATACCCTGACGTGCTTCTCTGCACCGGCATTGGTGCTTCCGTTAACGCCGCCTTCGCTTCTCTCTCTCGATGCGCAGTCTTGCTGCGATCGACGACCAGTACGCGGATGCTGTCTCCGCTGCCCAGATGCTGGTTGATCGTCGAGCATCTCGTGTGGCCGCTTGTCACCGCGTTTCCGCCGTCGCGCCAGAGACACCACGCAGCTTAAAGCGAGTGACTAGTGCATGCGTAAAACAGCATTCAAGAAGCTTGTGCAGTCGACATTCGAACGTAATCAAGCCGAAGTGTGAGCCTCGTCAATTCCGATTGCGTCGCGCCTGCGAACAGCGTCACGAACAAAAACCCCTGCTTGAAGCAAGCTTTTTATCAGTGACGAATAACGCGACGG
>JAAUYD010058932.1_pt1 | contig 25753 bp, 20 predicted proteins | sample 7278101 | NCBI WGS metagenome assembly JAAUYD01 (sample SAMN14350128, study PRJNA611818) | marine sediment metagenome | isolation source: surface marine sediment (0.6m) | place: French Polynesia: Moorea | collected 2018-08
AAGCTGTAAATCTTACCCAGATTAGCAATCCCCGAATTAGAGTTCAAGCTAAATCTAGTCAACAACCTAATCAGGATTTGCCTCTTGCTCAAGCTACTAGTCAATTATCAGTAAGTACAGCTCAAACAAAAGCAGGTGCTTCTGTTCAGCCAAAAACTAATCCACCTGTAATTAAAGGGATTATTCAAACCAAAGCAGCAGCAATGAAATCTCAATCAACTGTTAGCACTAGGTCAATTGTACCAGTGAGACCTCATTCTAAGTCCCTGCCCTTATCTTTACAGGGGCAGAAGGCAAACTTACCTATACAACTATCACAAGAAGCATCAGTCGCCAGTAAACCTACTGTAGTTTCTACAAAGCCTATCCAGTTGTCTTCCTCTTCTGAGTTAAAGATGGTTTGGCTCAAAAGTATCAATGATCTACAGACAAGTGAGGGGCTATCAACCACAACCCAGTATAGTCAGAAAATGCTTTTACCTCTAGCAATATCCCAGATAAGCACTAACGGAGTGCTCGCGAAGCGGCTGCCCTTCGGGCAGATCGCTCGTCAAACCAATGCCGTCGATAACTCTACAGTTCAGCCAGCAATGTCGGGAAATTCCCTAACGCAGATGTCTTCCCCAGAAACAGCATCGGTATCACCAATGGATCTCACCCAAGTAGCTGAACAAGTAAGTCGGATACTAACTCGTCAACTGAGTGTAGAAAGAGAGCGTCGGGGGATTGCTAGATGGTAATAGGACAACAAAGATTAGCCAAACTGACGATTACTCCTCTAGAAAAACGGGGTGAACAGTACAATAGGTTGCTCAACGAGATAATTTTAGTGCAATTCAATCCAGAATCTTATTCTGTCAGTAAATCTGTCAACTGGGGACCACCAGAAAACTCCAGTGGACAAGAAACCAGCACTCAAAGACAGGTTAATGCACCCACGGTGGAATTTAAAGGAGGTGGTAGTCGTCAACTAACTTTGGAGCTCTTTTTTGATCGTACGGACGAAGGGAAGGGGGAGGATGTCCGACAAGAAACTAACAAAATTGTTGCCCTAACTCGCATTGGGCGAGATGAAGACCATCCGAGAGTTTGTGAAGTTGCCTGGGGGGATGCTCCTGTAGGTTCTGATTTCCCCTTTATCGGCGTCATTACTAGTTTGCAGCAAAATTTCACCCTCTTCAAAGGCGATGGCACACCCCTGAGAGCCAATTTAAACCTTAGTTTCTTAGAATTTCTTGCTCCCTTAGCAGACAAACGGCAAACCGATCCGGAACTAACAACTCGTATTATTAGGCGTGGAGACACTTTAAGTGGCATAGCAGCCCAAGTTTACCGTAATCCCAAGCTATGGCGCATTATTGCCCAAGCTAATCAGCTGGACGATCCACGCAACTTAGAAATGCAGATTGGTCGAACCTTAACTATTCCCAAACAGCGTCGAGGAGAATGATCTATGCCAGTTGCTAACCGCGAAAGTCCTCTTGTTCCCAATTTTGAGATTGCCATCAACGGCTCACCTTTGCCTATTGAAGCGAAATTGCACGTCATTAGCCTGCGCGTTGACCAGGATGTTAACTTACCAGGAATGTTTACCCTCGAACTTACAGATTCAGATAGCCAAGAAGCAGAAGCTACTTGGATTAATGACGAAGAACTTTTGGCAATCGGCAATGTAGTTGAGGTTAAACTAGGCTATGCTGATGATTTAGAAGCCTTGATTATTGGAGAAATTACCGGTTTAGAACCGGAATTTGCCTTCGATCGCTTGCCCAGTTTAACTGTACGCGGTTACGATCGTCGCCATCGTCTCCAGCGAGGTCGCAAAACCCAAACTTTTGTCCAACAAAAAGATAGTGATATTGCCGCCAAAATTGCCAGGGATGCGGGACTAACTCCTCAAGTGGTCGATACTCAGGTGGTGCATGACTATATCTTACAAGCGGATCAAACGGACAGCGAATTTTTACAAGAGAGAGCTCAGCGGATTAACTATGAGGTAGTGGTGGACGATAAAACCCTATTTTTCCGACCTGTGGCTAATGATTCAAGCGAGATTTTAACTCTAAGCTTCGATAATGACTTGAGGGAATTTTATCCCCGTCTGTCTTCCATGGGTCAAGTGAGCGAGTTAACAGTGCGAGGTTGGAATTGTCAAGAAAAGCAGGAAATTATCGGACAAGCTAGAGTTGGGGATGAAGTTTCCCAGATGGGGGGAGACAATAGCGGAGCTGCCCTGGTGGAAGAAGCTTTTAGTACAGCAGTTGACCGAGTTAGCGATCGCCCAATATTAACTCAAGCCGAAGCGGATCAATTTGCCAAAGCTCGCTTCAATAAATTAGTACTGACATTGGTTACCGGGGAAGGAGTTTGTTGGGGACGTACGGATTTGCGACCAGGTAAAGTGATTAAAATTGATGGAATAGGAAGACGCTTCAACGGTCAGTATTACGTGACTGCGACGGTTCATCGTTATCACGCTCAGTCTGGATATTATACCCATTTTACAGTTCGGAGGAATAGTCTATGAAGTTATTTGACCTGCTAAGTGATACGGGTAACAGAGAAGCGATCGCATCTCGTATTTACGGTGTGGTGGTTGGGGTCGTGACCAACAATGAAGATCCCGAAGAACGGGGTCGAGTTAAAGTGCAATTTCCCTGGCTCAGCGATCAAGATGAAAGCAATTGGGCACGCATCGCTACGCCAATGGCAGGAAAAGAAAGAGGGATATATTTTTTGCCTGAAGTAGATGATGAAGTTTTAGTAGTGTTTGAGCATGGCGATCTGCGTTTTCCCTATATTATTGGGTCGTTGTGGAATGGTCAAGATAAACCTCCCGTAAGCAACGAAAAGGGTCAAAATAATCTTCGGGTCATCAAATCCCGTAGCGGTCATGTAATCCAGCTCAATGATGAACAAGGCAAGGAAACCATTGAAATTAGAGATAAAAGGACAAAAAACAGCATTGTGATCGATACTGCTGCCAACAGCATTATGATTACTGCCGATGCGGACATAACCTTATCCGCACCCCAAGGCATGATCAAACTAGAGGCACAGAATATTGCCATCAAATCTTTGGCAGATACCAAGGTTGAAGCTGAAGCGGGAATGGAGCTTAAAGCAAGCAGCACAATGAATCTTCAAGGTCAAACTATTAACCTCAATTAATCTAAAATCCACAATTGATTATGGGACAACCAGCAGCCAAACAAGGTGACCAAATTACCGCAGTTGATACTCACATAGTCATGGTACCGTCAGCAGCAGGACCAGTACCAACACCATTACCTCATCCTTTTTCTGGCATTATTGAGGGTAATCTTAGCAGTAATGTAAATATTATGGGAATGCCAGCAGCAACTGTAGATAGCACTGCTGATAATACTCCGCCCCATATTCCTACGCCCCCTGGCACTGCATTTCAAAATCCCCCTGGGAATCAAGGTACCATTAAAGTTGGTAGTTCAACCGTGAATATCAACGGTAAATCAGCAGCCAGGAATGGAGATACTGCTGACACTTGTAATGATCCGGTAGATGCCCCAGTGGGTCAAGTGGTAGCAGTTGGTAGGGTTTTTATTGGCTGAAAAGGAGGGGATTATGTCTAAACCATTTTTAGGTGTTGGGGTAGGATTTCCTGTCAGTTTAGATACTGAGGGAGATTTCCGACTTGCCGAATATGAGGAGAGTGTCCGCCAGTCAATCTTAATTATCCTCGGTACTGCCAAGGGCGAACGAGTGATGCGTCCCGACTTTGGTTGCAGTATTTACGACTTAGTTTTTGAGCCTAACTCACCTTCGACTGCTGGCAAAGTCTCCCAAGCTTTACAGGAAGCACTGCTGATATTTGAACCTCGCATTGATGTCTTAGATGTGCAGGTACAATCTCCATCTGATCGAGGCAGGGAGAAGATGCTTGTCAGTATCGACTATCAAGTGCGAGCAACCAATAACGTGTTTAACTTAGTTTATCCGTTTTATTTGGAAGGGAGTGCAGGGTAATGGTTAAACTAGAGGAAAAAATAGATCAACGGACGGCAAAGGATATTGCCGATCAGGTGCAGGAACTGCTGGAACAATATACAGGAGAAACTAAACCTCTTCGAGGAACTAGGGCTGCATTAGTTAAGATCTTTGCCCGTTTTGCAGAGATTATTATTGAGCGACTCAATCGAGTTCCCGATAAGAATTTCTTAGCGTTTTTGGATTTATTAGGGGCTTCTCGCCTACCACCTCAACCAGCACGAGTCCCCCTGACATTTTTTTTAGCCGCAGGAACTACAGTTGATGCAGTTGTCCCAAAAGGGACACAAGTGGCTGCACCCCCAGGCGAAGGAGAAAAAGATCCCGTAATTTTTGAAACGGAACGGGAGTTAGTGGTGAGTGCGGTCAAATTAGAGTCGATTTTTGTACGCGATTCACAACAGGATATGTATAGCGATCTCTCCGAGATTAGCTCCGCTCAGAGCAGTTCAATTATTACTAATCCAGCATCGTTAGGTGTTCCTATTTTTCGGGGAAATCAACCTATTGAACATATTTTATATATTGGGCATAAGAAACTTTTAGGCTTTCCTGAAATTGCAACTCTCAAGTTAAAGATTAATTTATCAAAAGCCCTTGGCATTCCAGGAGAGGTAGCATGGCAAATTTGGTATGAAACTGAAAATGAAGCTAATTGGCAAGATATTACACCTGAAAATGATGAGACTCAAGGCTTCACTCAAGAAGGCGAAAATCGCAACATTGAATTTACTAATATTACTAAGGTTTCCCTAACTACAATCAATTCAGTCACTAATCGTTGGCTTCGCTGTCGTCTAGTTACTCCCATTACCCCTGCTAATGAATCTTCAACGGGTATGGTATCTGCGAATCAACTTCCCATAATTGAGGAGATAAAACTTGAAGCTACTATCAGTTCCAGTGATTTATTAATTGAAACTGCATTTACTAATCAAATACCAGTAGATGTAACTAAAGATTTCTTTCCTTTTGGGGAAAAACCCAAGTTTGGAGACACTTTATATTTGGCAAATTCTCAAGCCTTTTCTCAACAAAATACTAAGATAAAAATTGACATCGATTTAACCAATCCAAAATCAGACAATAATGAAGAAGAATTTCCTAAACCTACAGAAGCCTCTCAAAACCTAAAACTCAAGTGGGAATTTTGGAATGGTAAAGTCTGGCAAGAATTAGGGATTGCTGAATCAGAAAATAATACTGAAAATGAAGCTACTGAATTCAAAGATACAACTCAGGCTTTTACCCAAAATGGTCAGATAGAATTTAATTTAGTTGAAAAACCTGTTCTAACAAGAGTTAATGGGGTAGAGAGCTTTTGGCTTCGGGTGCGAATTATTGCTGGCAACTACGGCAAGGAAGCTCACTACGAGCGCATAGTCCCATCACCAGATCCACCAGCACCAGAATATCGATTCATTGAAGCAACTTTTGCTCCGCCCTTGATTAGCTCAATTACAGTTGACCATACATTAACAACACAAGAAGAACCACCAGAAGCTATTTTTACCTATAATGACGCAGTTTATTCAAAGAACCTAATTCAACGTATTGACAACCAAAATCAACTTTTTCCAAAACCTTTAATTCCTTTCCACGCGACAAAAACTGATAGATCTGCTTTCTATTTTGGTTTTACTTTACCATCAGGTAGAAAAGAATTTCCCAATTGCACTATCAGCCTATTCAAAAGTATATCTAACTTAAAATATGGAGAGAAATTGGTTCCGATTTCGCCAACTCAAAGCCAAAAAGTTGGAAAAGCTGGAACGAGAATTGTCCATAAGTTTTGGTTGACGAATAATACATCAGAGTCAGTCCAATTTAAACTAACTGTCCTAGGAACAAAAACAAATTGGGAGACTAATGTGCCGAAATTATTAGATGTAGAAGCTGATTCAGTCAAGGAGGTAGAAGTAAAGGTAGAAATTCCTACTGAGGCAAAATTAGATAGTAGAGATCGCGGCTTTTTAAGAGTTAGCCAAGCCAATGACTCATCTATTATTTATACTGCCACCTTTAAGACATTTGTCGGGACAGAATTGCCTAAAAAGGAGGAAATCCAACTCTTATGGGAATACTGGAATGGCAAAAAATGGGCAAAACTCACGGTAAGAGATACCACAGAAAACCTGATCCGTCCTGGTTTAGTTGAATTTATCCCGCCAAACGATTTTTCCCCAAGGGAAGACTTTAATTTACGTCCCCGTTATTGGCTGCGAGTTAAATGGTTAAGTGGTCACTACGAAGTTGAACCGAGGTTGAGACAAGTACTACTTAACACCACTATGGCAGTACAAACAGTCATTATTCAAAATGAAATTCTTGGCTCTAGTGATGGTAATGAAAACCAAAAGTTTCAAACAACTCGTAAGCCAATTTTAGAAAGTCAGCAACTCGAAGTCCGAGAACCAGAAATACCCTCTGCTCTAGAAAAGGAAAAAATTGAAATGGAAGAAGGGGAAGATGCTATTCGTTCTATTTCTGACAGCACTGAACAACCAAAAGAAAATTGGGTACGTTGGGAGCAAGTGACAGATTTTTATCAATCAGCAGCAGGAGATCGCCATTATATCCTCGATCGCCTTACGGGCAAAATTATCTTTGGAGATGGTCAAAATGGACTAATTCCGCCTCGTGGTAGAGGCAACATTCGCATGACTACCTATCAAACAGGGGGTGGCAAGATGGGAAACAAACCTGCCAAGTCAATTATTCAACTTAAAACCACAGTCCCTTATGTGGACAGAGTGATTAACTACGAAGCAGCAGCAGGTGGCGCGGAAGCAGAAACCCTCGACTTCTTAATTGATCGCGCACCCCGTGAAATTCGTCATCGTCAGCGTGCTGTAACTCTAGAAGATTACCAAGACTTAGCCAAGCTTGCTTCACCAGAAGTTATCAGAGCCAAGTGTGTACCCCTGGCAAATTTAAAGGCAAATCCCCTTGATACCAACCCAGAATTACCGGGAGTAGTCAGCGTCATTATTGTCCCCCGCTCCACTGAGATTAAACCTTTACCCAGTCTAGAGCTAATTAGCCGTGTCCAAGACTACCTGGAAACTTACGCTGAACCAACAGTTAATATCTCGGTGGTAGGTCCTCTATATGTGCGTGTCGATATTACCGCAGAAATTGCTTTAACTTCCCTCGAAGGAGCAAGTGAGGTCGCTCAAACAGTTGAAGAAAAATTAGAGAAGTTCCTCCATCCCCTGAAGGGTGGTTTTGATAAGGCGGGTTGGGATTTTGGTCGTCAACCCTACAAATCTGATTTTTATCGACTGTTGGAGGGAATTTCAGGAGTCGATCACGTTCGCAGTCTCCAGGTGAATGATGACATCGAAGAACCACCAGGTGCTAAACAGACTGATCGCTTTTTGGTGTATTCGGGTAACCACGACATCAGTTTAACTTTTGTAGAATCATGAGGAGAAATTGCTATGCCACTAGAATTACCTGATCTTGATGATCGAAACTATGACGACTTAGTGCAAGAAGCTCTGAGTATGATTCCCACCTATACAGAGAAATGGACAAATCATAATCCTTCCGATCCAGGGATTACCTTAATTGAAATGTTTGCCTATTTAACAGAAATGCTGCTTTATCGACAAAATCAGGTGACAGAAGCTAATAAACTGATGTTTTTAAAACTTCTCAGAGGACCAAAATGGGAGCAAAAGCAGGATTTACAGACAGAGATTAAAAACACAATTACCAAGGTGCGCGATCGCTATCGAGCTATTACCCGTGCCGATTTTGTGGAATTAGCCCGAGAAGCAGACCCGACCATTGCCAGAGCGCACTGCCTCCCTCGACGTAACCTCGATTCGGAAAACCCCTTAGCTGAACCTATGGATAAGCCAGGTCATGTGAGTATTATTATTATTCCCCATAGCAATAACGATGACAATAGCCCTTCTCAACCCAACCAAGATCTGATTACAAAAGTAAAAGACTACTTAGAACAACGACGGCTAATCACGACTAAAATTCATGTACTTGCGCCACGCTACCTCACCATTAGCATCAGATTAACCATACATCTCAACCGAGAAGCCGAAGCAGCAGCAACTAGGGAGGAGATCGAGAATGTACTAGAAAACTTTTTCCGTCCCTTACCAAATCCTGAGAATCCTCAACAACCAGGTTGGCAATTTGGTCGTAATATTTATGTTTCCGAAATTTACCAGTTACTCGATGAACTAGAAGGTGTCAATTATGTCGAAAAAACTAATGAGCAAGACGAAGTATTTTTGCCGAGTGCTAATTCTAGTGCTACCAATCAAAAACGCCTAATTCGTACTGACAGAGAAGAATTAATGGCGATCGAGCTTAAACCAGAAGAACTAGTCAATCTCAATCTGGCAAACAGCGAGATTGAAATCATATCTCCCCTAGCATCAATTGATATTCAAGCCTAACAACTCCAAGTTAGTTTTCTGTCCAAAAAATGATGACCAACTCAACCAGTTCCCCCAGTAATCTTTTAGAATACCTACCGGAGATTTATCAAGGCGAACCTTTTCTCGGTCAATTTTTACTTGCCTTTGAAAAGATTCTCTTAGGTCGTCAAGATGGTATCGACTTTTCTGAGAAAGGTTTAGAGGAAAAAATTGCCCGTATCCATACCTACTTCGATCCCCAACAAACACCACCAGATTTTCTCCCTTGGTTAGCGAGTTGGACAGCTTTAAGTCTCAGAGCAGATTTAGATATCCCACAACAACGAGATTTCATTGCCAATATTGTAGAAAGGTATCGCTTTCGAGGGACTAAAAGCAATTTAGAAGCACTACTAAAAATATTTATTAAGGGAACCCCCACCATTACCGAAACTTCCGACGCAGAATTGCAAATTGGTGATTCGCAACTACTTAACCAAGTTGACAATCCTCAACAACTCCCCCCCCAATCATTGCTTGGTAAAGGTACCTATATTGGTGGTGGCGCACCCCACTTTTTTACAGTGAGAATCGCTCTATCTACAGAACTAAAAAAAGAGCCAAAGCGACTCAAGCGACAAGTAGAAATTGCCAGCGCCATCATCGAACAGGAAAAACCTGCTCATACCAAATACCAATTAGAAATTATTTACCCTGACACTATTCGGATTGGTAGTTTTGATCCTATTTCTGGAGAAGGTACAGGTTCCCAGATTGGGATTGATACTATTTTAGGCAATATTCCCGAAAATTCTGAGTAAACATTAAGAGAGTAGCGATTATGACAGATATTCAACGTCCCAATTACTTCACCTCTCAGTTTCTCGTAGAAGAAGACTTCAATGAGGAACAAGCCTACCATCGTGATATGCGCTTGCGCCACAATCGTTCCCTTCATGAATGGGGTGTAGTGGAAGGGTTAGAAGTAAGCAAAACAGGGGAAAAACAAATTGCCATTAGTGAAGGAATGGCGATCGATAAGGAAGGTCGAGAAATTGTCATTTTATCTGATTCTCCTCTACCAGACACTATTAGCTTAGAGGGATTAGATCTCAATACAAACATTGAGATTACCGTTATCTATCGAGGAATTCCGGAAAAGCCTTATCAAGTAGGTGGCGAGACTAAATACACTCGCACCACTGAACGTCCCAAATTTGTTATCTACGGTGGTAACACAGAACAAGAACTCTACGAGGATAATGTGGAGGTAAAAACTGATGATAATGCGCCTACTGATGGTACTGTCATTCGGTTAGCAGAAGTTACACTAGACGGTAGCAGTAACGTTAGTACAGTGGATAATTCTGTACGCAAACTTGCTGGTGCAAAGTTACCTTCCCCCAGATTGCAAGTGGGTACAGCCTCAGATAATGAACTAATTCTTGTACCAGATGAAACCACTGTCGATGACTGGATAATTTTTGTCTCCCCTAGAGATCTGAGAGTTCAAAGACCAAATCAAGCTTTTATCCTAGAGTTTAATGTCAAAGTTTTTGCCGAACAGGAGGAGGAGGCAAACGGTTGGAGAATTCGTTGTTACAGTGAGACAGACAATACTGTTATCCCAGGAACAGCTAACTATATGTTACTGAGAAAATAGTCTATCCACATTTAATTTTGTTAGCAAGCGATGGAGCAATAAGAAATATGAGCTACACTTGGCAACCTGAAAATTCCGATCTTACTGTCAAGCAAAAAGTTGGCATTGGTATAGAAACTCCCTCACAGGAGTTGGAGGTAATTGGCGATATTTCTGCTACCAATTTAAACCTGAGTGGGAATGCTAATGCCGCACAACTTTTTGGGGATGGTTCTAATTTAACTGGCTTAGTCACCACCACAGGAAACTCAACCATCGATGGTTCCCTCACTATTAATCAAAACCTCACTGTCAGTGGTAATTTTCAACTAGGAACATTAGCCATCAACGAATTTTCCAGTGATGGAAATCTGGCAGATAACAGCAATTTAGCTATTCCTACCGAACAGGCAGTTAAAACCTATGTCGATAGTCAAATTAATACCAGAGCAGCTCTCAATGGTGATAAGGATAAAGATTTTGCTGCTGATAATCTAAAGGTATCTGGGGATTTGGAAGTACAGGGAAATTTATTCTTGGGAAACAAAGATGATGATGTTATTACCATTACTGGGGTGGTAAGTTCAGGACATTCCTCAGGTGCCTTGCAAGTCAATTCCGGATTGCGTACCAATGGTTCGGTGAGTGTGGATGGGAATTTAAGTGTTAGTAATGCAATTATCGCTAGTGGAAATTTCCAACTCGGAACATTATCTATCAACGAATTTTCCAGCGATGGAAATCTTACAAATAATAGTGATTTAGCGATTCCTACCGAACAAGCAGTTAAAACCTATGTGGATAATCAAATTACCCTGGTTAATAATGCCCTCGATACGAAAGCTTCTCTCAACGGTGCTTCTGACGAAGATTTTACCGTTCAGAATTTAACTGTAGGTGATAACGTTGGCATTGGGACAACAACCCCTGAGGCTAAGTTAGATATTATACCCTCGGGTTCACAGCCCTGGCTGAAAATGGGTAACGGGGGTGATAATGGAAGGCTTTGGGTGGAATATGGTTCAAATAGTGCACCTCTCCTTGTATTGAGTGACTTGGATGATCGTCCTCGAATTCGATTTCAACAAATGGGGACACAAACCGAAGCCGATCCTGAGTTCCAAAGTTGGATTGGTCTTGCCCAGGGTCTTTCTAGTGACTTGGCTATCATAGGAGGTAACGTTGGTATTGGAACAACGAACCCATCCCAAAAATTAGAAGTAAGTGGCAATGTCAAGATTAGTGGAGATTTTCAATTTTCTAATTCTGATGGAGGATTTGCAAAACTTACCCCTCATAAGTACAACAATGAATCTAGCTTCAAAAAAAATAATGTAAAACTAAGTTTGGGTAGCAGGGGAACGCTTGCCCCAATTGGACAGCCTCCACTTGAATATGAATTTGCCATAGGACATACTTTCACTGGCTTGATAGCCGATCCTATTATAGGTATTCGATCCTACACGAATTTTGTCAAGAAATTTTCTGTCAATCAAGATGGAGATGCTTATTTTGCTGGAAGCAAAGGAGGATATGTCGTTGATTATTTTGTGAACCGAGTTGATGACACTTTAGAGCAAGGGGATGTAGTTATTATTAGCGAACACCAGGTTTCTCATTACTCAGGAAGTCAGAATAATATTCCAATTCCAGAAGTAGATCTCACAGATATTCCCTATAACTCCTGCGTCTGTGGTATCGTTGCCAAAGTCACAACCGACAAAGATTTGCCTTATGTAGAAGTAGAATCTCAAACTCAACCTGAGATGCAGCCAGAAGAAATTGAAAAGTTAGAAGTATCAGATATTGAAATCCTACATCCCTTGAAAGCATTGGCTGCTGAATCTAAGGAGGAGCTGGATATAACAAAAATCTCAGATCGACACATGGGAACAATGGTGACACTGGGAGCCTTTGCTCATTGTAAGGTTGATGCTGATATTGCTCCAATTCAAGTCGGCGACTTGTTGACGACAAGTTCAACCAAAGGTCATGCCCAAAAAGTACTAGAGCCAGAGCGAGCTATTGGCGCGATTATTGGTAAAGCATTGAGATCTCTCAATAGCGGAAAGGGAAAAATTCCTGTGCTGGTGATGCTGCAATAATCAAGCTTTGGGTTAAAAGGTTGCTCCTATTTTTGTTGAAACCAGGCAACTATAACTACTAAAAAATACCTTGAATAAAATTATGAAACAACAATTAGAACAACGTCTCCAATCTCTCAAAGCCGAATTTGAATCGGGTCAAAAAATGCTGGCTGAATTGAAGGCAAAACAGACCAACCTCAGAGAAACTTTATTGCGTATCAGTGGAGCGATCCAAGTATTAGAAGAATTGCTGGCTGAATCTCAAAAACCAGAGGAAAACGTGACTCAAAACCTAGACCAAGATGCCGTAAGTCTCTTGAAAAATTAACTAACTAAATAGGTATACCATTGATCATCAGAAATGCTACAGAAAATTAAAAATTAACAATTTTTTCGCAATGGAGGAGTAAAAAATATGAGCTATACTTGGCAACCTGAAACTCTCGATCTGACAGTCAGTAGCAGAGTTGGGATTGGCACAGAAACTCCCTCAAAGGAGTTGGACGTAATTGGTACTATTTCTGCGACCAACTTAAACCTGAGTGGTAGTGCTAGTGCCGCACAATTTGTTGGCAATGGTTCGAGTTTAACCGGCTTAGTTACCACCACGGGTAACTCAATCATCGATGGCTCCCTCACTATTAATCAAAACCTTGCTGTTAGTGGTAATTTTCAACTAGGTGGTAATCTCCAATTCACGACTGGTTTAGCCATCAACGAATTTTCTGGTGATGGAAACCTGACAGATAGTAGCAATTCAGCTATCCCCACAGAACAAGCGGTTAAAACCTATGTAGATAATCAAATTAGCCAGGTTAATAATACCCTAGATACGAAAGCGACTCTCAATGGTGCTGCTGACCAAGATTTTACAGCCCAGAATTTGACAGTAGGTCGTAATCTACAGGTATCTGGTGATTTGGAAGTTCAAGGAAACGTCATTGCCCGTGATACGGAACATATTGAGGGTAACGTATCTTTGGGGGATGAGGATAGTGATGTTATTACCATTACTGGGGTGGTAAGTTCAGCACATTCTTCAGGAGCTTTGCAAGTTAATTCTGGATTGCATACCACTGGTTCGTTGAGTGTGGATGGGAGTTTAACTGTTAGTAATGCGATCGCTACTCCTCAATTAAGTGTGACAGAGCAGGTGACAGGTTCTCTAACGATAGAGAATAATTTAACTGTTGGTGGTGAGCTATCGGAGCAGGGAACCCTCACAGTCCATCGAGATGTTTATCTAGCAGTCAGCGGCGGTAACGTCGGTATTGGTACAGCAAATCCATCGACCAAGCTGGAGGTAGCAGGAGAGATTAAAGCCAGTACATTAATAGCTTCTCAAAGTGGTGCTGAGTATAGCTCTATGGCATCCTTTGAAAGTAAGAATCCCGAACCACCTTACATCAATTGGCTACACAACAGAACTGGAGGAGATCCCCTTCGTTATGGATATATTCAGGTAGGAGATTTTGGCAATACTAAGGAGTTTAGATTTGGTGCACAGAATGGAGCTAATTTTACTTTTCTAAAAGGTAATGTGGGCATCGGCACAACTACTCCAGCAACAAAGTTAGATGTGAGAGGACATCTCACCCTAGAAGCAGGTAGTGATCCTGTTTTATATACGGGAACAGGAAGTTCTGAGTTAAATAGGTATCTCGATCTTATAAATTCTCCCGAGCATAGCACTGCCTCAGGATTAAAAGCAGGGGGCATTTTAGTTTCCAACTCTTATGCTTATGCCAATCCAGGAAAGAATGATTTGATAGTCAAAGGCAACGTCGGCATCGGCATCCAGAATCCACGAGTGCCCTTGGATGTTCCTGGCGGGGCTATATTCAATCGTTTAGCTATTGGTGTTGTTCCCGTCCATAGTCAGATCAATCCTCCTTGGCCTTATGAAACAATCAGTCTTAACGACCCGAATTGCAATTTGCGACTCCATTCCTCTAATGCTATTGCTTTCCATGCCGGGAACGACCACGACCCCACTCTGCTTGTCTTCAATCGAGAACTACAAGTAAGAGGCGATTTACAAGTAAATGCCAGCTTGCATACCACTGGTTCGGTGAGTGTAGATGACAGTTTAACTGTTAGTAAGGCGATCGCTACTGCTAACTTACAAATAGTTCGTGATGGATGGGTCTATCTTGATATCAGATCCTCTAAAGCAGGTGAAGATGCAGTCATTCGGCTCTACGATGGAGTGAAAGGTTCAAATAGCGAGCATTATTGGTCAATTCACAACGATGATAGTGCGGGTAATAAACTAGATATTCGCTCTAATAATTCCTCAAAGATGAGTCTCACTACCGAGGGACATCTCACGATAGGTGGTAAAGTCGGCATTGGAACAACAAATCCCCAAGGCAAGTTAGATGTTCAGGGAGATATTCGAGCTGGCAATTCAGATCTTTACTTCACCAAGACTGACCATAACCATACCGGAATAGGTAATGCCAATGGCTACGCCGCGATCGAGAACGCAGCAAACTATGGAGCGTTGATGATTCTAGGTAGAGCAGGAACGTCCAAGGGGCGATACGTTAAATTATGGGATTACCTGCAAGTCAATGGTGGTATGGATATCACTGGTAATGTTGGGATTGGAACAACCTCACCTGAAGCCAAACTACATGTCAAGGGAAATACAGCGATAGAGGGTAATTTAACGGTTTTAGGAGGCATAACCATAGTTCGTAATGAATGGGCTTATCTTGATATCAGATGCTCTAAAGCAGGTACGGATGCAGTCATTCGGCTCTACGATAGCGAGCATTATTGGTCAATTCACAACGATGATAGTGCGGGTAATAAACTAGATATTCGCTCTAATAATTCCTCAAAGATGAGTCTAACTCCTGAGGGGAATCTCACAATAAGGGGTACTTTGCGGCAAGGCTCCTCACGAGAGCTTAAGGAGAATATCAATAACCTGACAACAGAGGAAGCTATCGAAACTCTTGAAGAACTGAATCCGATCAAATTCAACTATAAGGCAGATGACCAAAAAGAAACCCATCTTGGATTTATTGCAGAAGAGGTGCCAGAACTAGTAGCCAGCCAAGATAGGAAAGAGCTTAGCCCTATGGATATCGTGGCGGTTTTAACTAAAGTCGTCAAGGAACAGCAAAATATGATTTCAGTGTTGATGAATGAGGTAAAAAGCTTACACCAGAAGAATAGATAGTCTCATTTTTCCCCTTTACCAATTCATTAAATAAGGTTGATGCTGATATTGCTCCAATTCGGGTAGGGGATCTATTTTTTAAAACATCAGACAACCATGACTAGTAAAAATACCTAGAATAGAATTATGAAACAACAATTAGAACAACGTCTCCAATCCCTCAAAGCCGAGTTTGAATCGGGTCAAAAAATGCTGGCTGAATTGGAGGCAAAACAGACCAACCTCAGAGATACTTTGTTACTTATCAGTGGGGCAATTCAACTATTAGAAGAATTGCTAGCTCAATCCCAAAAACCAGAGGAAAACGAGGCTCAAAATCTTGACCAAGATGCCGCAAGTCTCCTGAGCAATTGATGAAAAGGAAAAGGTGAACCTCATGGGCTATCAACGAGCAACGTTCACAATTCCATTTTCGCAACGGAGGTAAAGAAAAATGGCTTTTAATTGGCCAACCCCAGAACTTACAGTCAGTGACAGAGTTGGTATTGGCACGGATACTCCCTCACAGGGGTTAGATATAATCGGCAATATTGCTGCTACTGGCGATATTTCTGCCACTAATTTAACCCTGAGTGGTAGTGCTAGTGCTGCACAATTTATGGGAAATGGTTCTAATTTAACTGGTTTAGTTACTACCTCAGGAGACTCAACTATCGATGGCTCCCTCACTATTAATGAAAATCTTGCTGTCAGTGGTAATTTCCAACTTGGAACATTATCCATAAATGAATTTTCCAGCGATGGCAACTTGGTAGATAACAGTAATTTAGCTGTCCCCACTGAACAAGCAGTTAAAACCTATGTGGATAATCAAATTAATACTAAAGCTGCTCTCAATGGTGCTGCTAACCAAGATTTTACCGCCCAAAATTTGACAGTAGGTGCTAATCTGCGGCTATCTGGGGATTTAGAAGTACAGGGAAACGTAATTGCCCGTGATACGGAACATATTGAGGGTAATGTCTCCTTGGGGTACGAAGATAGTGATGTCATTACCATCACAGGGGTGATAAGTTCAGGACATTCCTCCGGTGCTTTGCAAGTCAATTCCGGATTGCAGACCACTGGTTCGGTGAGTGTAGGTGGGAGTTTAAGTGTTAGTCAATTGAACGTCACAGACAGGGTTACAGGTTCTCTAACCGTAGAGAATAATTTAACTGTTGGTGGTAATCTAGAGGTAGGTAATGAAGATAGTTGTACAATTTCCACTCCAGGTCGTATGCATCTTACTGGCGGAGAGAGACTTTACTTACTTAACAAGGCAGGTGTAATCATTGGTAAGCAATGGGGGGGCAACGGCAATCTATCGGTGGAGGGAAACCTCACCGTCCATCGAGATTTACATATAAATTCTAATAAGGCATGCCAAGGTTTGAAGATTAGTGCTACGGGCAAATCTACTCACATATATCTCGAAGTTGCTGAAGGAAACTATGGGTATCTTAATTTAGGAGGAGAAACTAAACTGAGGGGTAATGGTGAGGTGTCAACTTTTTCCGGTGATTTAACTGTTGAAGGAATTTTAACTGTTGAGTCCAACCTGACAGTCAATGGTGACATGCACATCACAGGCAGTCTCTCAAAGGGAGCGGGTTCTTTCCTGATTGACCATCCTCTCGATCCCCTCAATAAGACCCTAAGACATAGTTTTGTGGAATCGCCTGAGAACCTTTGCCTCTATCGGGGTAAGATCAAACTTGACTCCCAAGGAAGAGCAACTGTCGAGATGCCTGCTTATTTTCCTGCCCTAACTAAAGAGGACGAGGCAACTGTCAATCTTACTGCCATAGGCACACAACCTTTCCTTCTCAGCTTTCAGTGGAATCAGGAGCATACTGCATTCACTATTTTCGGCTCACCAGATGCCGAAGCGGCCTATCTAGTTCTGGCTGACCGAGACGACCCCGTTATCTACCAACTGCGTCAACCTGTTGAACAAGAAAAGGGCAATGGCAATTTTGAAAAAGAACAATTGCTCTATCCACAAGCTTATGGTTATCCCAAAACCATGGGATTTGATTACCATCAACAGGAGCAAATTAACAATGGAGTTACCCGCCGAGCTTGAAAAAATCAAGGTTTTGGGAAGGGGATAGTAGGTCAATACAAGGAAAAGGTGAAACCTATGGACTATCAATGAGCAAAGTTCACAATTCCATTTTCACAACGGAGGTAAAGAAAAATGGCTTTTAATTGGCCAACCGAAGAACTTACAGTCAGTGGCAGAGTAGGTGTTGGTACAGACACTCCCTCAAAGGAGTTGGACGTAATTGGTGATATTTCTGCTACCAACTTAAACCTGAGTGGAACTATTCAGGCAAATAGCTTTGAGGGAAATGGTTCTAATTTAACTGGTTTAGTTACTACCTCAGGAGACTCAACTATCGATGGCTCCCTCACTATTAATGAAAATCTTGCTGTCAGTGGTCATCTCCAATTCACCACAGGTTTAGCCATCAATGAATTTTCCAGCGATGGAAATCTGATAGATAACAGCAATTCAGCTATCCCCACCGAACAAGCAGTTAAAACCTATGTCGATAATCAAATTAGTCAGCTTAATGATGCCCTAGATACGAAAGCTGCTCTCAATGGTGCTGCTGACCAAGATTTTACAGCCCAGAATTTGACAGTAGGTCGTAATCTGCGGGTATCCGGTGATTTGGAAGTAAAGGGAAATGTCATTGCCCGTGATACAGAACATATTGAGGGTAATGTTTCCTTGGGGAATGAGGATAGTGATGTCATTACCATCACAGGAGTGGTAAGCTCAGGACATTCCTCCGATGCTTTGCAAGTCAATTCTGGATTGCATACCACTGGTTCGTTGAGTGTAGATGACAGTTTAACTGTTAGTAAGGCGATCTCTACTCCTAAATTAAGTGTGACAGATCGGGTTATAGGTTCTCTAGCGATAGAGAATAATTTAACTGTTGGTGGTTCGCTGACTACCAGTGGAGTAAATGCTACTGGAACGATTCAGGCAAACAGGTTTGAGGGGGATGGCTCCGCTTTAACGGGTATTAGCGCTGGAAAGTGGTCTGATGGTAGTAGTGGCAGCATTTACTATAACAATGGCAATGTTGGCATTGGCACCACGACTCCGGCAAAGAAGTTGGAAGTCACGGGTGAAATTCAAGCCAACGGCATTATTAGAGCTACTGATGGATTTAGACCCGCAACTGATGATTGGGAGATTGCTCGCAACGGGGAAGATCTAGAGATTAGAGAACCAGAGCAGACTAACAAAGTCTGGGCAAGGTTTAAGGATGATACTAGCCTTCATCTAATTGGAACACCGCATCTTTGGGTAGATGGTAATGTTGGGATTGGAACAACAGCTCCTACGCATAAGTTCCACGTTAAATCTGGAAATGCTGTTGGATTACTTGAATCAACAGGTAACCAAGCTTACTTGAGACTTTCTACCAATGAAGGGCTAAATAATCGGGTAGAGATTACCAATCGCCCCGGTGGTCGATTAAGTTTGTGGACAGCCGGAGCTGGTGACGTTTTCAATATTACAAGGAGTGGTAACGTCGGCATTGGGACAATACAACCTACCGAAAAATTAGAAGTCAACGGTACTATTAAAGCGCAAGAGGTGCAAGGTAAAGGGACGTTAACTGCATTCGTCTCTTATGACGGTAGAAGCAGAATAATTCGTAATGGATTTAACGTAGCTAGCGTAAGTCGAGTGGGGACTGGTCGATATGACATCCGTTGGTCTGTAAGAACAAATGCTCATGGTCCATTCGCCTGTTGGACATGGGGAACTGGAGGTGGAGTGAGAGTAGGAGGCAGGGGCAGTAGTTCCACACTACTCCAAGTAAATGTTTACGGAGCCAACGCTCAATTAGTAGACGATAGCATCATGGTTATGGTGGCATCATAGGAGGTAATTGAAATGCCAAGACTAAGACTGTTCTACAGGGAGTCAGGGGAAATTGCGGAAGTGGAACACCGTTTAGATGAGAACTATACCGATGAAAATGCTGAGCACAGTGAACTTAAATGGATAGTTGTCGATAGTTCAATCTTAGACGATAAGTCGATCGAGGATATGGAAATTAAAAACATGAATGTAGTCCAAAAATGAACTGAGAAAATAGTTTCAGGGCTGAATCTCTTTAGGATAGTGGACTGAGATTATCTGATATTACTACTGGTTAGGCAGGTATACCATGAAAGATAAATTAGAACAACGACTAACTCAACTCAAAGCAGAATTTGAATCTGGTCAAAAAATGCTGGCAGATTTGCAAGCAAAACAGACAAATCTCAGAGACACCTTGTTACGTATCAGTGGCGCAATTAAAATATTAGAAGAATTGCTAGCTCAATCCCAAAAACCAGAAGAAAACGAGGCTCAAAATCTTGACCAAGATGCCGCAAGTCTCCTGACCAATTGATGAAAAGGAAAAGGTGAACCTCATGGGCTATCAACGAGCAACCCAAACCCAAACAACTGAAGGCAACCATCAGAGAAAGACTTCAACGGTCACTCAATCACCGTTGTCGATTAATAGCCCGGTTCACCCTATCCTGCAACTACAACAAAAACTGGGCAACCAAGCAGTTAATCGCCTGATCCAGACGAAACTCCAAGTGGGAGAACCTGGGGATATTTACGAACAAGAAGCCGATCGGGTAGCAGCTTCTGTGATGCATACTCCAGTACCACCAGTGCAGCGACAGACTGAAGAAGACGAGGAGGTTAAAACTAAGCCGATTACTCCCCTAGTGCAGCGACAGGCTGAAGAGGAAGAGGAGGAAGAAAAATCTGCTCCAATGCTCCAGCTACAGAATGAGGAGGAGGATGAGAAAGTCCAAATGCTCCAGCTACAGAATGAGGAGGAGGAAGAAGAGGTTCAAGCTAAAGCAGTCCCCGGTCAAACTCCTGAAGTATCGCCCAATCTAGAAGCCAGAATTCAATCTAGGCGAGGAAGCGGTAAGCCTCTACCTACATCTACTCGTGCCTTTATGGAACCACGCTTCGGCTACGACTTCAGCGGTGTGCAGGTACATAATGATTCCCATGCGGCTAGTGCTGCTAGTGAATTGAATGCCCAAGCCTTCACTACGGGTCAGGACATCTTCTTTGGTTCTGGCCACTATGAACCCCATACCACTAAAGGTAAGTCCTTATTAGCCCATGAACTGACCCATACCATTCAGCAACAGCCCAGCACCGCCCGGATGCTGGTTCAGCGTCGTAATGGTCTGAATGGGATCGAACCCGTAACCACTTCGCCAACATCCCCAGTCCAAGCACCTCCATCCCCTACACCAGTAACACCCCCAACCCCTGCGACTCAAGCCCCCGAAGTTGCGATTCCTGCTACATCTCCAGAGGCATCGGTTGCTCCGCCACCAGGAATGACGGAGGGGGCTACGGAATCTGTGACCGCAGAAGCTCCCCCAGAATCTGCGACTGTTCAACCTGCGGGTGAAACAGGTGCTGTTGGTGTGGAATTGCTCATGCCTGAGCCACCCTCAGAACTTTCAGAAGAGGCTCAAAGTCGCCTTGAGCAAGTTCAGAGTAATGCTGCTGGGGCTGCCGCCGCCGAATCTGAACTTCCTGATGCTGAAGCCAATGTTACCAGTGCTCGCAGTGCAGTAGAGGAGCCGGAGGAAGAAACCAGTTCCCGTGCTGGTGGAGCTTTGGTGGAAGCTCTGGGAGAGCGACCCCAGCCCAGTCCAGAAATTGAGGCGCTTTGTCAGCGAATCCGCCAGGCGATCCGTAGTAAACGTCCTCCAGATGAAGAATCCCTCGTTGATGCTGACCCCACAGAAGCTGCTCAGGAGGCGGGAAGTGAGCTTAATCAGTCTATCGAAGGGGATGTAGAGCGAGTTGAAGGTAGCTACGAACAATTAAACCAACAACCAGAAGGTACTCCTCAACAGCAACCTCAAGAACTGGAAGTTCCCCCTGAAAACGTAGAAACACCAGAAATTGGTGCTGAAGCGGCTGTCCCTGACCCTGTACCCGCAGAAGCGGTTTCCCTCGATGCAGATGTAGCCGCTAGTGGAACTCGCATGGAAGAGGCGGGTATGAATAGTGAAGCAGCCCAGTTAGTGGAGAGTGGTCCCATTGCAGAAGCGAGGGAAGCTCAAGGGGAACTCCAGGAAACAGCAGAGCGCGACCCAGCAGAGGTTCTTGCCGAACAGCAGGAAGCTTTAGCTAGCGCCAGGGCGGATATGGCAGCTTTGCAGGAAGCAGCACTGAACGCCCTCACTACCTCCCGTGCATCCACAGTTGGCGGAGTTCATAGCCAGCAGACAGAAATGGTGGGATCCGAAGAGCAAATGCGTACTCAAATCGGTGCCCAAGCTCAGGAAATCTTTGCCAATGCCCAAAACCAGGTGAATGTCCTTCTCACTCCCCTGTCCGAAACGGCAATGGACCAATGGAACAGTGGTATAGACTCTCTGTCTGAGGAGTTCAGACAACATTTATCTCGGGTAAAACGCTGGGTTGATGAACGCCACGAAAGTTTGGTGCTGGCAGCGGTTGATTATCTGGCGGGTTTACCTGACTGGGTAACGGAGGAATACGACGAGGCGGAACAGACTTTTGGGGATGGGGTGTGTAACCTGATCCGAAGAATTTCGGCAGAGGTCAATGGGATAATTGCCACTTGCGAAGCGATTATCGATCAGGCGCGTCAAGATATTAATAATCTATTTACCAATCTGCCAGCAGAACTTCAAGAATGGGCAACATCTGAGCGGGAGCGCTTTAACACTCAACTCGATGGCTTGCATCAGCAAGTAACAGAAACCCGCGATAATTTTAACCGCGACCTGGCTAACCGAGCCGCTCAATCCGTACAAGAGGTACGCCAGCAAATTCACGAGTTGCGCCAGGCTGCTGGAGGTTTGATCGGGCGCGTCGCTGATGCGGTTAACCGTTTTCTCGAAGATCCAGCTAAGTTTATTATTGAGGGATTGTTAGAATTATTAGGCATTGCGCCCTCAGCTTTCTGGGCAGTCGTGAACCGCATTGGTGAAGTAATTAATGATATTGCTGACGATCCCTTGGGCTTTGCTGAGAATTTGCTGGCGGCAATTGGTCAAGGATTTTCGCAGTTTTTTGATAAGATTGGGGATTATTTGCTCAGTGGCTTACTAGAATGGTTGTTTTCTGGTCTAGGAGCTGTGGGAGTCGAGATTCCTTCTGATTTTTCCCTATCGAGTATTATTACCTTCTTCCTGCAATTAATGGGCATTACCTGGGAGCGCATTCGTGGCTTGCTGGCGCGGCACATTGGGGAAGAAAATATTGCTTTGATCGAACAAGCTTATGAATTGATCGCTAATTTAATTGCGATGGGACCCCAGGGGATTTTTGAAATGATCAAAGAACAGTTAAATCCCCAAAATATCCTAGATATGGTGTTGCAAGCGGCGATTGACTTCTTGGTGGAAACCTTGATCCGACAAGTGACTGTCCGCGTGATTGCCCTGTTTAACCCAGTGGGAGCAATCGTACAGGCGATCGAAGCCATTTATAAGGTTCTCAAGTGGATTTTTGAGAATGCGGCTCGTCTCTTTAGCTTCGTGGAAACTATTGTTAATGGCATGGCAGATATTATTGCGGGTAATGTTAGCGGTATGGCGAATGCAGTTGAGGAGGCATTAGCGAGATTGTTGGCTCCTGTGATTGATTTCTTTGCCGGTTTCCTAGGATTGGGTAATTTGCCTGATCGCATTGCGGATACCATTCGCGGTTTCCAAGAGTGGGTAGAAAGTATTCTGGAACGGGTCATTGCTTGGCTAGCCGAAAGGGCAAGAGCATTGTTACGATCTTTAGGATTTGGTAGTGAAGAAGCACAAAATGATCAGTCCGATGGGGCACAAGTTCTGGAGCGACCAGTACGATTCGCTGGCGAGGGACATTATTTACGTGCAAATATCGAGGACGGTCAAACTAACATTCTCATGGCGAGTAACGGCTTTATAGATCTGGATAGACAGCTCGGGCAACTACGCGATAACTACCTGCAAACAGTTCTATCAGCCTCTAGTCAGCCAGAAGCGCACCGAGAACTAGAAGACAGGGTGAGAACAATCTTACGCCGCAAAGCTGAAATTTTACGGCAGGCTAATGCACCACAGAATCGAAACAATAGAACTCAAATTTTGGATGATGGTCTAGATGAATTAGATGATTTGGTCGCTGAACTAAGTGATCATATGGTTGAGACGTATGGAGATGTAATAGGACCGGGCACACAGGCGGATCTTGGTTCTATAATCTACGTTGTTGAAGAAGATCGAGGCTTTATTGTGATAGACATTCGTGTTATCGATGAGGGTCACTTTGGCATTCGGGCAAGATCTCTGGATCGGTCTCAGGAGAAGTTCCTGAGCTACGCAAGCTATGGATCGAACTGGCGTATTCCTAGTCAACAGGAACCGCCACCATATACTGGTTTCAGTGGTAGTCAAGGAACTGGTACACGTAGAGGAGTGAATATCCAAGATGGGGATCTAGGAGGCAAAAGAGCTCATGTTGATCCTCCGGGATATGACAGCTCAGGAAAATGGAATCGGCGCGGTCACTTGGTTGCTAAAAGCTTTGGTGGACCAGGTGATAATAGAAACATCGTAGCAATGACTGAAGTAGCAAATCAAACCAATGCTGGCATTAGAGAGATTGAAAACGATGTTTTAAACGATATAAAGAAGGGAGCAGTGTTTATTTACAAGGCAACTCCGATTTACAATGGAAGCTCTTATTTACATTCACCACCCAAAACAGTTCGTGTGCAAGTAGATGAAGTGTGGCCAAACAAGCAACAAAACAAATACTCTAAGGACGTAGATAACACATAGATTAATCTTTAACGAAGAGTCGTCCTAAGCATATCAAAGCACTTAGCTCAATTGGTAATTAGCAACTAATCGCAATTCAGAGAATAATTTTTAACTGCGATCGCCTTAATCTTAATGTACCCCCAAAGGAATTAACTATGAATACCAAAGTTTCTCAAACTCTCTGGTCTGATCCAGAGCGATCGCGCTTTTTCCTCATTCCTGGCGATCGCTCATAGTTGAATGACAAAAAATGGCATAAATTGCCATAATAGAAAATATCCTTAATGATAGCTATATTATGAAAACGATGAATGTCTCTCTTCCCGATAACATGCGGGATTACATCGAACAGCAAGTCAAAACAGGAGGCTATGGAAGTGTCAGCGAATATATCCGCGATCTGATTCGCCAAGATCAAAAACGAAAAGCAAAAGAACACCTTGAAACCCTTCTACTGGAAGGGATAGAATCTGGAACGGCAACCCCGATGAGCGATCAAGATTGGACAGAAATTCGTCAAGCAGTTCGAGACAAACTCGATCTACAACAACATGAATGAAATTCGCAAACGTCCGCAGGTTATCCGCGATCTATCTAATCGATATTGCTACCTATATTGCTGAAAATAACCTGGAAAATAGCGATCGCTTTCTTTTTGCGGCTGAGGAAACATTCAAGCAATTGGGACAAATGCCGCAACTCGGCAAAAAACTTCAGTTTTCCAACTCTCGCTTGCAAAATATGCGTCAAATTGCCGTGAAAGGATTTAGAAAATATCTTGTCTTCTATCAAATCATAGCAACAGGAGTGGAAATTATTCGAGTCATACACGGATCGCGAGATATTGAGACCATCCTAGAAGGAGATAGTCAGGAAGAAATGTAAAGCGATCGCCGTTGACAATTCATAAGGGAATTCTGTTTAACCTTCCAAGTCGTGTAAGTTAAGCGATAGTACAACCCAACCTTCTCGTCAGGGTGCGCTCAAAAGTAGTTGCTGCTCCAGAAAGGCGATCTCGAAGAGAACGCTTCGCGGTCGCGCTAAAGTAGCCAAACTAAACCGTCTAGTTTGATAGCGGACAAGAGAATTTTCATTAGGGTTTACTTGATATTTAAAAGTAGAAAACTAAGACTTTAGTATACATAAAAATAGAGCAGTTTTTTTTATTGCTAAAAAACTTTAGCTAGCTTTATTTAATTTCGGCTCTAGGTCATTATTTACTATGTTTAGATGAGCTGATGATTTGTATTTATGCCAAAATTCAGACCACCAATCATTAGCTCTAATAATTCTTAAAGCTAACATAGGATTAATGGTTAAGGGATGCCAAGTAGCTCCAGGAATTTTCAACCTTTTTTGAGGGATATATTTGTGAGCACTTTCAACTTCTCCTGAGCCTATTGGTAATCCTAAACTCTGGAATTTTCGATAATGAACACAGGGAGCGAAAACGAATTAAATACTTAGCTAAAGTTTCAATTTCCTTCGCTCCTGTTCCTTGATAATTTTGCAATTTTTTGATAACTTTATGAACTTTTCCCACCTCAATTAAACTGATAAGAGCATCTACAATAGAATGTTTAAGCTTTTCTGG
>JAAUYD010018301.1_pt1 | contig 25693 bp, 30 predicted proteins | sample 7278101 | NCBI WGS metagenome assembly JAAUYD01 (sample SAMN14350128, study PRJNA611818) | marine sediment metagenome | isolation source: surface marine sediment (0.6m) | place: French Polynesia: Moorea | collected 2018-08
GGGGCAGGAGGCAGAAGGGAGGAAAAAAACTTAAAAATAGGATTATTTAACTTTTAAATGCCTTATTATCGATAATTTTACTCTTCTGCTATATATTAAACCTCCTGCCTCGGAGCCTTTCCACTCCTGCCTCAGACAAAATTAGGATGGAGTTTGAAGGTGCAAGATGTCAGTATTCATAATTTTGGAAACTTTGCCCACCCTACAAAACTTATAAAGTTATAAAGTTATAAAGAGATATACTAAGCGCACACCTTCTCCATTTTGTATATAATATCATGTCAAGTCAAAATTAACAAGCATTTTTGACAATTTAATCTTAAAAAAATATTAAGCATAAACAGATTTTAAAGACAATATAATGGGAGAAGATAAGACAAATAGAGATCGCAATAAATGAAGTGATCGGTTTATAATTAAAGTAAGAATTAGTGTAACTTATGACGATATCTGATTCCCCTCAAACCCCTGAAAATTTATCCTTACCAAAACAAGGGTGGCGACAACTTGTTAAAATAGTTGCTGATCTTCGCTTAGCTATTGTTCTCTTATTAGCTATTGCTTTATTTAGTATTAGTGGTACTGTGATTGAACAGGGAGAAAGCATACCTTTTTATCAAGCAAATTATCCAGAAGATCCGGCTTTATTTGGCTTTTTAACCTGGAAAGTGATTTTAATTTTAGGACTGAATCATGTCTATACGACTTGGTGGTTTTTATCCCTATTAGTTCTGTTCGGCACTAGCTTAACCGCTTGTACATTTACCCGTCAATTTCCTGCGTTGAAAGCAGCCAGAAAATGGAACTTTTACCAGAAACCCCGACAGTTTCAAAAGTTAGCATTGAGTACAGAATTAAACCTTGATAATCTGAGTTCAGTTAAGGATATTTTGGAACAGAAAGGTTATAAAACATTTCAAGAGAATCAAACCATTTATGGAAGAAAAGGGATCATCGGCAAAATCGGTCCCATTGTAGTTCATGCTGCGATGTTAATCATATTAGGGGGTGCTATTTGGGGCGCATTAACAGGATTTTTAGCCCAAGTAATGGTTCCCAGTGGTTCTGAATTTAAGGTTACTAATATTATCGAAGCGGGACCTTTATCCCAACCGCAAATCCCCAAAGATTGGGGAATTCGGGTCAATCGTTTTTGGATTGATTACACCCCAAACGGTACAATCGATCAGTTTTATTCGGATCTTTCTGTGATTAATAATGATGGGGAAGAATTAAAGCATAAAACCATTTATGTTAATGAACCTTTGCGTTATCATGGGGTTACTTTTTATCAAACGAATTGGGGAATTGCCGGGATTCAAGCGCAAGTTAATAACAGTCCCATTTTTCAACTCCCCATGGCCCCCTTAAACACCAATGGAAACGGTAAAATTTGGGGAACTTGGATACCCACAAAAACCGATTTAAGCGAAGGGGTTTCTTTATTAGCAAAAGACTTACAAGGAACCATGATGGTTTACGATCAAAAAGGGGATCTTTACAGTGCAGTTAGACCTGGAATGATCTTAGATATTAATGGGGTAAAGTTAAAAATTCATCAACTAATTGGCAGTACAGGATTACAAATTAAAGCCGATCCAGGTATTCCTTTTGTTTATACTGGGTTTGGTTTATTGATGATTGGCGTAATTATGAGTTATGTGTCTCATTCCCAAATTTGGGTCTTACAAGAAGATGAACGTTGTTATATTGGCGGAAAAACTAACCGATCTCAAGTTACCTTTGAACGGGAATTATTAGGGATTATCGAGTCATTGGAAACAACCAAAAGTTAGAGTTTCGTTTTTAGGGTAAGTTATATAACAAAAGACGGGAGCGTGAAACACCGCCACCAAAAAGTCGGGGTAATACCTCGGCTTTTTGGTTTGATCGGCTGGATTTTGAGTCAGAACTTGTGCGCGTGCAGCACCTCCATCACGTCACAGAGATAGGCGATACCCGAATAATCGTCGAAAAACTGGGCTGCAACCTCATCCGAAATCTTCACAGCCATATCCCGATTGGGAGTGAGTACCTCGAACTTTATATTGGAGTAGGTGTCGGAAACAGTGGGTCGTCCCGACGAGCGAATATTGCGACTGCCTTTACCGCCAGCCTCCACCACCGTATAACCGGTAGCCCCGGCTTCTTCGATGATCTTGGCGATCTTTTTCAGCAGTAACTTTTCCGTGACGATGACGAGTTTGGTAGCTTGCTGGGTCATGTTGGTTACCTCTCGATATGTGTATTCATTAAATTACATAGAAACTCAGGTAAACGGCAGCACCGCAACCCATCTGGAATTAGCTGCCCATCAGTGCCTGGGCCAAACCGATGTAGAGTGGGATTCCCAAAGCAAGGGCAACCGGCGTGCCGACGGCTGTAGATGAGCCGATGTAGGCAGAGGGATTGGCCGAAGGGATACCGGCTCGTAAAGTGGGCGGGCCTGAGATGTCTGAACTAGAGGAGGCGATGACGGCCAGGATAACGACTCCACCAAGACTAAATCCGGTGAGGACGTGGGCAATCATACCAAAACCGAAGGCAATAAGCCCATGAAGCAGAGGCCCAACAAAAGCATAGATGGCATACCACTGACCTACTTTGCGTAGTTCACCAAGCCTTGCGGCTGCCTCCATGCCCATGACCAGCATCAGTATGGAAAGCAGTCCGCGGAAGAGGGGATTGAAGAAGCTCTCATAGACACTTTCAGGCCGGGTTAGCACCCCTAGAGCGAGGCCGAGCATCAGTGCCGATAGGGCCGAACCCTGGAGGCTTTCCTTGATGATGGGCCATATCTTGACCCGCTCGCCTTCGGTATCACGCTTGGGATACCCTTGTGCAGTAATAGTAATAGTATTGCTCTGCTCGCCGTAAAACTCCTGTTCACCGTAAAACTCCTGCTTGCTGCGATACTGATCTTCGGCAACGCGCTGCTTCTGCTTGCTGGTATAAAGGCTGGCTAAGACGATCGCAGTCACGAGCGCAGGGATGTCCATGAAGGGATAGAGTGCGGCAGCCCAGGCTTCGTATTCGATGCCTTCCGATTCCAGTAGGGTCAGGGCGGCGGCGAGGGTAGAACCACTAACAGCACCGAACAATCCCGCGGTCGCAATGGCATCCACGACTCTTACCTTCGGCAGCTTAGCCAATGTGTAGCGACCGATGAACACGATCAGTATCCCTACTACCACGGCGAACAGCGCAGGTAACAGCATCGCCGCCAGATTGGCATTGCGGATAGCAATACCGCCGCTCAGGCCGACTTTTATGAGCAGCATGAAGACGATGAACTTATAGATCGCATCTGGAATTTGCAGTCGACTATTAACGGCGGCAACGACCATCCCACCAATCAGAAAGCCGAGTGTCGGGGACTGTAATTTCCCCAGGAAGAGCGTCAAAAAATCGGATAAAAAATCCATGTTGTAATTCCTCCTTAATTATATCTTAGGGGTCAGGAGCTAATAGAATAGATTTAATTAAATTCTCATCCTATCTATCATTGATATAACTCTATCTCATTATGTACGGAAAAGCTAACCAAATTCCAAGAATTTGAGACGTATTATTTTATTCGGTTGATAAGCTAAGCTTATGAATATAAATTAGAAAGACAACTTATAGTAATGTTTTTTTTTAATTCTTATTTTAAAATGAATCTGGAAGCCCCAACGATAATCTTTGATTTAGTTGGGGTAGTTCACCTTAACCAAATTAACCCACCAATAATAATAATAAATAACCCTAAAGCTAACCCAATAAACCCGTTATCTTTGGTATCCATTTGAGTAACATCTTCTAAGTCTAGGGATGGTTTTTTGATAGGTTTAGTCGCTGGTTTTGCTTGCACATAACGAGGGGTTGGGTTATCTTCAGAATTAGTTGTGGGAATTTTCGTCATCCATGCTTCAGGACGTTTTAACTGAGGTGCTTTAAGGATGTATAATATCCGTTGACTTTGTTGACGAATTTCTAAGTTAGGGTGACGGGTTAACTCTTCACAAAGGGCGATGGCATCTTCTAACTGATTAACTCCTTGATAAGCGGTTACTAAAGAAAGTTGAACCTCTCCTCCTAAGCGTGAGGAGAGGTTAACCAATGATTTTGCTTCTTCGAGGGTTTGGACACTACTACGATATTGTCCTCGGTCTAATAATGCTTGTCCTTGTTGATATTTTAGCTTAAATTGTTCTAAATTAGAATCCATTTTTAACAACTTGCTTTTCTTATAGTTTAACGGATGTTTGGCTAATTTTAAGCGGTTTTGAAAGAGAGTCGGAGATGGTTTGTAGCAGTTTGTGATGTCTTACCATTTGTTCATGGATTAAAACAGGTAATTTAATCTCTTCTCCTATTCCCATTTTAGAACTGGATGCCGGAAAAATCATCAAATCGTATGGAGTCCAGATCACGGTAACATTAATCTGATTTAAAGTTGTCTCTATATCTTTGTTTAAGTCTTTTAAAAATTCACTATTGGGACGCATTTGTTTAATCCCTGGATTGGGTAATACATAAGCAGTAATGGTTCCATTGTTGGGAGCAGAAATATTGATATAACGTTGAACTCTTTTCACTCCTCCTAAACGTTGTAAATAATAGCGAGTTACCAATCCTCCCATACTAAAACCAATTAAATCAATGGGTTGTTTAGGTTCAAAAGTATTATTGATATAATTATCAACTTGTTGAGCTAATTTTTCCAAATGACCATTTCCATTATTAGGTTTTAGAGATAAACGGTGAACCGACCAACCTAAATTTGTTAGGTACTTTTTCATCCTATTAAATTTAGCAGATGTGTTGTAAATTCCGTGAATTAGTAATACTGGATTTCGGTTATTTTCATTCATATTTAACTTATTCTTGTGGTTACTGATAGGGAGTAATATGAAATCCTGTTGAATACCATACCTTAAGATAAGGTGAACAGAGGAAGCAGAGGAGGCAGGGGAAGATGGATTTACAGTAAGAATTTTAACGTTTACTGATTAAGCGGATTTCATATGATTAGACAGCAATTAATTCAGGTTCATTAATTAGTCGTAATAGTTTAGAACGATCAACGGTTTCCATTGCAAAGGTTTTTCCGTCTGAATCGCTAAAATATTAGTAAAGACAAGTTTTTTTATAGCTGAGTAAGAGGGGGTACTTTTTAACCTTTTAAGATCCTTGATAAAAGTAGGAAGATAATTGGTTTTCATTCTTTTTCTAATTCAATTAAGGCTTCCTCAAGGCTTAAGGGGGTTTCATCTTTAACGTCTATCATGGCATGATAGAGTGCTGTGTCTTCATAAGCTTCTATCATTTGTTGATAATCTTCAAAGTTAATGATAACTTGCTGAATCTTACCTTGATTATCTGTAATCAATTCTTGGGCAAAAGGATAATCTTTTACATTCATAATTGTTCCTTATTTTGATAGAGTTTTTAATCTTATGATAATGTATCCTGAATTTGTGCCAGCAATTCCTCACAGTTTGGTAACTGACAACGGTTGAAATTTTTCTGTTAATTTATTCTTCATCGGGTAATTGAAATAATTCATCTCCGATTAGATCAGGCAAGTCTTCGGTATGAACATGAAGATGGGAAATAGAACTAGTTAATTGAGCCAGGATATCGCCTTTTTGATCAACGCTAAGATTAGCAAGTTTCAGTTGATTAAGTAGGGTCAAAATGGTACTACATTCTTCCCCTAATTCGTTTAATAAAACGTTTAGTGTATTATTTAGTTGGGTTGGGTTATTTTCTTGAGTAAGCATTAGTGACCTCGTTTTAAACGTTTTTCTGCTCTGGCTAAACTTTTTTTGAGTCCGTTGATTTCTTTTTCCCAATAGGCAATTAATTTAAAGTCTGGGGTTTCTTTTGATTGTTCATCGGCAATTTTTTGATAGTGTTTTTCAATTTGATAGCGTAAACTGGCAACGGATTTGCGAAATTGTTTTTTGGGCAAAGGCGTTTTTGATGGGTTGAATGATGATAAATTTTAACATTTTTATTTTCCCACTTTATCCTGAATTTCCGCAAGCAATTCCTCACAGTGTTTAACTAGAGGAATACCCAATTCTTTGCTTAATTCTAAGGCTTCTTGACAACGGGTGAGGGCAAGTTTGGGGCGATCGGTTTTGTGAGCAATTTCAGCAAGGGCTTTTAAACTTTCGGCGATTAAATACTTGTAGTCAATATCTTGGGAAATCTTTAAGGAGTCTTGAATTTTGGTTTCTGCTTCGCTGTATTGTTCTAGTGTGATCAATGTCACTCCCATATTATGTAAAGAATTTGTTACTCCTTGCTGGTAGCCTATTTCCTTACTTATATCGTGAGATTGTTGGTGGTAGGTGATCGCTTTGTCATACTGTACTATTGCGTCCTTTACTTAACCATGTTCTCAAAAATTGCTGATAAACGGAGTCTCCTTCTGCTGTTAATACTGTTTCTAAATTATTCAACACCAATAAAGAAGGTTCAGCGATTAACCTCTGTATCATTTGCAAGATTAATGTGTCTTCATCCCATTTTTCATCATAAGGTTGGTTTAACTGCTCTAACAACCAACGCCCAAATTGCGCTAATGGGTATGGCTGATTAAAATTGACCCAAAATACTCTTAAATTGACGGTTAAATGCTCTATTACCTTCACTGCTAAGGCGGTTTTACCATATCCTCCTGCTGCAATAATTCCGATTAAACGGATATTATCATTGGTTAGGGCGTTTTTTAACTGGTTCATTTCTTCTTGTCTTCCCTGCCATTTATCCACAGGGGGGAGTGTGGTATCAATTACTGCAGTAGTGGTAATAAGCGGTTTTGACGGTTGATGATAATTCCACTCATTGGGATCAACAACGTCAGTAATTTCTAATTCTAACGCTTGGCAAATCGCATAGGCAATATCCCGATCAACCGCCTTACCTTCTCTAATAAATCGCTCAACAGTTTTCTTCTCAACTAATGCTTTTTCTGCAATTCGTGGATAGGTTAATCGTTTACCATCCTTACAATTAGTCTGTAGGGTGGGCAAATGCTTAATATCGACTATAAGCAAACTTAATGATTCATTTTGCCCACCTTAGAAATCATAATGATGGGCAAGGATTGATAAACTTTTAATTGACCGAAAAATTATCCCCTTTTGCCCACCCTACAGGATGGATTTTGGTTATTTTTCATCATAATAAGATAAGTTTATTCAAAGTTAACAATGATTGTTTCTGTTTCAGTTTTGGGTAATCCTTCATACTCAGCTAGAATCGTTTTTCCTGTTTCTACGGGTAGCAGAGGAGTAATACTCCCTAATGATAATAAATCACCTTTTTTTAAAGTTTTACCTTGAGTTTTTAATTGTTCTTTGATCCAAAATACCACATTTAAAGGATCATCTAACAAGGCGTTACTATTACCTTGACCGATTATTTTTCCTGATTCATCCTTTAAGGTAACAGATATATTTTTAAGACTATTGTTTGTTCCTATTTCTTGATTTAACGGTATAATATTACCTACCACACCCAGTCTAGCACCTGCGTTAATTGCCATCAACATTTCACCGTTAACTTTTATGTTTTGATCATAAACTAAATCTGGTAACTCCAGAAAAGGAATAACTGCATCTAAGTATTGTAGGGTTTCTTGAGGTGTGGTTGCTTCATTAATTTTATCACTAGAAACCCTTACCATTAAATCTCCTTCCATCATGGGCTTTGCACCAAAGTTAGCAGGAACTTTTATTCCTGATGGCAATAACATATTCTCTAATAGTATTCCTAGTAAGGGTTGACTGACGTTAAAACTCTCTTGTGCTTTTCTATTGGTTAATGCTGCTTTATATCCGATTAATTCGCCTTGGGAAGAACTTAAAATATTAATGACTTTTTCCTGTATTAGTTTTGCTTCTTGAAACGTCAAGTTATGGTTAAACTCTGTAATAAGTTGCTTATTTAAGTAAGCATTGGCAATTTTTTTAGCAATATTTTCAATGTCTGTAGAAGGTAAATCAGTTAGTAAAATAGATAAATTATCTTCATTTTTATCATGAATAAGTTTCGGTTGTGCTGTGACAGTTAAAAAAGGAAATAAAATAAGAGAAAAGATAAAAAATAAGCTTTTTTTGAGAGATTTTTTGAAAAATACGGTCAGCAAATACATATCATACAACTAGATAATAATCCTTGTTATACAGCAAAGAGATTTACATTCCTGAGAATATAATTTTCTTGTTTTAGAATAATCAGTGATAAAATACGACTATCTAAGACCGTAATGACTAAATGCCTATCTAAGTGATAGGGACTGCTTTCAAGACGATTTAGGGTTGCTAGTCCTTGATTATCATTAATTGTAGCACATTGACATTGAGTTAAATTAATGAAAAACGTTTTTATAGTTCTATAGGACTGATTATGTTAAATCCCCGAAAAGATTTAAAATTCTAATGTTAAACTATTGTGACATTTAATTCAGTAAGATGAGTGAATTGGAGAATTAGGAAAAAATATAATTAAAAATTTCAGTAATTGCACTGTTTCTAATTAAGTATATACCTAAGGATAATAATTATGATAAGCTGTTTAAGAGTAATCAATTTTACTTTTAACTCGTTGTTCCTAACCATTTCTGTTATTTCATTTTATCCTCTATGTTTTGTTATTGAGGAAATAGTCAATTGCAATTCCATCCTAGATCATGTCGTAATGAAAGGGAAGTAGAGAGTAAACTAATTGTTCAATATTTACTCCCAAAATTAGGTTATTCTCCTGATAATTGGCACCAAGAAGTTATCTATGGCAATATTCGTTTAGATTTTTTAACTGTTGCTGCTAAAAAAATGAAGAATTTTGCTTCTTGTGTTGTCATTGAAGCAAAACATCCCCAAGAAAATTTAGATCATCATGTGCGTCGTTTGGGACATTATTTGATGAAAACAAAAAGTTTTTATGGGGTGTTAACCAATGGAAAAGAATTCCGAATTTATCAACGACAAAGAGATAAATTAAAGTTTATTTTTTGTTGTCAAGGAGAAAATCTTGCTAACAATATCAGCAAGATTAATGCTTTGATTAGTAAAGAAAGTTTAACCACACAATTATCTACTTCTAAACCTCTTTCTGTTTCTAAAGTTTCTCAATCATCTATTAAGGAGTCAACTAACAAATCCATGAAAGTTATTGCTGTTTACCATCATAAAGGTGGTGTGGGAAAAACCACCGTTGCCACTAATTTAGCTGCTGCTTTTAGTAACCAAGGAAAACGAGTATTATTAATTGATATTGATGCTCAAGCAAACACTACTTTTGCTACTGGTTTAATTAAATTTCAGTTTGATGATGATGATGACTTGAAAGATAAAAATATATTTCATTTACTACATAATAAACAGATACAAGTCACTGATGTGGTTAGAAAGTCTCAAGGATTTAATAAACCAGAAATTGATGTTATTCCATCTCATATTACGTTAATTGAACGTCAAAGCGATTTATTGAAGAAAGCTGCTATTGCTTTTAGATTAGCTAACAAATTAAACTTAGTTGAAAACAACTATGATTTTGTGCTTATTGATACACCACCATCTCTAGATTTATATGCACAAGCTGCATTAATTGCAGCAGATACTTTAATTATTCCTTCTGATTTAAAGCCGTTTTCTAATCAAGGATTAAAAAGTGTAAAGAATTTCATTGATGAAGTAATTAATTCTAGCAAAGAAGAATTAAACAAACCACTGCTTAAAATTATGGGTGTTTTACCTTCTAAAATTTCTACTCATCATAAATATCTTCAGTACACATTCCCCAAACAAAGAAAAGTTATTTCTGATAATTATAATTTTCCTATTATGGAAAATACAATTTCTGAAAGAATGCCTTTATCTCAATGTATTAACCAAACAATACAGGTAAGAGATTTAGAAATACCTGATCCTAAATCGATTTTTAATTATGCAAATAGTGTTTCTTCTGCAAATACATCTGCTGCTGAGTTTGAATCATTAGCTATTGAAGTGTTAGAAAAAATAGGAGCTTAATTCTCATGGATTTTTTCTTAATTGATGTTGATACTATTAAGTGTTCTGTTCCTTATTCTCAAATCAAAGATAACGAAAAGAAAATTGATAGACTCGCTAATCTTATTTTAGATTCTGAAGGGATTATTAATCCTATATTTGTTAAAAAAATTGGCTCTAATTCTTATGAATTAGTTTACGGAGAAATCGAATACTATGCTATGACAAAAGTTGCCAACATAGATCCAGAAAAAGGAGAAACCATTGCTGCATTTATCATTGAAGATGCTCAAAAAGAATTAATGAAGCAACAGATTGATTTTTTGAGAAAATCTTTATCAAATGGAGATGATCCCCCTAAAGTAGTCTGTACAGCAAGCCATAACTTGAATAAGTTAAACTCAGTTCAGAAAGATATTAATCAGATCCATGAAAAATTAGCATCTCTCATGGAAATGAATACAGCAAAAGGGTTGAAAGACTTACTCAAAAAACAGCTAGAAAGTATTATTTCTGAAGCTGAAATCAAGAGTAAAGAAGAAGCCATACAATACCTAACAAAAGCTAAATATGATCTACAAGAACAACAAAACAAAATCAAGGATCAAATATTGGAATTAAGCAAGGTTAACTTAGTTGATATAACTTATGAACAATTATCTACACTGATGCAACAAGCAGCAGGTAAAAGCAATCAAATAAAAGCAAGTTGGAAAGCAATTGAATACTGGCGAAAATCTGATCAAGGACTAACTTGGGATAATCTTAAAAAATCGATAGGAGGCAAAAAGTCTGAACACAAAATTGATAATTTTGGTCAAAAAACTTATGATAAACTCAGAGAAGTTGCTTATTTGTAACTTTTAAATTTTTCAAGTAAATCATTGAATTATAATAGGGACATAACTTATTATGTCCCTAAATTTTGATATACAGTTGAAAATTCATAAACTTGAACTACAATTGAAAAAATAATGTAATATAGCGATCGCATTTAAAAATTTCAGAGAAAAGATGTTGATCTTTGCATTAGAATATAACCAATAATAAGTATACTTCAACCATGTCCACCAAAATTATTACAAGTCAAATGATTTTTTCAGAATTACTTGATAGTTTTTCTAAACAAGGCTTATTTCTAAAGCAAGCAACCCTTAACCTAATTAATCGTTCCTATAATAACCCCAATATTGACATTATTCCACAAACCTATCAACTTTTTAGAGAAGCATTAAATTTATACCATCAACGACTTGATCAACAATGGAGTCATACAGATTGTTCTTCATTTATTATCATGAAAAACTATCAAATAAGAGAAGCTTTGGCTTATGATAAACATTTCGAGAAAGCAGGATTTATTGCTTTACTGAGGACATAATACGCTTAAAAAATTTAGTTTGATAAAGGAAAGCCCTTTGGAGTCTGTGTAGATTTGACTATACTTTTAATAACTATTAACATAAAATTAATGCCAAATCCTCGCCATTTTCTATGCTGTCCCAAATCAAAACCTTTGCTGAAGACCTTGCACCCAGATTAATTGAAATACGTCGTCATTTGCACGCCCACCCTGAATTAAGTGGACAAGAATACCAAACAGCAGCCTATGTCTCAGGAATTCTCTCATCCTATGGGATTCATGTGCAAGAAGCCGTAGGAAAAACGGGGGTTGTGGGCAACTTAGAAGGAAATGGCACAAAAAAGGGGACTTTAGCCATACGCACCGATATGGACGCATTACCCATCGAAGAACGAACCCAATTGGAGTTCGCCTCCTGTAAATCTGGGGTCATGCACGCCTGTGGCCATGATGTTCATACCACCGTTGGCCTAGGAACCGCCATGATTTTAGCTCAGTTACGAGAGGCGTTGCCAGGGAGCATTCGCTTCCTATTCCAACCCGCCGAAGAAATAGCCCAAGGCGCAAGCTGGATGGTGCAAGACGGGGCGATGCGGGATGTGGATAGCATTTTTGGTATTCATGTGTTTCCGTCCCTTCCAGCCCGTTCTGTGGGCATTCGTTACGGAGCATTAACCGCAGCGGCCGACGATATTGAAATCTTTATCCAAGGAGAGTCTGGCCATGGGGCCCGTCCCCATGAAGCGGTTGATGCGATTTGGATCGCTTCTCAGGTCATTACCACCCTACAACAAGCCATTAGTCGAACTCAGAACCCTTTACGGCCCTTAGTTTTGACCATTGGACAAATAACCGGCGGCCGGGCCCCCAATGTGATTGCTGATCAAGTAAGAATGGCCGGAACCGTGCGATCGCTGCATCCGGAAACCCACGCTAACTTACCTGACTGGATAGAAGGCATTATTGCCAATGTCTGCAATGCTTATAATGCCAAGTATGAGATGAATTATCGTCGGGGGGTGCCTTCGGTCCAAAATGATCTTAACTTAACACAAATATTAGAAAGTGCTTGTCGAGAAGCATGGGGCAATGATCTTGTAGAAATATTACCAGAACCCTCATTAGGGGCAGAAGATTTTTCCTTATATTTAGAACACGCCCCCGGTACGATGTTTCGCTTAGGGGTCGGACACCACAATAAACTTAATTATCCCTTGCATCATCCTTTATTTGAAATTGATGAATCTGCAATTATTACCGGGGTTGTTACCTTGGCTTATGCTGCTTGTAAATATTGGGGAATAGGGGAAATTTAGAATTTAGAATTTAGAATTTAGAATTGACATTACCCCATCTCCCCCAAAAGATGAAACTATTTAACAATTTGAACCGGCATGACTAAATAAGTCATTTGTAAACCTCCCAAGGGATTAAAAATAACCGGTTGATTGCCTTCATTTAGCTGGATTTTAATTTCTGTGGTAGGTAGTGCCTTTAAGCCATCCATTAAATATTTAACATTAAACGCAATTTCTCCACTTTCTCCGGTTACTTCTGCCGGCATCGATTCTTTAGCACTGCCTAAATCTTGGGTTTCGACGGATAAAGCAACTTGTGCATCTTCATGACTAAAAGTACATTTAACTAAATTGTTTTTTTGATCTGCTAAAACGGCGACCCTTTCTAGACTACTTAAGAGCCGTTTTCTTTCTAAACTAATGGTACGACTAAACTCTTTAGGGATTAACATTTGATAATTAGGATAAGCCCCATCCAATTTACGAACCGTTAACCGTTGATAGCCCAATTGAAAGACAACTTGAGCCTCATCCACCTGTAAAGCAATGGTATCAGATTCGCTGCGATTCCCGATTATCCGTTCTAACTCCCGTAACGCCCGCGCGGGAATGGTTACGGCAAACCCTTCTAAGTTCGGAATTTCAGTGCTTTCCTCATCCTCATTTTCCTCATCAGTTTGTGGCGGTAACGTGGTTTCTACCACCGATAAACGATGGCCATCAGTGGCTGCAAACTCTAAACTATCAGGGGTTCCGGTTAAATGAACTCCCGTTAAAATTTGTTTGGTTTCGTCGTTACTGGCTGCAAATAAAGCCCCTTTCAAACCTTCGGTTAACATAACGATGGGTAATTGAAGGGACTCCCCGTCTTCTACCGTTGGTAAGGGGGGAAATTCCTCAGCATCCATGGCCCTGACTTGGAACTGTCCCGATGCTGATTTTAACATCACAATTTGGCTGTCATTGTCTTCGGTTTCTTCACCCATTAGGGTAATTTCCCCTTCTGGGAGTCGTGATACAATATCGTTGAGGAGTTTAGCCGGTAAAGTAATTTGCCCATCTTCGCTGACATTGGCACTAAAACTGGTTTCAATACCTAAACTGAGATCGAATGCAGTTAAGCTAACTCGATTTTTTTGACTATCGGCCACCACCAACACATTGGCTAAGATAGGATGGGTGGGACGAGAAGGGATAGCCCGACTGACCAAAGATAAATTGCTATTAAGATCACTTTGACTACAAACGAATTTCATAGAGGGTTGAAAAGCTGATAAACGTAGATCAATTGTATTTTGACTTAAAACTTATCTTTTGTTACTTAAATTTTTCTTCTGTTTACCCAGAAGTCTGTGGAAAAAGTGTGGAAAAACTCCGAGGGTTGTCCACAGATTTCTGAGTTTAATCCCAAAAATTAGCTAATTTAGGCAAAAAGCTAGAATAGAGAGTTAACAGCTTAGGAGAATAAAACAGAGTAAACAAGAATTTAGAAGATTAAGTAAGAATAATTAGCAATTTAATTCTACAATTTACTTCAATTTTCTTTATTCTGACTCCTGACTCCTGACTCCTGACTCCCCACCTTCGCCCTAACCCAATTTCCTTGAATTGAGATTCCAAATGTTCAGGAGAAGATCGTTAAAAATAACTAAAAACCTTGATTTTTCAAGAATATTGCGGAATTTTCTAATTTTAGAGAATCTTAATTTTTTCCACAGACTATATGCAGAAGGCAGAAGGCTCCGAGGCAGGAGGCAGGAGGGAAAATTTGTAATCATAACGTTTATCTTTATCATTGTCTTTGGAAAATGGGTCGAACAAATCCCCATGGCTGCATTAGTAGCTGTGATGATCATGGTTTCTATTAGTACCTTCAATTGGGGTTCTATTACTAATATTCGTAAAGTTCCTAAGAATGAAACAGCAGTCATGATCACCACTGTTTTAATTACTGTGTTAACTCATAATTTAGCCATTGGGGTGTTAATTGGAGTAGCTATGAGTGCTATTTTCTTTAGTCGGAAAATTGCTAATCTAATTCATGTGGATTCTTACCTAAAAGAACAAGAAAAGGAACGCATTTATAGTGTGAATGGGCAAGTATTTTTTGTCTCTGTAGACAGCTTTTTAAGTTCCTTTGATTTCCGCGAAAAATTAGAGAGAGTAATTGTGGATTTAACCCATGCTCATTTATGGGATCATTCGGCGGTAGATGCAGTGGATAAAGTGGTATTGCGTTATCGTAAACGAGGGGTAGAAGTGGAATTAATTGGACTAAATGAAGCCAGTGCCACCCTTTTAGAACGATTAGCAACCCATGATCAACCTGATGCTTTGGATAAGATGGGCAATCATTAGAATTTTTTTGTAGAGGTAATTGCCTCTACAATTAAGGTTAAGCACTATATTGCCATTCTTGGGTTTTGTTCCTCATTTTTTCCAACTGATAGGCTAATAATTCGCGAATTTCTCCGTAATTTTCTAACTCACTTAGATAGGGTTGACCTTGTAATAATTGACTATATTGTTCCAGTTTTTCTAGTCTTTGGGTCGTTTGGGCAATAATACGATTAGCTAAAGCAAGTTTTTCTGATAATTGTTGTTCATTCCCAGAAACAACCATCGGTATATCCAATAGGTTAATAACCTTTTTAATCTCTGTTAGAGAGATGGCAAGTTGTTCTTGATAATCGTTGAAAATAGCCTGTATGGTTTTATTGTGGTCAGATGATAAATTATTCATGAAATCCAATCCTAACTATACAAATCCTACAAAATAATTGGATTTGATAATAACACCCCTTTTCTGTTAAGGAGATTATTTTTAGATAGTTTTAAGGATTTCTGTGTACGCTTTCCAGTTGGTATTTTGTTGGTCAAAAGACCCTAGCTTTTAGGAGATTCTTATGGTCACATCAAACTAAACAAAGGTCAATGTCAAATATAACACGAAGTTATACATTGCGTTTACATCAAACATCCCATGGGTATGACAGAATAGGTTCGAGGGAAACCAAACCTTCAACTTTATTCTTGTATATCTGAGGAGATAACATTTATGTTCGGTTTAAAACCTGCTGCTGTAGTAGGTACTGCAATTGTTAGTTCTGTTGTCTGTTTTATACCCCAACAAGCTCAAGCGTTAACTTTAACTGGGAAAGCTGAAATTGGTGGTGCAGTTGTATTCAATACCGATGAAGCTGCCCCTGCAACGGACACTATCGATTTTGTTGATGGAACTGTCCTAAGCGATTCTACTGGTTCATTCTTTGAAAGATATCTAGGTTTCAGTGATGATCCTGAGCTTTTCGCCATTAGTGATATTGCGCTAGAGCTAGTTAGTAGTTCTGTTCTATTTGGTAGTACTTTTAGCACCTACGAGGCTGATGCTACTAACCCTTTAGTTACCTTCTCTGATGGTTTAGAGTTCTCCGCAGATAACCCTTTCACGGTTCTTCGTACTTACAATGGCACTCAAGTTAGTGAAATGACTATCGAATCTTTCACTGGTACCTTCACAGATGGTACTGGAACCGTTTTAGGCCAGGGAATCTTTTCAGCCCAAATCTTCCAAAACCAAGAAGACGGTAGTTACTCTATGAGTTTAGAGGCAGTTCCCGAACCTCTCACCATCTTAGGTGCTGGTGCTGCCGTTGCTTTCGGTGGTGCATTCAAGCGTAAGCTGGGCAAGAAAAACAAAAAAGAATCTACCAAAGCATAAACAAGTTACACTTATTTGATAATTATTGTTTTCCCTAGCCCATAAGCTCTTAAGTGTGTTTATAGGGTTGGGTGACCTATAGGTAGACATTGAAGTAACTCTATTCATTATATTACTTTTTTGTGTGATATGGTGACCGTATTTCCCCTGAAGTTTAGCAGGGGATATTTTTTTGCTCATTTTGAAGGAGGCAGGAGGTTGGACAATACTGTTCGGCCCGCGGAAAATTGTCTGTTGAGACAAGCAGGGGGAGCAGGGGATGCAAGGGGAACAGAGGGAGAGGGTCTGCTCAAAACCTGTTGGTCTTTCCTTTAGTCAAGCGGAGGAAGCAGAGGAAGGGGAGAAGCTCCAGGGAGAAGGAGCGCGACCATTCTTCCCCTGCTTCCTCTGCACAAGAAAGCACCCTCTGCTCCCGGAAAACCTCAACTAACTATTTTTGAGCGCACCCTCCTGCCTAGAAGCCCCCTGCCTTCGGAGGCTCAGTTGCCTCGGTCAAGCTAAAAATTCCACCAAACAGGTTAACTTATCCCAAGCAGCCCCACTTTTTAGAATATCCTTAGCCGTTTCTACGGCTTTTTGATGATCTTGCCAAGGAACAATATTGCCTACTTGCAGAGCTAAAGCAGCATTTAAAACCACTGCATCCTGTTGTGCTTGAGTTCCTTTTCCCTGTAAAACATCGGTCAAAATAGTGGCATTTTCTTGGACATTTCCCCCTTTTAAAGCGGTTAAAGGAGCAACCGTTAACCCTAAACCTTGGGGGTTGATTTCTCCTAAGCTAACCTCACCCTCTTGCAAAAAAGCCACATCAGTAATATCCCCTAACCCAGCTTCGTCTAGGGTTTCTCTACCGTGTAATACCATTCCTTGAGAAATGCCTAATTGATTTAACGCTTGGGCCATGGGACGAATAAACTGAGGATGATAAACCCCGATAATTTGACCAGTGGGATGTAAGGGGTTCACCAAAGGCCCTAATAAATTAAAAATAGTCCGTACCTTCAACGTTTTCCGTAACGGCGCAACGTGCTTCATAGCAGGATGCCAACCTGGAGCGAATAAGAAAGTAATCCCCACTGTTTCCAAAGCTTGGGCGACCTTTTGGGGGGTAGCTGCCAGTTTAACCCCTAAATATTCCAAAACATCCGCCGAACCAACTTTACTGGAGGCTGAACGGTTGCCATGTTTAGCCACTTTAACCCCCGCGGCCGCTGCAACAAAGGCCACAGCAGTAGAAATATTAAAAGTAGAAGCCCCATCTCCTCCTGTTCCGCAGGTATCGATAACGGGGACATTATGGGATATTGGTGTTTCTTGGACAGACTGTTGTTGCAACACTTGGGCCATTCCTGCTAATTCATCGGCCGACACTCCTTTAGCTTGAAGGGTGACTAAAATAGCCCCGGATAATACTGGGGGAATGGTTTCATCTAACCACCCTTGCATCAGTTGGCCGGCTTGAGTTTGGGAAAGAGACTGACCATCAAGGAGTTGTTGTAGTAAGCTTTGTGTAAATTCTGAAGAATCTTGAGTGACCATTAAACAGTGAACAGTGAGCAGTGAACAGTGAACAGTGAGCAGTGAACAGTGACTGATAACCCAGAACTGATAACTGATAACCGGTAACTGATTTCACCATACCCTATTTTTAACCCACTCAAGTTTAAGCGATGGAAATATTAGCAAATTAAACGGGAACACTAACCATAGAGAGTCAATATTGATCCCTATGACACCAGCCCATAAGTCCCGAAAAACTATTGCCGTCACCGAGACTGGCAAACATAAACTGAGAGAAGCACAAAAGCAAAGCGGTGGTAAACGTATCACCTATGAAGACATTGAGGAAAAGTTAGACTTCCAGGTATCTCGTAGTACCATTGAACGGTTTTTCCGAGGAAAAGCAGTGGACATTGGGAACGCTATTAGCATTGTAGAAATATTAGGCTTAAAATTGGAAGATGTGGTTGACGTTACCATTTACCAGAGGACGACCTCAAGGTAGCCAAGGGTATTGTCGAAAATTAGGGGGTCGCTTCTCTAAAAAGGCTTGTTTTCCTTCTGCCCCTTCTTCTGTCATATAGTAGAGTAAGGTGGCATTTCCCGCTAACTCTTGTAACCCCGCCTGTCCGTCACAGTCAGCATTAAAAGCAGCTTTGAGACAACGAATGGCGATGGGACTCTTAGTTAAGATTTCCATGGCCCATTGAATTCCTTCCCTTTCCAATTCCTCCACAGGAACAACACAATTGACTAACCCCATATCTAAGGCTTGTTGAGCGTTATACTGACGACAGAGAAACCAAATTTCTCTGGCTTTTTTTTGTCCCACAATACGGGCTAAATAGCTGGCCCCGAACCCACCGTCAAAGCTCCCAACTTTTGGTCCGGTTTGTCCAAAAATAGCATTATCCGCAGCAATGGTAAGATCACAAATTAAGTGTAACACATGACCTCCACCGATGGCATATCCGGCGACTAAAGCAATGACTACTTTGGGGAGCGATCGGATCAATCGTTGTAAGTCTAGCACATTTAAACGAGGAACTCCGGCATCGTCGAGATAACCGGCTTGGCCCCGTACACTTTGATCTCCACCAGAACAAAAGGCGTATTTTCCATCGGTATGGGGACCGGTCCCAGTGAGTAAAATGACCCCAATGCGACTATCTTCTCTCGCATCGCAAAAGGCATCATATAATTCAAATACGGTTTTGGGGCGAAAGGCGTTTCGTTTTTGGGGACGGTTAATGGTGATTTTGGCAATACCATCCGCTTTATGATACAAGATATCTTCGTAAGTTTTGGCAATTTGCCAGGTGGTTTCCATCGGTTAAGGCAAAATAAGCATCAATAGTTTATTAAACCATGATCTGAATCAGAAAATTGGAGATTTACATAAGATAATTTGTCAATCAAAGTTCACAAAAATTAAATGGGAAGATCAACCTAATTGAAGGATTAATTATCAAAGAACTATTAACAAATGCTAGGATCAATACTATACCTCTATCAAAATTAGATACATTAATGACACAAGAAATCAGTGAACAAAATCTCAAGCTTATTCGAGCAGCGCAACTGACTGAAGAAGCATCACGATTATACCAACAAGGAAACTATTCAAAAGCTATACTCCAGGCAAAAGAAGCATTACAAATCAGACAAACTATTTTAGGAGACGATCATATAGATGTAGCAACTAGCCTTAATAATCTGGCAGCATTATATAATGCTCAAGGAAACTATTCTCAAGTAGAATCCCTTTTAAAACAAGCACTTGAACTTTATAAACAAATATTAGGAGAAGAAGATCCTTATGTAGCAACTGTACTCAATAATCTGGCTCTTTTATACAATGATCAAGGAAAATATTCAGAAGCAGAATCCCTTTTAAAACAAGCACTTCAACTCAGTAAAAAAACACAAGGAAAAGAGCATATAGAAGTGGCAACTGCACTCAATAATTTGGCTCTTTTATACAATGCTCAACGAAGATATGCTGAAGCAGAACCCCTTTTTCAACAGGCACTTCATATCAGGAAAAAGCGACAAGGAGAAGGGGATATAGAAGTGGCAACTGCACTCAATAATTTAGCTCTTTTATACAATGCTCAACGAAGATATGCTGAAGCAGAACCCCTTTTTCAACAGGCACTTCAACTCAGTAAAAAACTACTAGGAGAAGAAAATCCTTATGTAGCCGGTAGCCTTAATAATCTAGGCACATTATACAATGATCAAAAAAGATATTCAGAAGCAGAACCCTTTTTTCAACAGGCACTTGAAATTTATAAAAAAATAGTAGGAGAAAAGCATCTATATGTGATGCAAACCCTCTTTAATTTGGCAACATTATACAATAATCAAGAGAGATATACTCAAGCAGAACTTTTTTATCAACAAGCAATTCAAATCAGCAAAGAACTATTAGGAGAAGATCATCCGAATACAAAAACAATGATGGAGCATTATCAATTAATGAAACGTCACATTAATTAAACTATTATTCACTTGTATTATGCCAATTTATTTTGCAGCAATAACTGTCAGTGTCATTATCTCATTCCAGACTCCTTGATGGGTTGTTATTTTTTCTAATTCTTGATAATAATCTTGTTTTACAGCGTCTAGTTTTTCTTCTGAAAGTGTTTGAAAAGGAAAGAGGTTATTATTAGTAACAGGAAAGTTAATCATCATTTCCCATTTATTTTTGACCGTTTCTAAATCAACATAATGACCCAATTGATCTTGATGAATTTCTATGGTTTTAAATCCCACACTTTTGAGAAGATTATAACAAGTTTCTTTTGAGCCTATTTTTTGGTGCCAATGAGGAAAATTAATGTTATATTTCGGAGCAATTTTGTTAAGAAGATATCCTTCAATAAAAGAGGTTTCTGACCAATAATTAAACCCTAATTTACCTCCTGATTTTAGCCAAGAATAACAACGATTTAAAACATGAGGAATATCATTCAATATAACCAGAGCAGCACAGCAACTGATCACATCAAAATTTTGCTCAGGTAAGTCTAACCTCTCTATATTTGCTAGTAAAAATTGAAGGTTGTTTAAGTTTAAGTTTCGAGCTTTTTCTTGCGCTTTTTTTAACATTAATTCGGCTATGTCAACTCCTATGACATAACCATCATTTCCCACTTTTTTAGCAGCTTCAATAGCGACTAAACCCGTTCCTGTAGCCATATCTAAAATGGTTTGATTCGGTTTAATTTGAAGATATTGAAGCAATAAATTAGCTAATTTAGGATGAAAATTACCCTGATCATAAGTTGTACTACGTTGATTATAGAGATTAGCGATCGCTTGCTGATATGGAGTTAACATAGGTTTATTTTCTAGCTAATAAGAAAACAAAACGGTCACAAAATTCTAAATTAGATAAATTCGTATATTTTTCTGTCATTTCTGTTAATCCTTGGTTAATTTCTTCATCATTAAATCTCGATAACAAGGACATATATCGATTTTTAACCATGTTAAAGTATTTTTCTTTGGGAATAGAAACGTCATATTCTACAAAATTAACGGTGGTTTTAAAACCAATATTTTCACAAAGATTAACTAAATAATTATAGTGAGGTTGTACAGATTCATAAACGGATAATGCTTGTTGAAATAAGGGATATTGAATAGTAGGAGGTAGTAAAATAATTAATAAAATTCCTTGTTCATTTAATCGATTAAATAATCCTTGTAACAGTTGTTCTTTATCATCAATATGATGGATCATTTCTTTGATTAAAATTTTATTGTATTTTCCAGGTTCATTAGCAAATTCTACAGCATCTTTAACCACGGTTTGATAATAATTATTTTCTGTAATTTTTTCCAGCATTTTGTCGGATGGATCAACACAAATTATTTTATTTTCTAAGTTAATTTGCGCTCGAATTGCCTTACTATAAATACCTGTACCACATCCGAGATCCACTAAACTATCTTGTGGTTTTAATTGTAAATGTTCAATAATTTTTTTACTTAAAAATTCAATAAAATCTGAAGATGTTCCCCAAAAATCGTCATATTGTGTAGCTAATTTTTGATAATGTTCTTGGATTGAATATTTCATAATATTACCACTTTTAAATTATAAATGGGTTTAGCCTTGCTAAACCCCTACAACTTGTTAATAATGTTATCATCAATCCAATGACATTTAGCGACCTAATGATTCTTTAATGACATCAACCAAGCTAGTTCCTCCCCAAATAGCGACCATGATAATAGAAGTCGAAAGAACAGCAGCAAGACAACAAATAACTAACCCTCCTAAACTAATAAATCCATCGTCTTCTTGAAGTCCAAAAGCGGTTACAAAAATGCCGATCGCCGGTAAAGTATTGGTCCCAGGGATCGGGATCATCATAGAGATTGACATTAAAGCGATGGCAATACCAATGATAATTCTTCCGGGAACACTGGTACAAATATAAGTCATTCTGGGACGAGTTAACGCTTCGATCCGTTGTAACCAAGGATTCCCTTTTTTAACAAAAGCTTGAATGGTTTCTAACTTCATTGATCCTTTCATCATCTTTTCAGGAAGCCAAGGAATTTTTGCCCCTGCAATGAGTTGGATCGCTAATAAAAACATCAAAATTCCAAAAGGAATAGAATAACCAGGGGCAGGAACTGGTAAGGCAGAAGGTAATGCTAAAATTACGAATAAAAAGCCAAAAACTCGTTCTCCAGCTAATTCTAAGATATCAATTAATTTTATATCTGAGGAGCGTTCTTCCTCAAAAAAATAACGATTTAACTCAACTGATAATTTTGCCATAATGGTTTTATTGAGAGATTTAAAAAAAGATTGAAAATAAATATACCATACAAAAAAAGGGTAGAAGTAACTACCCATAAAAACTTGACAAATTAACCGTCACTGACAAAAGACTTCAGATACATAGCCCTTTGTCTTCACTATGACTGATATTAGGTTCCAACAGTCCAAGAATTGATGTATTCTTCTTGTTCGGGGGTTAAAGTATCGATTTCAATGCCCATTGCTTTGAGCTTTAAGCTGGCAATTTCTTGATCCAGTTCTTTAGGGATATTGTAAATACCGGGTTCTAACTTACCCTTATTCTGTACTAAATATTCGCAAGCGAGAGCTTGGTTAGCAAAACTCATATCCATTACTGCACTGGGGTGTCCTTCAGCAGCGGCCAAGTTAATTAAACGACCTTCTCCGAGGACGACAATAGCTTTACCATTGGGTAGAGTGTATTTTTGGGTAAAGTTGCGAACTTCCTTAACTTCAGTAGCTTTAGCCCCTAAAGATTGTAAGTCAATTTCAATATCGAAGTGACCGGAGTTACAAACCATCGCCCCGTCTTTCATCGCTTCAAAATGTTCAGGACGAATAACGTGCTTATTACCGGTGACAGTGACGAAAACATCCCCTTGCTTAGCTGCTTCGGCCATGGGCATAACGCGGAAACCATCCATCGCAGCTTCAATGGCTCTTACGGGGTCAATTTCGGTAACAATCACATTAGCACCGAGGCCACGGGCGCGCATAGCAACACCTTTACCACACCAACCATAACCAGCCACGACAGCCACTTTACCGGCTAAGAGAACGTTAGTCGCGCGGATAATACCGTCAAGGGTAGATTGACCGGTTCCGTAGCGGTTATCAAAGAAATGCTTAGTATCAGCATCATTGACATTCATAGCAGGGAAGGTAAGAACCCCATCCTTTAACATAGCCAACAGACGAACAATCCCGGTGGTGGTTTCTTCGGTGGTGCCGATGATATCTTCCATCTGATGTTGACGCTCTTTGATCAACGTTGCGACCACATCGCTGCCATCATCAATGATAATATTGGGGCGATGATCGAGAGCCGTTTGAACATGACGGTGATAAGTGGCGTTATCTTCCCCTTTGATAGCATAGACAGGGATGCCATAATCAGCCACTAAACAAGCAGCTACGTCGTCTTGGGTGGACAGAGGGTTACTGGCAATCAGGACCGCGTCTGCACCCCCTGCTTTGAGGGCGATGGCTAAGTTAGCGGTTTCAGTGGTTACGTGACAACAAGCGGTTAAACGAATACCCTCTAAGGGCTTTTCTTTGGCAAAACGTTCTTGAAGTTGGCGCAAAACGGGCATTTCGCGGGCAGCCCATTCAATGCGTTGTTTTCCTTGAGCAGCAAGATTTATATCCTTAATGTCGTATTGCGGTTTTGTTGGTGTTGCAACCATAGAAGAAGTTATCCTTGACTAAAATTATGTGCTAAAGGGCCAGTTTAACTTAGTTTAGGATTTTTTTGCTTTATTTATCGCCAATTAAGCAAAGAAAAGCCCTCCTGTCCCCTGCCTTCCCAGGCAACTGAGCCTCGGTGAAAGGGGTCATGAGGGGAGATTTTGCCATTTATGCTGACTTAATTTCAAAAATTAACCAGGGGAACCCGATACGTCGGTCTTGCTACATCTCCTAATGTATTATCATGGTCTTCTAAAATTGTATTGAGAGCTTCAGTTTTAGCCTCAAGAGAATTCTTACCAGGTTCTAGGGAAGGAATCTCAATATTGGGAGGATATTCTCCTCCAACAGCTAAGCTTTCGACCCTGTTTCTTGATTCTGTTCCCTTTAAATCTTGCAGGGTTCCCGTATAAGTTTCTAAGGGTTTAGGATCAGTAATAATTTCGGTTTGTGCATTAACAGGTGTCACAAAAATTAGGGTACTTATTCCCAAAGTTAAACCTCCAATGGCAATTTGAGAAAACTGTGCTAAAGTATTAAACATATTCATTATCTTCTCTCCGATGATTGGTAGAGGTCTTCAAAAATACTACTTCTGTAGCCCAGTTAAAATGGAGCTAAGAGTAAGAGCGAATCGTTAAGTTTAGCCAAGAACAATCTAGGCATACCCTGGTCATAAATACTTATCTCAAAAAAAAGTATTATTCTCCTAAGAGTTCCTGGGAAAGTTGAGCAACAAAATTTCAACTGATTGAAGAACAGAAGGCCCCAAATGACTAAATATTCTGTTGTCTTGACTATCATTGACTCCATTATGTCTAAGGTTGAGAGGGAATCAGATAAAAATAAACAAAAATTTTACAAGTTTTGTGTTAATCAGTATGAGTGAGTGGAAACGTTTGATGTTAACGTTTCCAGAAGAAATACCTTAACTAGCTGCTTCAGCCGTTTTTTGACTAGCTTTGATGGTTCTACGGGAAGAAGAACGAGTTGTTTCTGTTGCTTCAAGAGGAGTGAACTCAATATGGTTGAGTAAGGTGGTAACGAAAGCAAACAGTAAGAAGGGTAAAGACAAGACTAACACTAACCCCACCACAGCGAGGGCGTAAATTTGACGAGTGCTACTCCATAACCCTAGCGCACTAGCTAAAGTTAAGAAAATAACGATTAACCAAACAATAATTTGACCGTAAACATCACCAAAGGTTAGGGTGCAAACCATACGGTATTTTTGAGATTCTTTGTCCATTATAAAAATTTCCACAATTATCTGCTTCTGATGTTCTACATTAATAACAATCATGGACCAAACAACCATATTTAAAGATTTTTATAAACTGTCGCAATATGACTTTACAATTCCACTTTTCCATGTCATCGATTCCTAACCAATGGGCCTAACTTGTCTCCTCAATTATGATGAAAATCAGGATATTTTCGGGCAATTCTCAAAGGTCATAATAGGCTAGAAAGCAGAGTAATCATGATGATGTCATATTTAGTAGGAGGTTGTTTCTGATATGTCAGGAGACTCACGTATCGAAAATCGGGATTACACCCTGATGA
>JAAUYD010077798.1_pt1 | contig 25691 bp, 24 predicted proteins | sample 7278101 | NCBI WGS metagenome assembly JAAUYD01 (sample SAMN14350128, study PRJNA611818) | marine sediment metagenome | isolation source: surface marine sediment (0.6m) | place: French Polynesia: Moorea | collected 2018-08
AGGCTGTGCTGTCGCACGTTGATATACTGGTCAAAATTCATCCCCACCTAAAATGTGAATGTTCCTGATAGTATTTTTAGGTGGGGACTTCTTTTGACATTTTTGTTAAATGACTGTTCACTCCTTAAGCTTCAGAAGCAACCGGTTCAGGTTCAGGTTCGGGTTGTACTGCTTGTGGTTCTTCTTCTTCTTCTTCTGGTGTTTCAGAGGATACTTTATCTAATTTAATCGTGAGATAGCGCATCACTTCTTCCCCTAAGCGCATCATCCGTTCTAACGGTGCAATTTGGGTTCCATCTGCTTGATAATTAAACTGAACATAGATACCATCCACCTTTTTTTGAATGGGATAGGCTAGACGACGTTTACCCCAAATTTTCACTTCTAGATTGGTGGTATTATTCTCAGTTAAGAATTCTTTATAGGTGGTCACAGCTTGGTTGACTTGCTCTTCTGAAAGATCAGGACGCAAGATAAAAATCATTTCGTAATGTTGGCTCATGGGTTGAAACTCCTTATGGACAAGTTGGCTTCGTGATCAAATTAGGATCGGACGATCAAGAAGCAAGGATCACTAGAAATTGACGCTCTCCTTACTAGAAGTAAGGAGATTCATAACCTATCCCTATTGGGATGGTTATTATCTTGTTTTGACAAGTTCCCAGGCTCACCACGAAGTTCCTCAAGGGACGTAGTGATATTTCCTTAAAGCTTCGGCTCCGCTCAGCTTTAAGGTCGAGCGAAGTCGAGACGTTAAACCCTGCCAATTCAGGTGTTGGGCGTGTACTTTCCGAGAGTCTCTCGGTAGGTTTTAAAGTCTTATACTGACCAAGCTTATTGTATCATATTCACGGCATTTAACTCCTGCCTCCTTCAAAATCTCCCCCTTTTAGGAAGACTTTGTGTTAGAATGAAGAAGGTTGAAATTACCCGCCCTGTCTCACAGATACTCCGAAATAAGCCGTTTTACGGCCCGTGAGGATGTCAACTCCTTCTTGAGAAGAATCCACTTGCCATAAGGGCAGTAGAGTGTCAAACTACCACTTTATGACTAATGGCTTAAGATATTCAAAAGCCGATTAGTCTACTTCTAACCTATTTGACTGCTCAAGTTTATGCCGCAACGCTACGTTCGAGTAAAAACAACTCAAGGAAACATCCATTATGGCTCACTTAATCTTAACCGCAGTGTGGCGGTGTTTGACGCTGCTCCTTGGGATGGAGGACAACCCAGTGGCGTTGTCTTAAAAGCGGATAGTTATGAATTTTTAGCCCCTTGTTTTCCTTCTAAAATGATTGCAGTGGGCAGAAACTATAGGGCCCATGCAGAGGAACTGGGTAACACTGTCCCCGAAGAACCTTTACTGTTTCTCAAACCCCCTTCAACTCTAATTGGAGAAGGCCAACCTATTTATTACCCTTGGCAGTCCCAACAGGTTGACTATGAGGGAGAGTTGGCTTTGGTGATTGGGGAAGTGAGTAAAAATTGTTCTGAGCAAGAAGCTCGCAGTAAAATTTGGGGTTATACTATCGCTAATGATATTACAGCTCGTGATTTTCAACGAAAGGATAATCAGTGGGTTAGGGCAAAGGGGTTTGATACCTTTTGTCCCTTGGGTCCTTGGGTAATCCGAGAATTGAGTGCGGCCGCTACGATTCAAACCTATGTTAATAATGAAACAGAACCAAGACAGTCTGCTTTGGTTCAAGATATGGTTTTCTCTCCTCAAGCGATCGTCTCTTATATTTCTCACATTCTGACTTTATTTCCAGGGGATGTTATTTTGACGGGAACCCCCGAAGGGGTTAGCCCTCTAAATGTAGGCGATCGTGTTCGGGTAGAAATTGAGGGTATTGGTAGCATAGAAAACCCTGTCATAAGTGCGCCAACCTCTAACGTTCCTACCAGCGAACCTGAGAATAAGCAGCCTCAGAAATCGTAGGAATTTCTGCATAGCGTCCGAATGCTGATTGGATCATGGAAAAATAGGAGGCTGCCAGGCCACCCAAAAACAGTACATTAAATAGGGTTTCAATGAGAATACCACGACCTCCCAAAGCAGGAATTAAAACAAATTGCATAATAATTCCCGCTAAAGCCAATAAAATGCCGATGAGGATGGATTGCATGGCATTATAACGAATAAAATGGCTGACCCTATCATTGCGGACAACTAGAGCAAACAAAAGAATGAAGACAAGAAAACTGCCAAAACGCCCTAATGGTCCTAACAATGTACCTAATAAACTATAGATAAGTCCTACAGGTAAGGCAGGGAGTAACAGAAAATTAAACACTGGAAACTGTTGTAATAGGAAACTGCCAAAAAATAGGGTGTCATAAACGGCAAAGCAATAAACTAAAGTTCCAAAAATACGATCTGGAATACTGACTGAACCACGCCATGTCATTCGGGGTTACTCCTTGATTCTCAAAGTGACTTCACCTTTTAATGTACAACATTTATTCAGTTATCAGTTATCAATTCTATTTTAAATCTAATAATCCTTGTTCTTTGAGTTTAGGATTAAAGCGTATTTGCATTTTATTTCCTCGTTGGTTTAAAGTTTCTTCAATGTTGGCTTGAACTCGTCTGGCTACTTTTTTAAATAGTTTAATTTGTGCTAATTCATCACTATTTTTGTAAGTTTCTTTTTCTTCGTCTGTCATACAAATTTTAGCGTCAATGGGTTGTGTCCATCGTTTTTGGTTGGCTTCATCATTGATAGATAAGTCTCCATTTTCTTGCGTCCAGTTATTTTTTATTTCTTCTAAAATAGTGCGACTGGGACGGTTAATAATTTCAATTTTTACCCAATAACATTGCTCAGGTTGACGCACTAAATGTTGTTTTAAACTGGCGTAAATATCACGGGAATAACCAATGAATTTTAACTGTTTATTATCATCAAAAATGGCATAAACTCCGATTTTTTTTTGGAATTCTTCAGGAATTATTCCCTGTTCATTGAGATAAGGTAAATAGTCTAGGGTGTTTAAACTAGGTAGTTGAGTTTCAGTAACCATAGTAAATTTTTAAGAAAATAACAAAGTCAAAGAAGTTAAGGACACAAAATATTACTTAATGAGACGATAGATAGCACAAAGACGACTGGGTTTAAAGATTTTAGCTTTGAACATAAAGTTAGGTGGTACATTAATAATAATATGCTCATCAGAATTGTGATACTTCTCAAATTCTGGTGGCATTCCTTTTGGGGTTTGGCTACTGTAAGGGACGGGTTGAAATAATAATTCGGTAAATTGGATAGATGTGATTCTATCTGATAATTGTTGAGAAATTTGGTCGAGAAATTCTAGATTCTTTAATAAATTAAATAAGGTTTCTTTGCTTTCTGGTGTCAGGGTAAAATTAGCATCAAAATTTTCAATTATTTTTAGACCCATTACATTCTAAACTTTGACAAAATTACTTCAATTATCATACTCACATATCCGTAACCTTTTGCAAGTCTTATCCCTTATTTTGTAATGAGACTTAACATTTTATGTTTCTCAAGACAACGTTACTTTTTTTGTGTTTGTTCAAAGTTAATTAATCTGATTTGAGATTCAGTCACCTCTTCTGGTTACATTATTCGCTTCAGTAGAGAGAATTATAAATTCTCTCTACTGAAAAACTACGAATGAATTAATTTTCTTTACTTTCTTGATAAGTAGAAAAATCGATATAACCCTCTGACTCAAAAGAGTACCAATCCTTCATATCAGCAGGAGGATTTAAAGGCCAGTTATTGGCAAATCTTTCTACTAAGTCAGGGTTACTAATAAAGGGCCGTCCAAAAGCAATTAAATCAGCATTTCCTGCTTGAATTGTAGCTTCTGCACTTTCTTGAGTATAACCGCAATTTCCCATTAATAGTCCATCAAATACCTGACGAAATTCTGCTAAGGTAATGGGTTCTCCTAATTCATGAAATCCAAATCCTAACCCATCTAAGATATGAAGATAAGCTAATTTGTGAGTATTTAACTGTTGGGCAACATAGGTAAATAATTCTCGATATTCAGGAGACCCCATATCATTAAACACGCCATTAGGTGATAGTCTGACTCCTATTTTATAACTCGGAAAAACTGTCAAAATTGCTTCAACGATTTCTTGTAAAAAACGGTAACGATTTTCAAAACTTCCCCCATATTTATCAGTGCGATGATTTGTTTTTGATTGTAAAAACTGATCGATCAAATAACCATTTGCTCCATGAATTTCAACCCCATCAAAACCAGCATTTTTCGCCCTTTCAGCAGCCAAGCGATAATCTTCAACAATACGGGGTATTTCTTCTGTTTGTAATGCACGAGGAGTTTCGTAAGGTTGCTTTCCAATAGGAGTATGAATATAGTCATCATTTAGTTTAATGGCAGAGGCAGAAACAGGCAATTGATTGTTTTCTTGAAAGCTACTATGAGATGCTCTTCCAGAGTGCCAAAGTTGTAAAAAAATCGGGGTTTCTGTTTGATGAAGTGCTTGGGTTATAGGTTTCCAAGCTTCCATTTGTGCATCTGAATAAATACCGGGACTATTCAACCAACCACAACCTTGTCGAGAGATAACTGTTGCTTCACTAATAATTAATCCGGCGGATTGTCTTTGTGTGTAATATTCTTTCATGAGGTCATTTGGCATTCTATCTTCTCCGGCCCTTGAACGAGTTAAAGGTGCCATAATCACCCGATTCTTTAGGGTAATATTACCGACTTGACAAGGACTAAATAATTTGGATGAGTTGGTCATTTTTTTTTCTTTAAATTAATTACTTACTATTATAAATTTTATCTTATAATATGCAAGTTGTTAGCTGTTCATCTATGAAACTTTTATATGGTTAAGGTACAATTAAGTAATTGTCACGATAAGATAGGTTGATTAAAATTTTAGATAGTTTTCTAAACTAAATTTTCCTGAACCAAAAGCAACGATCATTAATAGTCCTCCCATTAATCCTAAGTTCTTAAAGAAAGCGATTTCTTCTTCTGGAAAAGTTCCATGAAAAATTAAGGTAGCAGGAATTAAAAATCCAATTAATAAACAAGCACCAATTTTAGATTTATAACCCAATAAAACTGATATCCCACCTAAGATTAAAACTAAAATAGTTGCCCAAAGTAAAACTCCAGTTAAGGGTAGTCCTTTCGAGGCCATATAAGCTTGAGTTTGTGCTGGAGATAATAGCTTACTGACACCAGATTTTATAAAGATTGCTGATAAAAATAACCGACCTAACAGAGAAACAGAACTTTGTAAAGTAACTTGATTTAGCATAGATAAATCACCTGTTTATTGTATTTTATATTTTATTCAAATTTTAACAATTCTTGATTAAATTGACAACAAGCATGAAAATTGAGGATGCTTTTCCCAAGCAATGACAGCACTTTGTAGAGAGGATGATAACCAATCATAATAATGAGTATAAACGGGAAGACGAGGGACTAATTGCCATCCTTGAGAGGCTAATAAATCAACTAAACTTTGATAGGATAAGTGAGGATAGTCTGGATTAACCTCATCTTTCGGTCCGATTCCTCCTAAATCTCTAGCCCCTGCTTCTAAACAGTCTAACAAACATCTAGGATCTGTGATTAAATTAGGAGGAATTTGTAGGGTGATAGAGTTAGGTAAAATTTCTCTAGCCTTAGCAATCATTTTTGGTAATTTATGAATAGGAAAGGTAGACATTTCTAAGTTTTGCTTGCTTCCTAGCTGATGAGGCTGTAAAATAACTTCTTGAATATGTTGCCATTTTTGATGAAGTTCTGCGATCCCTTCTAATGTTTGCCAAGAGTCCTCTTTTTGCTCTCCTATTCCTAAGAGAATACCTGTGGTAAAAGGAATCTTTAATTGACCTGCCCATTCTAATTGTTGTAACCTTATTTTAGGTAATTTGCTAGGTGCATGACGATGAACAGTTTCCATGAGTTGTGGAGTGATTTGTTCGAGCATTAAACCCATAGACGCATTAACTGTTTTGAGAGTTTCCATTTCAGCAAAACTTAAAATTCCCACATTGGTATGGGGTAAAAACCCCATACATAAAGCCATTTTACACAGATCATAAATGTGTTGAAACCAAGCTTTTCGTCTGGGAGACTGGGGATGAACTTCACCACTTAAAATTAAAATTTCACAAACGGATTGATGTTGCAATTTTCGCAAAAGAGTTTGACTTTTTTCCAAAGTTAACCAATTATCTTGATAAGGATCAACCCGAAAATTACAATAGGTACAACGGTTAAAACATTCATAAGTGGGAACTAGGGTATAAGCTGGACTATAAGTAATTTTCTTTGTCATCTTTTTTTCTGATACTTAAATTAATAGCCATTTTTCTCAATACTTTACTATAATACACCTAGACTTATAGCGTTTAGAGAGTTATGATTAGAGTAACTTTTTAAGTATGAAGAATGAGCAACGAAACTTATTTTAATCATCCTATTTTTGGACTTCTTTATCGTGTCTGTATCCTCGACGACAATCAAGAGTTGTTTACTACATTATATGCTCAACGGTTATTTTTTCTAGTGAAGATGATGCCGAATAATACTGTTTTAGAACCCATTAGTCGTTCAGATGCTAGATTATTAGTAGAAAAACGTTTGCGTAATCTTCATCGTCTAGGACTCACTGAAGAGTACAAAGACTTCCAGACTATGTATAAACAAACCTTTCCTTAAATAATATGACTATTGCAGAAAATATTGAGAAAATTATGGGTCAAATTCCTGCTTCTGTTAGGTTAGTTGCTGTTACTAAAACAAAGTCAGTAACTGCGATTAAAGAAGCTTATGATTATGGTATTCGTGATTTTGCAGAAAGTCGTGTTCAAGAAGCACTTTTAAAGCAAGAATATCTGCAAGATTATCAAGATATTTGTTGGCATTTTATTGGCCATATCCAAACAAATAAAGCTAAAAAAGTATTAGAAAGTTTTCATTGGATTCATTCTGTTGACAGTCTGAAATTAGCAGAATCTTTAGATAAATTGGCAGCTAAAACCTCTATTTCTCCTCATGTTTGTTTACAGGTTAAACTATTACCTGATCCTAATAAGTATGGGTGGGACGTGATAGAACTTTGGCAAGATTTACCTAAATTAGAATCCTTAAAAAATTTAAAAATTGATGGTTTAATGACTATTTTACCATTAGGATTGTCTAAAAATGAATGTTTAGATACTTTTGCCAAAACCAAAGAACTGGCCATCAAAATAACAGAAAATTCCTCATTACAGTTAAAAGAGTTATCTATGGGAATGTCCAATGATTACTTATTAGCTGTAGAAAAAGGAGCAACAATGATCCGTTTAGGAACAATTATTTTTGGAGAAAGAGATTAGTTTATTTAAAGCTTGGATAGGATGTTGGGGTTTCCACCCTGAAAATCTTTTCACTTGCGAACGACAGGAATATCCAGTGACTAAATAATAAGGTTGCTTCTCAATATTTTCGGGTAAATGTTGTTGCCAACTACTATGATAAATACCTTTAGAATTTTCATAATGTTCTTTCTCATGGCCATACATTCCAGCCATTCCACAACAACCCACAGAGACTAAATTTAAACTGAGTCCCATGCTTTTAAAAACCGTTTTCCATTGCTTTTGTGAGTTAAAAGCTAGGGATTTTTCATGGCAATGTCCCAATAAGTAATAGGGTTCAGTAGCTTGAATTTTTGGCAATCTTTTATCTTGTTTAACTAAAAATTCTTGGATGAGTTGAACTTTATTAAAAATGTTTTCATGGGAAGTAATTTTTTCATACTCATCTCGATACGTAAGGGTCATACTTGGTTCAATTCCAATCAGAGGAATATCTAAATCTAAAACTGTTTTTAAGTTATTGATGTTTTGAGTAACGATAGTTTGAAACTTACTAATAAATCCTTTTAAATATAAAGTTTTCCCATTCATAAAAAAGGGTAATAGATAAACATTATAACCTAAGTTTTCTAAAAAATGGTAAGTATCAATAACCAACTGTGATTCGTAGAAACTGGTAAACGCATCTTGTAATAAAATGATCCTATTTTTTGGTTCTTCTATTGATAAATTTTTTAAAGTTTCTATGTTCAATTCTATGGTTAATTCTTGTCGTACAGTTGGAGAAGTAATAAGGGGTGGATCAACTAAATTTAATGCTTTATTAATCAGTAATTTGCTAAGAGAATTTTGCAGCAAATTATTAAATAAATTAGGAGCAAAAGATTGATAATAAGCTAATGGTTCTATATTCGCCATAAAATAATCTCTTAAAGGACGCAAATAACGACTATGATAATGTCTTAAAAATTGAGATTTTAAGTCAGGAATATCAACATGAATAGGACATTGACTGACACATCCTTTACAAGCAAGACATCCTTGCATAGCTGTATAAACATCATGAGAAAAATCTTCTTTTCCTTGCCATTTTTCCAGAGTATGCCAAACTTGTTTAGGAAGAGATAAATGCCGAGAAAAAGGCGTTTTAAAGTCTGACTTTGATAGTAATCTTAACCATTCTCTCAATAACATTGCTCTTCCTTTTGGAGAATGAATGCGATCACGGGTTTGTTTAACAGAAGGACAAATAATTTCATCGGAACTAAAGTTAAAACAAGCACCATTCCCATTACAATTAAATGCTGCTTCATAGTCCTTTCTTAACTGTTGAGATACCTGGCGATCAAACTGTCCTCTTAAGGGTGATTCTAGTTTAACAATTTCATCTGAACTATTATAGGGTGTAACAATTTTTCCTGGGTTTAATTTGTTGTTGGGATCGAATACTTTTTTAATTTTTCTTAAGTCTTGATAGAGGTCTTTACCGAAAAATAAAGGGGTGTATTCACTGCGAAACCCTTTACCATGTTCTCCCCAGATTACTCCACCATATTTGCGAACTAAAGTAACAACTTTATCGGATATTTCTCTAATTAATTTTTCATCTTCAGGTACTTTCATATCCAAAGCAGGACGAACATGAAGACAACCCACATCCACATGACCAAACATAGCGTATTTAAGATTATAATTGTTCAATAAGGCTTTAAATTCACGGGTATAATTAGCTAAATTAACAGGAGAAACGGCAGTATCTTCTATAAAAGCAATAGGTTTGCGATCGCCTGGCATACTTCCTAATAAGGCTGCTCCTTTTTTTCTTAATAACCATAGTTGTTTCATTTCTTCTGATTGTTCAGTTTTATAATAGCTTAAAATCTCTGGATTATTATTATATTGAAGTTGTTGAGTTAAAGGATTTATTTGCTTTTCTAACTCCTTATTGTTCTCCCCAATAAACTCCACTAAATTAATGGCTTTAGCTTCACCAATAAAGTCTTTAATTTCTTCAAAAATACTATCATTTTTAGCTAATTCTAAAATTGTTTCGTCAATGGTTTCAATGGCAGCAGGGTTATAAAGTAGTAAATGCTCAGCATCTCTTAAAGCAGCATCAAAGTTCTGATAATGAATAGCTAATAATTGAGTTTTTTTCGGAATTTTAGTTAACTTCAGTTTAGCCTCTGTAATGATCCCTAAAGTTCCTTCTGAACCAGCTAAAATTCGATTAAGATCAAAATACTTTTTCGTTTCATCATAAACTTTTGCTAAGTTATAACCGGTCATAAATCTAGTTAACTTGGGAAAGATATTATTAATTAATTCTGCTTTTTCAGAAACAATATTATCTATTATTTGATAAATCTCTCCTAATCTTCCTGTTTGTTGTTTTAAGCTGTTTAATTTTTGTAAATTAACTTGAGAAGAAGTTCCCAAAGTTCCATCGGATAAAACCCAACTTAATGCTAAAAGATGATCACTGGTTTTGCCATAAATACGAGAGCCTTTACCCGCAGCATCCGTATTAATCATGCCCCCAATGGTAGCACGATTACTAGGGGCAAGAGAAGGAGCAAAAAATAAATTATAATTGGCTAAAATTTGGTTTAATTGGTCTAAAATTATTCCTGGTTGAATCCTAACCCATTGTTCTGTTATATTGACTTCTAATACTTGATTCATGTACTTAGAGCAGTCTACAATGATACTAGGAGAAAGAGACTGCCCATTCGTACCAGTTCCTCCCCCTCTAGGGCAAAAAGTAAGGGATTCAAATTCAGTTTTGTTAGCTAATTTAAAAATTTCTCTAACATCTTGAGTGGTACGAGGAAAAACAACCGCTTGAGGTAAAATTTGATAAATACTGTTATCAGTGGAAGCGATTAAACGGTTAGCTAAATCCCCTTTGATATCCCCTGCAAAAGAAGTTTTTTTTAAACCAGTTAAAAAGTTAGCAATCGTTTGATTAATTGTCGTTTCTGGCAGAATTTTGGGAATCATTTTAATGAGTTAACTGAAGGATAAATTAGTTGCTTTGCCTTTTTAATGATAAAGTAATCGCCAAAGTCACTGTTTCAAAATGTCTAGAGATATCTTTCCTATTGTTGAGGGTGATAATCACTGAAGAAACATAAAGATTAGCAATTAATTCCAATACTGCTGCTATGGCAATTAAATATGACCCAAATTTTTTCAAAATTTTAACTGAATAGGTTGTCAGTTTCCTTCAAGAAATTTGCTGAAAATCCTTGCTTCAAAATGAGATTACCGATAACATCCAGTAGATTTTGGCTCCTAATTAGTCTAAGATATACAATCAATGGTCTATCTAAGAGGCGATATTTTTCCATCCCATTAACTTTTTACCCAAACGAAAAACAAGAGTATTTCCTAATCCTAATGCCTGAACCCCTTCAATCAAAGAAGGTTCCATGTCTTTGAGAGAATCGAGTAAATGAGGACATTGGACAAAATCAAGGCAGATAACCGTTGAATGATTCCAAGGTTCACGGAAAATTTGACATTGGGGAGGGAGTAACCCGATATGGGTACGAAAGCGGTTAATAGCTGCTTTTTCTAGTTCGCTACTTGTACACTTGAAAGGTAGCTGTGGATTATTCATACAATCCTCATTATCATTCTAGGAAAATTTTTATCCTTTTCTAAGGTAACACTTCGAGCAAAAAACCATTGTAATTGTTTTAACTAACTTTTCTATTTGTTAAGATTTCAAAAGTATTTTAGAATACACAAATTCAGGAATCTTCTTCTTGGTTGTTTAATAGGGGTTGTATTCCTTGTTTTGGTATCCATTGAATTGCTCCATCCTGCTGTATCCAATACCATTTAATATTTTCTTTTGCCAGTTCCATTTTAATAAATTCTGGTAGATAATTCGTAGAAATAATTACAACTTTTGGGTTATATTTTTTAAACAGTTTTACCCAATTAAATGACAGTTTCTTTCCTGACCATAACAGTATATCAAGAGAATGATTAACATTGGCTGAAACCGATTGAGGATCTTGGCTTTTACCATCTATCCATAACCAGTATTTATTTTTTATTTGCCATTGTAATATGACTGATTCTTGACTAAGAGCTTTTATGATTGTTGAATTTAGGGTTATTTTTTCTTTTGCATTTTTATCATTTTTATAAGATTTATTGTTATCAAATAAATAAATTATATGATTAATTTTAATTTCATTTTTAATAATTGACAAAGTTGATTTTTCTTGATTTTTAGCAAGAATGACTGTGTGAATTTGGTTAATACCTTGTTGAGATAAAAAGGGTGATAGTGTATATTTAATATCTGATTCATTACCGATATTTATCAAAGTAACTTTACCTCGATTTTGCATCACGATAATCGGTACTTGATTGCCTTGTAAAATAGTGATTTTAAAGAGGGTAAGATTTTTGTAAATGATAGGAGTTATAATCAAAAAAATAATTATTAAGGCACCTATTCTCCAGTGTTTTTGCCATTTTTTATTTAACCAAATAGTGATTAGAATACTATAAATAATAATTAAAGTAATTAAAGATATTTGTCCAACGGCAAAAGCACTTAGTTTTAATTGAGGTATTTGTTGAGCAGATTGTAAGAAAATTTCAAGGGGCCAAAATAAAATTTTAGCTATCTCTATGCCTATATTCGGACTAATTAATATAAAAATAGCACTAATTATTCCTCCAAGGACTAAAAACATAATCAAAGGGGTTGCCAGAATATTAAAAGGAATAATATAAAAACTAAAAGTATGAAAAACATACATAATTAAAGGAGATGTCCAGATAGAAACAGCTACAGGAACCGCTATGATAGATGATATTTTAGGAGGTAAAAAATCTAACTTGTTTTCAATAAAAGGACTGGTGACTAATAAAGCAAAAGTTGCCAAAAAACTCAATTGAAATCCTAAATCCCAGATCCATAATGGATTAAAAATTAACAATAAAAATCCAGACAATAATAAAGCTCCTAAGCTATTAGTTTTTCTCTCTAAAATTTGACCAATTAAAATAGCAATTCCCATCAAAGTAGCCCGTAGAATAGAAGGTTGAATTCCTGTAAATCCCAGATAAAACATTAAAATTACCATGCCGATTATGAATTTATTAATAGGTGATAACGATTGAGTTATCCAAAAAACAATACCTAATAACAAAGCAACATGAAATCCTGATGCAGCCAAAACATGAGAAAGACCAATATTAACAAATAAATCTCTAATTTCTGGAGGTAAATCAACCGCTCTTTTTCCCAGAATCATCGAACTAATGACTAATCCATTTTCATTCCCTAGAGCATTAGTAAATCCGTTAATTATACGATGTCTTAGTTTCGTCCATATTTCAAAATTTTTTTCCCCTATAAAAATAATTTTTTCCCCTTTTAATCCTGAAAATGAGCCTTGTTTTGCTAAATATTTTTTAAAGTCAAATGCTCCTGGATTTTGTGGCGATCGCGGTTTATATAAATTCCCTTCAATGATCAAAATTTGTCCAGGATAAATCAGATTAACTGCCTTGCTAGGTAACGTGACGTACAATTTTCCTGTTACTGTTTGAAATGGCTCACTTGGACTGTTAAAACTAACTTTTTTTGCTTGTAACCAAAACTTTTTACGATTATTATTAGTTGCTCTTGGTTCTGATGAAAGCTTCCCTAACACTTGAACATTTTGGGATCTAAAATTATCTTGAATTAAGTAACTAATATCCGTTGAACTCGGAGAAGGAATCCGCCATTGAAAATAGAAAACGGCTCCAAAAGCAACAAGAGAAACTAAAAACCAAAACCTTAATTGAGGACATCTTCGCCAACGATGATATAGTAAAATAAACAAACTAAGGGGAACAATAAGAATTAATAAAACTACCAGAGTCCATTGTTGCCAAGAAGGATGAGGATTAGGAAAACCCCACAATCCTGTTAGTAATAAGCCCCCAATATAAGCCAAAATGAGAATAATATAATGGAAAGAATTCATTAAAAACTTCCTACCCAGTCAATAATGACCATCAAGATAAAGTAATCAATCAGTGAATTAGGAATGATAAAAACGAGAAGAAAAACTGTCAGTCGTAACAAATTATAAAAATTGTTAACAAAACTCAGCAAAATAGCGCAATTAAGCCAGAAAAATGAGAGAATATTAAGGCATAATAAAAGAGCGATTATAAACGGATGAATCCTCCCACAACTTCAGAACTATCGCTGTATCAACTAACCCAAACCACTGACCCCCATTTAGCCCCTTTAACAATCTCGGCTACTACCTTTCGAGAGTGGGTTGACACTGCGATCCAGTTTTTAATTGACCAAGAAATACAAGGGACTGTTTGGGTAAAATTACCGCCCCATTCCCGTTGGTGGACAACCCTAGAAACCTATTACCAAGAAGGTCTTTCTGAGCAAATTTATCGTTGCACCATGAGTCGCAGTAGTGGAACTGCACCCTCCCGTCATAGTTCTCATGGGAGCTATTCATCCCGAGATAACCTCACCCCCATTGTACTAGAAACCAGTAGCCAACTGAGACGGGAACATTTTTGCTTAATTCTCTCTCCTCAGTTGTGTAGTCTGATTTTGGCACAAGAGCAAATTCCCGCCGAGGAAGATCCCCCCTCAGGACTTCTAGAACCGACTGTCCTCAAAGTCGTCTATAGTTTTAATCCCACCGTTATTCAAAAGGTATTAACCGAGATTAAGCATCTGATTACCATAACAGATACCACCCCAGTAGAAGTATTAAGCGACTCGGTGTTAGCCTTTCCTTTACCCACTCAGATAGATGCTAAGCTGTTAACACAATTATGGCATCAATTTTTGCTTCCTGGTTTGTCAGTTAACCCTCATACTTTCCCCGAAACCATCCCACCCGTTTCCCAAAAAAGTTTCAACTTAGGAGAGGAGTTTCTCAAACCCCTAACCAGAGAACTGAGTACCCCTTTAACCAACATGAAAACCGCCTTACGGTTGCTAGAATCCAAACAACATAAACGGGATATCAGACAACGGTATATCGACCTATTGAAAGGAGAATGCGATCGCCAAAATACCCTACTGATAGGATTACAGGAATTATTACAACTTAATCAAAGTTTAGAAGAAGCTGAGCCAAGCGTTCACCTCGAAGAAGTGGTTCCAGGGATTGTTAGTACCTATCAAGCGATCGCTGAAGAAAAAGGAATTATGCTAGGCTATACTATACCCCCTGGGTTTCCTGCTATTGCTTGTCCCAATATTTGGTTACGGCGCATTCTACAAAACATTATTCACAATAGCCTCAAATTTACCCCTCAAGGGGGACGCATTAACGTGCAAACGGCCTTAAAATCGGAAGGGGTCGAAATATCCATCAGTGATACAGGAGTAGGGATCGACAGTAGCGATCTCCCCAAATTGTTTGATAGTTTCTACCGGGGACGTAATACCCTTAATCCTCCCGTGGAAGGAGTGGGACTGGGATTAACCATCGTCCATCACTTAATTGAACAATGTGGCGGAAAAATTGAGATTGTCTCTCAAATAGGTAAAGGAACAATTGTTAAAGCGATCTTTCAAGAATCCTCTGATTAAATGTGACTTTTCAGTTATCAGTTATCAGTCATCAGTTTTTGAGTGTACTTATCTTCCCTTAAAAACCGAATTTGTTATGATATCCAGAAGGAATTTATAGCAACTCTCATACTTGTGAGGTACAAAATTTTCTAGTTTTAGGAGTCAGGAGTCAGGAGTCAGGAGTCAGGAGTTAAATATTAGGTGTACCTCATGAGTCCGAGAAACGCTATATCTATGGAAAAAGACACAAATGAACCTAAAAGAAGAAACCAAAGTTACGACTGATCCTCCATTTGAATTGATAAAAACTGTCATTAAAATTTTCTCTACTTGTTTAATTAGTGTAGCAATTTTATGGGAGTTAGGAAATCTATATGCGACCCTTAATAATTGGCAAATATCGAGTCAGTTAAACTGGATTTTTTGGCTAGATAGAATTATCCTTATTAGTCATGGAATAGAAGCCATTATTGCAGGTTACTATGCTAGATTACAACATAGAAATCCTTTCCAGTTTAGTCTCTACATTTTTTTTGTAGGAACAGTGGGTTTGCTAGAATTAAAAATAGGACAAACGAGAAAAGAATAGATGGCCATTTTAACTTTACGATCAGTTAAAAAAGATTTCGGTATCAAAGAAATTTTAAAAGACGCAACCTTTAATTTAGAGGAAGGGGATAAAGTTGGGTTAATTGGTACCAATGGCTCAGGAAAATCTACCTTACTAAAAATTATAGCAGGATTAGAACCCATTGATGGGGGAGAATTATGGGTTAATTCGGGGTCAAAAATTGTTTATTTACCCCAACAACCCAATTTAGATGAAAATTGTACCGTTTTAGAACAGGTATTTGCTGATTGTGGGGAACAAATGGCATTAATTAGAGAGTATGAAGAAATCTCTCATAAATTAGCCCATAACCCTCAAGAAACTGATAGTTTAATGTCCCGTTTGTCAGCTGTTACGCAACAAATTGAAACCTTAGACGCTTGGGCATTAGAAACCAATGCTAAGATTGTTTTAAGTCAATTGGGAATCGAAAACTTTGACGCTAAAATTGGGGATTTATCCGGAGGATATCGTAAAAGAATTGCTTTAGCCTCTGGATTATTATCAGAACCCGATGCTTTATTAATGGATGAACCAACCAACCATTTAGATGCCATGTCAGTAGAATGGTTACAAAGTTATTTAAACCGTTATTCAGGGGCATTATTATTAATTACTCACGATCGTTACTTCTTAGATAAAGTCACCAATCGGATCATTGAAATTGATCGTGGTGATCTCTATGGTTATTCAGGAAATTACTCCTATTTCTTAGAAAAAAAAGCAGAAGCAGAAGCCTCAGAAATTAGCACGCAAAAGAAACACGCAGGGGTATTAAGACGAGAATTAGAATGGTTAAAACGGGGACCAAAAGCCAGAAGTACCAAGCAAAAAGCTCGTATTGATCGCATTCAGGAAATGCAAAATAAAGAGTTTAGACAAACTCAAGGAAAAGTCGAAATTAGTACCGCCAGTCGTCGTATTGGCAAGAAAGTGATTGAATTAGAAAACATTAATCAAACTTATAATAATCGAATTTTAATTAAAGATTTTACCTATATTTTTAACCCTCAAGATAGGGTAGGAATTATTGGCAAAAACGGAGCCGGTAAATCCACTTTAATGAATATTATCACAGGAAGAATTACCCCAGATTCAGGAAAATTAGACATTGGACCAACCATTCATTTTGGATATTTTGATCAACATTCAGAAGATTTATTAATCAACGAAAATCAGCGAGTTATTGATTATTTAAAAGATGTAGCAGAATTAGTCAAAACCGCCGATGGAAGTGTGATTACTGCTTCTCAAATGTTAGAAAGATTCTTATTTCCTCCGAACCAACAATATGCCCCAATTCATAAACTATCTGGAGGAGAAAAACGGAGATTATTTTTATTACAAGTATTAATGAGTGCGCCTAATGTTTTAATATTAGATGAACCCACCAATGATTTAGATGTACAAACCTTAGCCGTTTTAGAGGAATATTTAGAAGAATTTAATGGCTGTGTCATTGTTGTTTCTCACGATCGCTACTTTTTAGATCGTACAGTTGATACTATTTTTGCCCTAGAAGAAGGAGGAAAGATTAAACAATATCCTGGCAATTATTCTGTTTATCTAGACTATAAAAAAGCAGCCGAAGAAAAAGAAAAAGAGTCACAAAATCCAATATCTTCTCAAGGCAATAAACAGTTAAAAGCTTCTAAAAATAATCAACCTAAACAGTCCAATAAACTGACTTTCAAAGAAAAACATGAATATAAAGACCTAGAAGATAAAATCCCTTTAATGGAAGCAGAAAAAGAAGAATTAGAAGCAACTTTATACAATAATCCTCCTACAGATTTTACTGAAATGCAAACCCTAACGGAACGATTATCCCAATTAGTTGAAGAAATTGACACAGCAACAGAAAGATGGTTAGAATTAGCAGAGAGAGAAAGTTAAAAATATTAATGTTATAATTAGAAGAAAAGACGAAACTTGAGGACAATATGGCTGATCTAGGTAACTTAGTACAAAAAGCATTCTATCTTGGAGTTGGCATTGCTTCCTATGCAGCCGAAAAAGGGGGAACAACTTTACAAGAATTAAAAAGTCAAGCGCAAAAGGTTGCTGATGAAATGGTAGCAAGAGGAGAATTAACTGCAGAAGAAGCCAAGAAATATGTCGATGACATGATTCAACAAGCGCAACAATCAAACCCTAATGAAACCCAGACAAATGAACAAAAAGAACCTCGTTTAATTGAAATTGTTTCCGAAGATGATCAAGGCAATACAGAAACATCAAAGCCAGAAAATTTGGATGATCTTAAACAACAAGTGGAATCTTTACAACAAGAATTAAATCGGCTTAAGCGTCAATAATCGACACTTAATAACCTGATACTATTTGATCGTAAATAATTTTAGATGAATAAACATTATGGAAGACTGGCAAAAAGATTTAACAGAATGGATGGAAAATGTAGCGGTTTCCGTAGAGGGATTTGTAGATGAGTTGGGGCAATCTGTAGAAATGGCTGCTGAGGATTTTCAAAATGATTTATTGAGGGAAATTGATCAGTTTCTTGATGACGTTTTCACCCCCATTATTGATATTTCTATCGAGGAAGAATTTTCAAGTTACTATTATTATCAGAACTATCACGAAGATCATGACTTAATGCTTTCCCCAAAAATTGAACCAACTCATAATGTCCATCCTGCTTGTCGGGGATGTATTCATTATCATGGACGATTGTATGGTAAACATTTATTTGTTTGTGGAATGCACCCTTATGGTTCTAATAATAATTCTTGTCCTGACTGGGAAGGTAATTAACGAAGTCAGAAGTCAGAAGTCAGAAGTCAGAAGTTGTTTTTGAGACAAAGATTTACCGCTTCGCTCGAAATCAGAAGTAGAAAGTTGTTTTTTCTCATAATTTGATGGTTAAGAATTCAATCTCCCACTAATTTTTACTTCTGTGCGATAGCGCCGGAACGTAGTGAGGAACTTCTTGAAGCTCCGTCTCAAAAACTGTTCGCCTTCAAAAGCGGGGTTTTAGACCCAATTATTTTCGATAACAGATTCTTTGATAATATTCTCTGTAAGTAAACATTGAATGATGTCTTTAGTTAATACTAAACCAGCTATGATAGAAATCGAGGTAATTTAGAATAAAGAATGAAGAATGAGCAGAAAAATCTAATTCTAAATTCTAAATTCTAAATTCTTCAATTGCCTAACATTCGCTGTACTTTTGCTTGTAATTGTCGATTGTTGGACACAATTTTCTCAATTTCTAAAAATCGGTTTAATTCTAGTCCTTGGGTTTCCACAGTAGTTTGTCGCTTTTCCTCAGCATTATCCATAATTTCTTGAAATTTTACGACAACTTTTCTAAATTTTTCTAAGTCTTCTGAGGAATTAACGGATTGCGATCGCAACTGTCTTTGACTTTCATTAATTTCCATGAATCTTTCGGGGGTTAATCCCTCTTTTTTCATAGCTTTGGCCATTTCTCGTTGCATAAGCGCTTCAATGCGTTGAAATTGCTTAATCACCTGCACAAATTGTTGCAACTCTATGGGACTAACTTCAGGGTTAACAACGGTTTCTGTTTCTATCGTTGGTGATATAGGGCCATTAAATTGACCATAAGCGACCGTAGGAGTCATTAATCCTACGATTGTGATCACACCTCCCACCACAAGAGAGTTAAACATACAATTTTTCCTTGATCCGTTTCAGCTACAATTCCAGTATAGTCGACGGCTTTGTATAATTATTGTTCATCAATAATCGCATCTTGACCTAATAATAACAAATTTCGTAATTGATCCGTATCTAATTCTGTTAACCATTGTTCCCCTGCATCAACGGTTTGTTCGGCTAATTTTTGTTTACTTTCTAGCATTTCGTTAATTTTTTCTTCTAGGGTTCCTGTACAGACAAATTTATGGACTTGAACATTGCGTTTTTGTCCGAGACGAAACGCGCGATCAGTTGCTTGATTTTCTACCGCAGGGTTCCACCAACGATCAATATGAAAGACATGGTTAGCGCGGGTTAAATTTAATCCGGTTCCTCCTGCTTTTAAGGAGAGGATAAAAATTCTCGGTCCGTTGGGATCGTGTTGGAAACGATCAATCATTTCTTGTCTTTGGACTCTACGGGTTGCACCATATAAAAAGAGAACATCTTGATGCAATTTTTTCTGGAGATAAGGTTGCAGGAGTTTTCCCCATTCAGAAAATTGAGTAAAGATTAAAGCGTGGTCTCCTTCTTCGATTAATTCTTCTAACATTTCTTCTAGTCTTAATAATTTACCAGATTGTTCTGCGGTTTTTAAGGTCTTTTTCTTGAGAAAATGAGCGGGATGATTACAAATTTGTTTGAGTTTTAGAAGTAAACTTAAAATTAAGCCTTTCCGTTCAATTCCTGTTTTTTCTTCGATTTCTCTGAGGGAATTATCCACTAATTCTTGATACAGTTTTGCTTGTTCTGAGGATAAACCACAAAAGATTGTCATTTCTTGTTTTTCGGGTAAATCTTGAATAATAGTTTTATCTGTTTTTAAGCGTCTTAAGATGAAAGGACGGACTAAAGAACGCATAATTTGTAGTGATTGTTTATCCCCATATTTTTCAATAGGGGTGGCAAAACGACGGCGAAAAAATTGCTGTGTACCCAAAAATCCTGGGTTGAGAAAGTCGAGAATTGACCATAATTCTGTTAGACGATTTTCTACAGGAGTCCCTGTTAAAGCAATACGAAACTGTGTAGAAAGTTGACGCACTGCTTGAGATTGTTTTGCTTGAGGATTTTTAATGTTTTGTGCTTCATCTAAAACAATACCTTGCCATTCTACTTGTTCAAACGTTTTAATATCTCGATAAATTAAAGAATAGCTCGTAATTATAATATCTTTCTGATTAACTTCTTTAACAAATGCTTTTCCTTTACTGCGTTTATCTCCATGATGAATTAAAGTAGACAAACTTGGTGCAAATTTTTTAACTTCTCTTTCCCAGTTATTTAAAACAGATGTAGGACAAATGACTAAGGTGGGTTGTTCTAACATTTCTTCGCTTTGTAAGTGTAATAAAAAACCAATTAATTGTGGGGTTTTTCCTAATCCCATATCATCTGCAAGACAAGCACCTAATCCCCATTTTTCTAGGAAAGCTAACCAACCCACTCCTCGCTGTTGATAGGTACGCAATTGACCTTTAAATCCTATGGGATTTTCGATAACAGGAATGGATTCATTGTTATTTATGTTATTAATTAAATTGGCTAATTCCCCTGTCGCTTTAAAGTTAGTAATCGGTAATTTAGCAATAGTTGAACTATCTCCTGTGCTAAACCTTAAAGCATCTTCTACGGAAAGCTCTAAGGGATCATAAGACTTGTTTAAAATTTCTTGTGCTGCCTTTACAGCAGAAGGTTGTAAGGCAATCCACTCTCCTTGTACTTCCACTAAAGGTGATTTTTGAGCTAATAGTTTTTCAAAGTCTTTTTTAGATATAATTTTATCTCCAATTGCTAAATTAAGCTTGTAATTCAATAAGCTTTTTAAACTAAGTCTTTGTCCTTTTTTAGATTTTACTTCTGCGGTTAAACTAATGCCTAGTTGTTTTTCTTCAACTCCTTTTTCTAAACTGGATGGTAAGATAACACCTAAGCCATTATCTTTAAGGATGTTAGCAATAGAGCGAATAAATTCATAGACTTGTATGGGATCCAATTCACAAAAACTGGGATTATTTTTTTGTAAACTCTCTTCAATGACATAGTATAACCGTGAAGCTAAACCTATCCCTTTTAATAAGGTTTCTTGAGGATAATTAATTGTTCTATTGTTCCAAACTAATTGAGTAACAGGATTATTCCAAATAATGTTAGCAGAAATTAAACAATTTGAATCATCTAAAGCCTGTAAATAATAGTTTAAACGCCAGTTACTCTGTTCTGATTTTTTATTCTTTTTTTCTGGTGTTTCTAGTTGAAAACAAACCCGAAATTGATTAATTCCCAGTTGTTGATTGTTAGAACTAATAATATATTCATCTAAAGAAGATGTCCAATTACTGAGTGCATTGTTTAATCCCTTAATATCAAATTCTGATGCTTCAAACTGAGGTAAATCTTGTGTTAAAGCTTGTAACCACTTTAGAATAAATGAATTAGACGTGATCGACAGATCAAAAAATTGACGGATTTGTTGATTAATAATCGTAGAAAAGAAATCAAGAATAATCTTTTGTTTGAGCAAAGAATAGGATAATTCATCCTCAATTAAATTATGATAAGCAAGACAACTATTTGGTATAGTTTGCAGAAATTTAGAGAATCTTTTTTGATCAACTAAACTATCCAGTAAAGGATACCATAATCCATAACAATTATTTTCTTGTTGTTCTATTCCTGGTAAATATTTACCTCTTGTTAATAAGTCTAGACTCCAACGGTATATATGTGTCCAAAATTTTAAATCCCCTCCGATAGAATTTTCACTATTATTGGTTAATCCTAATGGTAACTGACTTAAAATAGAGAGAGTATAATCAATATTTAATTTTATTCCTTCAATTTCCCAAGGAATTAATTTTAGGTTGTCTTGTTCAAAAACACCCTCTTTTAATTCAGTTGATAGCAAAGGAATAGGTTGCTTTGATTTGCCAATAAATTTACTAGGTAGATAAAATCTTTTTACCACCCATTCAATATCTTTTTTTTGTTCAATCTTAATCTTATTTAAGTTAAATTGTTCAATAATATCTTCTTGATCCAAGGCAAAAGGATACATTAAACTAGAATCTTCTGATGATAGATCAGCAGATAAAGATCGCCAAGTTTCTCCCCAAATAAAAAAATATTTTTCTGGTGTATTTTTAATCCAAGTTCCATGTAAAGTTGTCATACTTTTTCTAATTTTTTTCTAACTATGTTATATGAACTAGAAAGCTAAAAATTAACCTCTAATGAATGTTTAGGGATGATGTAACTTACCTATATTCTCTAAAGACAAATACTTCTCCCTCTTCAGTAATGACAGCAACATTGTTGCCTGATATCATTAACTTACAGGGAATATTATTAGCAGTACATTTACCTTTTAGATCATAAATCCATACTTCGGCACCATTAGGAAAGGTAAGAATAAATCTTAAGCCACGATCAACACCAACAATACCGAAATTAACTTGACAAGTGGTAGAAGTTGAAAGTTGACCCTTACTATCAATATAATGACAAAAGGATGAATAATCAACGGTGGTGCTGCCATAAGTTCTTAGAGGATGAATCAATAAGATGATCCCGATAGAAATAAAGCTAGTGATCAGTTTCTTCATAAACTCATTCAGCTTAACGTAGTCTGATAGAAAACTTTCGCGTTACTTTGACTTATAATATAACCAAATCCTATCTTTAGGAGATTAATTATTACAAATTTCTGATAAGAGAGTCAACAGTAAAATTGTGGCATTGTTAGAGAAAATTACGTCACGAGGTTGCGCCATTTGAGGGAGTTATGGTAGAGTAATCTTGGAGAATTACAGGCTTGCTTGTATCAAAAAATAAATCTCAGTAAAAAATAGGCGATCGCAGAAAAATATACAACATAACGTTTCTCTTGGCAGTTGGTATCAGAAACCATTATGAAAGTAACATTAGATATTGCTACATCGGACTTAGAAAAATTGTTAAATCCGATGATGAGAGAAAACCGTATTTCGCTCAATAATATTAGTTGGGATGAATACGAAGGTCTTTTAGGTATTTTCAAAGATAAACCCTTATTGCGTTTAAGTTATCTGCAAGGAAATCTTGAAATTATGACCAATTCTCCAGAACATGAAATGATAAAAACTTTAATGGGGAGATTAATCGAAATTTATGCTTTAGAAAAAGGGATCAATTTATATGGATGTGGATCAGCAACTTATAAAACAGAGGCAAAAGTTAGAGGATTAGAACCGGATGAAAGTTATTGTTTTGGCAGTCGTAAAGAGATTCCTGATTTAGCTATAGAAGTAATTATAACCAGTGGAGGAATTGATAAATTAAAAATCTATCAAGGATTAAATGTTCCTGAAGTTGTATTTTGGCAAGAAGGAAAGTTGACCCTTTATCGTTTAATTAATGAAATAGAAGGTTATCAAAAAGTTGAGCAAAGTAAATTCTTACCTGAACTCAACTTTGAAAGATTAGAACAATACATTAATCCAGCAGAAGAACCCAAAATGGTTGCTCAGTATCGTCAATTGATTAAAGATTAATAAATATAGAAAAAAAAGATGAGTTGATCATTTTTCATAGATCATTGATAATAAGTAAAGAATCATCAAACACAAAAGAAGGAATAGATGCTCAAAGCTGGAATCGTTGGACTCCCTAACGTCGGTAAATCAACCCTATTCAATGCTCTGGTTGCCAATGCTAAAGCAGACGCAGCTAACTTCCCCTTTTGTACCATTGAACCCAATGTAGGTGTTGTTTCGGTTCCGGATGAACGATTAGCCGTCTTAGCGGAACTTTCTCAGTCTGAGAAAATTGTCCCCACCCGCATCGAATTTGTGGATATTGCCGGCTTAGTCAAAGGTGCATCCCAAGGGGAAGGACTCGGCAACCAGTTTTTAGCTAACATACGAGAAGTGGATGCCATTGTTCATGTGGTGCGCTGTTTCGATGATGATGATATTATTCATGTATCTGGTTCGGTTGATCCTGCTAGGGATATCGAAGTCATTAATTTAGAATTAGCCTTAGCGGATCTTGCTCAAACCGAAAAACGCCTAGAACGAGTGAAAAAGCAAGTTAAGGGCAAAAAAGAAGGCCAAGAAGAAATACCCGCCTTAGAGAAGATTGTCGCTGCGCTCAACGAAGGAATTGGGGCGCGTCATGTGGAGTTAACCGAGGAAGAACAAGAATTAATTAAGTCCTTGGGACTCCTCACCCGTAAACCGATTATTTACGCGGCCAATGTGTCAGAAGATGACTTAGCAACGGGGAATGAGTGGGTAGAAGAAGTGAAAAAAATTGCTGAAGGGGATAAAGCGAAAGTAGTGATTGTTTCGGCGCAAGTGGAATCAGAATTAGTAGAAATTCCCGATGAAGAAAAAGCGGACTATTTAGAAGCATTAGGAGTCGAAGAAGGGGGATTACAGTCCTTAATTAAAGCAACTTATGAACTATTAGGACTGAGAACCTATTTAACCACAGGACCCCAAGAAACCCGCGCTTGGACCATTCATGCTGGTATGAAAGCACCCCAAGCAGCCGGCGTTATTCATACGGATTTTGAGAAGGGGTTTATTCGGGCTGAAACCCTATCTTATGAGGATTTAGTGGCCTGTAAAACCATGACAGTTGCCAAAGAAAAAGGATTAGTACGTAGCGAAGGAAAAGAGTATGTGGTACAAGAAGGGGACGTGATGTTATTTCGGTTTAATGTTTAGTTTTTTGAGATATATTGCTTATATTGTCAGGATATGTTGACAATATCAAGATTTTTTTCTTTTTGAACCAAAATGGTTGAGTATTAATAGGAAAAACAGCCCAAGGAATGCTTGGACTGCTGTTAAGAGTAGCCGATGCAGCGTAACATTCAAAACAGACGGCTAACTCTTGTTACGGAGACACTTTAAAAGTTTGGATAGTCAACAGTTGATTAAATTTGTTGCCTATTGTAACTTAAGTGACCCGCGAGGTTGGGTTTTGTTCCCAAACAGGATTAATCACAAACATAATCAGAACGGACCCATCCTTCTCGACCATTGAGGTAAATCCGTTGCCATCGATAACCACCGCCATCGTGACCCATGGTACTGTCATAGAGGGATACGGTTTGTCCATTGGAAAGTTGTGTCCAAGAACGATAATTGGTTCCTGGGCCTGTTCTGACATTTAAACGGCCACGACGGTTATTGGTGCAAATTTGTCCGTAATGAGCTTGTCCCCCTTGTCCTCTACAGTTATCATAAGGACCACATCCAGGCCCTTGTCGTTGCGCTTGTAGCGGTAAAGCAGTGGCTCCTAATAAGATGATACTCGCTATCAACGTTTTTAACATGGTTATATCCTCCGGTGTGTCTGAGAAATAAGAGTAAACTACCCACGCACGTCGCTAGGCTATGTGCGGGGCTTTTAGTAGCCCTAAATTGACTGGAGTTGCCAATAAATTTGAACCTCCAGGCGTGTTTACAGAACGCCCCA